>Ga0326597_10002130_pt1 | contig 30143 bp, 29 predicted proteins | sample RVTome_12_FD_203789 | JGI IMG/M metagenome (GOLD analysis project Ga0326597, IMG submission 203789) | Soil microbial communities from uranium-contaminated site in the Upper Colorado River Basin, Wyoming, United States - RVT100D185 | ecosystem: Environmental > Terrestrial > Soil > Contaminated >...
TTCGAATGCACCTATGAGCTCGCGGGCCGGCGAATCATCATCGAGCTGGTGGTCAGCCTGTCCCGGCTCACCATTTCCCGGCATATCGCCGACCGGCGCACCCAGGAACGGCGCGTCTGCATCTATACGTTCCGCGACATCACCGAGCGCAAGGAGATCGAGGCGACACAGCTCCGCGCCCGCGAGCAGGCGGAGAGCGCCAACCGCGCCAAGACCGAATTCCTCGCCAACATGAGTCACGAGCTGCGCACGCCGCTAAACGCCATCATAGGCTTTTCCGAGATCATGAAGACGCAGGCGTTCGGCCCGGTCGGCGCACCGCAGTACCTGGAATATCTCGATGACATCCACACCAGCGGCAGGCACTTGCTCGAGATCATCAACGACATCCTCGACATGTCGAAGATCGAGGCGGGAGAGCTCAAGCCCGCCGAGGCTGACTTCCCCGTTTCCGGGGTGGTACGCGCCTCGCTGCGCCTGATAGCCGACCGTGCCGAAAAGGGCGAGGTGACGGTGGAATCGGCCGTACCCGACGATCTGCCCATGATCTGCGCCGACGAGCGCATGATCAAACAGGTCCTGCTCAACCTGCTGTCCAACGCGGTGAAATTCACACCGCAGGGCGGCCGTGTGACCGTGGGCGCGCGCATCGACGAAAACGGTGCGATGGCGCTGTCGGTCAGCGACACCGGCATCGGAATCGCGCCCGAGCACATGGACGTGATCATGCAGCCGTTCGGCCAGGCGGATGCGGCGCTCGACCGCAAGTACGAGGGCACGGGGCTCGGCCTGCCCCTGGTCAAGGCGATGACCGAGCTGCACGGCGGGCAGATCGAAATCGTCAGCACCGTCGGCGAGGGCACGACCGTTAGCGTCATCCTGCCGTCGAGCCGTGTCGTCACGGCCGACCGCAAGACCGCCTGATCGCCTGCGAAGCCGCCCTTTTTCATTCGGACGGTTCCGGAGCGTGCCGGAACCGTATTTTCCCAAATGATTCCTACCGGCGTCGCACCCGGATCGGTCCGCGCAGGGTCGTGGTCCTGCGGATATGGCGCAGCTTGGTGAGAATGGCCTCGGTCAGCACGAAGCCGGTGCCGAGCACCACGGTTCCTTCCGTGGTGACGATACGGTCGATCAGTTCATCGCCGTTCATGAGATTCTGCGGTTCCGCCTCGACTACCTCGCCGGCCTGCTGCGCGGCAGTGTCGAAATCGCGCAACATCGCCGCCGCCTTCTCGAGAACGTCGGGGTCGAACCGGCCCTTATCGCGCCGGAAGGCATCGACGATGTGCTTCGGAGCGTCGCCGGCACCGATTTCGCGTATGAACGCCTTGGCAAGAGCCAGCACGCGCGCGTTCAGCGGTATCTCGCTGCCCTTCACCGCGTCGCCCGGGAAGCCGCCGCCATCGAACCGCTTGTTCTGGTAGCGCACCGTCTGCGCCACCCCGGTCAGACGCGGAATTGCCGCCAGAAGCTTGGCCCCCACCTCGGGCAGGCGCTCCACCATCTCCGCTTCGACGGCGTCGAGGGTCTCGTGCTCCTGCCAGTGGTGCATGACGGAGCGGGGTACCGATATGGCGCCGATCATGAACAGGGTTGCCGCGACGTCCAGTTCCCACGCGGACTTGACGCCGACCGCCTCGCCGAGGCGCACGGCAAGGCGCCGCACCGGCAGGCTGTCCTTGAACGTTACCGGGTCGTAGGTGGACAGCACCTCCATCACCAGTTGCAGGCTGCCCGCCAGCGTTCGTTCGAGAAGCTGGCGCTCGGCGGTGACGTTGCGCTCGATCGCCGCGAAGTACGCCACCTCGCCGGTGGGATCGGTGAGCGGCACTATGTTCACGTCGACCCAGATCTCCTGGCCGCCCTTGGTGTAGTTGAGTATCTGTTCGCGCACCTGGCGCTTTCCGTCCATCGCCGCGCGCAAGCGGGCGCGCGTGGCGGGATCCGTCCGCGCCCCTTCCAGAATGCGCGGGGTACGGCCCAGCGCTTCGGCCGCCGTGTAGCCGAACAGCCGCTCGAAGGCGGGATTGACGTAAATGATCTCGCGCCCCGACCCCTCCTTGGGAGCGGCGCGCGTGATCAGCACGGCGTCGTCGCCATGCTCGACGATCTGGCGCAGAAGAAAATCGTTAAACGGATCACCATCGCGTGGCATGGCGAAGCCTCTGTGGCCGAGTGCCGGCCAATTTCCCCGGAACGGCCTGGGTTGCCCCCGATTCTCCCGCTCAGAAATGAAACCATGGTTAACGGGCGGTTGACGGCCGCCGGCGGCCCTTTCATGCCTCCCGCGCGCAGAGGCTGATCGGTGCGGTCGCGGCGCCGGAGCCCGTGTTTCACGACTCGTTGCGCGATATTTGACGCCGCCGTCCCTTGCGGTGGCACAATGGATTCCTAACTGATTCGTGCGACGATATTGTGCCGTTCGACCGGCATGCCACCAACCGGAATACCCATGTGTCGCTGGCTCGCCTATAACGGTCCGCCGATCTTCCTAGACGCGATCCTGTTCAAGCCCGAGAACTCGCTGATTCGTCAGTCCCTGCGCGCGCTGCGCTCCAAGTCGGTGACCAACGGCGACGGGTTCGGCCTCGGCTGGTATGGCACCCGGGCGGAACCCGGGCTTTTCCGCGACACGCTGCCGGCATGGAACGACGAGAACCTGCGCAGCATCTCCGAGCAGATCAACGCCCGGCTGTTCTTCGCCCATGTGCGGGCGTCCACCGGCACGCCGATCACGCGCTCCAACTGCCATCCGTTCCGCCACGGTCGCTGGCTGTTCATGCATAACGGCCAGATCGGCGAGTTCGAGAAGGTGCGCCGCGACGTTGCCTTCGCCATCTGTCCCGATCTTTTTCCCTGCATCCGCGGCGCCACCGACAGCGAGCTGTTCTTCTACCTGCTGGCGGGCTGCGGGCTGGACGACGACCCTGTAGGCGCGCTGGGCCGTGCCGTCGCCATCGTCGAGGATATCTCCGCCGCACGCGGCGTGACGACGCCGTTCACCCTGACCGCCGCGTTCACCGACGGCGACTCCATCCACGCGGTGCGCTACGCGACCGATGGAAACGCGCCGACCCTGTTCTACGGCTGCGGCGTACCGCTGGCGGATATCGCCGAGGAACCGGGCATGCCGGGCGCGCGCGCCATCGTCATCCTGTCGGAACCGCTGGATGCCGGGCGCGACGGCTGGATCGAGGTGCCGGCGGGCCATGTGGTAAGTGCCGGCGACGGCGCGGTGGCGGTCACACCGTTTATCGCCGGGTCGGCGCCGGCGGCTTCCGCCTGACGGGTTATTTCACCTCGAACCCGTCGCCCGCCGTGGCGACGGTGGTGCGCCGGGCGGCGGCGGACGATACCCAGCGCGCGGTTTCGGCGGCGCCCCCGAAGGTGAAGAAATGCACCCCGTCGACGCCCGGTGCATCGCCCCGCAAGACGGCGCCGGCAAGGCTCCGGAGCAGCGCATCCGGTCCCCTTTCCTGGGCCAGACGGGCGAACCGGCCGCCGTGCGACATGATCGCCCGCGCCGACACGCCGACGCCGCAATGAAGCGCATAACGGATCAGCGTGCTGACCCGGGCGGGGCCGGCAACGCCGATGCGCACCCGCACCATGCATCCGTCCGCCGCGAACGCGCGCAGCCAGCGCAGCACCGAGTCGACGTGGAAACAGAACTGGGTCACCACGTGAACGTCCAGACCCTGCGCCGCGGCGAGATCGATCTTGCGCCGCAGCGCCTCGGCCAGCACGGGCGCGGGAATCCGCGGATGGCCCTCCGGATAACCGGCGAGGCCCACCTGCCGGATGCCGCGGCGCTCGAGCACTCCGCCGGCGAGAATATCCTCGGCGCACGCGAGGGGGCCGGCCGGACATTCCGTGTCGCCGCCGATCACCATCACCTCCTCGACACCCGCTTCCCCGCAGAGGCGCCCCACATGATCGTCGAGGACGGCCACGGACCGGAAATAACGGGCGGCGAGGTGGGGAACCGGTATCAGCCCGGCACGGCTCAGCGCCCTGGCCGCGGTGACCATCCGGTCCGGCCGGTCACCCGGCACCACCGGCACATAAACCCGGGTGTCTCCGGACAGCAGATGGCGGCAGGCGTCGATGTCCTCGCTATCGCGGCTGGAGATTTCCAGCGAGAACCCGGCGAGCAGGGTACTCAGCGCGCCAAGCGCTCCTGCGATATCGGCGACATCCACGTTCATACGGTCCATATGCACGACTCCCGGCTCCGCAACCATGATTCCGGTTCCCTCGACGCAGCAATAACCTGAAAAGTATAATTGGAAAAAAGTGGGCCTGGAATTGGGAAGTATCCCCTTAAAGAACTGATATAAATTATGATTTTATCAGTCCTTGCGCTCGATCATCGCACCCTTGATGGGCCATGTCCCACGGCCCGAGGGCGTCGCCAAACGACCGCGCGTCGCGGCTGGTTTCGGTTTTACGGATCATGCACCGGGTCCCGTTCCAAACTGAACAACCACCAAGCTCGTGGAACAGGGTCATTCTTACTTCGGTTGCTTCCCGGGCGACATGAGGCAAATCAAGAAAGCGGGCTTTCGGGAAGCCAGTCCCCCGGCAGGGACGCGCCCGATTCCAGACGCTCCAGCTGCCGCAGGAAGAAACCCCAGAAATTATCCACCTGGCGCGGGCTGGTCAGAGACATGCCGGACAGGCCGGCGTCGTTTTCCAGCCATCCCCAGTGATAGCGCGAGCCCTCGGCAGAGAGCTGCATCTGGCATGCCTTCTCGATGAAGATCGCGCGCAGCACCGCCACCGGCACCGACCCGGCCACGGTGACAACCCCGTTGTTCTTGAGCAGCAGCGCCTTCGCATTGCCCAGCGCGGCGGCGGCCTGCGCCGCTACCGCCGGATCGCTCATCTTGCCGGTGCTGAGAACGTATTGCGGCACCTCGGAATCGAAATGCTTGCCTTCGTCGGAGACCGGCAGGAGCTGGCGCCCGGTGGCGGAGAACACTGCGGAATAGAAGGACGAGCAGTAGACGACGACGTTTACGTCGGGCCGCGCCTGGAAGACGGCGGCGCGAATCGCCCACTCCATGGGCGGGCCGCCGCTGCCGGCGATACGCTTGCCGTCGAAGCTGGTGAGCACCAGTTCGGCCGGACCGAACACCTCCTCCATGCCGATTCCGGAGCGCTTGGTCCAGAAGCCCTGGCCGCCCGAATCGCGCAACGACACGCTCCCCATGGTGGCGAACGTATGATCGAGCATGGCAAGCACACGATGCGCACGCGCCAGTTCGTCGAGAACATCGTCAAGCGTATTCTTTTCCTGGGATCCAGATGCCATGGAAGGATGATTCCGTGTCAGCAGGCGTGGCGTCGGGTGGAAGCGGCCCCCAGGCGGGCGGCCCGACGCCGGGCGCGGGCGAGCTTGCGCCGATAATAGTTCCAGAAGCGCAAGATGTCGCGGTCCGACACCGGGCTGACGCCGCGGGTCTCCTGGTCCATCGGACGCGACGGCGACCACTCGAGCCCCGAGGCGTTGACCACGAGCTGGGCGCGGCAGGCCCGTTCGAAAAGAACGCCGATCACCGCGCATTCGCCGATGGCCCGGCCGCAGAAGGTAATACCGTGGTTGCGCATCAGAACCGCAAACTCGGTGCCGAGTGCGTCCGCCAGCCCGGCCCCGAGCTGCGGCGTCGCGATCAGGTTCGCCGTGACGGCGTAGTGCGCCAAACGGCCCTGGAATAACGTGCCCTCGCGGGTTACCCCCACCAGCTCGGCTTCGGTCGCCGCCAGCAGGCTGGCATGGTACGGATGGGTGTGGCCGATGGCATGCACATCGGGCCGCGCGCGGTAGATCTCGGTGTGGACCGGCCATTCCGCGTGGCGCGCACCGCTGCCGGCCAGCACCTTGCCGTCGAAGCCGAGAAGAAGAAAATCCTCGGGGCCGCGCACCTCGGCGAGGGAAATGCCGCCGCGCTTCAGCCACAGTCCGCGCCCGTCAGGATCGCGTACGCTGACCTGACCGCGCGTCAGGTCGTTATGGCCCTCCATTGCCAGCACCCGGCATGCCTCTGTCACTTCGGCGAGCCGCTCGGAAACCGGCTGGCCCGATCCGTCACTCATCATCACACGCAACACTCCCCACGCGGGCGCAAGCCTACCTGGCTGTGCTCGGCTTGACGCTCCAGGGAGGGCCCGATCGGCGGAAAACCATCCCGCCCCCCCCCCTCAAGGGCCATCCATTTCTTGACCGAAGTTACCAAACTATTTTGCTCAATATATCGATGCAGCACAATAGCTTGCGGGAGAGGTCGGGACCCCGCCAAGGCTTGAAAAAGCCGAGGATTTTCTTCGCCAGACACCCCGCGAGCGTGGAAGGTGATTCGTATTCTGCCCGTTTCGGATAAATCGGGCGCAGGCGGCCCGCGCCAGGACGACTGGACGGTATCCCGGCACGGTGCGGCATATTCGCTTTGACAAAAAATCCTGTATTCAAGGACTTGACGGAAATCCCGTATTTCGGGACTTTGTGGCTATACCGCTGCCGACCGGGGGGGCGGTCACGTTGTCCTCATTGACCATCGGCCGCATGACCACTGCGCACAAAAACCCGATCGAATCCGCCCGGCCGCATTATCGCTGCCGTGATGCCGGCCACGCCGGGATGATCGTCGTCGCCCCTTGCCGCCCCCGGAGCGGCGTATGACGGCGGCGCTGGCCGCGATGTCGCGCCATGCGGCCGCGGGCCGCCGGCGCCGCGACGGGCGCGCAATGTCCAGCCTGGAACGCACGCTTACCGTTCTCGACGCGTTTTCGCTCGACGCGTCGGTGTGGACCGTGGACGGGCTGACGGCCGCCCTCGGCTTTACCCGCTCAACTACCTACCGCTACGTCAAGGAGTTGTGCGCGGCCGGGCTGCTGACGCCTGCCGGCGGCGGCGGTTACGTCCTGGGGCCGCGGATTATCGAACTGGACCGGCAGATCCGCAGCTGCGACCCGCTGCTCGCGGCGAGTCGTAGCGTAATGCGCGAGATGCTTGCGGCGTACGGCAGCGACGTGCTGCTGCTGTGCCGGCTGTTCCGCGATAAGGTTCTGTGCGTGCATCAGGAGCGCAGCGGCTTCGCCCTCGATATCAGCTATTCGCGCGGGCGACCGATGCCGCTGTTCCGGGGCGCCACATCGAAGATCATGCTAGCCTATCTGCCCGAGCGCCAGGCCGCGCGGCTGTTTCTCGAACACCGGCGCGAGATCGCAACGGCCGGGCTGGGCGAGGAATGGCCCGAGTTTTCGGCCAGCCTGCGCGCCCTGCGCCGCAACGGATATTGCGTCAGCCACGGCGACGTGGACAAGGGAGCGGTGGGCGTCGGCGCGCCGATCTTCGACCGCGACCGTCGCCTGCTGGGCAGTCTGAGCCGGGTGATGGCCGAACCGGATTTTTCCGAGGCGCGGTTGCCGGAGATCGCCGGGTCGGTGCTGGAGGGCGCCCGCCGGATCACCGAGAACCTGGCCCGGCTGCTGCGAGACGATGAAGATGGCGCACGACCGCCAGCACTGGTCGACGCCGCAGAATAGCGAAAGAATGGCAAAACAGACCGCCGGACGGCCCCTGCCGGACGACGAAGGAGGGAAGGGCGATGAAATTCCAGATAATCCTGTTCGGACTCGGGCAGCTTCTCCAGCACACGGCACGGCGCTATCCCGCCTTTCGCGAGCGTCTGCGTGAGCGCGACCTGATCGCCCAGATCACCACCTTCGACAAGTCGGTGGGCCGCCACTTCACCATCCGCGGCGGGCGCGTCACCTCGAAGGCGGGACTTCATCCCGGCCCGGACATGACGCTGTCGTTCAAGACCGCCGACCTGGCGGCGTCGCTGATGATGCCGCCCATAAACTGGCTGGACCAGATCAACGCCCAGAAGGACTTCAACCTCAAGGTCGAGGGCCCCGAGGACCTCACCAACTGGTTCGCCCAGACGGTGATGATGACCCAGTCCATCGGCTGGAAGTTCGGTACGCCGCACGCCGACGGCAGCATCCGCTACTGCAACATGACCAATGGCGGTCCGGTGTTCATGGACGTCAAGGACGACCGCATCATCCGCATGACGCCGATGGTGTTCGGCGACGACGATCCGCAGCCGTGGACCATCAAGGCGCGCGGAATGAACTTCTCTCCGCCGCGGCGCACCACCCTGGCTCCGCACGGGCAGAACGCCAAGTCCATCGTCTATTCTCCCGACCGGCTGCTGTACCCGATGAAGCGGGTGGACTTCGACCCCAACGGCGAGCGCAATACCCACAAGCGCGGCATTTCCGGCTATGAGCGCATCTCGTGGGACGAGGCGCTGGATATCGTCGCAAACGAGATCAAGCGGGTGAAGCGAGACCACGGCCCCGGCGCCATGGCCGTCAGCCACGGCTCGCACCACACATGGGGCAATATCGGCTACTACCTGAGCGCGCTCTACCGCTTCCGCAACGCGGTCGGCCATACCCAGGTCCACCACAACCCCGATTCGTGGGAGGGCTGGTACTGGGGCGCGGTGCACCACTGGGGCTACACGCTGCGCGTTGGCCAGTCGGAGACCTACGGCACTGTGGAGGACTGCCTGCAGAATTGCGACATGATCGTGTTCTGGTCGGCCGACCCGGAGACCACCTCGGGCTCTTACGGCGCGGCCGAGGGCACGGTGCGCCGCCAGTGGCTGAAGAACCCGAAGCTGGGAATCAAGGTGGTCCACGTCGATCCCTACTATAACCAGTCGGCCCAGTTCCTGCCCGGCAAATGGTTCGCGCCCAGGCCCACCACCTCGGTCGCCATGGCCATGGCCATCGCCTACACGTGGATCAGGGAGGATCTGTACGACAAGGAGTACGTGCGCACCCACACGGTCGGCTTCGACAAGTGGAAGGCGTACCTGCTGGGCGAGGAGGACGGCATCCCGAAGACCCCGGAGTGGCAGGAGGCCGAGACCGGCGTGCCGGCGCGCGACGTGCGCGCGCTCGCCCGCGAATGGGGCAAAAAGCGCGTCTACCTCGCCCCCGGCGGCTGGGGCAACGGCCATGGCGGGGCGTGCCGCAACCAGACCGGCATCCAGTGGGCGCGGGTCATGGTGTGCCTGGTCGCCATGCAGGGGCTGGGCAAGCCGGGCGTAAACATGGGCAACCTGCAATGGGGCTCCCCGCTCGATTTCAACTTCTATTTTCCGGGATATGCCGACGGCGGCATGTCGGGGGATCTCGAGAACACATCCATGCCGGTGGAGCTCTACCAGCGCATGCCGCAGCTGCCCACCATGAACACCCCGTTCCAGAAAATCCCGCGGCTGCAGATGCCGGAGGCGATCATCAACGGCAAGGCCGAGGGCTATCCCTGGGTCGGCAAGTCCATCGAGCACCAGTTCGCCAAGATCGTCTATCCGGCGCCCGGCCATTCGCTGGTGAAAATGCTCTACAAGTATGGCGGCTCCATCATCGCCACCATGAACAACACCAACCGGTACGTGAAGATGTACCAGTCGGAGAACCTGGAGTTCGTGGTCAACCAGTCCATCTGGATGGAGGGCGAGGCCAAGTTCGCCGACGTCATCCTGCCCGCCTGCACCAATTTCGAGCGGGTGGATATCAGCGAATGGGCGGGGCTCGGCGGCTACGGCCATCACGGCCAGCAGCAGCTCAACCACCGCGTCATCATCTTCCAGGCGCCGGCCATCAAGCCGCTGGGTGAAAGCAAATCGGATTACTGGATCTTCAACGAGCTGTCGAAGCGTCTCGGGCTCGCCAATTACTTCTCCGAGGGCGTCAACGAGATCGATTGGGTCAAGCGCATGTTCGACGCCTCGGACCTGCCCAAGCACATCAAGTGGAAGGCCTTCATCCGCAAGGGCTACTTCGTGGTGCCGAGCGAGCGCGAGGAGCTGCGCGCCCCGGTGTCATTCCGCTGGTTCTGGGAGAACCGCGCCAAGGACGTGCCCGAGCCGCACCCGCTGCCGTCCGACTACGCCGGCGAGTACCTCAAGGGGCTGCAGACCCAGTCGGGCAAGCTGGAGTTCGAATGCAACAGCCTGAAGCGGTTCCAAGACCCGGAGCGCCCGCCCATCGTCAAGTACGTGCCGGCGTGGGAGGGCCCCCATTCGGGCGCCATGTTCGACAAATTCCCGCTGCAGATGCTCACGCCGCATTGCCGCTATTCGTACCACACCCAGGGCGACGGCAAAGACAGCTACCTCCTAAACATCGAGGACCACCGGGTGCTGGTGGACGGCTGGTACTACTGGATCATCCGCATGAACGCCGACGACGCGAAGGCGCGCGGCATCGGCCGGCACGACCTGGTCAAGGTGTTCAACGACCGCGGCGCGGTGATCTGCGCCGCGGTGCCGACCCAGCGCCTGCCGCGCGGGGTCTGCCACGGCTTCGAGTCGTCGGCGCTCTATGAGCCCATGGGCGAACCGGGCAGGTCGGTGGACCGGGGCGGCTGCCTGAACCTGCTGACGCCGGAGCGTACCCAGACGAAGACCACCCACTCGCTGGCCGGATCCAACGCGCTGGTCGAGATCGCGCTGTGGGACGGCAAGACCGAGTACCTGGCCGAGGCCTACGCGGGGGAACGGACCGCCGAGCCTGCCACCGTACCGGCCGAGTAGCACCAGCGAACGGGGATAGGTGTCATGAAGAAATGGAACCTGGTCATCGACGTGGCCGACTGCACCAACTGCAACCTTTGCACGCTGGCCACCATGGACGAGTACATCGGCAACGACTGGCCCGGCTATGCCGCGCCCATGCCCAAGCACGGCCACCGCTGGATGGAAGTACGCACCAAGGAGCGCGGCCAGGTGCCGTTCATGGACGTGGGCTACCTGCCGGTTACCTGCAACCACTGCGACGACGCGCCATGCGTGAAGGCAGCGAAGGACGGCGCCGCCTACAAGCGCCCCGACGGCATCGTCATCATCGATCCGGAAAAAGCGAAGGGGCAGCGCCAGATCGTCGAATCCTGCCCTTACGGTGCGGTGTGGTGGAACGAGGAGCGGCAGGCTCCGCAGATCTGGCCGTTCGACGCCCACCTGCTGGACCAGGGCTGGACGGAAACCCGCGGCGCCCAGTCCTGCCCCACCCGTGCCATGCAGGCAATTTGCGTCGAGGATGACGAGATGCGCCGTATGGCCGCCGAACAGGAGCTGGAGGTGCTGAAGCCCGAACTCGGCACCCGCCCTCGCGTCTGGTACCGCAACCTGTGGCGCTTCACCAAGGCATTCATCGGCGGCAGCGTGTCGGCCGAAGCGAACGGGGTGGTGGACTGCGTCGAGGGCGCCAGCGTGCGGCTGACGAAGGACGGGCGGCTGCTCGCCCAGGCCGCTACGGACAATTACGGCGATTTCAGGTTCGACAGGCTCGACGAGAACAGCGGCGACTATACGGTGGAGATCGAGGCCGCCGGCAAGGCGAAGAAGGCGTTGCCGGTCCGGCTCGGCGAGAGCCTGTATCTGGGCGAGATACGACTGTAGACCCGGCCAGTTCGCGTGCCGGACGCCGGAAGGCAAGGAGCATCCGTGGATGTTCGAGGGGTTTGAGGCGCGGCGCGTGACCGTCGCGGAGGCCGGGATATTCTGCCGCGTCGGCGGGTCCGGCCCCGCTCTGCTGCTGCTGCACGGCTATCCGCAGACCCATGTCATGTGGCACAAGGTGGCGGACCGCCTCGCCCGCGATTTCACCGTGGTTGCCGCCGACCTGCGCGGATATGGCGACAGCTCCAGACTCGCGACCGCGGCCGACCACGCGCCCTATTCCAAGCGGGCGATGGCGCACGACATGGCGCAGGTCATGACTGCGCTCGGCCACGACTGCTTCTTCGTCGGCGCGCACGACCGCGGCGCGCGGGTTGCGCACCGGCTGGCCCTCGACCACGCCGGCCGCGTCGCCGCAATGGTGCTGCTGGACATCGCGCCGACCCGCGAGATGTACCGCGACACCGATGCGGCGTTCGCCACCGCCTACTGGCACTGGTTCCTGCTGATCCAGAAGGCGCCGTTCCCCGAAACCCTGATCGGCCACGACCCGGACGGCTACTGGCGCAAGAAATGCGGGTCGGGGTCCGCCGGGCTGACGCCGTTCACCGGAGCGGCGCTGGCGGAATACCTGCGCTGCTGGCGCGATCCCGCCGTCATCCACGCCACGTGCGAGGACTACCGCGCCGCCGCCACCATCGACATCCGCCACGACAACGAGGACGGCGGGCGCAAGGTGGCGTGTCCGCTGCGCGTGCTGTGGGGCAGGACCGGCGTCATCGAGCGCTGCTTCGACGTGCTGGCGCTGTGGCGCGAGCGCGTCGAAGCAGGTGGACGGCCGTGCGCTGCCCGGCGGTCACTACCTTGCCGAGGAGCTGCCGGACGAGGTGTATGCGGAATTCGTCGCCTTCTTCAGCCGCCACGGCGGCGCGTGAAAGGAACGCCATGACCAGCCAGCTTCATCTCGTCGGCAGCATCCCGCTCGACACGGTGGAAGAAGTGTTCGCCAGTTTTGGCGCCAGGCTCGGCCCGTATCTGCGCACCCTGCCGGACGGCGAGGTGGGACCGCGCAGCCACTGGATCAGCCGCGTGCATTACCAGGTCTTCGCGTTGCACCCCGACCTCGAGGTGGTGCAGCGGCCCGCCCCCGAGAACGGGGTGGAGCGCCTCGTCCCACGCAACGTGGGCGACAGCTGGAAGTTCCGCGTGCGCGGCGGCGTGACGGAAATCCGCTTCGGCGATCCGGGCTGGCGGCTCGGCTTCGCGCGCGACGCCGTGAATTCGTATTTCATCTTCCGCACCCTGCGCGACAAGGGCGTGATCCCTGCCCATCTGCGCTTTCAGGTCTCCATCCCCATGGTGGGCAGCGCCGTGCCGCCGCGCATCTTCGTACAACCCGGCGATTGCGAGATTGTCCGCCGCGGCTATGAGGAAGCTCTGGCCGCCGAGCTCAGGGCCATCGTTTCCAGGATCCCGGGCCGGGATCTGGCCATCCAGTGGGACTGTGCCAGCGAGCTGCAGGACGCCTACGGCGCCATCCCCGGCCTGCCGCCGGAGAGCATGGTGGAGCGCACGGTCGGCCCCGTGGGCCGGCTGTCGCCGCTGATCCCTGACGCGGCCGAGCTCGGATGTCACCTCTGCTTCGGCACCATGGGCGGCTGGCCGCGCTTCGAGCCCGACGACCTCGGCGGCGCGGTGACACTTGCCAACGCCGTCATCGAGGGCGCGGGACGGCGGGTGGACTGGGTACACATCCCCGTGCTCGACCGCAGCGACGACGGCTTCTTCGCCCCGCTGGCACGGCTGCGGCCGGGCGGCGCGCGCCTCTATCTCGGCGCGGTGCACAACATGCGGCGCTATCCGGAGCGCGTGGCGGCCGCGCGCAAATACCTGCCCGAGTTCGGCGTCGGCGCCTATTGCGGTTTCGGCCGCCTGTCGCCGACGGAGTTGAAACAGATCCTCGCCGACCATATCGCGGCCGCGCAGGCGGGATAAGGATCAGTCCGCTGCTACGGCAATCCCCTGGATCTCCACCATCATTTCCGGCTGGGCGAAGCCGGCGACGGTGAGCATGGCGCTGGCGGGGAACCTGCCGTCTGGGAAGTAACCGGCGCGCAGATCGGTGAAGCGGTCGCCGTAGCGGGCATCGATGATGAACACGGTCATGGTGACGAGGTCGGCGAGTTTTGCGCCGGCCTTTTCCATGCTCGCCGCCATCAGGCGGAAGGATTCATGCACCTGCGCCTCGAAATCGCCGGCGAGCGACTTGCCGCTGGCGTCATGGGGCGCGCCGTGGCCGGCGACGAACACCATGCGCCCGCCGCTCACCGAGACCGCCGGCGAGAACGCCCGCTTCTTCTGCCAGGTGCCTTCCACGTATTGCCGTTCCATGATTCCGCCTTTCATGGTGAATTGGTATCTGTTGACGCCGGTTTAACAGCAAGAGCCATCCCATGTACGCCGACCACACGCCGCTCCAGATCGCCGCCCAGGTGGTCATGGGTGCGTTCTTCATCTTTCACGGCGTCAAGAACACGATCAAGTGGCGCGTCAACTTGGAACGTATCCGGGTAATGGGCTTCCCTGCGCCCCCGGTCATTCTCGTCGCCGGGTTCGCGGCGCAGTATCCCGGCGCGCTGATGGTAATGGCGGACTGGCACGCCAACCTGGGCGTGGCGGCGCTGATCGGATTCACGGTCGGGGCGAGCGCGGTGTTCCACCGGTTCTGGAGAATGCCCGACCCGGTGCGCGCCGAGTATCACTTCCTGCTGCTGACCTACAATGTGTTCGTCATCGCTGCGCTGCTGCTGCTGGTGCGATGATGCCATTGGCGCCGGGGCGCCCCCCGGACAAGCGACTCCCGTCCGCGCGAGCGACTGGCGCTCGAACGGTGTGGCCGGCGCAATACCACGTCAAGCTGATGACTCTCTAGTCGACCACCTTGAGCGATCCGGCGGCCATACGTCCGTTACGGCCGGGAACCAGCTCGTATTCCAGCCGCTGTCCCTCGTTCAGGGTGGTCAGTCCGGCTTCCTGTACCGCAGAGATATGGACGAACGCATCGGTTCCGCCGCCATCGGGCACAATGAAACCGAAGCCCTTGTCAGGGTTGAACCACTTCACGGTTCCGGTAGGCATAGGCAATCCTTTCATTGGTTACTTGCGGGCAGTACGCTCCCGGTCTTGGCGTCTTCAACCCAGCCCCCGTGCCGGCCGAATCCGTCCCTCGATTGTTACGGGCAAGCTACCGCCGGTGGCAAGAAAAATCGGGTCAGGAGCGCGCGGCCGTATCGCCCTGCCCCGCCGCGCCGGGCCGGGGTCCGGCGGGCCTGCCCGCCCACACGGCGACGGCGCCGGCCGCCAGGGAACACAGCGCGGCGCCGGTCACGACGATCACCATGGGCCGCCAGGTGCCGTCGGCGAGAAAGCCGGTGAGCTGCTGCAGTGCGGCCGGCCAGAAGAGCTGGCTGAAGACCACCGCGCCCGACGCCGATCCGGCGAGGTCGGGGTCCACCGCCATGGCGCCGGCCTGAGCGTAGGGCAGGCACAGCCCCTGGGCGACGCCGATGAAGAAGCCGGGAACGAACAGCGCCGGCATGCTGAGCCCGTCGAGCGCCAGCCAGCCGCCCAGCAGCGCGGCGGTGAACAGCCCTACCCCGCTGCCCGCCATGGCCATCCGCTCGATGGAAGCGCGCGAACCGATGCGCCCCGACGCGAAGGCGCTGAACAGGTACCCGGCCGGAAACAGGAAGAACCACAGGCCGAACTCCGACGCCGGGCGCTTCATCACCTCGATGGCGAGAAACGACGTCGCCGTCGCGTGGGCGAAGAAGGCACCGGAGATGAAGCCCGGCTGAAGAGCGAAGCCGACGAAGCGCGCCCGGCGCAGCAACGAGCGATACCCGGCGATCATGCCGCGTCCGCCGCTGCGCAGGTTGCTGGCGCGCGTTTCCGGAATGACGGTCGCGGTGCCGATGATCACCAGGATACCGACGGCGGTAGCGAACAGGAACAGCGCCCGCCAGCCGAACGCGTCGGTCAGCGCACCACCCAGCGGCGGGGCGATCAGCGGACCCATCAGATAGGCTGCGGTCAGATAGGCGACCGCCTGCGCCACCCGGTCGAGACCGTAGACGTCGCGCGCGATAGCGCGCGCCAGCACCACGCCGCAGCCCGCCCCCGCTCCCTGCAGCACGCGCCCGGCCAGCAGCATGCCCATGTTGACCGAGAACAGGCACAGTGCCGCACCGCAGGTGAAAAGAGTCAGCCCCGCGAGCAGCACCCGCTTGCGCCCGAAGCGGTCGGAGAGCCCGCCATAGGCCACGGTTACGCAGGCCATGGACAGCATTTCGAGCGACAGGGTGAGCTGGGCCACGCCCGTCGACACCCCGAAATACGCCTTCACCGCCGGCATGGCAGGCAGGAACAGATGGATCGACAGCGGCCCGATGAACGTGATGGAAACCAGCGCGACGAAAAAATACCAGCGTGGCTCGAAGGGCGTCGTCATCCGGGGGGCTTACCATGGTTCGGCCCACGCGCCTAGGGAGGCGATGACGCAGGGCAGGGCGCGGAATCCGCAGGCTCGACGCGGACGGCAAGGCGTGGTTTTCTACGGGCCGCCAGCACCGCCGACGAGGAGCGATTCCGATGCCCGACGCCCCCCTGCCCCTCTTCCGTATCCGCGTGCTCGACCTGACGCGGGTCCGGTCCGGCCCTACGTGCGTTAAGGTTTTTGCCGACTGGGGCGCCGACGTGATCAAGATCGAGGCACCGCCCAGCATGTCCGACGGCGACGGCTATACCGGCGACCGCACCTCGTCCGACTTCCAGAACCTGCACCGCAACAAGCGCTCCATCACCCTCAACCTCAAGGCGGACGAAGGCAAGGCCATTTTCCTGAAGCTGGTGGAGAACGCCGATGTGGTGGTGGAGAACTACCGGCCCGACGTGAAGAACCGGCTCGGCATCGATTATGAGTCCTGCCGCAAGGTGAACCCGCGCATCGTCTACGGGTCGATCTCCGGCTTCGGCCAGGACGGCCCCTACGCCAAGCGCCCCGGAGTCGACCAGATCGCCCAGGGCATGGGCGGGCTGATGTCGGTCACCGGCCTGCCCGGCCAGGGACCGGTGCGCGCCGGCACCGCCGTCGCCGATCTCGCCGCGGGCATGAACTGCGCCATGGGCATCCTGGTGGCGCTGATCGGTCGCGATGCGACCGGCGAGGGCCAGTGGGTGCAGACCTCGCTGCTCGAATCGCAGATCGCGCTGATGGACTTCCAGGCGGCACGCTGGCTGATGGAGCACGTGATCCCGCCCCAGGCCGGCAACAATCATCCCCGCTCGGTGCCGACGGGCGTCTATCCCGCGGCCGACGGCGACATCAACATCGGCGCCGGCGCCGATCACCAGTTCATGCGCATGTGCGACGTGCTGGGCGCCGACGACCTGAAGAACGACCCGCGCTTCGCCACCGGCGGCCAGCGCTACGAGGTGCGCGACGAGATCAACAAGAAGATCGCCGGCTACACCCGCAGGTTCGGGAGCGCCGACATCGTGCAGCGCATGAACGAGGCCGGCGTGCCGTGCGGCCCCATCTACAATCTGGAGCAGACCTTCGCCGACGTGCAGGTGCAGCACCTCGGCATGGCGAAGCCGATCCGGCACCCGACGCTTGGCGACATCGCGGTGGTCAATCAGCCGTTCAAGCTGTCGGCGGTGCCGGACGACCGCGCCTTCGCACCCACGCCGGACACCGGGGCGCAGACCGAATCCATCCTGGCGGAGATCGGCTACGACGCGAAAGCCGTTGCCGGCCTGCGCCAGCGCGGGGTCATCTGACCCGCCATTTCCATTCACCGCATCGAACCACAGCAGAGGACGCGACGGCCATGCAGCTCGCCACCGACCAGATGATTGCCGAGAAGCGCGACGGCATCGGCTGGATGACCTTCAACAATCCCGAGCGGCGCAACGCCCTCACCGTCGAGATGCGCGAGGCGGCGATCGAGATCATCCGCGACTTCGCTGCCGACGACGCGGTGCGGGTGGTGGTGATGAAGGGCGCCGGCGACAAGGCCTTCGTCTCCGGCGCCGATATCTCGCAGTTCGAATCGCAGCGCTCGACGCCGGAGCAGGTCGCAGCCTACGCCGCGCTTACCCAGCGCTTCGAGGGCGCGCTGAGCGGTCTGGAAAAGCCGCTGATCGCCATGATCCGCGGCTATTGCCTAGGCGGCGGACTGGCAGTGGCGCTCACCGCCGACATCCGCATCGCCGCCGACGACGCCCAGTTCGGCGTGCCGGCGGCGCGGCTGTCCATCGGCTACGGCTACGGCGGCACCAGGAAGCTCGTCGACCTGGTGGGCCCCAGTTGCGCCAAGGAGATGCTGTTCTCCGCGCGCCGCTACAAGGCACCGGATGCGCTGCGCATGGGCCTGGTCAACCAGGTGGTGCCGGTCGCCGAGCTGGAGCCGACGGTGGCCGACCTCGCCGGCACCATCGCCGGCAACGCGCCGCTCACCATCCGCACCGCCAAGTCCATCATCGGCGAGATCCTCAAGGACCCGGCGGACCGCGACCTCGCCGCGTGCGAGCGGGCCGTGGATCGCTGCATGAGCTCCGCCGACTACGTGGAAGGCCGCCGCGCCTTCATGGAAAAGCGCAAGCCGGCGTTCACCGGAACCTAGAGCACGATCCAACTTCGCGGCGCGGGCGCGGCGAGCCGCCGAGTGCGCCTACCCGCCTGGCTTGGCCGCGCCCATGCGCACCAGCCACACCGACGACAGGAAGATCGCCGCGCCGCCGAGCCAGGTCCAGCCGTCGGGGAACTCGGCGAACAGCAGCCAGCCGAACAGCGCCGCCCAGACGAGCCGGCTGAAGTTGAATGGCAGGGCGACGGTGGCGTCGGCCGCAGCCATGCCGCGGTTGAAGCAGCGCTGCACGACCATCCCGAGCCAGCCGAGCGCCACCAGCCACAGCAGCGCCGGCACATCCGGCGTGCGCCACACCACGACCATCGGGATGGCGCTGTAAACCACGTGAGAGACGAAGAGATAGACCACCACCGTATCCGGTCCGTCGGTACGCACCAGGGTCTTGATCATCATGGCGACGATGGAGCCGGCGAGCACGGCTACCACCGCAAACAGCAGTCCGGCGTTGAACCCGGACATGCCGGGGCGGATGACGATCAGCGCCCCCGCGAACCCGGCCAGCACCGCCAGCCAGCGCGCCGGACTGGACCGCTCGCGGAAGAACATCACCGCCAGCAGCGAGCCGATGACCGGCATGAGGAACGAGATGGCGGAGACATCGGCGATCGGCGCAATGGCGAAAGCAGCGAACATGCACCACATGTTGATGGCCGAGAGCATCCCGCGCAGCGCGTGCATGGGCAGCCGGTCGGTCCTGAGCGCCGCTATCCCGGTGCGCAGCAGCCACGGCAGCATGAACATGAGCCCGAACAGGTTGCGGAAAAAGGCGATCTCGAAGATCGGCAGCGTGTCCGACAGGTGCTTGACGATCGCCGCCGATCCGGCATAGCCGAACGACGACAGCGACATCCACAGCCCGGCACGGGCCGGTCCCGGCAGGCGGTCGATCCGCGCCGACAGATCGGGAAGCTTCATGCGGTGCCCGGCCGGAGCCGCCGGCACCCGCCCGCTACCATCGCCAGAAACTCCGCTGCAGCAGCACCAGAACGGTGAACAGCTCCAGCCGCCCGAGCAGCATGCCGAAGGACAGCAGCCATTTCGCCGTATCCGACAATGAGGCGAAGTTGCCGGCCGGGCCGATCACCGCGCCCAGCCCGGGACCGACATTGGACACGGCCTGCGCCGCACCGGTTAGCGCAGTAACCAGATCCAGTCCGCTCGCGGTGAGACCGAGGGTCAGCACGCCGACCGTGCCGGCATAGGCGACGAGGAACGCCAGCACCGAGTACGGCACATCGTCGGGCACCCGCCGCCCCTGGTAGCGCAGGACGACGATGCGATGGGGTCTGAGAAGCAGCGCGAGATAGATGCGCGTCATGGACCACAGGATCTGGAAGCGGAACATCTTGATGCCGCCGGCGGTAGACCCGGTGCAGCCGCCGACGAACAGCAGGATGAAGAACAGTCCGACCACGGGGGCGCCCCAGAGCTGATAGTCGGTCGTCGCGTAGCCCGTGGTGGTGGCGACGGACACGATGTTGAACGCGGCATGGCGCATCGCGGCCTCAAAAGGCATCTGGAAGGCACGCCATATCCAGAGCCCGGTCGCGACAATGACCCCCGCCAGAATGAACACGTAAGCGCGGACCTGGCTGTCGCGCCAGATCGGCATGTCGCGGCCCTGGACCGTGCGGATATAGGTGGTGAACGGCAGCGCGCCTGCCAGCATGAACAGGGTGCCGATCCAGTGGATCGAAGGCTCGCGGAAATGGCCCATCGATGCGTCGTGCGTGGAATAGCCCCCGGTCGCAATGGTAGTCATGGCGTGGTTGACCGCGTCGAATCCGCTCATCCCCGCCAGCCAGTAGGCGAGCGCGCACAACGACGAGATGACAAGGTAGGTAATCGCGATGTAGCCGACGAACTCGCCCGGCCGCGGCGCTACTTTTTCCGAGCGGTCGGAGCTTTCGGTACGGAAGAGCTGCATTCCGCCGACACGCAGAAACGGCAGGATGATGATCGCCATCACCACGATGCCGACGCCGCCGATCCACTGCAGCAGCGAGCGCCACAGCAATACGCCGCGCGGCAGCGACTCGAGCTTTTCGAGTACGGTGGAGCCGGTTGTGGTCAGCCCCGAGATCGCCTCGAAGAACGCGTCCGCGTAGTCGAGCCCGCGCGCGATAAACATGAATGGCAGCGCGGCGAAGCACGCCATCGCCACCCAGGCGAGCGTCGTGAGCAGGAATGCCTGGCGGATATCCATGTCGAACGGCCTGCCGCTGTGGCAGGTCAGCGTTATGCTCACACCGACGAATCCGGTCAGCGCCGCGGCCACAGCGAACACCTGCCAGTCGGGATTGCCGTCGACGGCGTCCACCGCGAGCGGCAGCAGCATCGCTGCGGCTACCGCGGCCAGCAGCAGGCCCACGACATAGAGGACAGGTCGAAGATCGATCATGGGCGACGGTGCGCGGGTGCGAACGGGGTTCGGTCGGACGGCGAAGGCCGGTCGGGCAGCCGCCGGAAGATCTCGATACCTACTCTACCGCGATGCGGCACGTTCGTCACGCGCGGGAAACGCCGGCTCGCGCGCTACGGACGCACCACCACGTAATCCACCACCTTTCGTACGCCGTCGCCGTCCTTCGCGCGAGCCAGCGCCTTCTTCTTTTCCTCGGCCGAGCGCGCGCGGCCGATCAGGTAGACGGTACCGAACGGATCGGCCGTTACCCGGAAGTTGACGTCGGCCACACCGCGGGTGCCCACCATCCGCGCCCCCGCCTTGGTCCGGAGCACGAGCACGTCGGACCAGCCGAGCAGCTTCTTCGCTTTCCGGTCCTTTTCGTTCATGAGGACCACGTGCCAGTAGAGCTTCCTGACGCCCTTTACCGCGCGCACCCCCTTGCGGAACTTTTCGTACTTCGCCGTGTCGTCGAACAGACCGGTAACCAGAAGGCGCTGCTCGTAGATCTCGGTGGACACGCTGACGGTGCCCACGTCGACCATCACCGCGTTGACGTCTACGACGATGGCGTTGTCCCTGGCAATATCGGCCATGGAGCGCGCCTCGATGGCGCGATCGATCAGCGTCTTGGGCGCGAACAGAAGATCGCCGAGCTGGGCAGCGGCCGGCCCGGCCAGCCCAACGAAGGCGACCAGCGCCGCGGCGAACCGGCGCATTGAATCGTAAGCGGAGGGATGGATGGTCATCGCGGCTCCCTTCGGTCCGTGCCTGGCAGCGAACCGTAGCGGCCGCCCCGCACCCAGTTCAACCCGCGACACCACCGCCCTTGCCCGCTGCCGCACGATGGGCCAGCATCGTGGGCGCGGAGGTATGTCATGCGGCTGTGGCTGTTCGTTGCGGGTCTCGACGGGGCGCTGGCGGTCATCATGGCGGCGGTGGGCGCCCACGGGCCCGGCCTGAGCGACAGGGCGGCGCGCGCGTTCGACTCCGCCAACGAGATCCACATATGGCACGCGCTGGCCCTGCTCGGGATCGCGCTCCTCGCCGGCCGGTCGCATCCGACGGCGGCATTCTCCCTGATGGTGCGTATCGCCGGCATACTGTTCCTCGCCGGCACCGTACTGTTCTCGGGCACGCTGTACATACAGTCTCTGGCGGGCACCACGCCGCTGCCGCTGGCCGCGCCCGCCGGCGGCACCGCGCTGATCCTCGGCTGGCTGGCCCTTGCCGGAGCCGCGCTGCCGGGCAATCGCTGAACGCCCGTTGTTCGCGGCGGGGCAACGGCCCGCTACACCAGCCGGTCGCACAGCTTCATGAACGGCCGCTCCGCGGCCAGGTGCAGGGCGAGCGCCACGACGCCGGAAAGCGCCCGGAACCCGAGCCCGGTGGCGGCGCGAGCAGCAGGACCCCGCGCACCGGCAGCAGCGGCGCCAGCGCGAGGTTGGCGGGCGCCAGCAGGCAGAACTTCTGCCTCCACCCCCGGCGACCAGAACGCCACGACGAAGTTGGACGGCAGATGCGGTCGCCGGCTTCGCTCCCGACACGGTGGCTATCGTCGGGATGGCGCGCTTCTACCGGGTCTGCTTCATACACTGCGACGTCAGCATCGATCTGGCGTTCGGCACGTTGCACCCGCTGCGACGGATCGCCGCAGCGGCGGGCGTGTGATAGACTTCAGGTCTTACTCAGCCGATGTGCGGAGGCATGGTCATGGGTAAAGGAGCGGGCCGCCTTGCGGCGGTGACGGTTGTGCTGATGCTTGGCCTCCCCGCCGGCGCCGCCGAGGTGCCGGTGGATCTGGAGCTGGCGCTCGGCATCGACGTTTCGGGCTCGGTGGACGAGGACGAAGCGCGGCTGCAGCGCGAAGGCTATATCAACGCTTTCCGTCATCCGCGGGTGATCGAGGCCATTCGCAACGGTCCCATCGGTCGCATCGCCGTCGCCTATTACGAATGGGCCGGGTTCGGCCATATGCGGGTGATCGTCCCGTGGACCGTGGTGGATTCGGAAAAGGCGTCGCATCTCGTCGCCGACGCGCTGACCCGCAACCCGCCGCAGACCGCGCGGCGGACCGCCATCGCCGACGCCATCGTCTTCGGCACCACGTTCTTCGACGACAACGGCTTCGAGGGCCGCCGGCGCGTAATCGACATCTCGGGCGACGGGCCCAACAACTGGGGCGAGTCGGTGACGGCGGCGCGCGACGCGGCCGTGGCGCGCGGCATCACCATCAACGGCCTGCCCATCATGAACGACCAGTACAGCTTCGGCGGACTGCCGCCCACACCGCATCTCGACCTCTACTACCGCAACTGCGTCATCGGCGGGCCGGGCGCGTTCGTGGTGCCGGCGAAGGATTTCGGCGATTTCGCGCGTGCCGTGCTGCGCAAGATGATCCTCGAGATCGCCGACATCCACCCCGACCCGGAACCGGCGCCGGGCACCGTCGCGGCGCGGCTCCTGCGCGGAGTGCCGGCGCATGCGTTCGCGCCGGCCGGCCTGCGCCGCGTCGCCGAGCCGCGCTTCGCGCCGCCCTGCAACATCGGCGAGCGCCAGTGGCGAAGCCGCTGGGGCGAAGAGCCGTAGGCGGCCCGGGCCGGCGCCGTCTCGGGCCGCCCGATGAAAAAGATCGCGGGGCGGCGTTCGTGCCCGGCCTGTTGCGGGATGAACGGATTTTCGCACAGCAGGTTTTTTCGACGACCCGCTAGAATGCGTATTCGTAGGTCAGCAGGGCGCCAACGGTGCGCGAGAGCAGTTCGCTTTCCTTACTCTGTTTCCAGCCGACCTCGACGCCGATTCCGGACTTGAATCGGTAACCGGCAGAGACCTGGAGCTGATAGTCGTGCGCATCCGCCGATGACGGGTTGTCGGTGTGCCGACGGGTCCAGGCCAGCGCCGCGTTCCACTGGTCCAATTCGGCGCCCAGCCCGGCGGTGACGTAGGTCCGATCGACGCCTGTGTCGCCGCCGAAATCGTTGAGGCGCACCCATTCCACGACGGGCGCGACGCCGACCTTGCCCACGGCGAAACGGTAGTGCACGGCCGCCGCGAAGCCGGTCTCGTCGTCCGTCGCGCTCCCCGCCTTGGCCACGCCGTCTTCGTCATTGACCCGGTCGACTCCCTGGCGCGCTCCCGACAGGTGGTAGTGCAGATCCTTCACGCCGGCGACGTTCTCGCCTTCAAGCGCGACGGTGAACGACTTCAGCGATTCCGTATTGGACGGTCCGCCGCCGGTGGGGCGCCGACGGCCGCGATTGCGGAACGCCGATTTGCTGAACGACGTGGTGTCGAGATAGAAAACGCCGGCGGAGAGCGCGTGCTTGCCCATGTCGCCGTCGGCCAGCATCGCCGTACCGCCGACGCCGACCCGTTCAGTCAGTTCGTAATCCTCGGCCATGTCGCGGCTGTAGATTCCGGGCAGCACCTCGCCCTTGTGGGCGATACCGAAGTCCGCCGTGAACTTGCCGCCGAAGACAGCGAACCGGCCATATTCGTAATTGGCCTTGAGGGTCTCGATATAGAGACCCTCGTCCTCGAACACGCGGTTCTCGCTTGCCGGATCGGGGTCGACCACCTCCTCGAGCGTCAGCCCCGCCTCGATGGAGAACCCGCCGCCGAAGCGGACCACCACCTCCGGCTCTATCTTTGCGAAAACGTCGTGGCGATCCGTATCGTCCTGGGTCCCGTAGAAGCGATCAGCCTGGATCTCTATGGGGATCTTGACTTCGACGGTGGGATAGGCACCCGGTTTCGGGCCATCCGCGGCCCATGCCGCAGGTGTCACGCCCATCACGACGGCGAACGCCGACAAGCTCGATCTGTTTACAGAATCCCTGCGCCTCACCCGCGTTCCCCCGTACCGTACAACCAACCGCCGCCGGAGCCCCCGGCGTGCCGAGGATCACCATCCATTCATCATGGTTAATTTCTGATGAATCAGCGATGGGAGAAGGGATGCGGCGCAACGTCGCGTTCGCGGTGTCTGTCCGGGGCGGCGGACTCAGTAGCCGCCCTTCTTCCCCACGCCGACGTAGACGAACTCCCAACTCACCTCGAACGGCGTCCACCACGGAGCGACGCCGGTCTCCTTGTCCGTGTGGCGGAAGAGTCCGTTGGTGAGCGGCGGGCTGATGCGGTACGTCACCCGGTACCTGCCCGGACCGTCCAGCTTCACGTTGGCGCCGTAGTGCGGGCCGTCGTTGGCCACCATGGCCATGAACCTGCCCGACGCGTGCCAGTCCGATCCCGGCTTGCCGATGACATAGTCGACGCCGAGATAAGGCACCCATTCGCCCGGCCCGAAACCGTTGGGGTTGCCCTTCATGGCGCGAATGTCGGCCTCGATATGGATGTCGGCGGGTTTCTTCATGGCAGGCGTCATGGGCGCCATCAGGACCGGCTGCAGATAGACGGCGCCGATCTCCATGTGGTTCTTCTGGATCGGCTCGCCGATGGGCGTTTCGGCGGCGCGGGCGGTCCCCGTGCAAGCGAGCGCCAGCGCGGCCACGGCGGACAGCAGTCTTGTCGGAGTCCCTGCTTTCATAACTTTCGCTCCTTCGGTTACAAATTGCGGTTAGGTCTCATTCTCATTCCGAAGAGAAAAAATTACCCGCCGACCACTGCCGGCCACCACGCCGCGGCGATGACGACGCTGCCGGCGAGTCCCGGCGCCAGGGCCATGGCGGCGCGCGCCCCGGAAAGGCCCAGCCCGCCGACGATGCGCCAGCCGATCCGGCCGCCCCACACAATGGCGCCGACGAGAAGCGTCACCTTGGCCGGACCGGCCCAGCCGGCGGGTAGCGGAGCGAACAGGTCGCCGCCAAGCCCGAGTAGCAGGGAGATCATGGCCGGCGGGGCAAACTGATAGCCGAGGCGGACCAACCTCTCGCGGAAGGTTGCCGAGGCCCCGAGCCGTCCGGCGAGCCAGGCGGAAAGCCCGTTTGCCGCCCCCACCAGCGCCGTCAGCCCGATCATCACCGCCGCCATCCAGCCGACGATGAGCAGGAAGTCGAGCCAGACGAAAACCTCGCGCGCTTCCGGATGTACCACCATCAGCCAGCCGGGACCGGGCCGGCCGATCCAGGTCCAGCCGTGCCCGATGGCCCAGGCGCCGACGGCGCGGCGCAGGGCCTGATATTCCGGCAGCACCAGCCACAGGAACCCGCCAAGGGCGACGCCCGTACCCAGCAGCATGAACCACACTTCGGACGCCGACGGATGGTGGCGGGCGATGTCGGCCGCCTCGCCGCCCGGCATGCGCAACGCCAGGCGCAGCCCGCCCTGCCGCTCCGGCTGCACGCAGCGCATGCACATGATGCAATGGCGGCTCTCGGTCTTGCGCTTGAGGTCGATCATGGTCGGACACAGCCCGCGCTCCGTATAGCCCTCCCGATCGCGCGGCGCCCGCTTGGGCACGATGTTGACCGTTCCGAGGCGCGAGAACACGCCGAGCAGCAGCCCGATCGGGCAGGCGTGGCGGCACCATGCGCGCTTGGCCTTGCCGCTGCCGTAGAGAAGGCCGATGGCGAGCGCCGCCAGCAGCGTGCCGCCGAACACCTCGGCGATGGCATCCGGATAGTCGCGCACGCCGACGGTCTGGCCGAGCACGGTAATGATCAGGAAGCTGACGATGGGCGTACCTTCCCAGCGCAGCCAGCCGGGCACCGGGCGCTTGAGCCCGAAACGATTGAGCCATTCCGAAGCGGCCCCCATGGGGCACAGAACGCCGCACCATGTGCGTCCGGCGAGCAGCACCGACAGGAACACGAGCGGGAACCACAGCGTCCAGATCAGCCAGCGCGCGGCTTCGCCCAGCGCCTCCGCCTGCGGGCCCGCAGGCAACGCCACCGGCGCCAGAATCAGTCCTAGGAAGCCGACCGCCATGGCGGCGTGAATCAGGGGCAGGTGCGGACGCAACCGCACGGCGAACGCCTCCGCCGCGCGGACGACGACGCCGGCGAACCGCGGTCCTGACCGGTTCGTGGCGGGGACGCAGTCGCCGATGATGCCGCGCGATCCCATGGCGACCCCTCAGGGAGCGCGGCCGGCCGCCATCGCGGGGCGGCTCACCAGGCGCATCGCCCCGCCGATCGCGATCAGCACGGTGAGGTAGAACACCAGCTGGATTCCCATCGGCCGGTCGTTATAGCCGACTAGGATGTGCAGCAGCGTGCCGATCCAGCTGCGCTGGTCGATGATGTGCGAACTGTCCCACAACCGCATGCCGAACGCCGGCACCAACCCGGCCTGGTTGAGGAAACCGGCTGCGTTCGCCGCCAGCCCGGCGGCCAGCAACAGCACCAGCCACGCGACCACGTCGAGGAAGCGGCCGACCGGAATGGCGAGCAGCCCGCGATAGAGCAGCCAGCCTACCAGCGCACCGCCGGCCAGCCCCAGCAGGCTGCCCGCCGCCAGCGCCACAGGGCCGCTGCCACTGGAAACCAGCCCGTAGACGAACAGCACCGTCTCGGACCCCTCGCGCAGCACGGCGAGCAGGGCGACGCCGGCGAGCGCCGAGAGCGGCCGCGTTCCGGTGCTCACGTCGTGGCCGACGGTCCGCATCCGGGCGACGATGGCGCGGCCATGCACGCTCATCCACAGATTGTGCCAGGCCAGCATGGCGACGGCAGCGAGCAGGACGCCAGCGTTGAGCAGTTCCTGGCCCCGCCCCTCGACCGCGTCCGATATGGCGCCGGCGAACAGGGCCACCACCATGGCGCCGAGCACGCCGAGTCCGATGCCGGCGCTCACCCAGCGGCCGCGCCCCACGATACCGCGCGTCGCGCTCATCACGATGGCGACGATCAGCGCCGCCTCGAGGGTTTCGCGAAAGACGATCAGTGCTGCGCCGGCCATCCCATCCTCACCTGTTCAGCGTCATCTGGCGATCAGCTTTCCTTTGGCGGTGTTCTCGTGAAACTCGCCGAAGAACGGGTATTCGCCCGCCGGCAGCGGTCCGACCCAGATCGACGCCCTGCTCCGCCCCGGCACAATCTTTTCCCGGCGCAGCTCATGGCTCTCGAACTCCTCCGGCGTGGGATCCCGATTGTCGATGACGAGCTCGATCCGCCGGCCCGCCGGCGAAACCGTGCCCGAGGGCAAGACCCGCCGCAAAGAAGAGCGCCCGCATCGATCCCGTCCCCATTCCCCGGCCGTTCCGCATCCGTTACCCTGTCTCCTGTCCGCCCGATCCTGCCGACCTGCCTGGCCCCGCTGTCGCCCGCGGAATCGGTCCGACGCCAGTCCCCCGGGCGATATCCGAAAACCATATAATGCGAATTATTCTCATTTGCAATACAGGCTGATCGCTGCCGTTGCGTGGCGAGGGGGTTGCGCGCCCGGCCCTGTTCGCGCCCGCCGCCGGGTGCTAAGAGGTGACGCGCGGCGCGGACCGCCGCCGTCTCCCGTCCGTCCCTGTCCCTTGTTCCCCCTCGCCGCGGGCCTCCCGATGCAGTTCCCCTCCGATCCCGCCCTGTCGCACGCGGCTCCGCCCGCCGCGGCAGCGCAGCCGTGATCCGCCGGTTCGCCGCGCTGCCGCCGGCGCTGCGCGGCGGTCTGTGGATGATGGCGGCGGCGCTGTCGTTCACCCTGATGACCACGCTGATCCGCGAGGCCGCGCGCGACGTGCACCCGTTCGAGATCGCCTTCTTCCGCACCGTCACCAACCTGGTCCTGATGGTACCCTTCGTGTTGCGCACCGGCCTGGCGGTGCTGCGCACGTCGAACCACCGCATCTATGCCCTGCGCGGGGTGATCGGGCTGACCTTTCTGATGACCTATTTTCCCGGCGCGGCGCTGATCCCGGTTTCGGACGCACAGGCGCTGATCTTCACCTCGCCGCTGTTCGCCAGCATCATGGCGGTGCTGTTCCTCGGCGAGGTGGTGCGGGCGCGCCGCATCGCCGCGCTGATCGCGGGCTTCGCCGGCGCGCTGGTGATCCTGCGGCCGGGAGTCCAGGACGTCAGCGTCGGTGCGGTGCTGGTGCTGGTGGCGGCCATGGCCAACGCGTCGAGCAACGTGATCGTGCGCCACACCACCCGTTCCGACCACCCCGACATGGCGGTGCTCTACCTCATGATCTACGTGACACCCATGAGCCTGGTGCCGGCCCTGTTCGTGTGGACCGCGCCCAGCTGGACGCAGGCCGCCCTGATGGTCGGGGTTGGCGTCTTCGCCACGCTCAACCAGCGTTTTCTCTCGCGCGCCTTCCACGTGGCCGAGGCCACCGCCGTGCTGCCCTTCGACTTCGCCCGCCTCGCCTTCGCCGCGGTCATCGGCTGGATCGCGTTTTCCGAGCTGCCCGACATCTGGGTCTGGGTCGGCGGCGCCATCATCTTCGTCGCCTCCGTCTACCTGGCCCATCGCGAATCGGTGGCGCGCCGCGCCGGGCGGGCCTGATCGACGGCGTTGACGCCCCCGGCCGCGCGGGCTAGAAACGGCGGCACCAGGGGGATGGAGTCCCCCCGGACCGGCAACCGCCGGGATCGAACCGCCGCAAGGCTGATGACTCCTGCCAGGGGAAACCGTGGCGGGAGTCCGCGCAAACCGGGGCCGCCGCGAGGCGGCCTTCGTTTTGCGCCGAACCGGCGCAGCCGTCCCGCGGTCCCATGAATAGGGACGGCATGGCCGCATGATGTACGTCTGGATCGCGTTGGGTAGCGCCGCGGGCGGCATGGCCCGCTACTGGAGTTCGGGCGTCGTCGCCCGGCTGTTCGGCGAGACCTTTCCGTGGGGCACGCTGGTCGTCAACCTGGCGGGCTCGTTCCTGATCGCGCTCTATTTTACCCTGACCGAGCCGGGCGGCCGCGTACTGGCCGCGCCGGAGCAGCGCCAGTTCGTCATGTTCGGGCTGATGGGAGGGTTCACCACTTTCTCGTCTTTCAGCCTGCAGACGCTTAACCTGATGCGCGATGGCGAATGGACGCTCGCGGCGTTCAATGTCGTCGGCTCCGTCGCCGTTTGCGTCGCTGCGGCCTGGATCGGCCACATGGCGGGAGCCCTCGTCAACCGCTGACGCGTCGGGAGGCGCGCGAGACATGACCCTGCCCGAAGAGTCGATCCTGCTGCGCATCTTCCTCGGCGAGAGCGACCGCCATGACGGCCGGCCGCTCTATGAGGCCATCGTGGTCACGGCGCGCAAGGCAGGACTCGCCGGCGCCACCGTGCTGCGCGGTCCCATGGGCTTCGGCGCCACGAGCCGGCTGCACACCGCCAAGATCCTGCGCCTGTCGTCGGACCTGCCCATGGTGATCGAGATCGTCGACGCCGAAGCGAAGATCGAGGCGTTCCTGCCCACGCTGGAAGCCATGGGCGGCAGCATGCTGGTGACGCTTGAGCGGGTGCGCGTGTTGCGCTACGGCAAGGGCAGATGAACGGCCGCAACAGCGGATACCGGCCGCGGCCCGCCCGTTTCACGAACAGGATCGGCACGCACACACAAGGACTTCCCTCCGCACCGGGGGTGCGGCGAAGGCAATGGACGCGATGGGACTGCGCGGGCAACGCGGCTGTTGCCGCGCCGCCCCGCAGTCCCGT
>Ga0326597_10002131_pt1 | contig 30138 bp, 33 predicted proteins | sample RVTome_12_FD_203789 | JGI IMG/M metagenome (GOLD analysis project Ga0326597, IMG submission 203789) | Soil microbial communities from uranium-contaminated site in the Upper Colorado River Basin, Wyoming, United States - RVT100D185 | ecosystem: Environmental > Terrestrial > Soil > Contaminated >...
CCGAGGCGGCCGGATACGCCGCCGTAGGGATGTCGGGTGCGGGAACGGCTGCGATGTGCGGTTATCCCGATGCCGGCATCACGACTTTGACGGAAGTCGTAAACAACGCGCGCTACATCGTGAATTCGGTTTCGGTTCCCGTCATGGTCGATGGCGAGACGGGATTCGGGAATATCCACAGCGTGCGGCGCACGGTGCGCGAAATCATATCCGCCGGCGCGGCGTCCATGTTTCTGGAGGACCAGGCCGAGTTGCGGCGCTGTGGCTTCATCGCCGGGAAGACGGTTCTCCCGCTTGAAGAGGCGCTGGGCAAGTACAGGGCCGCGGTCGACGTTCGAAATGAGCTCGATCCCGATTTCGTGCTGACGGCGCGCTGCGATGCGCGTGGCGCAGCCGGCGGCTCTCTCGAAGACGCGATTCTCCGCGGGAAGGCCTATCGCAAGGCGGGCATCGACGTCCTTTACTACGAGGCGTTTCAGTCGATGGAAGAGATCAGGACCGCCATTGCCGAGGTTGGTCCGCCGATCTACTTCACGTTTGGCGCAATTCCACTCGACGAGCGTCCATCCCAGAAGGAAATGGCGCGGATGGGCATAGCGAACGCTCACAATTGGCTGCTCAGGCCGCTTCGTAATTACCCGGTGGACCGCCTCATGTGGGAGATGCTGCACGATGTGCGCGAACGTGGCGCCGAGGCCATGGCCGACTGGAACAAGTGGGCGGAGTCGTTTCCATGGAAGCATGGCGAACCGCCGCATTTCCACGATTTCATGGGGTTCGCAGAAATCAGGGAAGTAGAGAAGAAGTACTTGCCGGCCGCAGAACAGGACAAGTACGAGAAAAGCATCGGACTTTATACGCCGGGGCAAGACCCGACCGTGAAGAAGAAGGTCGAGTGGCGGTAGTTGTTCGCGACGTTGATGTGACAACCTACGGAGTGAGAAACATGGCGACAGAACAGAAGGCGTTTGAATGCATCCGGCTCGTGGAACGGCAGGGCAAGCCGCGAACCAGCGGGCTGACCTATGCCCGCGATCTTGGCATGGGACTTCGAAGCCTTGAGGCGGTACTGGAAAGCTCATCCGAGTTCATCGACATACTAAAGCTGACAAGCTTCGTGCCGCGCATCCAGTCGAGAAAACTCATAAGCGACAAAATCAGGCTCTGCAAACAATACGACGTCGAGGTGGGTCTCGGGGGCGCGTTGCTGGAGATCGCGCTGCTCCAGGGGCCCCAGACGGTCAAGGCATTTCTTGCGGAGGTGCGCGACCTGGGTATTACCCACCTCGAAGTGTGCCGGCAAGTCGTCATCATGCCGCTTTCGCATCTGCTCGATCTCATCGGCCTGGTCAAGGACATGGGCATTCACCCGCTGGCAGAAGTGGGAGTCGCGTACGGCATCACCGCCGACGAGGAAGTCTACGTCGATGAGGCAAAGCTCATAGGAACGATGAAGAAGTGCATGGAAGCCGGCGCGTGGAAGGTGCTCCTCGAGTCCGAAGGCCTCACCGAAAGCCGCCACAAAAAGGATTACCGCTGGGACGTCGTATCCAAGGTGGCCAACGCCTTCGACCTGGAAAACGTGATGTTCGAGGCGGATGACCGGGACGTGTATACGCGCTACATCACGCAATACGGACCGGAGGTGAATTTGTTCGTTGACCACAGCCGCATCACCCATCTCGAGTGCTCGCGGCGGGGCGGTTGGGGCAAGCATCCGGTCATCAATCGAGTGGCGACGTTCTACGCAAAACAAGAAAAAAGCCGGGAGCGTTGAACTAACAGTTTCTACTACTGGAGGAGGACACCATGGAAGATTACCGCAAGATTTTTGCGCGAAGCGTGGCCGCGGCTTTGGGTTTGTTGATGCTTACGGCGCTCCCGGCGTTCGCAGCCTGGACCCCCGAAAAGCATATCGAGATCATTATCGGTTCGGGGGCGGGCGGGGGCAATGACAGAGCTGGAAGAACGGTCGATAAGCTGTTGCACGACTTGAAACTGGTGGACGTGACTTCGAGCGTTCTCAACAAGCCGGGCGGGGGCGGATTCATCGGGTGGGCTTATCTCAACCAGCAGGCCGGTGATGGAAACTACATATCGACCAGCACCCCGAATTTGCTTACGACTCACATCGTGGGCAGAAGTCAGTTCACGTATTCGGGGGTCACGCCGATAGCCCAGTTGTACAGCGAATCTGGCGTGTTTGTGGTAAGCGCCGACTCGAAGATCAAGAACGCCAAGAGCCTTGTCGAACGAATTAAAAACGACCCCGAGAGCTTCTCCACAACGATTGGCACCAGCGCGGGGAACCACAACCACATTGCGTTGGGCATGCTGGTACGGGCGGCAGGAGGGAACCCTGCCAAGCTCAAGGTGGTGGTCTTCAAGTCATCGTCTGAAGCGACAACCGCGGTGCTCGGAGGGCACGTCGATCTTGCCATCGTGGCTGCGTCGAGCCGTCGCAAGCTTGTGGAATCCGGAAAGATGAGGGCCTTGGCGGTCGCTTCGCCCCAGCGCTTGAGCGGTCCCTATGCGACCGTGCCGACGTGGAAGGAACTCGGAGTCGACGTGGTCTCCGCGTTTTGGGTCGGGATCATGGGGCCGCGCGGGCTCAGTCGCGCCCAGATCGATTTTTGGGACCAGACCTTCGCTACTTTGGCTCGCTCCAAGGAATGGAAGAGCTATCTGGACCGCTTTTCACTCGAGGATACGTACGAGGGGGCTAAGGGCAGCAGCGAGTTCCTCGAGAAGCAGTACAAAGAATACAAAGAGGTCTTGACGGACCTGGGCCTAGCCAAGGCGGCTGGTTCCAAGTAACCCTCAAAGGAAAAGGGGTCAGGTCTAGCATCGTAGCATCCCCCGATGTAGCGTGCTGCGATGGCCAGGCCTCTGCGGATCGAATGTACCGGTGCCTTCTACCATGTCACTGCCCGGGGTGATCGTCAGCGAAAACCGGACAGACCACGTTTCAATAAATGGTAGCCGTGCGCCCGGTCGTTACGTATCCCGGATGGTATGTGGAGGACCCGCCAAAGGGCGTTCGGTCAGGCGTGTGGGTGCTGAACCCGAAGGTGATTCCTGCTTTCACCTTTCTCGCTACGTTCGCGCCGCTAACGAGTAAAAAGCGGCGCTTGCATATGGAGTGGCCGCGGAAAGGCAAAGGGTCTGGTTCGAATTGGTTCAGAATTCCCTTTCCTGAAGAAATGCGATGACAGTGTCCGCAGGTAACGTGAGGATAATGACGTCCGGTGCCTTTACGGCGGCATATCTCGCGCTGATTCCGCAGTTAGAGGGCCTGACAAAGAGAAAACTCATCACGCTGTCTACGTCCATCGGGATTGGTGATAGCTATATTCCCAATCGGCTGCGACGGGGGGAGGTGGCCGACGTCGTGATCGTCGCGGACGCGGTCTTGCGCCAGTGCGTCGCAGATGGCCTGGTCAACCCGGACGGTTGCACGCCGATTGCCCGCTCCTCGATCGGGATGGCCGTCCGGGCAGGAGCGCCAAAGCCCGATATCAGTTCGATCGGGGCGCTTAGGGCGACGCTCTTGAAGGCCAAGTCCATTGGCTATTCGGCGAGCGTGAGCGGGCAGTACGTCATGACCGATCTGTGCGACCGACTCGGAATCAAGGAGGAGGTTGCCCGCAAGGGGTGCCGCATTGGCGACGAGCGCATCGGGGCCGTCGTGGCGCGCGGCGAGGTCGAGATTGGCTTCGAGCAGATGAGCGAGCTGCTCCCGGTTCCAGGGATCGCGCATATTACCCCGCTTCCGCCCGGGGCCCAGAAAGTCACCGTATTTTCCGCCGGAGTTGCGGCAAAATCCCCGAAGCCCGAGCTTGCGCGGGGGGTTATACGATTTCTGGCCTCGCATGAGGCGGCCTCTGCAATTACAGCGAGCGGTCTTCAGCCCATAGGGGATTGATTGCCGCGCAAGATCGGTATTCAGAAAAGCCGCTGGGCGCGCATAGCCCTGCGAGAAGCCTCCGTCGCTTACGGAGTCAGATTCATCTGCCGATCGACACTAGTTGCTTCAGGCGCGGCCACGCGCGTGTCGCTGCGATGACCGCATCGGCTTCCTCCGGCGTGTTGTAGAGATGAAATGAAAGCCGCAGACGTCCCAGTCGCTCCGAGACGCGAATACCGTTGCCGGCATAATGATTCGCCAGATCGCGGACGAGCAGGTTGCCCTGCGTTGAAGCATTCTCCCAGCCGGCCACCACGATGTGGGACCTGTGCGCTTCAACGGCCCCGCTCACCAACGGCACGCTCATCGCACGTAATCCGTCATCCAGCCGGCGCGCGAGGCCCAGGACATGCCGTTCGATTACCGGGACGCCGACCGCGGAGATGATTTTCAAGGAGGCTTCGACGGCATTCGCGGCCGAATAGTTGTAGCTGCCGAGGTCGAAGCGTCGAGCCGCGCGCATCAGATGATATCTTTCGTCGCCTTGCTCCCCTTCATGTGCGTCGCCCAAGTTGACGCTGTAACGTCCGAGATAGGCGGGGCGTAGCTGCTCGGCGAACGCTCGCCGAACGAATAGGAATCCCAGGCCGTAGGGACCGCAAAGGTATTTTGATGCGCCTACCGCAAGCGCATCGACATATGCAGCGTTGACGTCCAAGTCGAGCGCCCCTACCGACTGGGCGCCATCGACGAGAAGGATCACGTTGCGCGCACGGCAGATGCGGCCGATTCGGTCGAGCTCGGCACGTGCGCCTGTGGCAAACGTGACGGATGAGAGGACAACGAGACGTGTGCGTGCGTCGATGCTCTGCTCGACCGCGTCGACCGGCATGGCAAGGTCGGGTGTCGAACTGATGGCGCGCACCTCGATGCCATGGCGGTCGCGCATGTTGTACAGTGCGTACACGCCGTTCGGATGCTCGATCGTTCGGCAGACGACGGCGTTGTCGCCCTCGCGCCAGGGCAGCGAAGCGACGATCATGTTCAGGCCTTCCGATACATTGCGGGTGAGGGTAATCTCATCCGCCGTGGCGCCGATCAAGCCGGCAAAGAGCTGCCTTGCACCCTCAACGGCCGCGAACACGCCGCCGTCTACCTTCGGCGCGCCGCGCATCGCGGCTTCGTAATAAGCAAGTGCGGCCTCGGCGGCTGCACGTGGCACGAGGCCGCGCGCAGAGGTCTCGAGGTAGACGTGCGATGCCGTGCCGGGGAATTGGTTTCGTGCTTGAGCGAGAGACAGGCCCGAATCGAATCCGCTCATGGAGGCGTCTTTCACTTGAGGTTGAGTGAGATTATTCTATGTCATAATTGTTTTGGCGGTTGCGGGACACTATATTGACTACTCGGGGAGAAAGCCATGAAACGTGGTTCAGTGTGGTTGAAGTGCCTTGCGCTGTTGTTATGTGCGTTCGGCACGCATGCGTTTGCCGCAGGTTATCCCGAAAAGCCGATCCGCATGATCGTGCCATGGGCGCCTGGGGGCGGCTCTGACGTAACCGGACGCATCATTGGCGCGAAGCTCGCCGAGTCGCTGGCCCAGCAGGTCTTGATCGACAACCGGGCCGGTGCCGCTGGAAACATTGGTACGGCCACCGCCGCACGAGCCGAGGCGGACGGCTACACGATATTGCTGGCGGACACGGGGTTTTCCACCGGAATCAGCCTGTATGCCAAGCTTAGCTACCATCCGCTCAAGGATTTCGCGCCAATCTCGCTGGTCGCCACGACGCCGATCGTTTGCGTCGTGCATCCTTCGGTTCCGGCGAAAAGCATGAAGGAGCTGATTGCGCTCGCGAAGAGCAAATCCGGTGGGCTGACGGGCGGTTCGGGTGGAACGGGAGGCAGCGTCCACCTCGCGCTGGAGCTTTTTCAGCTTCAGACGGGAACCAAGATAACGCATGTGCCGTACAAGGGCAGCGGTCCGGCGGCGATCGATCTTGCGAGCGGACAGATTGACCTGATGTTTTCCACGGCGCCGCCCATGATTCCACTCCTGCAGGCCAACCGGGTGCGCGCCCTGGCGGTGGCCAGCGCGGAGCGCTCGGCTCTGTTTCCGGACCTGCCGAGCATGAAAGAAGCGGGCGTGCCGAACTTCGTGGCCACCAACTGGTACGGGATTTTGGCACCCACGGGCACACCGAAAGCGGTGATCGACCGCCTGCATGCCGAGATCGTCAAGGTGACATCGCTGCGGGAGGTGAGGCAACGGCTCTCGGGCGCGGGCCTCGAGCCCAGAGCGAACGAGACGCCGCAGGTATTCGGCAAATTTGTGAGCGATGATGTGGCCCGGTGGGCGCGGGTCATCAAGCACGCCAATATCAAGCTTTGATTCGCGTTTAGTATCGACCGGGCCGTAGTACGGTTCTCGCCAAAGTGATTACTCGTATTCCGGCTTACCTCTATCGGGGTGGCACCTCCAAGGGGCCGCTCATACTGGCACGCGATCTGCCCGCGGCACGCGATATCCTGGACAGGGTGTTGCTTGTGGCGATGGGGTCGCCGCACAAGCGCCAGGTCGACGGCATCGGTGGGGCGGAGACTCTGACCAGCAAGATCGCCGTGGTGTCGGAATCCGAGCGTCCTGGCGCCGATATCGACTATTTCTTCATCCAGGTCAATCCCGAGTCAGACGTGGTCGACTACTCGTCCAATTGCGGCAACATGCTGAGCGCTGTCGGGCCGTTCGCCGTTGAGATGGGGTTGATTCGCCCGCGGGATCCTGTCACGGGCGTCCGGATCTACAACATCAACACCGATTCCATCATCGAGGTGATCCTGCACACCCCGGGAGCGGAGATTACCTATGACGGCGATGCTGCGATCGACGGCGTGCCGGGCACGGCCGCGCCAGTCAGGCAGAATTTCGCGGGAACGGTGGGGAGCAAGACCGGGCGACTTCTGCCCACCGGCAGGAAGACGGAGGAGATCGACGGGGTCGAGGTAACGTGCATCGACATGGCGGTGCCGATGGTGATCGTGCCGGCCTCGGCGGTCGGCAAGACCGGGCACGAATCGAAAGCCGACCTGGACGCGGACGCGGTGCTGATCGAGCGGCTGGGGCGAATACGGGTGGAGGCAGGCAAGCGCATGGGAATGGGTGATTGCAGCGCGCTTGTTGTCCCGAAGCCAGTCCTGGTTGCGGCGCCTGCCGGAGCCGGTACCATCGCGTCGCGCGACTTCGTGCCGTTCAACTGTCATGCGACTTATTCCGTCACCGGGTCGATCGCAATGTCGGTAGCGAGCATCATGGAAGGGACGGTCGCCAACCTTCTTGCGCAGGCCGATCAGGCGAATCCTGGTCGGGTCAAGATCGAGCACCCGAGCGGGATCATTGACGTGGACGTGCGGGCTCGTCAGACCGCTGGCGGGCTGGAGGTTGAGGAGGCGAGCCTTCTGCGCACATGCCGCAAGCTGTTCGAAGGCCAAATCTGCATACCCTCCCGCATCTGGGACGGCTCCGGTAAAGCGCGCGACGCGGCCGAACTCGCGCATGCCGCTTAGATTTGTGCGTATTCCGCAGAAAACCGGGGACAGACCACGCCAACAGCCGCGAAAGAGCTGGAATCGCGGCTGGCGGATTCGGCACGATAATGGCCGACCCCAATGCCGAGCTGCTGACGCGCATGGCCGAGGCGCTCGGCGATCTGCGCGAGCGATTGGTCTTCGTGGGCGGCTGCGCGACGGCCTTGCTCATTACCGATCCGGCCGCGCCGCCGGTACGCGCAACGCATGACGTGGATGCGGTCGTGGCGGTCGTGTCGCCGCTGGAATACCAACGCCTGGGAGCTGCGCTGCGTGCGCGGGGCTTCGCGCAGACGCTTGCGGGGGCGAACCGCCGTACCGGTGGACGTTCGCGGGCATGAAGCTCGACGTGATGCCGACCAGCGCTGCCGTGCTCGGTTTCTGGAATCGCTGGTACGATCTAGCGGTGCGAACCGCAGCGGCGGTACCGCTCGGCGAGGGCCTGGAAATACGCCTCGTGAGGCCGGCTTGTTTCGTGGCGACGAAGCTCGAGGCGTTCGAGGACCGCGGGCGCGGCGATTATCTCGAGCGTCACGATCTGGAGGATGTGCTGTCGGTCATCGACGGCCGCCCCGAGATCGTGGACGAGCTTGCTAAGGCGCCGCAGGAGCTGCGCCGCTATGTTGCGGCAGTCTTCGGGAGGCTGATCGGGGACGAAGGATTCCTCAACGCGTTTCCCGGCCTTATGATCGAGGGCAGCCCCGCCGTCCGGGCACCGGTCGTGCTCCAGCGCCTCCGAGCGATTGCCGCGATGAAATAGGCTCCGACGTGGGGAACGCTGCTTCGCGGTAGTATGGGCAGGAGCCGCGTTCATGTTCACCGATAAATAGCCATGCCCCGCGCGAAACTCTTCAATCCCGCTTCGACCACCCCCTTCGCGCTCAGCCGCTCCAAGGTCGAGCTCTTCATGGACTGCGCGCGCTGCTTCTATCTCGACCGGCGCCTGGGCATCAGCCGCCCGCCGGGATTCCCGTTCAACCTCAATTCCGCGGTCGATGCGCTGCTCAAGACCGAGTTCGACCGTTACCGCGAGCAGGCCAAGCCGCACCCGCTGATGACCGAGGCGGGCATCAACGCGATTCCTCATCCGCATCCGCAGCTCGGCAACTGGCGCAACAATTTCCGCGGCGTGCGCACCGTCCACGAGGCAACCCATTTCGAGCTCTTCGGCGCGATCGACGACCTGTGGGAGGACCAGGACACGCGCGAGCTGATCGTCGCGGACTACAAGAGCACGTCCAAGGCCGACGAAGTGAACCTCGACGCGGAGTGGCAGATCTCCTACAAGCGGCAGATGGAGTTCTACCAGTGGCTGCTGCGGCGGCAGGGGCTCGCCGTTTCGCGCCGCGGGTGGTTCGTCTACTGCAACGGCCGGCGCGACCTGCCGGGCTTCGACAAGCGCCTCGAGTTCACGATCAAGATGATCCCCTACGACGGCGACGACGCGTGGGTCGAGGAGACACTGCAAGACATCAAGGCGACGCTCACTGCACCCAAGCCGCCCAAGCTCGGCGACGAGTGCGAGTACTGCGCCTTCGCCGCGCGGGCGGCGGACCCGCGCTGACCAAGCGCGTCAGGGTGGAAGAACTGAACCGCCAAGACGCCAAGACGCCAAGACAGCCAAGAGAAGCCGATAATGGTTGCTTTGGGTATCGATGAAGATCAACACGAAAGCCTGCCCGTTCTGTTCAGTTGCTCGTGAGCAAGTGCCGCTCGAGCATCCTCTCGCATTCGTAAGGCGCGACGGTTACCCGGTGAGCAAAGGGCACGTATTGATCATTCCCCGGCGGCATGTCGGATCGTTCTTCGATTGCACCGCCGACGAGCGCCAGGCGATGCTCGAGCTGCTGGAGAAGGCGAAGGCGCAGCTCGACAAGGAGCATGCGCCAGCCGGATACAACATTGGCATCAACGATGGCGTAGCGGCGGGCCAGACGGTGATGCACGTCCACCTGCACCTCATTCCGCGCTACACGGGCGACGTGCCCGATCCGCGCGGCGGGATACGGTGGATCTTTCCGGAGAAGGCGGCCTACTGGAAGAAAACCGGTGACGAGTGACGAGTGACGGGCGACCGTGATCTTCTGGAGCTTCGGTCCCGATACCCGATTGAATCACCGGCAGAGTTTGTCCGCCGGCTGTGAACGCGTTTACGCGAAGTGCCGTTGGGTGCGAATGGGGGATCAAGTGACGCAGCTCGAGTTCCTGGCGAAACTGCAGCGCATCCTGAACGAAGGCTTGTTCACGGCCAGCTACAAGTACGCATTGATACTCGCCATTGCCGAGCTGAGCGTCGAGAAGACCGACGGCAAGGACGGAACGCTCCATTTGCCGCTGGAGGAAATCGCCGATCGCTTCGTCGGCCTTTATTGGCGCCAAGCCGCGCCGTTCGCCGGAAAATCTTTTCTGCATCACAACACGGGGCGTGAGGCGAGCGCGGTTACCAGGGTCAGGGCTTTCCAGCAACACGCAGGCACTCTTGCAGCCGCGCGCAATCACGCCCGCTGGCCGGCGCTGGTGCGCTCAATTTCAGCGCTGCTGGTTCAAATGCCGTTGTGGAAGCTGCAGCGCGTCGGCGCGGACAAGCTCGATTTTCTGTACGAGGAAAAGCTCGTCGACGATGGCATCATGCTTCGTGCCGGTGTCGCCGAATGCTTCAGGCAGCAGTTCCCCGTGGTGCAGGCGCTGGTGCAGATGGCTTGGCTGTCGTTCATCCAGCGGTTGCCGGCGAATCGCCCGGTGTTGGGTTCGACGGGCGATCTCGCGGACTTTCTTTTCGGCAGCGAGCGCAGCGGTCTCTCGGCCATCGTCGACGGCCTGCGCGACCTGCAGCACGGCGAGTGCTTTTACTGCCGCGGGCGGCTGCGGGAGACGATCGAGGTCGACCACTTCATTCCCTGGTCGCGGTACCCGCGCGATTTCGGCCACAATTTCGTGCTCGCGCATGGCGCGTGCAACCAGGACAAGCGCGACATGCTGGCGGCTCCTTCGCACCTCGCGCGCTGGGTCGAGCGCAACGACGATCAACATGCGGTGCTCCAGCAGATCTTCGACGAGGCCCGCTTCGTCCACGACCTCGATGCCTCGCATACCGTCGCCGAGTGGGCCTACGAGACCGTTGAGCGCGCCGGCGGCCTCGTGTGGGTGCAGAGGAGAGGCCAGACAGAGCATCTGACGGCTGAGTGGCGCCGAATCTTCTCGATCTGACGCAGCGTCCCTCGGCACGGGCAGGGCGCGGTATGATTTGAGCGCGCCGACCCGGCGCAAACCCGGCCGCGGGGGAGAGTATGGCCCGGACTGAGCAATGCCTGGCAATGCCTGGGGTCGGACCCCATCGAAACGCTACGAACACAACACCGGGCGCGTGCTGCAGATACCGGCGCAATCGGCGGCGCTGCTGGCCGTGCTGATGCTGCGCGGGCCGCAAACCGCGGGAGAGCTGCGCATCAACTGCGACCGGCTCCACAAGTTCACGGACATCTCTGCGGTGGAGGCTTTTCTGCGGGAGCTGGCGGAGCTGCACAAGCTGGTTGCTGCGCTGCAGGCGGAGCGTAAGACTGGTGAGCAGTGAGCGGTGCTGAAGGACTGAAGCAGGTTCACATTTCTCTGAAAAGTGGACCCGCCCCCATTTCTTTGGTCGAGATCGTCATCCGGCCGAAATTGCGGCGGCGGGCGCTCGGCACCTTGTCCGTGTCGTGAGACAGGAAGCGCGACCCTAGCGCGCGGTCCAGCCGCCGTCGATCGTCAGGCTCGCACCGGTGATCAGCGCCGCGGCCGGCGAGGCGAGAAACACGATCGCACCCATGATGTCTTCGATCTCGCCCAGGCGCCCCAGGGGAATGCTGGCCAGCGCATCGTCGCGGAACGCCTTGTTCTCGAAAAACGGTTTGGTCATGGGTGTGACGATGAACGTCGGCCCGATCGCGTTCACACGTATACGGTGCGGTGCCAGCTCCACCGCCATTGCCTTGGTCAGGCCCTCGACCGCGTGCTTGGTCATGCAGTAGACGGTGCGGTTTGCCGCGCCGACATGCCCCATCTGCGACGACATCTGGATGATGGCGCCGCCGCGGCCGCCGGCGATCATGCGCCGCGCTACCGCCTGGCCGACGAGAAAGGCCGACCTGACGTTGATGTTGAGAATGCGGTCGAGCCGCTCCTCCGTCACCTGCACCAGGGGCTCCGGAATGTTGCCGCCCGCATTATTGACCAGGATGTCGATGCGCGGCAGCGCTTCGATACGTTCCGTGATCTGGCGTGCGTCCAGAATATCGCACACGAGCGGCTGCGCCTTGCCGCCGCGCTCCCGGATTTCCGCCGCCAGCGTCTCGAGCTCGGATTGCGTTCTGCTCACCAGCACCACTTCGGCGCCGGCGTCGGCCAGCGCCAGCGCGCAGCCGCAGCCAAGCCCGCGCCCCGCCCCGGTGACCACGCCGACCAGCCCGTCGAGCCGCATCGACGGCGTGCGCAGCGGACCGCGTTGCCTATCGGGCATGGTGTTCCTTCGGAAATGACGCCGCGCCGGGGCATTACTGCGGCGCGGAAGTTTTTATTATATTATGGCCGCGCGGCATCCGGATGGTAAAAATCATCCTCGCGATGTCGATTCATTGCACACGTTCCGCGTTACGTGGCACCGCTGCAGTCGTGACGCGCCGGCGCATGATCCGCAGGTCTTCGTAAGGAACAACGACCATGGCGCAGTCCAAGAAATATACCAAGCAGGATATACTCGACACGGCCAAGCGCTGTTCGAACTGGGGCCGCTGGGGTCCCGATGACGAACTCGGCGTGCTCAATTTCATTACCCCCGAAGACGTGGTGAACGCCGCCAAGCTCGTGCGCCGGGGCAAAGTGTTCGCGCTGGGGCTGGCGCTCGACGCAAAAGGTCCGCAGAGCGGGCTCTTCGGCGGCCGCTGGAACCCGCTGCACCAGATGCTGGCCACCGGCACCGACGCCGTCGCCGGCGTGCAGGACGAGACGGTGGGCCTGCGCTACGCCGATGATGCCATTCACCTGCCGACGCAATGTGCGACCCAGTGGGACGCGCTCGCGCACGTGTTTCTCGGCGACAAGATGTGGAACGGCTACCCGGCCATACTGGTCGATTCGCGCGGCGCGAAAAAGTGCGGCATCGAGCATTTCCGCGACAAAATGGTCGGCCGCGGGGTGCTGCTCGACGTGGCGCGCTACAAGAATGTGAGCCACGTGGAGGACGGTTATCCGGTGACGATAGACGATCTCGAGAAGACCGCGGCCAAGCAGAAGGTCGAGGTGACGCGCGGCGACTTTCTGATCGTGCGCACCGGCCAGATGGAAAACTGCCTGCAGAAAGGCGAGTGGGGCGGCTACGCGGGCGGCGATGCGCCCGGCCTGGCTTTCGAGACCTGCGACTGGATTTACAAAAAGGAGATTGCCGCCATCTGCTCCGATACCTGGGGCATCGAAGTGCGGCCGAACGAGTGTTCACCCGAGGTCAATCAGCCTTTTCACTGGGTGACCATTCCCGCGATCGGCATCGTGCACGGCGAGATCATGTATCTGAAAGAACTCGCCGACGACTGCGCGGCCGATGGCCGGTATGAATTTTTCTTCAGCGCGCCGCCGCTCAATATCACGCTCGGGACGGGCTCGCCGATCAACCCGCAGGCGATCAAGTAATCATGGCCCGCTACGTGAAGCAGGGCATTTCCACCGCCGCCGCGGAGGCCGCCGATCTCAAGGTGCGGCATGCCGTCGAGGGTATACTCGCCGACATCGCCAAGCGCGGTGATGCGGCGGTGCGCGAGCTCTCGCAGCGATTCGACAAATGGTCGCCGCCCGCGTTCCGTCTCGACCCGGACGAGGTCGCCGCCATCGTCGCCCGGGTCCCGCGCGAGACCATCGCGGACATCACGTTCGCGCAGAAGCAGATCCGCGAATTCGCCCGTGCGCAGCGCGCCGCCCTGTGCGACATCGAGGTCGAGACGCTGCCGGGCGTGATCCTCGGCCACAAGAACATTCCGGTGGCGAGCGTCGGCTGCTACGTGCCGGGCGGGCGCTACCCGATGGTCGCGTCCGCGCACATGAGCATCGTCACCGCCAAGGTCGCCGGCGTGCCGCGCATCATCGCCTGCACGCCGCCCAACGAAGGCGCGCCGCATCCGGCCACCATCGCCGCCATGCATCTTGCCGGCGCCGACGAAATCCACGTGCTGGGCGGCGTGCAGGCGGTGGCCGCGATGGCGCTCGGCACCGAGACGATCGCGCCGGTCGACATGCTGGTCGGTCCCGGCAACGCTTATGTCGCCGAGGCGAAGCGGCAGCTCTATGGGCGCGTCGGCATCGATCTTTTCGCCGGCCCGACCGAAATTCTGGTGGTGGCCGACGAGACCGCGGACGTGGTGATGGTGGCGGTCGATCTGCTGGGACAGGCCGAACATGGCCCGACCTCGCCGGCGATCCTGATTACCACCTCGAGCCGGCTAGCCGATGAGCTGCCGGGCGAAATCGAGCGCCAGTTGAAGGTGCTGCCGACCGCCGACGTGGCGGGACAGGCGTGGCGGGATTACGGGCAGATCATCCTGGTCGACAGCCTCGACGAGGCCGTCGTCGAAGCAGACCGTTGCGCCGCGGAGCACGTCGAGATCCTGACCCGCGAGCCGCGTTTTTTTCTGGAACGCATGCGCAATTACGGCGCCATGTTCCTTGGTCCGGAAACCAATGTCGCCTACGGCGACAAGGTGATCGGCACCAACCACACGCTGCCGACCCGGGGCGCGGCGCGCTATACGGGCGGCCTGTGGGTCGGCAAGTTCTTGAAGACCGTCACCTACCAGGAGTGCACACCCGAAGCCAGCGTCACGGTGGGCGATTACTGCTCGCGCCTGTGCGCGATCGAACGGTTCTGGGGACACAAGGAACAGGCCGACCTGCGGCTGCGGGTGTACGGCGGCCGGAAAGTGGGCTTGCACGGGCCGAAGTAGAGGGCGCCGGGTCCGCGTTTCGCGGCACGCGGGCGCACGGGAAATGGCGCCGGGCTCACTTCTTCCGGCGACGAGGGAAATGTGCACCTCACCTCGACTTGGCGCCAGGCGGGCTTGAGGACCCGTAATCGGATCCACGATGGAAACGCATGGTCGCGGGCTGTTTCATTGCAAGTTCCAGCGCGTGCCGAATGTAAGATGATTGTGTCCATCTTCATGGCGGTAGTGAAGAAAGTCGGAGCAGCGACGGATCATCACCAGTCTCAGCCCGCCCGCTGAGGCTTCGTCGAGCGTTTTCGGCAATATCCTCTTCGGGACGGACAGGGGATTGAACGCCATGCCGGCATCCGCTTCCGTCCGAATTGAGCACGGAACCGGATTCTCACCTTAGAATCGGTGATTCGTACAGATGCGATCGAGGACTAGTCCACATGGCAGACGCTGGGCAATACAAAGCACTGTGGCCGCGCAGTCCGCGCCAGGCCAAGGTGAAGCCGCTCGCAAAGCGGCTCGACACGCTCGAAGGCAAGACCATCGCGTGGGTCTGGGACTACGTGTTCCGGGGCGACGAAGTATTCGCGCAGCTCGAGGAGAGCTTCAAGGCGCGCTACCCGGGCGTTAAGTTCGCGCACTGGAGCGAGTTCGGGAACACGCACGGCAGCGAGGAGCGCGAGGTCGTGGCGGCGTTGCCGCAGAAGCTGAAGGCGCTGGGGGTCGACGCCGTCGTGTCCGGCATGGGCTGTTGAGGCAGTTGCACGCCCGCCGTGTTGCGGGCGAGTGCAGCGGCCGAAGCGGCCGGCGTCGCATCCTCGACGATGGTGTGCGAGAGCTTCCTGGGGCTGGCGAAGGCGGCTTCGGTCGGGCTCGGCATGCCCAACATGCCGGTGGCGCCGGTGCCGGGCCATCCCGGCCTGCAAAGCAAGGAAGTCCTCCAGCGCAATATCCGCGAGGTGACGCTCGCCGGCGTGGTCGATAACCTCCTCGAGCCGCCGGCGCGGGCGGCGGCGGGCGGCGAGCCCGGCGCGCGCGACGTCGTGTGCCGCGGCACGTTCGAGGAGGTGAACGAGTATTTTATCGCGCACGAGCTCTCCGACGGGCTGCCGATCGTGCCGCCGACGGTCGAGAAGGTCGAAGCCTTCCTGCGCCATACCGACCGGCAGCCGGACGAGGTGCTGGGCGTGCTGCTGCCCGACAGCCGTGCCGCGACCGTGTGGAGCGTGGCGGTGAACGGGGTGATGGCGGGCTGCCGGCCCGAGTACATGCCGGTGCTGATCGCGTTGATCGAGGCCATGGCCGACCCCGGTTACGGCGTCGAGCACAGCGGCAATACGCCGGGGGGCGAGACGCTGATCGTGCTGAACGGCCCGGTCATCAAGCAGCTCGGCTTCAATTACACGCAGGGCGTGATGCGCGACGGGTTCCAGGCCAACACTACCGTCGGGCGCTTCTGGCGGCTCTATCTGCGCAACGTTGCCGGCTTCCTGCCGCACAAGAACGACAAGGCCACGTTCGGCAACACCTGGCGCGTCGTCGTCGCGGAGAACGAGGACGTGCTGGCGAAGATCGGCTGGCCGCCGAACTGCGCGGAGTTCGGTTTTCCCGCGGGGACCAATGCGGTCGCCATCGGCCGCTACACCGGCGGCAACCACATCTCGTCGGTGTCGGGCGCGACGCCCGAGGCGCTGCTCCCGTACATCGCCGACGCCGTGATAAAGCAGCACTCGTGGCAGATCATGTTCACGGTGGGCCAGGGCATGGGGACGCTGCGGCCGCTGATCCTGCTTTCTCCCATTCTCGCCGAGACCATCGCCGCCGGCGGCTGGTCCAAGCAGGACCTGAAGCAGGCGCTGTTCGATCATGCCCGCATCCCGGCCTGGATGTTCGAGCGCTACCTGCGCGACTGGACGCAGAAGCCGACCTGGGATCTCGCCAAAGAGCACGAGGCCGGGCGCATCCCGAAGGTGTTCCACGAGTCCGACGATCCGGAGCGCATGGTGCCGATCGTGTGGAAGCCGGAGGATTACATGATCGCCGTGACCGGCGACCTGGGCCGCAACAGCTGCTACGTCTTTGCGCACAATGGGATTCTTGGTTATCCCGTGGGCAAGGAGATCAGGAAGCGGCGCGGGTAAAGCCAAGGCGGAAGGGGGAAGGAGCTGAATCCCGTGACCAGTGACCAGTGAGCGGTGGGAAGCAGGGTGCGGCTTCAGCGCACCGCGCGCCGAAGGCGCACCCTACGTCGAGGGCAATATGCGGACTTGCCCCGCTTTTGTGGAGCGCCTCGGTCTGCGTCTCGAACCGGCGCCGGTTCAGCTACTCACGTTCCAGGGTAGCGAAGAAACTCTCGGCCATGCGTCATCGTAAGCATCGCCGACCGATCCGCTATCGTGGTGCGCACACAGCGCTGGGCTGTGACACCGCACAAGCCAGCGGCCCGCATCAATCGCGCCACGCGCTCACGGCCAACATGAATGCCGTGATCGTCGGCCAGTTCGGCATGGATCGACGGTCTTCTCGTCAACGCACAGCACCATCGCCTGCACCGGCGGGTCGAGATACAGCCCGCCGATGTCGCGCACCTTCTCGATGAGCAGCGGATCGGTCGAGAGCTTGATGGTCTCTGCCCGGTGCGGTTGCAGCCCGAACGCACGCCACACCCGTCCCACCGTGCTCTGCGACGGCCCCAGCTTGCCCGCCATCAGGCGCGTGCTCCAGTGCGTCGCGCCGCGCGGCAACTGGTTCAAGGTGGTGATCAACCGCTCGCGCAGGCCGCCGTTCCCGTTTCAGCTTCGCCTCCCGTTGCCTGCTTTACCTACGACAACGGGCAGCAATAATTCTTAAATGACTTGAATACTCATGACACTAGCTCTTGTTCAAGTCGTCAACGGCCTGCTTGACGTCGCCGATGCCTTTTTGCACCTTCCCGGAAATCTGCTTTGAAAGCCCCTTGATCTGCTGTTCCTCGCTTCCAACCAGTTTTCCCGCTTCTTCCTGTACTTTGCCGGCAACGTCTTTCGCCGCGCCCTTAACTTGGTCCTTGTTCATATTCGATTACTCCTGTTTATGGGGGTTTCGTTCTTCGATGCCGATGTGGTGGATGTACGCTTGGCCGTTTGGTCTGCGGCTGGTGTCAGCATCGACGCCTTCGCGGCAGCCCCGGCGTTGGCGCCGCCTGTTTTCTGGCATTTCGCGCAACCGGCCGGAGACTTAATCATTACATACCCCCCGCGCGGGGGTTTCCGTGCGATGGCGCACATAGAAAAAGGGGGCCGGGCTGAATTGGTTCATAATTGAGCCTGGCCCACCCTTTCTTTTAGGCAGATCAATCTTGACTAAAGATACCCCCGAGTCCAGCCGCAAGGCGCAGATTGACGCGTTGCTTCTCAAACTCCCCGGCGCGAGCACGCGAAAAATCAACGGTCTCGACGCCTACTTCGTCAGCGACAAGATGTTCGCCTGCATCAGCGGGCGCGGCATTGGACTGCGCCTGCCTGCCGCTGTCACGACCGAGCTGCATTTCTCGAGAGAGAACGTGTTCCCGTTTCAGCCCGCCGGCATGGCAAGTTCGAGGGAATGGATACAGATCGATCGCGCCGATGCGGCCGACTACGAGAAGGATCTCGATCTGTTTCAGGCGTCGCTCGAGTTCGTGAAGACCGGCCGAAGATAGAAACAGTATAAAAGGGGCCGAGTTCAATCGGGACCCCCTTGATCAAGGATCGTTCGCATGTCGCAACTCGTGTTTATCCACGGTCCGGGTGCCGGCGCCTGCGCCGATGCGTATTTTTATCAACGTGAGCATTTCCCGAACAGCGTCGCGCCCAACCTGCCCGGGCACCTCGAGGGCACCTGGTGTACGGACGTCGCGCGCTACGCGGAGTGGGTGCGCGGCTGGCTGTGGGCGCAGGGCCTGAACACGGACCTCGTTCTGTCCGGATACACGCTGGGCGCGTCGATCGCGCTGCAGTACGGCCTCGACTATCCGGATGAAGTGAAGGGCCTCGTGCTGATGACGGTTGCGGCGCGGCCCAAGACACGCGCGCCGGGCACCTACGAGATGCGCCTGCAGGCGCCCGAGGACCCGAAGGTCTACGAAGAATGGCTCGCGTTTCAGCGCAAGGCGATGTACCTGGTGGAGCCGGGCTTGCGCGAGCGCCTGATGGAGCGCCACCGCCAGGTCGGCCCGCTGTCCCAATACCACGACCTGATGGCGATCGACACCTTCGACGTGCGCGACCGCATTGCGACGCTGAAGCCACGGCTTCTTCTTTTGCGCGGTCTGCGCGACCACGGCAATCCGCCGGAGTACGAGAAGGAGATCCACGAGGCGGTGCCAGGGTCGAAGTACGTAAAGCTGCCGGATGCGGGGCATTTTCCGCCGACGGAGGTTCCGGAGAAGTTCAATGCGCTGGTTGAAGAGTTCATCGCTTCGCTCTGAACGCGAACGGCGTGAGGCAGAACTCGTGAGGCAGAAGGCGTGAGGAGGAACAGTGACGAGTGACCGGAGAACAGCTTGCCTGAAGCGCAACTGGACGTAGTGGTCGTCGGCACCGGCATCGCCGGGATGTCGGCGGCGGTCGCGGCGCTGCAAGGCGGGGCGCGCGTGACGATACTCGAGCGCGCGCCGAAGGCCGAGCGCGGCGGGCAGACGCGCTACACCGAAGCCTATCTGCGCATGAAGAGCGAGACCGAGGTTACCGACGACTTCGAGGAGCAGTTCGCGCAGAACGCGGGCGGGTATCTCGATCCGGCCCTGGTCCACGTTGCCGCCGGGCCGCGCGAGGGCTGGCCGCGGGTGCTGAAGGCGATGAGCTTCGCCGATCCGGATCTGGTGTCGGCGTTCGCGGACGCGGCGGGGCCCACGGTCCAGTGGCTGAAGAGTTTCGGCGTGCGCTTCGACTTTCTGCCGACGCAGTTTCTCACCAAGTCCCAGCCCCGGCTGCTGCCCGTGGGCGGCGGGCTGGCGCTGATCGAGGCGCTGGCGGCCGAGGCGGAGAAGCGCGGCGCCCGGTTCGTCTACGATACCGCGGCGAGCGGCCTTCTGGTCGACGATAGCGGGCAGGTTGCGGGGGTGCGCGCGGTAGGCCCGAACGCCGTGCCGGCGCAATTCCCGGCACAGTCGGTCGTCCTGGCCTGCGGCGGCTTCGAAGGCAACCCCGAAATGCTGAGCCAATACATGGGCCCGCGCTCGATCTACCTGCGCCCGATTTGCCGCGGCGGGCATTTCAACAAGGGCGAGGGCGTGCGCATGGCGCTCGAGATCGGGGCTGCGCCCTGCGGCGATTACGGCAGCTACCACGCCGAGCCGATCGATCCGCGCTCCGGCATGGCGGAGCCGTCGGTATTCATTTTTCCCTACGGCATCCTCGTCAACCGGCAGGGCCGCCGCTTCGTCGACGAAGCGCCGGGGACGGTCGATACCTGGTACGAGCGCATCACGCGCGAGATCTACAACCAGGCGAACGGCACCGCCTGGTGCGTGCTCGACGCGCGGCACCGGACGATTCCCAATTATCGACTGGGCCTGAGGACCGATCAGCCGCCGATCGAAGGACGCACGCTCGCGGAGCTCTCCGCAAAGCTCGGCATCCCCGCTGGGGCGCTCGAGGAGACGGTTGCCGAGTACAACAAGGTGTGCCGGCCGGCGCCGTTCAAGCCGCTCGAGCTCGACGGCCTCGCGACCGAGGGCCTGGCCCCGCGCAAGTCGAACTGGGCGCACCCGATCGACGAGGCGCCGTTCCACGCCTACCCCGTCATCTCCGCCAACGTGCTGACCTTCGGCGGACTCAAGGTCGACCGCGACGCGCGGGTGCTCAACACGCAGGGTGATCCGATCCCGGGCCTTTATGCGGCGGGCGAGGTGGTCGGGCTCTACTACAAGAATTACACCGGCGCGACTTCGGTGCTAAAAGGCGCGGTGTTCGGGCGGTTTGCGGGCACCGACGCCGCGAAGCGGCGTTAGAGCCTGTGATGTCGCAAGACGTTGGTTCCTTCCCCCGCGTGCGGGGGAAGGACAGGATGGGGGTGACGCCGTGTGCTGCCCGGATAATTCAATGAGGAGGAACATGTCATGCGAAATTTCCTGAGACTATTGGCCGGAGCGCTTGCCGTTGCGCTTTTTGCCGGCGCAGCGGCGGCGCAAACCTACCCGTCGCGCCAGGTTCGCTTCATTGTCGGGTTTTCCGCGGGCGGCGGCACCGACGTCGTGGCCCGCATGATCGCCGACCACCTCACCCGGGCGCTGGGACAGCAGGTGTTCGTCGACAACCGGCCCGGCGCGGCCAGCAACATCGCCGGGGAGCTGGTGGCGACCTCGCCTCCCGACGGCTATACGATCTTCATGGGCACGATCTCCACGTCCTCCAACCGCACGCTCTATCGCAAGATCAAGTACGACGCGCTGAAGGATTTCGCGCCCGTGACCCAGGTGTTGAGCACGCCGTTCCTGCTGGCGGTTCATCCGTCGCTGCCGCCCAATAGCTTGAAGGATTTCATCGCGTTCGCCAAGGCGCGGCCGGGCGAGCTCAACTATGCGTCGGCGGGAAGCGGCTCGGGGGCGCACCTGTTCTCCGAGATGTTTCGCATGATGACCGGCGTCGATATCGTTCACATACCGTATAAAGGCGCCGCGCCAGCGACCACCGCGCTCCTCGCCGGAGAGACGATGTTCAAGTTCGACAACATCGTGACGACGCTGAAGCTGGCGCGCAGCGGCAAGCTGCGTGCGCTCGCCGTCACCACGACCACGCGGTCTTCCGCGGCGCCGGACATACCCACGATGGACGAGGCGGGCGTGCCGGGCTACGACGCCAACGCGTGGTTCGGCGTGTTCGCGCCGGCGGGTACACCCCCGGCGGTCATCTCGCGGCTGCACGCCGAGATCACCAAGATACTCAAGGAACCGCGGGTCCGGGACACGCTCCTCGCGCTTGGCGCCGAGCCGGTTGGCAGCACGCCGAAAGAGTTCGGCGCCTTCTTCCGGAACGAGGTCGAGAAATGGGGCAAGGTGATCCGCGACGCCAAGATGCAGATCGACTGACATTTGAAGGAACTCCATCGATGGCAATGCGGATCTGGCACCAGAGTTTCACGGTTCTCGGGGAGCTGCCGGCATATGCGGACGCGCTGAGGGCGCACTTTTCCAGGGTGGCCCGGCCGGATACGGAAGTGGTGATGCACGGCATGCATCCCAACACCTACCGGACGAACTACCCGGGGACCGATATCCGGCACGCCTACTTCCAGTACCTGCACGGCCAGCAGTTCGTGCTGGGCGGCATCGCCGCCGAAGAGGCGGGATTCGACGCCTACGCGATCATGTCGATTCCCGAGCCCGCGCTGCGCGAGACGCGCAGTGTGATCGATATCCCGGTGGTGGGCTACGGCGAGAGCTCCATGCTCACCGCCGCCATGCTCGGCGAGCGCACCGGCGTGCTGCTGTTCATCGAGGAGATGGTGCCCGTCATCCGGCAGAATGCCGAGCGCGTGGGCCTCGCCGGCCGCTTCGGCGGCGCGCGGTTCGTCGGCTTCGCGTTCAACGACGTGCTGAAGGCCTTCGGCGAGCCGGCGCGGCTGCTCGATCGTTTTCACGCCGCCGCGCGCGAGATGATCAAGACCGGGGTCGACGTCATAATTCCGGGCGAGGCGCCGCTGTGCGTGCTACTGGCGCAGAACGGCGTCAAGCGCGTGGACGACGTGCCGATCGTGGACGCGCTCGGGGCGACCATCAAGATGGCCGAGTCGATGGTCGATTTGCGCCGCTCGAGCGGGCTTGCGCCGGCGCGGCGCGGCTACTTTCTCGAGAAGCCGCCGCGCGACCGCGTGAAGGAGCTCATTGCGATGTACGGCATGCATCATCTGATGCCGCCGGGCGGGTAGGGCGGCGGGCGGAAGGCGGAAGGCCACTACGTCGCGATTGTCCCGGGACAGGGTGATGAGCATTCCCGAGTTTCAGCAGGGGACCGACGTCGTCGTCATCGGCGGCGGGCTGGCGGGTTACTGCGCGGCGTGCGAGGCGGGGGCGCAAGGCGCCGAGGTCTTGCTGCTCGAGAAGCAGCCCGAGACCGGTGGCAGCACGGCGCTCTCCAGCGGGTTCTTCGCGTTCGCGGGTACGGAGGAGCAGCGCGCGCGGGGGATCGAGGACTCCAACGAGCTGTTGGTGAGCGACCTCAAGAGCGCCGGCGGCAACGAGAACGACGAGCGGCTGCTGCAGGCATACGCGGAGCACCAGCTCGACGCGTACGAATGGCTGAAGCAGGCGGGCGTCGGGTTCCGCGGCGTGGAGCTGGCCTCCGCGCATTCCGTGCCGCGCGCGCACGCCACCGATTCGCCGGAGCTTATGAAGATCGTGTCGGATCAGGCGCACCGGACCGGCCGCGTGAAGACCTTGCTTGACGCGCCCGCCGACCGCCTGGTGCGCCCGGACCCGGACGCCGGTGTGCTGGGGGTGTTGGCGCAAGTGAACGGCGGGCGGCAAGCGATCCGCGCGCGCCGCGGGGTCGTGCTTGCCTCCGGCGGGTTTTCGCGCAACGCCGAGATGCTCAGGAGCTTCGTTCCCGCCCAGGCCGCGGCGGTGCGCTACGGCGGCGCCGGCAACACCGGCGACGGCATCAGGATGGCGTGGCAGCTCGGCGCCGGCTTTCGCGACTTCGGTCATATCAAGGGCACGTTCGGATTCCACACGAATGCGCGCACCCAGGCCGGACGGGGCTGGACCAAGCTCTTCATCTACCGCGGCGCGATCGCGGTCAACAAGCTCGGCAAGCGCTACGTGGACGAGTCGTGCTCGTACAAGCTGCTGGGCGACGCGGTGCTGAGGCAGCCGGATGCGATGGCGTTCCAGATCTTCGACCGGGGGATCATGGATACGGCAACCGATGGCGTGTCGCCGTTCGATTTCCGCAGCGCCCGGCGGCGCGGGCTGGTGGATGAGGCGGATTCGCTCGATGCCCTGGCGCGGATGATCGGCGTCGATGCGGCGGCGCTCGCAGCCACGGTGAAGCGCTACAACGGGTTCGTCGCGAACGGCCGGGACGAGGACTTCGGCCGCGACGGTTTGTCGAACCACGTCGGCAAGCTGGTGAAGATCGAGCGCGCGCCGTTCTACGCGTATGCGACTACGAGCGGGCTGCTCGCGACCTATTGCGGCCTTAGCGTGGATTGCGAAACGCGCGTGCTCGATGTGTTCGGTGCGCCGATCCAGGGCCTGTTCGCCGCGGGCGAGATCATGGGCGGGTTCCATGGGGTCTCGTACATGACCGGCTCCGCGCTCGGGAAGTGCGTGGTCTTCGGGCGGATTGCGGGGTGGAACGCAGCTTTGCGAGGTGGAAGGCGTGAGGCAGGAAGCGTGGGGCAAAAACCGTGAGGGGCGGAGAAGCGGTGAAACGGGGGAGGGAAGATCGCCATGTATGACGGACCGATCGTCGACAGCCACCACCATCTGTGGGAATGGAAAAACTATCCGTGGCTGGTCGCGCCGATCACTCCGAAGATGTACGGCAGCAACTACCAGCCCTTGCGGCAGGATTATCTGGTCGAGGACTTGCTGGCGGATTTCGGCAACAACAATGTCGTCAAGTCGGTCCACGTGCAGGCCAATTACGATCCCTCGGACCCGGTCGGCGAAACCAAGTGGCTGCAGGCGCAGGCCGACCGCGCCGGGTTTCCTCATGCCATCATCGGCCATGCCGTGATGACCGACCCGAACGTCGAGGAAATTCTTCGGGGACACCGGCAGTACGCGAACACGCGCGGCGTGCGCCATCAACTGCATTACTGGAAAGGCGACCCGCTGCGCTGCCGCACCGACCGTCCCGACCTGTGCATCACGGACGAATTCCAGCGCGGCATCGAGCTGCTGAAGAAATACGACATGAGCTTCGAGGCGCAGGGCTTCTCGCACCAGTTCAAGTATTTCGCCGAGATGATCCGCAGCCATCCGGAGACTAATTTCTGCCTGGTCCATGCCGGCATGCTGACAGCCGATGACGAGGCGACCGTCAACGCCTGGAAGGAGGGCCTGGAGCATTTGCACCCCCTGCCGAATTTGTGGATCAAGTGCTCGGGCCTGAATTTCTTCACGGCAAGGTGCGACGAGAGCCACATGCGCATCACGCTCGATCATCTGCTCGACCGGTTCGGCGCCGGGCGCTGTTTCTTCGGCAGCAACTTTCCGCTGGAGAAATTGTGGGCGAGCTATGACGATCTCGTCGCCACGACCAAGCGGATCCTCGACGGCCGGCCGGCGGACGAGCAGCGCAAGTATTTCCACGACACGGCGACGGCGTTCTACCGGATCTGACGGGAAGCCGTGACCAGTGCCGGTGTTGAAACCCGTGATTGGTGATTCGTGAATCAGAAGGGATGTGAACATCATTGGCTGAGACCAAGAACGGATTCAGGGTAATGACCTCGGGCGCCTTTACTGCAGCGCATCTCGTGCTGGTGCCGCAGTTGGAGCGCCTGACGAAAAAGAAGGTGGTCACCGCTTCGACGTCCATCGGAACGGGTGAGAACTCGATCCCGAACCGGCTGAAGCGCGGCGAGATCGTGGACATCGTCATCGTGGCGGAGCACGTGCTGCGCCGGTTCATCGACGAGCGTCTGGTTCTTGCCGAAGGCCATGCGCTCGTCGCCCGATCCACCATTGGCATGGCGGTGCGGGCGGGGGCGTCCAAGCCGGACATCAGCTCGGTCGGTGCGTTGCGGCGCACGCTCCTGGAGGCGGAATCCATCGGGTATTCCGCCAGCGTGAGCGGCCAGTACCTGACTACCGAGCTGGTTCAGCGGCTGGGAATCGCCGAGCGGGTGCTGCCGAAGAGCCGCCTCATCGGCGGCGGCGAGCGCGTGGGCGCCGTGGTGGCGCGCGGCGAGGTGGAAATCGGCTTCCAGCAAATGAGCGAATTGCTTCCCGTGAAGGGGATAGACCACATCACGCCGCTGCCGCCGGAGGTGCAGAAAATCACCTCGTTTGCCGCCGGCGTTGCCGCGAGTTGCCCGGATCCGGCTCTCGCTCGCTCGGTTATCGAGTTCCTGGGCTCGCCGGCGGCGGCGAAAGCCATTACGAACAGCGGCCTTGACCCCGTGACCGGTGAGCGCTAAGACGGAAGGAGGAAGGAGAAAGGAGGAACTGGAAACCGCGGTCTGATCCCGGATTACCGGACCAGGAACAGGGAGAGCTGCGGCACGAAGGCGAGCAGCATCGCTACCGCCAGCATGGCCAGCACGAAGGGCACGGCCCTGCCGGCTATCGCCAGGACCGGCTGGCCGGTGATGCCCGAGATTACGAACAGGTTCAGGCCCAGCGGCGGCGTGATGAAGCCTATGCCCAGCGAGGTCACCATGAATATGCAGAAGTGGATCTCGTTCATGCCGACCGACTGCGCGAGCGGCAGCATGATCGGTCCCAGGATCACGATGTTCGGGGTGCTCTCCATCACGCAGCCCGCGATCATGAAGATGCCCAGCATAAGGAGGATTGTGGTGGCGGGGTCTTCAGTGACGGCCTTGGCTGCGGCGACCAGGCTCTGAGGCACTTCGGTGATCGCGAGGACCTGCGCGAGCGGCAGCGCCACCGCGATGATGGGCACGATCACCCCGCAGACCTTGGCCGAGCCCTCCAGCGAGCCCGGAAAATCCTTGAGCTTGAGCGTGCCCCGGAAAACGCCGACGGCGATGGTCGTCACGACGGCGACGGCGGCGGCCTCGGTCGGCGTGAACACCCCGGAGTAGATCCCGCCGAAGATGATCGCCGGAATCATCAGCGCGTAGCGGCCGTCCCACACGGCGGCGAGCCAGGCGCGCACCTGGAAGCGCCCGCTGGAGACTTCAAAGCCGTGGATGCGGTTCATGACCGCGTTGGTGACCATGATCGAGATCATGATCAGCACGCCGGGCACCGCGGCGGCGATAAACAGCGTCGAGGTCGAGATGCCCAGCACCATGCCGATGATGATGTAGGCGATCGACGGCGGGATCAGGATGCCGGTGCAGGCCCCGGAGGCGACCAGCGCGCACGCGTAGGCCGGCGAGTAGCCTTCCTTGACCAGGCGCGAGATCGTGATGCGGCCCACCGCCGCGGCGCCGGCCGCGTCCGATCCCGAAATGCAGGAGAAGAAGCCGCAGCCCAGCACGGTGGACGTGCCCATGCCGGAGCGCACGGCGCCCATCGTGGCGGCTGCGATGTTGAGCAGCTTGATCGACAGGCCGGTGCGCACGAGGAGGTCGCCGGTCAGGACGAACAGCGGGATCGCGATCAGCGCGAAGGCGTCCAGGCCGTGGAAGACGGACTCGCCGACCAGCGCCAGCGGCAGCGCGCCGGTCAGCCACAGGATGAGGAGTGCGGTGACGCCCAGCGCGATCCACACCGGCACCGCCAGCGCGAAGAGCGCCAGCATCAACAGCAGGGGGGCGAGCACCCTCCAACCGATTTCAGCCGTCGCGAACGCCTCGGGGATGTACATGGAGGCCGTCAGTCGAACAGGCGCCTGCCGGCGCGCGGCTCGCGTCCGGCCCTGAGGTCGCCGACGTCGCGCACGATCGACTGCGCCACGCGCAGCAGGACGAGCGCGAAGCCGAACGGCACGGCGAACAGCATCCACGCGCGCGAGATGCGCAGGCCCTCGATGATGGAGCTGTACTCGAGCGAGGTCATGAAGAATCTCATCGAGAAGTAGAAGACGACGACCGCGAAAAAGGCCATCAGCGCATCGCCCAGGAGCAGGACCCCCGCGCAGACCCGCGGCGGCAGGAAGGCGAGCAGCACGTCGATGCGGATGTGGGCACGGTCGCGCACCGCCGCCGCCGCGCCGATCCACACGAGGTAGATGAAGGTGTAGCGCGCGGTCTCCTCGCCCCAGACGGACGAATAGCTCAGGACGAAGCGGCGCACCACCTCGACGAAGATGACGGCGACGATATAGATGTAGAGCGCCAGCAGCATCCAGCGCTCGCCGTTCGCGTCGATCCAGGCAAGCAGTCGTTTCATCGGGTGTCGGGCGGTCCGCGGGTCGGGCAGCCTCTTGCGGGGGTCAACCGGGCGCGCGCGGGGCGGCGCGGATGAGACATCCGCGCCGCGTCACGCGCCTTCCGGGCGGTCTTAGACGTCGTGCACGAAGTAGCGGCTGCGCGTGCGGGCGGCTTCGCGCATGCGCTCGAAGTTCTCCAGCGAGCCCGCCAGTTTTTTCTTGGTCGCGTCCCATTCGGGACGCTGATAGCCGCACGCGTCGGCCCACTGCTTGATCTCGCCAGCGGTCGGGACGTAGAACTTCACGCCCGCAGCCGCCATCTCGGCCATCGCGTAGGAGCGTGAGGCGGGCACCTGCGCGAGGTTCTGCTGGAAGGTGATGTCGCTCGCGAACTCGATGCCCTCCCGGATCTTGGCCGGCAGCTTGCGGAACCATGCGGCATTGCACGAGTAGACCTGCGAGTCGGGCACCGGCTTGTTGAATGTTATCCAGGACAGGATGTCCTTGAAGCCATTGGAGTAGAGCGCGACGACCGCCGGGTCGAGGGCGTCGGCCACGCCCTGCTGGATGGCCGAAGGCGTTTCGCCCCAGGCGACCGGGGTCGGGTTCGCGCCCGCGAGGCGGTAGAACTGCTGCAGGATCGCGGAGCCCGGCACGCGGAACTTGATGCCCTTGAGATCCGACGGGGTCTTCAGCGGCGCATTGGCGAGGCCTTTGCGTGCGGCGACCGTGCGCGGGTCGAGCACCAGGTACAGCAGCACCTTGAACCCGCGCTCCTCGGCCTTCTTGTGGACGATGGATTTCCAGGCGTTGGAGACCACCAGGTTGGCGAACTCCTGGTTCTGGCCGCACCAGTACGGGATGTTGATCAGGTCGACTTCGGGCGCGAACGGCGAGAAGTTCGAGATCGAGTGCTGGGCCGCCTGGAAGGTGTTGGCCTGCACGCCCTGCGCCAGCGCGGAGCCCATGCCGAGCTGGCCGGCGGGTGCGAGGCGCACGTAGATGTGGCCGTTGGTCGCGTTCTGGATGTTCTCCTTGAGGTTCAACTGCATCAGCGGATACCACCGCGTCGCACCGATGCGGTACTCGGTGGCGATGGTCATCGTCTCCTTGGCGGTCTTCTGGCGCTGCTGCTCCTCGGCGGCCGTTTGCGCGAGGGCCTGCTTGCTGGCGAGGGTTGCGGCCCCCGCGGCCGCGATGGCCACGGTGAAACCGAGCTTGCCGCTCGCCGCGAGGAAACGTCTGCGTTCCGTCAGCTTGCGTTCGGCGAGATCCGAGTCGGGTTTCTTGGTGGTCGTCACGTCTTGCCTCCTTGTTCGGTGGATTGTCCTGGGAGAACGCGGCGGTCAATTGCCGCGCATGAAAGCAGGGGAGTCGGTCGTTCGTGGTCAGCCGGACGGCGGATCGTGCGCGCCGCGGGCCTTGTCGCCGTGCTCCGCGGCGAGAGAGGCCACGGCGAACGCGACCGCCGAGGCAAACAGCAGGAGGAATTCGGGCGCGCGCTCGAGGCGCCAACTGGCGTCCCAGCCTATCGCGCGCGCCGACCAGCCCAGCAGCACGTTCGCGCAGAAGAGGAAGAAGGACGCCGCGCAGGCGGCCAGGGCGGCCTTCTCCAGGCGGGAGCGCGCGCGGCGCGCCGACTTCATCATTGACCATCCTCCTCCAGGGCCGGCTGCGGCTGCGTCGTCCGCACGATCGGCTCCGCACCGCACCCGCGTGCCTGGAGCCTCGGGTGTTCTCTATTTCTGGAATGCTAACGGTTAGCGCCGCTGACGCCGTGATGCCACCAACGCCACGATAATCTATGCTCGCGGTCCGCGGGTGTCAAACGACCCGGCAAAAGGCGGAAGGCGGGAAGGGCCGGGAGCGCGAGTGACCGGTCTCGTTCAGTGGTAGGCGAACAGGTGCTCCAGCGCGGTCAGCAAGCCGTGCAGGACGCCATGATGCTGCTGCAGCAAAGGCTCGAGATCGAGCACGCCCGTCGTCGCGAGCAGGGGCACGGGTGATGTTGCGAGGGCGACTGTCAGAAGAAGGGAAGCCTGACGATCACCAGGCAGATAAACACCATCAGCGACACCCAGGCTGCCGCCAATTGCGCGACGGGCGTATCCAGGACCGAGCGTTTTTCGGCGGACTGGGCCGCGAAGAGGTGCGTTCCGGCCGCCCCCAGAGCGACTCCCGGCGACAGTGTTATCGGCAGCAGTACCGTGATCCGTTTCATTGCGGTGCCGCCCTCGAAAAAGATTGCGCAATCAGTCTCATATCGGCTGAAGGCGTTTGCGCTTCCGCCGGGGCCGCGCGGCGCGACCCCGGGATCAAAATGGCGCGCCGGGTAGGAAAAGTCCCGACGAAAGGGCTAAACTTTTCCTACGAAAGGGCGTGCGAAGAAGAATCATGATTTACCAGCCGGGAGTCGCGCCGTATCCGGCAGAGCCAGGAGGCCCTATGCGCAATCCACACGATCTCGTACCATTTTCCGCCATAGTCGACCGCCCGCGGCTGCGGCTGCCCGACAACGCGCGCCTGGTGGTGTGGCCGGTCGTCAATATCGAGCACTGGGAAATCGAACGGCCGATGGCGCGCCAGGTCATCCCCGCGCCGACCGGGGTGTCGGTCGTGCCGGATTTTCCGAACTGGAGCTGGCACGAGTATGGGATGCGCGTCGGCTTCTGGCGGATTTTCGATGCGCTGGCGAAATACGGCGTCACGCCGACGCTCT
>Ga0326597_10002132_pt1 | contig 30137 bp, 26 predicted proteins | sample RVTome_12_FD_203789 | JGI IMG/M metagenome (GOLD analysis project Ga0326597, IMG submission 203789) | Soil microbial communities from uranium-contaminated site in the Upper Colorado River Basin, Wyoming, United States - RVT100D185 | ecosystem: Environmental > Terrestrial > Soil > Contaminated >...
GGGAATGAAGGAAGGAGGGGGAGTGTGAGGGGGAACCTGGGTACTCTGGTTCCCCCCTCACCCGGATGCCGAAAACCATCCGTTCCTCGACGACGCAGAATGTCTCACTTGCTATGAAACACTACAACTCTAGTAAAGTTGACGCGATCTCGGCTCCAAGAATGGCGCAGCCCCGATCCGATTCCTTGTTAAGGGTATCGGCCAAGACCGCGGCCCGCTCGTTAAACCCTAGCGGGAGCCCTTTCGTAGTTGGTCGTTCTGAATTACGCATCGGTATGCTCCGTGTATGCGTGCCACTGCACTTGAGCAATGGCTTTTCCGCTGACAACATGCGTTCCGTTTAACTCCGCTTTCCGCTTTATGGGTTGAATTGGCACGACCAAGATCACCGGTTCCAGCTTCCACAATCGCCCAAGAGCGGTGGCACACGTCAAGTCGTCAGTACCACCCGGTCGGGTAGACAGGCATCCGGGAAGAGAACTCACGCGGATGGCTGGTCGCCTACGGCAGGCACCGTGACTTTCTCAAGATAGCGCCTAATGGCGTTTTCCTCAAGCTGAGAGTAGCCCGGCGATTGCTGGTGTTCCGGGCGCGCGCGAGCGTCCATACGCTGGAGTTGTTTCTTTTGCTCTACTCGGAGTTCGTTCAGCGAGGTCTGATAGCCCTCGATGGTCTGCCGCGGTTTCGCCGCTAAGAGTTGGATGAACTTCGCCGGGATGGCATCCGTCGTAAGCGCATCTCTCCACGTCGCGTCGAAGTGCCCAGCGTACTCCTGGAAGAGCTTCTTGTCCTCACCCTGTATGGCAAAGCTCGGGACGTCTCTGCAGTGGCGACGAAACAGGTAAGGTGTGAAATAGAGCTGATCGTCGACGATATAGACGGAGATGGAAGGTAGTGCGACATACTCCTTGACGGCGAGCCGAAAAAGAATGTTGCGCCGTTCGACTTCGCTTTTCTTCACGGACGCTTCCGCAAGGCTGACGAGCAGGTGGATCCACCGCCCTTGAGCCTCGTTAGCTATCTTCAACAGACGGTCGCCACGTTGGAACTGTGGGCTGTCCTCGGCATCCTCGTCGTGCTCTCGCCAGAAATAGAGGTTTTGCTTGTCGAGCGCATACTCTTGCCTCTGGTTCTCGTTCGGGTAGCGGCACAGGTTCAAAACCTGAACGTGACAGCCTGCCATAATCCGCTCACAAAAGACTTTGACGAGCTGCTCCGATTTCGCCGGGTCTGGGTGTCCTTCAACGCGTCTCTCAGCCTCCTTAAAGAGCGAAACACAAATTCCCATTACGCGGATCTTGTGCTCCGCCTCAGGAATTGACTCATCAATCAACTCATGGAAGACGTCTTGGCGGTTGGGATACACGCGAGAAAAGCCTAGCTCGTCTGCATCACGCCAGCGACTAAGAAGTTGGACGATACCACGGATCCGCTCCTTGCTGAGGAGGGTCTCAACCGCGAGCGCTACGACCGACGCGACCGTAAACGCCATCCCCAGTTCGCGAAGCAATGTTATCGCGATATCCCCGGGAGAGTGTCGTTCGACCTTTGACGTTTCCGCAATCACCGTGCTGGAGACTACAAGACTAAGACCAACCACTCCGATGAGGGCTGTTACCCGGATTAGTTTGTCACCATGGATTCGCACGTGACTGCCCCGAGCTTGTTCTGTTCGACTCCATCTACTTGACCTTAGCGGCTACCCACGCCGGGTCCATCGTCTGTCAACGACGCCCGGCGTACAAAAGCACGCCGGTTCCCGCCGCTGGCTCGACAACCAGTTCGTATGCAAATGGGCACCCTCATGGCTGGATTATGTGCAGTCGTGGTAAGGAGGTCAAACTTAACGGGGAAACAGGCGGTAGGCTTCGACGAGGCCACTGGCAAAGGGTGGTTACTTGGCTTCGCACTTGTCCGCAGCCGGGGGCGAGGGGTCGGAATTGGGTGCGGCGACGCGGGGGGTGATCACCCTCACTCCAACCATCTCCCTGGGAGGGAGAGGGAGAGTTTTGGGGGGCTTGGTTCCGGGGGTGGTCCCGGCGCGCTGGGACTCGCCCCCGGCTATTTACTTAGACCCTTACAGGGTCCTGACGGTACAATTGGCCGATCCCTCATCCGCCTGCGGCGGACGGTTCTGCGGAGTCGGGAAGTGGTCGGCTCATCCCAAACGTCGTCTACCGGGCCGTCCGTGATGCGACGGCTGGTTCGACGGCCTAGCGTTCGTAGGTTGCTGGCGGTCGCCGTCTGCACCTACATTGGCGTCACGATGCTCGTGGGCGCGCTCCAGGCCAAGCTCATCTATTTTCCATCACGCACCCTTGATCTGACTCCGACGAACGTCGGGTTGAAGTTCGACGATGTGACGCTGGTGACCCGAGATGACGTGAAGATCTCTGCATGGTTTGTACCACGACAGGACGCTCGGGCCACGATTCTTTTTTTCCACGGCAACGCGGGCAACAACGGCGATCGAGTGCCGGAAATCAAGGTGCTCCATTCTCTAGGCTACGCGGTCATGATGGTCGATTACCGCGGTTATGGAAAAAGCGATGGCAGCCCGAGTGAGAGCGGCACCTACCTCGACGCCCTGGCCTCTTGGGAGCACCTTACGCAGGCGCGCGGCCTACCGGCCAACAGGATCGTCATCATGGGTGAGTCGATCGGCGGGGCGGTCGCGATTGATCTCGCCCGCCGTCAATCGCCTGGAGCGCTGGTCGTTCAATCGAGCTTCACGCGGCTGTCGGATATCGCGGCTCTGCATTATCCATTCCTACCGGTCCGCTGGTTGCTGATTCATCGCTACGATTCGATCGACAAGGTCGGGGCCATCACGTGCCCCAAGTTATTTTTTCATTCCACGGACGACTCCCTCGTCCCCATCGGGAATGGTCGAACACTTTACGACGCCGCGGCCGACCCCAAGCAGTTCGTGGAAACGCCCGGCGATCACAACGGAGGCGGATTCATGTATGCGGGTGAGTACGCGACCAAGCTGCAAGAGTTTATCGATTCGGCGATGGGCGGAGTTGCGCAGGACTAACCACGCCGGGGACAAGCCCCGACGCTACAACTTCCCGCTCCTTGACGGTCGCGGCTCTGAATGACGTTTTGACGTTTTGGCGTTTCGGCGTTTCAATGGGGGCATGAAGGTTGCGATCCTGGGATTACCGAAGTCCGGCAAATCGACCGTCTTCGCCGCGGCGACGGGGCTGACCGTCGATCCGCACGCGCCGCCGGAAGCGCGGCAGGCCGTGGTGCGCGTGCCGGACGGGCGGCTCGATTACCTCACCAAGCTCTACAATCCCAAGAAGGTCACCGAGGCCGCCATTGAAATCATCGATCTGCCCGGACATTCCCTTCACGACCCCAAGGGCCGCGATGACTGGCGAAAGCAGTTGCCCATCGTACGACAGGCGGAACTCCTGGTGGTGGTGATTCGTGACTTTGAGAACCCGACGGTCCCGGCCTATCGCGACCGCGTCGACGCCCAGGCCGACTTTGAAACCGTTTGGGCGGAAATGATGTTCTCCGACCTGGAGACGGTCACAACGCGCATCGATCGGCTGGAGAAGTCGCTGAAGAAACCGTCACCGACTCACGATGCGGAGAAGCACGAGTTGGCGTTGTTGACCCGCTGCCGCACGGCCTTGGAGGCGGAGAAACCGCTCTCCACGGTGATCGCCGCGGAAAACGAACGGCGGGCCGTGGCAAGCTTCGGCTTTCTTACTGAGAAGCCCTTGATCTGCGTTCGCAATGTTTCGGACGACCAAGTCTCGTCCGCCGCGCCGCTCAAGGCCGATCACGCCGCCGACAGCATGGTCCTTAGCGCCTCGATCGAGGCCGAAATCGCCACGCTTGATCCTACGGATCGGGTTGCCTTCCTTGCGGACCTGGGAGTGCAATCCGCGGCCCGCGACCGCCTCGTTCAGGCTTGTTACAAGGCCTTGGGCCTGGTTTCCTTTCTGACCATGGGGCCCGACGAGGTGCGCGCTTGGACGATCCACAAGGGCAGCACGGCCGTGGAGGCCGCGGGAAAGATTCATACCGACCTTGCAAGAGGCTTCATTCGCGCGGAAACGGTGGCCTACGACGACCTCCTCGCCCATCAGGACATGAAAGGCGCTCGCGCTGCGGGGAAGGTCCGCAAGGAGGGCAAGACCTACGTTGTCTCCGACGGGGACATTCTGAACATCCTCGCGAATGCTTAAACATTGGATCTATGTACAAACGCAGAAAGACTCGTCCAGACGAGCCGCAGGCTTCAGACTGCGCGGATCCTCCGCGCGGGCTGAAGTCCGCGGCCCGCCCCAGAAAAACCGAGTTTGCTCCAGCCCCCCTCGGGGGGCGTATACGGCGCCTATACGTGGTGAAATGTCGAGCGGGACATGGAAGCGGCATGGGAACGTTTCCGGCGTAAGTCCGCCGGCCGACCCGCGTTCGCCGTTGTGTCGCCGGCAGACTGATCCATTGTCTCGCCCATTTGGCTGTGAGACCGGATGCCGCTTAACTTGTTCAAGAGAAAGGGTGAGCCGCTCCTGGCTCCGATGGCAGAGAAACAAGACTGCGGATTGACGTTTCTGCCGCTGCCAAGGACCTTGCATTGAACGACGCAACGTGTCACAAGCTTGAATTCGATGCCATCCGCGAGGTGATCGCGACGTACTGCGCGACGGGGCTGGGGAAGTCCCTGGCCCGGTCGATGACCCCGTCGGTAAAGACCCACGTGGTGCGCGAGTGGCTCGAACAAGTGAGAGAAGTCGCCGCGGCCGCCGAAGAATACAACTTTCCACCCATGGGCGGAGTGCACGACGTCCGCGAGCACGTTCGGGCGTCGGCGTTTCCGGCGCCCTTGGAGGCGGACGTATTGGCCCACATCGCGGAGACGCTCACCGCGACGGCATCGCTTTGTGCTTGGTTCAAGCAGTCCGGGCCGATGGTCCCATCGTTGAAGTCCCTGATGGAGCGAATCCACGATCTAAGCCCCATCTCCGTGGCGATCCACGAAGCCATCGACGAACGCGGTCAGGTACGCGACTACGCATCGCCGAGGCTGGGATCGATCCGTTCCACGATCGAGGAGGCCAAGGGGCGGGTCCGGGTGGTGTTCGACCGCATCTTGCGGCACACGGGGCTGACCAAGCTGTTGCAATACTCCGGGGCGACGTTTCACGACGATCGCTTCGTGCTGCCGCTCAAGGCGGAGCATCGCGGACGAATCCCAGGCATCGTGCATCGCAGTTCCGATTCCGGGGCGACGCTTTTCGTCGAACCGTCGGAATCGGTGGAACTGAACAACACCATCGTCCGGCTACGCGACGAGGAGAACAAGGAAATCACACAAATACTTCGCGGGCTAAGCCAGCGGGTGAACCTCAACGCCAAGGCGGTTCTTGGAACGCTGGGGGCGATTGCGGTGTTGGATCTGATCTCGGCGAAGTGCCGCTACGCGAAGAAGCGAAAGTGCCTCTGCCCGCGAGTCGACGTCGAAGGCGTGCTGGAGTTGCATGAGGCCCGGCATCCGCTGCTAATCGAGCTGTTCGACCGGGAAGTCCAAGAGGGTCATCCTCATAAGGAAGTCATTCCGATCGACGTGCGTTTGGGCGAAGATTTCGACGCGCTGGTCATCACCGGCCCAAACACCGGCGGGAAGACGGTGACCATTAAGACCGTCGGACTGCTCGCCCTGATAAACCAATGCGGCGTGCCCGTCCCCGTCGGTGAAGGGTCAAAGATGCCCGTTTATGCGGAAATCTTCATCGACATCGGCGACGAGCAGAGCCTGCAACAGTCGCTCAGCACGTTCAGTTCGCACCTGGCCACGCTGCTGGAGATTTTGCAAAAGAGCGGGCCTCGCTCGCTGGTATTGATCGACGAACTTGGGGCGGGGACGGACCCCGATGAGGGAGCGGCGATCGGGCGGGCGGTAATCGCCGAGCTACTGCGGGTCAAGGCGAAGGCCATCGTAACCACGCACTTGTCGGTTCTAAAGGCTATCGCGTTCACCACTCCGCGCGTCGACAACGCCTCGGTGGAGTTCGATCCGGAGTCGTTGAAGCCGACGTACCATCTGCGGCTGGGCGAGCCGGGAAATAGCAACGCCTTGATCATCGCCAAGCGGCTAGGGATGCCCGCGCGGCTGGTGCAGCTTGCCAAGGGATTCCTCGATGACAGCACGCGGGCACTGAACAAGGCCATCGCCGGAACGCTTGATTCCCGCCGGGAGGCGGAGGCCGCTCGAAAGACAGCGCGGGAGGCGGCCATCGCCTCTGAGCGGGAACGCGAAAAGTATGAACAGGATCGGCAGGAACTGCTGCGGTCACAAGAGGCCTTCGCCCGATGGACGGTTTGGGTCAACGGGTTGAAGCCCGGCGACGAGGTTCATCTGCGGACCCTCAATCGTTCGGCTAAGGTCGTGCGGATGCAGCTTCATCGGCAGACGGCATTGGTAACCGCTGGGGCACTGGACATCGAGGTGTCTCTGCGTGATCTTGACATTCCCTCGGAGGAATCGTAGGAATTCCGCGGGTCGATCGACCGAACCATGTCCAAAACGCTATACCTACTCGACGGCCACTATCAGATTTATCGGGCATTTTACGGGCTTCCGCAACAACTGAGCAGTCCCGGCGGCGAGCCGACGGGGGCGACGCATGTGTTCTGCTCGATGCTGTTCGGCCTGATCCAAAAGCGCCGGCCCGATTACCTGGCGATGGTGATGGACGTGAGCGACGAGACGGTGTTCCGTAGGGAGCTTGACCCGAACTACAAGGCCCAACGCGATCCCGCGCCCGAGGCGCTGCACGTGCAGGCGGACCGGATCGTGTCCATCCTTTCGGCGCTGGGCGTGCCCATCTATCGGCTTCCGGGGTTCGAGGCGGACGATCTTATTGCTACGATCGTGGAGCGTTTGCGGGACGAGGACGTTTGCGTCTACGTAGTGAGCCGCGACAAGGACCTCGAACAATTACTGTCCGATCGCGTTCGCTTGTACGATCCAAGCAAGGAATCTGAGATGGATATGGCCGGTTTGCTGGAGGCGAAGGGATATTCGCCGCAGCAGGCAGTGGAAGTACAAACGCTGTCGGGCGATTCCACGGACAACATTCCGGGCGTGCCCGGAATCGGGCCTAAAACCGCCGCAAAACTCATTGTTCAATATGGGTCTGCGGAGGCAGTGGTTCAGCATGCCGACGAGTTGACGCCGAAAATGGGAGAAAAGGTTAAGGCCTTCGCTGGGCAGCTCCCCATTACGCGACAGCTTGTTACGTTGCGGCGCGACGTGCCGTTCGATTTCAAACTGGATGACTGCTCGCGGGAGGGGCTGAATCCGGCGGCCGTCCGACCGATCTTCGAAGAGTTGGGTTTCAACCGACTGACGGAAGCCTTGGAGGCCTTGTCGCTGCCAACGAAGCATGGCGGCGCTTCGCTTGGCCATGCCACCCTGCCGACGAAGCATGGCGGCGCTTCGCTTGGCCAGGCCACCCCACTGCCTTCGGGCGGCGCTTCGCTTGTTGAAGCACATAGGACCGATAGGGCCTTTATCCCGCGCGACGAACCGGAGAATTACATTCTCGTCGATACGCCGGAGAAGTTCACCGACTTCGTCGCGCGGTTGTCGGAACAATCCGAGTTCGCCTTTGACACGGAGACGACCGGTCTTAATCCTGTCGAAGCGGATATTGTCGGCATGTCAATCGCGTGGAAGGCCGGCGAGGCATATTACCTTCCCGTGCGGGCCGTGATGGGTCACACGCTGGCACTGTCCGACGTCGTCGAGCGGTTGAAGCCCCTATTCGAAGACCCGTCGATCGCCAAAGTCGGTCAGAACGCCAAATACGACATGTTGGTACTGCGGCAGCTTGGGATCATCGTCGCCGGGTTGCGGTTCGACACGATGTTGGCGAGCTACCTGCTCGATGGGATGGGTCGATCTCATTCGCTGGACGCGATGGCGAAGGACTTCCTTGGCCACACCATGATCCCCATCACGGATTTGATCGGCAAGGGCAAGGACCAGCTTACCATGGACCAGGTGGATACGGCCCATGTGTGCGAGTACGCGGCGGAGGACGCGGACTACACGTGGCGACTGAAGGAACTTCTGCAACCGCGCATGGCCGGCAGCCACGTCGAGCCGCTTTTTCGAGATACTGAAATGCCGCTGGTTGAAGTATTGACCGAGATGGAGCACAACGGGATCGCCTTGGATTGCCGGCTTTTGAAGCAACTCGGAGCGACGATGGAGGACCGGTTGATCGAGCTGACGCGGGAGGTTCACCAGGCCGCGGGGCGTTCGTTCAACCTGGATTCGCCCAAACAACTGGCCGAGGTGCTTTTCGACGAGCAAGGCTTTACCGTGGTGCGAAAAACCAAAACCGGTCGAAGTACCGACGCGGATACGTTGGAGGCCCTGGCCGCTCAGACGGACCACGCCATCCCCAAGTTGCTCCTCGAATACCGCGAATTGTCCAAGCTCAAAAACACGTACGTGGACACCTTGCCGAAGATGGTTTGTCGGAAGACGGGTCGCGTGCACGCGAGTTTTAACCAGACGGGGGCGATCACGGGCAGGCTCAGTTCGAGCGATCCGAACTTGCAGAACATTCCTATTCGGACGGAGTTGGGTAAGCGGATTCGGGAGGCCTTTGTGGCCGGCGATTCGGAAAGCGTATTGTTGTCGGCCGACTACTCGCAGATTGAACTGCGGCTGCTCGCTCACTTCTGCAAAGACTCGGCCCTTCTCGATGCGTTTGCGCAGGGACTAGATATTCATCGCGCGGTCGCGGCGCAGGTCAACGGCGTGCCACTGGACAAGGTGACTCCCGCGCAGCGCAGTGCGGCCAAGGCGGTCAACTTCGGGATCATCTATGGGCAGACGCCGTTTGGTTTGTCGCGGTCGCTTGGAATCCCGATGGGTGAGGCCAAAGCGTTCATCGACACGTACTTCAAACGCTATCCGGGCATCCGCAGGTTCATCGACCGCTGTATTGACGAGGCCAAGCGTACTGGATATGCCGAAACCATCCTGGGTCGGCGTCGCCCCATCCCTGAATTGAAATCACGCAATCCCGGCCAGGTCTCTTTCGGCGAACGCATTGCGGTCAATACCGTCGTCCAAGGCTCCGCCGCGGACCTCATCAAACGGGCGATGATCGACATCCATCGCGAATTAAGGAGCGGTCGTCACCCGGCCAAGATGCTCATTCAGGTCCACGACGAGCTGGTGTTCGAAGTCCCGCGCGGCGATGTCGAGTTGGAGTCCCGAATGATCCGCGAAAAGATGGAACAGGCCATACCACTCGACGTACCTATCGTCGTGGACATCGCCTGGGGGCGGACCTGGGCCGATAGCAAGTAGTGTTTCGTATGTCGAGGGCCTCAAAGCGGCGGAAACGCAACCCTCGTCGAAGGGGTTGAATGCGCTCCCGAGATCGGCTAGGATAGGAATGATGATTCTGGTGCGTTTCCCGAATAGTGAGTCTGAGCGCCGTGCCTTGGGCTTCTTGGCGGGGCGATTCTCGTTCAAGACTTGGGCGACCGGCGAAGCGCTAGTGCCGGAAAACGCCCTGGCTTTCTTGGCGACAGAGGGAATTCCATTCACCGTCGAGGGCCCGGCCAAGTATGAGCAAAACGTTCCGGCGGTTCGAAATCCTCTTGCCCCTGCGGTTTAATAACGGGCAACCGATTCCGGACGAACTCATCGCCGATACACTCCTTGAGTTGCGGCAGCGCTTTGGCGCGGTCTCCTGTGAGTCGCAGACTATACGCGGCATGTGGCAGCATCAGGACCAGCTCTTTCGGGACGATCTTGTACGGGTTTTCGTCGACGTTGCGGAGGAGCCGGAAAGCCGCGCCTTCTTTGTGGACTTCAAGGAGCGGATCAAGGCGAGGTTCAAGCAATTTGATATCTGGGTGACAACCTACCCCATCGACGTAATCTGAAAACGACCCCAGCCTACTCTCCGGCGCGCTTCGTCCCCTCACCCTGCCCCCTCCCCGAAGCGGGGGCGAGGGGTTTGTCAGATCGAACCTACCGGATCAACAATTCGTCGGGCATCATGGTGATGACGCTCTCAGCATGGAGCAGTTCGATCCGTTGCAACGAACGCACGACGGCTTGGAAGCGGAGCGGATCAACGGACGCAAGGGTCGACAGCAGGGTGTCAAACGGTGGCAGCTCGGTCAGCGATAGTCGCGGCGTCGTCGACACCTCGGCATAATCATCCTCGTCGTCGTGCCGCTTGAACAGGTCAAAGATGCCGGGTGGTTCGGGGATGACGCGGATGTCATATTCGCCCAGGCTGGCGCGTTGGGCGGCGAACTTGATGGCGTCCTCCAGTCCGCCGATTTTGTCGATCAAGCCGAGGTCCAAGGCCTGCGACCCGGTGAAGACCCGTCCGCCGGCGATCTCGTCGATGGGTTTTTTCAGCTTGGTCCCGCGAGCGGTGGTTACATGCTTCTTGAAGATGCCGTAAACGGTGTCCATGTAGTGTCGGATTTTGGCGCGTTCGGGATCGCTGAAGGGCGCGGCGCTGCTCATCATGCCGGCCATCTTGCCGCGTTGTACGGCGCTCCAGTTGATGCCCCACTTATCCCACATGCCGGTGGTGGCGATCTTTCCGCCGATGACGCCGATGGAGGCCGTGATCGTACCGCTGTCGGCGAAAACGGTCTCTGAGGCGCAAGTGACGTAGTACCCTCCGCTGCCCGCGACGTTGCCCATGGAGACGATGAGGGGTTTCTTAGCCGCTACTCGGCGAGAGGCGTCGAGGATGATCTCCGAGGCGAGAGCAGAGCCGCCCGGCGAGTTGATGCGCATCACGACGGCCTTGACCGAGTCGTCGCCGGCGGCTTTGTCCAGAGCTTTTCGAATGGTAGTACTAAAGGCGCCGCTGCTGACGCCGAAGGGACTCACTTCGGCCGATCCGGTTTGAATCGTCCCTTCGACGTAAACGAGCGCGACGCTCGGTTGGGTGTAGACTTTCGGGGTCGGATTGAGAAGCTGCATGATGAACGAAAACATGGCGAAGGGGTCCTGGGGCAAGTCCATGTCGTCGCTCTTGCCGTAATCGGCCACGAACTCGACCCCGTCGCCGTAACGGGTCTTTAATTCGGCGATGAAATCCTGTCGATGCTTCACGGAGTCAATGAGTCCGGCGGCGTGGGCTTCCTCGGCGGAATAGAGACCGTTGTCGATCAGCGAAGTGACCTTCTCCGGCGAAATGCCCCGCCCCTTGGCAATGCGTTCGACAAGGCTCCCAAACAAACCGTCCAGCAGCCACTTGGTCATCAGTTTGGACGGTTCCGACGGTTCCTTGCGCATGATCGGCTCGCCGGCGGTCTTGAAGTCGCCGCATTGCTCGATGTCCGGCGTGCAGCCGAGCTTGTCCAACGCTCCGCGGAGGTAAGGGGTCTCACCGTACAAACCGAGCAACCAAACATCGCCCGTGGGGACGATGCTGATGTGCGAAGCGCCGCTTGCTGCAGCGTACGTCAAGGTGGTGAGCGAATCGGCGTGCATGAAGACGGGCTTGTCCACGGCGGCGAACTTGCGCAAGGCTTCGTGCACTTCCTCTAATTGCGCCAACCCCAGCGAAGCGTTTTGCAGGTCGATCAAGACGGCAACGACGTTTTTGTCCCCACGGGCCTCCTTGAACCGTTCAAGCAGTCCCTTCAACGACATCGGCGGCTCGCTACCGAACAAAGGGGGCATGTTCACGGGCGTCTCGGCGAGCGGACCCTTGATTTTGAAATAGGCGATCTGCTTGTTGTCCTCTTCCTCCTGCCCCAGGGCCGCGCGACCGATTTTCTTGAGTTGATCGAACTGCGCGGACGCTGAACCGATGACGGCCAGCGGCGTCAACAGGGCGACGGCCATCGAAAGAGCGTATTTCGGTCTCATCATGTCAGTTCCTCCACCAGTATGGACAACGGAACACTATCCCTCGGCGAATGGTACCACCGGTATCGACCGGTTGAAAGCACGGATCGCCGGGTCCGACAAGTCCTTACAGCGTCCTTTCGGCGTTCGGCGGAGTTTGAATAAATCGTCGGCGGCTTGGGCGCAGCAGGACTACTGCCGAGGCCATGGCTAGAACGCCGACGATCTGCCTCCACTCGACCGGTTCGAGGTACGCCCTCGCCCCGCTCCTCAACACCAACAAACCCGTACAAAGAAGTACAATCGCCAGGAGGCTGCGGGCGATGCCGGCGTTGGTCCGAAGCAGCAGCCACCAGGCAACGATAAGGACGATCAGTTCACGGACGAGGGGAAAGACAGCGACGCCATAAACCAGGGCTCGAGGCAATCCAGCGAGGGCCCGCCAATGGATTTGCAGTCCGTGCTCCGTGGCGACGACGGCCTTGCGACGGCCGGGGCCCATCAACTCACCCTGGTCGGTTTTGACCCAGACGTGGGCGAAGTCGGTAACGATCTGGGTTTTGAAGCCAAGTTTCTGCAAGAGCGACGCCGCGACGACCGCCCGGCCGTCGCAGTCCTCCTTGCCCATCTCGATCAGCTCGGCGACCGTTGGAAAGTAGTCGCTTTGGCCCCAGGTGTTCCAGTCCCATTCGTAGGGAACTTTCTTATAAACGAAGCGCTCGACACGATTGAGGGCTTCACGCGGCGGCAGGTCCGCGGGCAGTTCAGGACGAAGCTCCTCCACCCACGGTTGGAGGGCGGGTGCGTCAGGCTCAATCAGGGCGTTGGGGTTCCTCCAGTGTCGGAGGTGGCGGACGAACAAATTGGGGTAGGGGAAGCAAACGACGAAACCGGTGAGACCGAGGATCACCCACTTGATCGGCAATCGGGAGTACCAGGGGAGCGTGTTGAGGATGAAAAGCGTACGCATCATCGGATGCTCCTTAATTCCCGTCGACTGCCGCGTTGGGCAACCCTGCTTCTGGTCATCAAAGTATACACCGGTAAACGGCGCCGGGCTTTGGTCGTTCGCCAGGCCCTGATATAGTCAATCGTGCGGAGGTAAAAATGACCCTTCTGGTGACCTCAATCCAAGTGGAAAGCGTCGGCGACCTTGCCTCGCGGGCTGAGCGGGCGTGGACGGACGGGGCCGACGCCGTGGAGGTCCGCATGGATGCGTTCGACGGCGATCCCAGCGCACTGGCAGAATACCTTCAGGCCCACAGAGAGCGCAAGTGGATCGTGACCTGTCGAAGTGCGGAGGAGGGCGGGTGCTTTCACGGCGACACGATGGAGCGCGTATCGCGTTTGATCGCAGGGGCCAGGGGGACCGGCGCTTATGTTGATTTCGAAGTAGCGGATTGGCGGCGGTCGGACAACATCCGCCAGAAAATCGGATTGGCGGCGGCGGCAGCGGACGGCCAAAGTCGTCGATTGATCCTGTCTTCACACGACTTTGAGCGCCGTCCCGAAGGCCTCGAGGGCATTACGCACGAAATGATCGACACGCACCGGGCCGTGGCCAAGGTCGCGTATCACAGTTCTCATATAGTGGACAGTTTTGCGGCCTTGGATCTGATGCATGAGTTTGGATCGTCCGTTATCGCCGTGTGCATGGGCGAGGAGGGATTGTGGACCCGCGTGCTCGCCAAGAAGCTCAACGCCTTTGCGAGTTTTTGCGCGCTCGCGGCGGATGAAGCGACGGCTCCGGGGCAGACGACTCTCGGAGAAATGATCGGATCGTATCGCTGGAAGAACTTCGACCGATCGACCAAAGTGTATGGCGTTCTTGGTGATCCGATCGCCCATTCGATGAGCCCCTTTCTGTTCAACCGGTGGTTTGCAGATTCGGGAATAAACGCCGTGTATCTGCCCATGCGTGTGGGCGCGAACGACGATGGGTTGGCTCGATTCCTGAATGGATGCACGGAGCGTCCGTGGTTGGATATCGCCGGATTCAGCGTGACCCTCCCGCACAAGTTCACAGCCCGTCAATGGGTCGGTGAGGGCGCGGATCACCTGAGTCAGTGGGTCGGGGCGGTCAACACGCTCGCCTTCGGGGGGGGCCAACCGGCGGGTCACAACACCGACTGCTACGCCGCGATTACATCCCTGTGTCATGCCCTTCGATGCGATCGTTCCGACCTGGTGGGCTTGACGGTTGATCTCCTCGGAGCGGGCGGCGCATCGCGAGCCATCGTCGAAGGCCTGCGCGAATGTGGATGTCGAATGACGGTCTACGGTCGAACGCCGCAGCGCATGAAGTCGTTTGTGGAGGAGTGCGGCGTGACGGCGGCGGCCTGGGAGGATCGGGCAACGCGTCGCGGCGAAGTGTTGATCAATTGCACGCCGGTGGGTATGTGGCCTAAAGTCAATGAGTCGCCGATGCCGGCGGATGCCTTGGGAGGTTGCCGACTGGTGTTTGATATGATCTACCGTCCGTTTCAGACGCAGTTGCTTCATGATGCAGCAACTGCGGGATGCGTCGCGCTGAACGGATTGGACATGTTCGTCCGCCAGGCCGCAATGCAATTCGAAATCTGGACCGGTCGGGCGCCCGATCTGCAACAAGCTCGTGATCTGGCGACGCGACGGATACATCCGCCATGACTATGGATCAGCCCAAGTGCATTGCATTGGTCGGTGCTCGTGGATGCGGCAAGACGTCGGTCGGTCGCGTCCTGGCACGCCTACTAGGGGGCGAGTGCGTCGATACCGATGAGCTGGTCGCCCAACAGGCGGGCCGGTCGATCGCCGAAGTATTCGCAGTCGAGGGTGAGGCGGAGTTTCGCAAGCGAGAGTCGCAGGCGGTTCGAGATATTATAACGAAGCCGCCTGCGGTCATCAGCGTCGGAGGGGGCGCGGTGCTCCACCAACAGAATATCGACGCGCTTCGAACGGTCGCCGTTCTTGCTTGGTTGACGGCCCCTGCGGAAGTGCTGTACCAACGGATTTCGGCGGACTCGGCGACCGCGAGTTCGCGCCCTCCATTGACTGATCAGTCGGGCATCGAGGAGGTTCGAAAGCTCCTCAACGAGCGGACTCCCTTTTATCAACGAGCCGCCGATTTCCAGATCGAAACGGTTGATCGCGATCCGAAAGAGATTGCCGAAGAAATCATGGGACGTGTCCCTCCACCGCCGTTGTCGCAGGCCAGGGGTTAGCGAAACCTTTCCGTTCGCAGATGGCGGCCACAATCTCCGGCAGCCGCTTGAAGACGTAACGGTCGAGGCCGAGGCGTTGCAATCGTCCGTCGGCGGTATACTCAATCTCCGCGCATCCCGATCGACCGGCCGGGTCGGCGCGAAGGGCGGTCATCGCGTCGAACGGGATTGGCGTCCTATTACTCACTTGCAATCCCGCGTCGGACAAAGTCAGGCGCGTGGCCAAGACCAGAGCAAGACGAATCCCGACGATCAAACCGCCGACAGCCAGAGCATAGCCGATCCAACGCTGCCATTGCTGGTCGGACTCGGTCTTAGGCCCGTTCGTCCAAGTTGCACCAGCGATTCGGCCGCCCGTCAACTGCACCTTGAGCCAGCCGCCGGGACCGAGGAAATAGGCGTCGCCGCCGTGCTCCACACCGGGATTGCCGAGGACGGACGTAATCGAAGACAACTCCTCCCCGCTCTTTGCCGCCTGAGCGATCCGTTGGGCTTCGTTTGCAGTCAACGACGAGTTGAATGACGGCGCCATGTCTGCGGGTAATCCGAGGAGTCGAACCAGCTCGTTGGCGTTCTGCCGGGCGTACCCTACGTATCCGTCCCACAAATAGGCAACAGTGAAACCGTCGATGAGCAGCATGAGCAACAAAGTGCGGACCACACGCTCCGTGCTCGTTCCCGAAACGATGCTTTGCATTCGGTCTCCTATTTGCGGCCATGATTGCGTTCAAACGCCGGGCGGAGGGCCGGATCCCGCACGTCGATGTTCGCCTGCCGGTACAACTTTTCGTAGAGTTCGCGCATGGCGGCTTCGCTCAAACGGTTCCGCAGGTCACGCTCCAACTCGCCGCGAATTTGATCGAAGTCGCGCGGCTCGGATGGGAGTAGTCTCTCAAGCTTCAGGAGATGGTACCATTCGCCAACGCGGACGATGTTGGAGACCTGCCCCGGATGAAGGGCGAAGGCGGCCTGGCGCAAAGCGGCCGGGACTTCTTCATCGTCGGCGGAGAACGGGTCCAGCAAACCTTGCTTACGGGCGCTGGAGGTGTTGGCGCTGTATCGGCCGGCCAAGTCCGCGAAGTCCTCTCCCGCCGCCAACCGATCCTGCACGCGACCCGCCTCGGCGGCGCTTCCGAGCTGAATATGTCGCACCTGCGCGCGCTCGCCGAAGCGACGGGCGAATTCGGCCCGAAGTTGCTCGCCGGTGATCACCTGCTGGGATTGGACGATCTTTCGCAGGTAGGCGTTGCGGCGAAGGGTGAGCAGGAACTCTTCGCGGGAGATGTTGCGCTCGGCGAGGACCGAGTCGAGCAGACCTTCCGCCGTCGTGCGATCGACCGGGTCGGTCCTTGCAGGTAAAAGCGGATCGGAGAGCCGCCGTAGGGCAACGTCTAGCTCGATGTCAACGTCCGACTCCGAAACGCTTAGCCCTTTCTCCGTCGCCGCCCGTTCAACCAGCTCCAGGCCGATCAGTTGCTCCAGCACGCCGACACCGTGCGAACGAAGCAGGAGATCCACTACGCGGTTTCGCCCGATGGGGCGACCATCGACTAACGCAATCGGAGTATCTTGTACGCCGATTTCACTGGAAGTAGGGGCGGCATCGCTCTTCGGGCGGGATCGGTACTCCGTGGAAGACGAAGGGGTTTTGCCATCGCGAGCCACCCATGCGGATGTGACCGATCCCGCGGTAGGGTCGTCGCGTGAGGTGCATCCGCAAAGCAACAAGGCCATGGCGATCGTCACGACTCTGCGGTTAACGAGTAGTCGCTTCATCAGGACGGGACTCATGGCGCCAAGAACTCGGCCAGAAGGCGATGAAAGTGATGAGTGCCCGTCTCGCGGATGGGCGAGTACCGGCCTCGGTCATAGAGCCGCGAGCGGACGCCCTTTTGTACGGCCTCGACGATGGCTTCGTCCTCTCGTTCGACACGATCCAACTCCGTACCCGCGCCGCATTCCAGTTTGGTCGGATCGCAGACATAGGCGAGGAAAGAAACTCGCGTACGATCGACGCTGAGGGGTCTTACGATGTTGACCGAAATCCCCCAGGGATAGACGTTGAAGATGGTGTTGGGAAAGAGCCAGAAGTAATAACCGCCTATGGACTGACCATGATCCGGCGAGCCGGTCGGCGGCTCAAGGAGGTGGCCGCCGCCGCGCGCTATTCCTATCTGGACACTGCTGTGCCTGAACAATTCGGTGCGGTAGTTTCCGTAATCGAGGACGTCGCTGAGCCCCGAATGAACGAAAGGAATGTGGAACCCTTCCAGATAGTTCTCACAGTAGAGGGCCCAGTTCGCTTGGACCAAGTAGTCCCTGGAGCGGTTCGCATCGAGTTTGCATTGGTCCACGGGGAACCAGTCGATTCGTTCGCGTAACGGGCCGATCCATTCGGCGAAAGGAATCCACGGTTTGACGCCGGTAAACAGAAACGGCCCCCATTGTTCCACAGGCAGGCGCGGCAGGTTGTCGGCGACACTGGGGAAGTCTACCACGCCGTCGAATTCGGGCATGCCCACAAACGCCCCGTCCAGTCCGAAGCGCCGCCCGTGGTAACGGCAGCGCAAAGCGCTTTCGATGCCGCCGTGCTCGCAGACCAGGTTGCCTCGGTGGGTGCAGACATTGGATAGGCAATGAAGGCGGTCATGGTCGTCGCGTGTCAGTAGCAACGGCTCGTCAAGGCAACCTTCCAAGAGGGTCGTGGGGTGGACCTGTCGTGGAACGCGTACCTGGTCCACGTCGGCCGCCAGTTGCCAACTACGAGCGAAGATTCGTTCCTTGGCCGCGGCGTAGATCGCTGCGTCGGTGTAGACTCGCGCGGGCGGCGTCGAGGCACGGGCGATGTCCGGGTCGATGTCGAATCGGGCTTCAGGCATGGTCCCACTGTCTGCGCATATCGTGGTTCGTCAAGAGACCGAAGATTCGCCGCACTCGGTTGACGGGCAAGGAGGTTGAAGTTCCAATCGAGCGGCGGTCGATAGGACCGAAGTTACGAAAGGCAGAATGACCATCGGACGAGGATTAACGAGATGATCGGTACGGAATGTGAAGTGGCGGAGCGGGTTGGGGCGGGCGGTTCGACACCGGGGCTTAAAAGCGACGTGCCGGTCTCGTTGATCGGTCAGGCGGCCGCGTGGTTCGAACTCATCCGCGACGGTTCATCGGTGATCGTTCGCCCGCGTCAGGCGTTGCCCCGGCGCTGCACGATCCGTCCCGCGGCCCTGTTTCAACAGGATCGCGGATTCCCAGACGTGAGCACGGTCATGGGCCGGCTGTGCTTCTCCAACGGCGCGACCCAAGAGCAGTGTTACACACCGTTCACCCGCGACGCGCAGCGGCGCTTTCGCGAGCTGTTCCTCCCCGTGGAGGCCATGCCGGACGATGATTGGCAGGTGACCACGGCAAGGTGTACCAACAATCAAGCAATCACCCGACGGTTACTGGCCGTTGCGGAGGTGCCGTGGAAGGGACTGACCCCGGCGGAGATCGAAGAGTTCGTCGCTTACGTTCCCTGCCCCGAGCCGATCGAGAGCTTCGTTCTTCACGCCCTTACCCAGTGGACTCGCGATCGAGGTTCGTGCGTCATCGAGATCGGCTCCTTTCGCGGGCGGTCGATATCCGCCTTGGCTCTCGGACTTCGCGGTGTACAAAGCGACGCCAAAATCATCTCGATTGATCCCCATTTGGACCAACCCTGCAACCGAGATCACGTCCGCAACGCACTCGCCCAGTTTGGTGAAGAGCGGCGGTTGGTGCAATTCGTCGGCGGTTCCGATGAGGCGGCTGGGGTGCTTCGACCTGGTTGCGCGTCGCTGATCTTCATCGACGGCGACCACTCCTACCGACAAGTAGTTTCGGATTTCGAGAACTACCGCGACTTGCTCGCTCCGGGCGGCTGCATGTTGTTCCATGACTACGGCTTTGGCGCCCACACCGGCCAACCCGACGCCCAACCCGACGTCCGCCGCGCGGTCGATGAACACGTCTTCGACGCTCCCGGCTTCCGGCCACTCCTGCTTGCTCAAGTGTTATTGGCATTCGTGAAGACGATGAGCTGATGTGGGTCGAATTCGGCGGAATGGGTTGAATCCACGACGCATCCATGCTAACCTAAGATTCTGGGTTAGAGGCTGCGTAGAAATGGCGATCGCCGCACGACTCACGGGTCGTGCGTCTGACGGAGCTACGGAAATGACCATCGATCTAACGATCAACATTTGGGAGGAAGGCAACCAATTCGTCGCCCACGCTTTGCCGCTTGATGTCATGAGCAGCGGTTCCACGCCCGAGGCCGCACGGAAGGCAGTTGATGAGGCCATCCGCTGCTTCCTCAAAACCGCCGCCGACCATGGCACGCTCGAACAAGTTTTGGAGGAGTGCGGGTTCGAACGGCGTAACGGCGCTTGGATCAGCCCGAACTGGGTCGGGGTCGAACGTCACGCCGTGGCAGTGGCGGTCTGACCATGCCCCGCATCACGCCGATCCATTGGCGGCGGCTCGAAAAGATGTTCCTGGCCGAGGGGTTCACATTCGCCCGCCAGGAGGGAAGTCACCGCAGTTACGTGAAGAGCGGCGTCTTGAGGCCGATCGTCATTCCGGTCTACGAAGAGGTTTCCGTTTCAATTATTCGCAACAACATGAAAACGGCCGGGCTTTCCCGCGAGCAATACTTTCGACTTCTTGAGGTGGTGTGACGGAAGGTATTCTACCGCACGTTGAAATACTTCGCCTGGCGGTGGTGGGTAATCAATGCCGTGGTGGTCTGCTCGGGTTCTAGTTGAAATTCCTCGGACAGCGTCACCCCGATGCGGCCCGGTTCCAGCAGCGGCCAGAGCTTCAGTTGGTCTTCCAATCGCGGGCAGGCGGGGTAGCCGAAGCTGTAACGTGATCCCTGGTAGTGTTGTTTGAAGATTTCCTGTCTCTCCCTCGCGTCGCTCCCGGCGATACCCCACTCCACGCGGATTTGCTTGTGGATGTACTCGGCCAAAGCCTCCGCCGATTCCACGCCTAGTCCGTGAAGGTGCAGGTAGTCCTGGTAGCGGTCGGCGGCGAACCATTCCCGTGCCACTTCGCTGACACGTCGGCCGGCGGTGACCACGCTGAAGGCGGCCACATCGTAAACGCCGCTGGAGGTCGGCTTGAAGAAATCGCTCAGACACCAATACGGCGGCTTTCCCATGCGCGGAAACTCGAAGACCGTTAGTTGCCGGTCGCGGTCGTCGGGGTCGTAGACGAAGAGGGAATCGCCGTCGGACTGCACGGGCCAAAAGCCGTAGACGGCCTGCAATTGCAGGATGTTTTCCCGCTCGCACTGCTCCAACAGTCGACGCAGGATCGGCCGAACCTCATCGTTGATGTAGCGTTTGAAGTCCTCCGGGCTGCGGCGGTTCTTACGGTATTGCCACTGCACCTGGAAAAGCATGTTCTCGTTCAGATAGGCGAGCGCCGCCCGCGCGTCGATCCGCTCCACCACTCGCCGACCCCAAAACGGCGGCTGGGGCACCGGTTCATCGCGGGAGATGTCCGACCGGGGGGGGATGTATCCGAAGCGCTCCGAGGCTTCCTCGTGCAGATGAACCGGCGCACTTACTCCTCCGCGTTCTCGTTCGTGCATCGTTGTCGCCCGCTTGGGCGCGGCTTGTCGGGTGACCGCTTCGGGTTTGACCGCCTGTCCGGTGACAAGTTGATCCATGAGATGCAGACCCGCGAAAGCGTCCTTGGCGTAATAGAGCGATCCTTCGTATTCCGGGCGGAGGTCTTGCTCGACGTACTTCCGCGTAAGGGCGGCCCCGCCGAGAATCACCGGCGGATCGAGTCCCCGCTCATTTAGCACCGCGAGGTTTTCACGCATCACCACCGTGGACTTGACCAACAGCCCGGACATGCCGATGGCGTCGGCGTTGTTCTTTTCATACGCGTCGATGATGTTGTTGATCGGTTGCTTGATGCCCAGGTTAAAAACCGTGTACCCGTTGTTGGTCAGGATGATGTCCACCAGGTTCTTGCCGATGTCGTGCACGTCGCCGCGGACGGTGGCGAGCACGATCGACCCCTTGCCGCCTTGGTCCGACCTGTCCAGGTGCGGTTCGAGAAAGCGGACGGAGGCCTTCATCGACTCCGCGGATTGCAACACGAAAGGCAATTGCATCTGCCCCGCGCCGAACAAATCGCCGACGGTCTTCATGCCGTCGAGCAGGATGTCATTGATGATGTCCAACGGCCGATGGGTCAACATGGCCTCTTCGAGGTCTTCTTCCAGACCGACGCGGTCGCCGTTGACGATCCGCAGCTTCAACCGGTCCTCGACGTTCTTGGGCTTCTCCTTCTCGGTTGCGACATTCGCCTCGACGTTTTCGAACGCTTTGAGCAGCTCTTGCAGAGGGTCGTAACCGTCGCGGCGGCGATCGAAGATCAAATCCTCGGCGAAGCGGCGATGCTCCTCCTCGATCTTGAAGAGCGGCACGATGCCGCTGACGTGCATGATGGCGGCATCGAGGCCGCGCTCGCGAGCGTGGTGCAGGAAGACGCTGTTCAGTACGCGTCGCGCCGGAGCTTTGATTCCGAAACTGATGTTGCTCAACCCCAAGAGGGTGTGAACACCGGGGCAAACATCTTTGATCGCGCTCAGCGCGTCCAACGTCTCCAGTCCCAGCCGCCGATCATCCTCGTTGCCCGTGCAGATGGTGAAAGTCAGCGGATCGAAGATCAGGTCGCTGGCGCGAATGCCGTGACGGTTCGTCACCAGATCGTAGATTCGTTTGGCGACCTCGACTTTTCGAGGGCAAGTTTTGGCCATTCCCGGCTCGTCGATCGTAAGCGCGATGACGGCCGCGCCGTAGCGCTTGGCCAGGCGACACACCTTGTCCAGTCGCTCTTCGCCGTCCTCAAGGTTGATGGAGTTGATGACGCACTTGCCGCCGGCCAGCTTCAACGACGCTTCGAGCACGGGCACTTCCGTGCTGTCGATGACCAGCGGCACGGTGACGTCGGCCACAAACCGCTTGAGCAACGCGGTCATGTCCGCGACCTCATCGCGTCCGACGTAGGCCGCGCAGACATCCAGCAAATGGCTGCCGTGCTTCACCTGCTCCCGGCCCATCTGCACCATGCCGTCCACGTCGCCGGCGGCGAGCAATTCGCGGAATTTTTTGGAGCCGTTGGCGTTGGTGCGCTCGCCAACGGCGAGCACTTCGGCGTCCTGCCGAAGGGTGACAGCCTGATAAAGACTGCTCACCGACGGTTCGAGCTTCGCCCGGCGGGCCTTTGGGGCTCGCGAGCCTACGGCATCGACGACCGCGGCCATGTGTGCGGGCGTCGTGCCGCAGCATCCGCCGACGATACTGACTCCGTCCACTTCAATGAATTCGAGCAGCCACCTCGCCAATTCCGCAGGCGTAAGGGCGTAATACGGCTTGCCATTGACGAGCTGCGGCAGACCGGCGTTGGGCTGAACGATGAGTAGTCGATCGCTATGGCCGCTTAGGTAGCGGATGTGCTCGCTCATTTCCTGCGGACCCGTCGCGCAGTTCAGGCCGATGGCGATGACCTGGTCGTACGCCGCGATCGCGGTGAGCGCCGCGGCGATCTCCGTGCCTAGGAGCATCGTTCCCGTCGTCTCGATCGTGACCGTGCAGAGGATCGGCACTTGCCGTCCCTTTTCGATCATCGCGTCGGTGGCCGCAACGATCGCCGACTTGGCCTGCAAGAGATCCTGACACGTTTCAATGATTAGTGCATCGACGCCGCCGTCGAGAAGTCCTCGCGCTTGCTCGGTGTAGCTGTCGAGAATGTCATCCCACGTCGTCTGCCCCAACGATGGCAGCCGCGTTCCGGGCCCCATTGAGCCGATGACGAATCGGGGGCGATTGGGTTTGTCGAACTCGCGGACCGCCTCCCGTGCAATCTCCGCGGCCTTCTTGTTGATTTCGTAGGTCCTAGGGCTAAGCTCGAAGTCGGAGAAGACGATCTTGTTGGCCCCGAAGGTGTTGGTCATAACCGCGTCGCAGCCGACCGACAAAAACGACCGGTGGATGTCCCGCACGACGTCGGGCCTTGTGGCCGTCACGATGTCCACGCAGTTCTCGTGGCCCTCATAGTCGCTGAGCGGCAACTCCCGCGCATGAATGCTCGTCCCCATGGCCCCGTCGAGGACGAGCACTCGCTCCTGCACGGCTTCTATGAATCGTGATTCGCTCATCACGCAGAACGACGCTACTCGCCCCGGAGGGGCGATCGAATGTAGCCCACGACTTCAGTCGTGGGGTTGGGGCCGCCATCCATTTCTCCCCTCCCCCTTTTCGCCGCCGTCGGCGGCCGGGAAGGGGGAGGGGATTTCTTTCTTGCTGCCGAATCCCCAGGGCTTCGCCCTGGGCTACTTTCGCCACGCCCCTAACGGGGCGTGATCGTATGTACCATTCCCGGTACCCGGGTACACCCATCCATTGACAGTCTATCGCCCCGTCGGAATTGCTTCTACCGACCCGTTTAACATACTCTTTCAAGGCAGCTTATTGCCCTTCCTTAGTTGTTCGCGTTCTGCTCCCTGGGTCTCATGCCTCGCGGATGGATCCTCACGCTGTTTCCTCTAGCGATGCCAGTAGGCAGGTCAGCAAGGCCCTTGCCGTCGGGGCGACAATGAAAACTACGTCGTCGACATTCGCACTTCAGGGCTATACTGTAGGTGTGGACCCCTCGCAGAAAACATCGGAATCGTCGGGAGCCGTCAAAGAGTGGCTCGATGGCCTGGCTCTTGTTGCAGGAGTCGCCGCGTTTGGGTTGTACATCATATTATTTGATATCCTTGCTTTTTTCCCGGCGGCGCGATTCCTCAGTTCATTGCTTCGACAGCATGGCGTTCAGCTGGCGGATCGTTATTGGCTGGTCTTCCGCCATCTGTTGGAAGCCATCTTCGTCACCGCGGCCGGCGTTGTCGTTGGGCGCATCGCGTGGCGACATTGGCGCCACTTCGCGTTGATCTTCGCAGTCGGATTCCTCATGCTGCCGATTATGATTCTCGCCCCCAGGTGTACCGATCGGACCCGCCCGCGCGAGTGGGTTCAATGGTCGTTGATGGTTGCTGTTCCGACGCCGTTCATTCTTCTAGGCGCATGGTCTAGTTCGCGTCCTCGTCGACGCCGAGCGCTCGAATGGGAACAACGGGGGCTCTGTATGCGATGTTCCTACGACCTCACCGGCAACGTGTCGGGCGTGTGCCCGGAATGCGGGACAAAATGTGAAAACGCTGAACCGCAGAAACACATAAACGCAGAAATGGAATAGGAACCGATCCAACCAGGCACTTTACACGCGCGCGAGCGTGGCCGCTCCGATGACTCCTGCGTCGTCGCCGAGACGCGACGGATGGACGGCGACACACCTTGTGAAATCATCATCGAACGAGCGGAGTCGCTTCGCGGTCTGTTCAAATAAACACGGCAGCGCGGTGAGCACTCCGCCGCCGAGACAAATGACGATCTCCGGCGAAATCGTCGGATCAGAGCCGCGACCGTGAGGGAGCGGGCAATCTTGGATGTGAGATTTGAGATTGCAGATGGCCGAAACCAGTGCGGCGGCGGATCGGTCGACGATCATCCTAGCTAGGGGTTCGTCGCGTTCCCAGGCCGATTGCAAACCCGTTGATCCATTCTCGTACCCCATTTCCGCCTCCTGGCCCTCTAACGCCGGACCCGATGCAATCGTTTCTAAGCAGCCGCGCATACCGCATGGACATAAGGGGGCGTCCGGTCGATGATCGACGACCAAGACCTCCCAATGCGTCGTCCGATCGGGGTCCGTGGGTTGTAGTCGGTTATCCACTACGATCCCGCTCGCAATACCCGTACCCAGGCGAAGATGAACGAACGCCATAGGTCGCGGGGTGCAGGCCCAGTATTCGCCCCAGGTGGCCGCGTCGGCGTCGGTACAGAGCTCGACCCGCGTCGCGAGGCGCGGCGTCAGTTCGTGGACGATGGGGCGACCTTCAAGGAACGAAAGATTCACCGAACGGATGAGCACGCCCCGATCACGATCAACGACGCCTGGTAGAGCCAATCCGACGGCGACTACTGTTCTGTTCGCGGAGTCCTCACGGATATGATGCACGGCGTGGACGATCCACTCGCGAAAACCATCGACGGTACGAGGCGTTGGCGCTCGGCGCGAGGAAAGGATTCGTCCGACTGAGTCAATCGCCGCCGCACGAATCAGCGTACCGCCGACGTCTATTCCGATGGTCAACATAAGTTCAAGAACCGAACGTCTGTCACCCTGAGCGCAGCGAAGAGTCTAGCCACCCGAAGAAGATGCTTCGCTTTGCTCAGCATGACACCCAAGAGTCACCCTGAGCGCAGCGAAGGGTCTAGACGCCCGACGAAGATGCTTCGCCTTGCTCAGCATGACACCTTTAAGGCTCAGCATGACACCCGCCTTGAAGGTGTCAAACCCGCGACGTTGCGAGGTATCGTATATGTGGAATCACTTTTTTCCGCAGGACGGCTCGCGAATTGCTCTGTGCATCCATGATCGGCCGCCCGCGGTTGTCGGTCCGCTCGAACAACGAGTTATAGGCAAAAGCCGCGAAGTGCGTCCCCGTCCGCGCCGCCCCATCCACCTGGGCGACGACCTTGGCCCCGTCGCGCTTGTCGAACATCACCCCTGTGACCACCGGCACACGCGGGCGCATCGACGTCCACACCGCCTGCCGCTGGGTATACACGCGCATGTCCGAGTCGTAATTCATGGGATAGACCGCGTCGATCAGCCCCTCGGCGATCCACTTCCGCGCATCCTGGAAATGATTGCGCTTGGCCTCATCCGGCGACGCCCCGACCGCGGAGGTCAGCTTCACCTTGCGATCGACTTTGCGGATCATTCCGCGAATATCACGCACCACCTGGGTGACGGCCGCCGTCCGCCAGGCATTCCAAGCGGCCGGCGCTTGATCGGGTGTCTTGCCCGTGGCCCGCTTGAATAACGCCAGCGTCCGCCGATCGCGCGGGTAATCCGGCACGGTCGGTCCGGACGAGTCGTTGGGCTCGTTGGGGAAGCGCATGTAGTCGAGGTGCAATCCGTCCACCGGGTATTTCGCAACCACCTCGCGCATCACAGATACTAGATATTCTCGTACTTCCGGATAGCACGGGTTCAGGCTGGAATACCATCCCAGCGGCTGACGCCGCCCGGCCGCGTCGTGCCAGAACCACTCCGGGTGGGTATTAAAGAGCTGTCGCGGATTGCTCGGCGGTTTATCGCCCCGCCAACCAGGGATCACATTCACCCACGCGTGCAGGCTCAAGGTCCGCCGATGGGCCTCCTTGCAGGCCACCTTCAGCGGATCAAACCCCGGATCGCGCCCGCCGAACTCATCGGCCCACGGCTCGATCTTCGACGGGTAACAAACCGTTCCGTTGCCGCGAACCTGGAAAAGAACGGTGTTGAAGCCCGCGTCCTTGCAGTTCTCCATGACCCGGGCGATGTCCGCCGGTGATTTATAGTCCCAGCGCGTCACCCAGATGGCACGGATCGGCTTGGAGCCGTACGCCCCTTGGCAACCCGTCGAAACGAGCGTCGCGAGGGCGATGAGCAATACGCTCGCAATGCGAATTGGAAGACGATGGAATCGTGCAACCGGGGTGTGATCGATTTTGAATGAGTTCATCACTGCCCTCCCTGGCACAATATTCTGACACAATTCCTATCCGATCACGCCCGCCGAATCAACAATCCGACCCACGTGACCGCCGGCTTCTTCCAATAAGGCCTCCGCCGCTGGTTGATCAACCCTTCGGGCGTGCATCACCAATGCGGTTTTAACCCGGCCTTCCGCGGATTCCAACAACGCTCTCGCTTCGACTCGCCCCAGGCCGGTGATTGTTTGAATCATTCGTGTTCCCCGGTCGTCGAGCTTAGCGTTGGCCCGCGTGTTCACGTCCACCATCAGGTTTTGATAAACCTTGCCCACCTGAACCATGGCGATCGTGCTAATCATGTTTAGCACCATCTTGGTGGCCGTCCCCGCCTTCATCCGGGTGCTCCCGGTTACCACCTCCGGCCCGGTCACCACCCGAATGGAGACATCCGCATCATCGGTCACTTGCTCCTTCGGAACACAGGCCAGGAACACGGTCTTTGCCTCGCGCTGCTTGGCACGGCGAAGCGCCCCGTGAACGTATGGCGTAGTTCCCCCGGTGGCGATGGCGAACACCACGTCATCGGGTCCAACCGCTTTTTCTTCCATGGCGGCCTCACCGTCTTCCAAACGGTCTTCGGCCCCTTCAATGCTCCGGGTCAGGGCTTCGGTCCCGCCCGCGATGATTCCTTGCACGGTCTGAGGATCCGAAAGAAAAGTCGGTGGACACTCGGCCGCATCGAGGCTCCCGAGCCGCCCGCTGGTACCCGCCCCGACATAGATCAGCCGTCCCCCTGCTCGAAACGTCGCGACGACCAGCTCGATTGCCCGACAAATATCGTCTCGTGCCGCCGCCACAGACCGGGCGATCGTAGCGTCTTCGTCATGGATGAGGTCAAACGCTTCGGCGATAGAGAGGCGGTCGAGCTGCCGCGAGCGCGGATTGCGATGCTCCGTCGACAAGTGCCCGCGATCGTTCACGATTTCTATTCTACTGGTTGGAACCCGGTGCCGCACCCGAGCTTAGGAAGTCAACTCCACGTCCCAATACGCCGAGTCGAGGAACTGCCTCCACGACGAGTAGCGGTGGTCCGCCAGACTGATGCTCACCACCGGGTTGCGCCGAGGTTTGTGCGGCGAACGGATCAGTTGCAGGTGGGCCTGGGACGGCGTCCGCCCGCCCTTGCGCACGTTGCACTTCAAGCAAGCGCACACGATGTTCTCCCAACACGTGGTACCGCCCATGGATCGCGGGACCACGTGATCGAGGCTGAGGTGCGACGACCCAAACCGCTTGCCGCAATACTGGCAGGTGTTGTTGTCCCGCGCGAAAAGGTTCCGCCGGTTAAACTTGACGTCCTGCTTGGGCAGTTTCGCGAAGGTCAAGACGCGAATGATTCGCGGCACGACCAGGTCAAAGCGCACCGTCCGTATCCAGTCGTGAGCATTGGGCTCGAACTCTTTCTTGAAGGCGCTTAGCTCGGCCCAGTCCGCGAAGTCGTAGGAGACATATCGTCCGTCCTCGACGCTGACGATCTCCGCGACGGGTCGCTGCTCGTGATCGTGTTTGAAAAGAAGGGTGAACGCTCTCCGCACACTGACCACGCGCATGGCCATGTAGTGCGCGTTGAGCAGCAGGACGTTACTGTCCAAGTACGACGCCGGGTTGACCGAAGCACTGGCCGAGAAGACTCTTACTCCTCCCAAAATTCCGCCACAAGTTAACCCTTTCCCTTCACCTTGAATTCTACCCCCGTCCCCAGCCCGACACAACAGTAAATTGGTTATCGGGCAAGGTCTTCGAAGGGTCGGGGGGTCGCAGGCCTCTGCGGCTGCGTACCGGTCAGGGTTCCTTCCGCCGTTTCGGCCGTTCGAGCGGATTCGATGCCCGGCCGGGCGACCTCCCTTGCTAAGTGGTTTGCGTAGTATTCCGCGATATGGTTAGCGGCCCAGCTTACGTCGTCGGTGACATCGCATCGCTCCAGGTCGTCGGGCGAAATATAGGGGTAGCGGCCCATCTGGTACTTCCGCATCCAATCCAGCAGCGGCGACCAGAACTCGCTGCCGATCAGGACGACCGGAAACGGTTCGGTTTTGCCGGTTTGGATCAGGGTCATGGACTCGAAGAACTCGTCGAGCGTCCCGAACCCGCCCGGAAAGCACACGAACGCCACCGCATACTTGACGAACATCACCTTGCGGCAGAAGAAGTATCGAAAGTCGAGCGAGACGTTCTGGTAGTGGTTCGCCAGTTGTTCGACGGGGAGATAGATGTTCAGGCCGACGCTCACCCCGCCCGCTTGGGTCGCTCCCTTGTTGGCCGCTTCCATGATCCCCGGCCCGCCGCCGGTGATGACCGCGAAACCACGTCCCACCAGCTCCCGCGAGAGCTGCTCGGCTTTGGGATAGTTGGGATCGTCCGGCCCGCTGCGCGCCGATCCGAAGACCGACACCGCCGGCGGCACCTTCGACATCGTCTCGAACCCCTCCACGAACTCCGACATGATCCGAAACACCCGCCACGTTTCATCCGCGGCCCTTCGCTTAGGCACAATTCGATTGGGCATACTACCCTTCCTGTTCCTCTGTTTCCTTGTTCCCGCAGCCTCCGTTCCGCACCGATTCTATCATCGACGCGCAGCTCCGCCGACCGTCAAAACCAGTGACGGTCTTGGCGTTGGACAGGCGGGAGCCACGGTGAAGAGCGAACTCAACTGTCGGAGATAGCGGGTGGCCCGCCTACAGCGCGCCGGCCTGTGGGCATGTGGAATATCGAAGATGGGCATCGCCCGCACACGATTCGAATCAGCCGGGCAAGCGGCGCTACATGCGGATTTCCAACGCCGAAAGGGTTCGTTTGAGGGGATCGAGCGTAAGCCCCATTTCCTCCAAGGTCACGACGGCGAGCAGCATGCTGTCATCGGCCTCGCCCAGGATGACGCGAGAGGGCGTCGCGTGGCCGTCGAAGCGGATCATGGCGAAGCCGACGGGACGGTTTACGACGCGGCCGTCCGCCAGCCTGATTCCTATGTGGTCCACAGTTTCCAGGCCCAACGGCTTCCAGATGCCTTCGGGTAACACCGTATGGCTGGCCCCCGAGTCCACAAGGAATTGTTCCACCACGACCCGCGTGGGGTCGTTGAGCGGCGTTACGGTGACTTCCACAAACGTGAGACCCATGCCGATAGTATAGCGGGTCGCCCGTGGAAGTCGATCACCTCTTTTGCCGGGTGCCACTCTGTTGGAACAACAGTTGCGTACGTCGGGTCATCGACCCAACGGGGTAGCGTCTAGATTTGGTAATCCCATGAAAGGCTGTCTCCTGCCGGGCGGTAACATGCCCGGCATTCGTGGTCTTAAGGAAGGAGACAGCCATGAAGATGAATGGAAAGATAACAGGGATTGGCTTGGACAGCCATCGGAC
>Ga0326597_10002133_pt1 | contig 30116 bp, 25 predicted proteins | sample RVTome_12_FD_203789 | JGI IMG/M metagenome (GOLD analysis project Ga0326597, IMG submission 203789) | Soil microbial communities from uranium-contaminated site in the Upper Colorado River Basin, Wyoming, United States - RVT100D185 | ecosystem: Environmental > Terrestrial > Soil > Contaminated >...
CATGACGATGGCGGCACGCTTGCGGTCGCGGACGCTGTGCCAAGGGGCGCTGAGCAGCGGTCATCGCCGCCAATGCGCTCTTAGTGCAACCGCATGGCGTTGCGGCGGCGAGCGATTTATCGATCTTGGTGCTCCGGCGAATCGGCTTGCCCATGATGCCGATTCCACCGGTGACGATGCGCTTGACCGGTTCACCCGTCTGCGGATGCGTGCGCAGCGGCGCATCGTTCATACCCTGTGTAAGCTCGAAACGCTCTGGCTCGCGGCCATCGGCGGGTATCGATTCGTAAACGTAGGTAGGCACAGTTTATCCAGTTCCCAATTTGCGCCGTATCTGGCGATGTTATAGCCGCGGGCGGGACTAAACCCCATCCGGCGGCGCGGCGGCCGGGCCCGTATTCTAGCTCAAATCCGGCGAATCGCGTGGCGCATCGCCGGCTCCTGCCAATGTTTAGCCGCTGAACCATGCGCCATAAATGAGTCGCACGGCCATCAGGACGAGCAGGATCCGAATAACGCGCGTAAACACCCACGGTTCGACGATATTGCGCAACCAGGTGCCGGGTTTGACGAACAGCAAGGCCGGAATCACCGCGATCGAGCTTTGCATGAGCTGCTCGAGCGTATACGACTGCATGACGACGAGCACGAGAAAGTGTGAGCCCGCGAACGCGGCGAATGCGATCGAGACTGCAAAGACATACGAACGCGGCTTCAATCCCAACGCGTCGACGTACGACGCGAGAATCGGCGCACAAATGCCGGTTGCCGCCTGCATGGCGCCCGACGCGAATCCGACCGCCGGCGCCACGCGCTCGCGCGATACAACCGATAGCGACATATTCGGGTGGAGGAACCGCAGCAGCAGATAGCACACGATCCACACGGCAAGCACGGTCGCAAGAATGCGATCCGGCGCGAGATAAAGCACGCTGGCACCGAGCGCGGCGCCGGGTAGCCCCGGCAGCAGTAAGCGCGGTAACTCCGGGAGGTCGGCGATGCAGTCACGGTTGACCCAAGCGAGCCAGACGTTGAGTACGACCGTCGGCACGATCATGACCAGGACGGCCCGCTCGACGCCGAGAAACCCCGCCATGATCGGAATGGCTACCATCGGCAGGCCGAGGCCGGTTAAGCCCTTGGTCAGCCCGCCAGCGGCCAAGGCCCCGCAGATCACGAATAGCTCTGGCCAAGTCAGTGGAGTCACAGCGCCTCGCTTAACAATAGGGTCGGTCCCGGACGGGTCGACTCCTTGCATCGGAGCGCAAGTTTATGCAATCGTTTGCACCTTAGCGAGTGGTAGTGACAATCGCCGCTTTTAAAGTCCGCAAAATCGCCGGCATTTTAGCGTGTCGGCTGATCGCGCCGTGCCAAATCGGCGGTATACTAAAGCGCTCAACGAGACGGCGCTGGCATCGGCTAGCGAGCGCTCGGCCGAGAACGGCAGCTTCCTCGGGACGGCCAACTGGCGGCATCGAGCGCGCCGGCCCAGCGATAACGACGAGAGGTAACGACATGAGACCCAGCTTCGCCGCTTATCCCACTCACTCGATTTTGCGCGGCGCACGCGGCGTGGCGGCTGCGGCACTCGCAGCGGTCTTGCTCGCAGGCTGCGGCGGCAGCCAGCAAGCTGCTGAGGATCAGGTGTATATCATCAAATTTCCGCACGTGACGGCCCCGGGCACACCCAAGGGCCTAGCGGCGCAGCGCTTCAAGGAGCAGGCCGAAGCCCGCTTCCCGGGACGTGTCGAGGTCGAAGTCTACCCGTCGAGCCAACTCATGAACGATGACGATTCGCTGGAGGCACTCGCATTCGGCGAGATCCAGATGATCGCCGTGTCGCTGTCGAAGTTCGATCGACTTACGCATTCGTATCAGGTCTTCGATCTGCCGTTCCTGTTCCCTAATCTCGAAGCCGTCGAAGCGTTCCAGGCGAGTCCCGCCGGGCGGGAGACGCTGACGGAGCTCAGCGACCGTGGTTTCTTGGGGCTCGCGTTTTGGCACAACGGCATGAAGCAACTGACGGCGCCGCGGCCGCTGCTGCAACCGGAGGATGCCGCCGGACTGAAGTTCCGGATCATGGAATCCGACGTGCTGCAGGCGCAGGTGCTCGCCATCGGCGGCAGTCCGCAGAAAATGGCACTCGGCGAGGTCTACCAAGCGTTACAGACCGGCGCGGTCGATGCCCAGGAAAACACCTGGTCGAATATCTACTCCTCGAAGTTCTACGAAGTGCAGCCGTTCATCATGGAAACCAACCACGGCTACATCGGCTACCTCGTCGCAGTGAACCCGAGCTTCTGGCAGTCGCTTCCCGAAGACCTGCGCGTCGGTCTAGAAGAGGTCGTCGCCGAGGTCAGCGCATGGGGCAATGCGCGTTCCGAGGAGGTCAACCAAGAGGCGCGGGCAAATATTGTTGCCTCGGGACGCAGCGAAATTATCGAATTCACGCCCGAGGAGCTCGCGGCATGGCAAGAAGCCATGCACACGGTGTGGGATCAGTTCTCCGGCGTCATCGGCCAGGAGCTCATCGACGCGGCGATCGCCTCGCGTCCTCAGCTCACGCAGCACTAAAACGCGGTCGCTTCGGCTCCCGATGAACGCGGCCATTGCGCGCATCCACGGCTTCCTCGATCGGCTCGAGGAGGTCTTCATGGCCCTTGCCCTCGCGTTCATGACTATTCTGACCTTCATCCAGGTCATACTGCGCTACATCTTCGGCACTGGATGGGTCTGGTCGCTCGAAGCGACGACTTATACGTTCGCCTGGCTCGTGCTGATCGGCATGTCCTACTGCGTGCGCACCCGCGCGCATATCGCCGTGGATCTCGTCATCGACAGACTTCCGGCCGCACTGCGCCGGACTGTCGTACTCGTCGCGATCGGCCTATGCGTGCTTTATTGCGGATTCATGATCTATGGCGGCGCAATCTTCGTCGATCGCCTCATGGTGCTCGGTAACGACGCCCGCGACATCCCTGCACCGCGCTGGCTGTTGACGAGCATCCTGCCAATGGGCTTCGGTCTACTCGCATTTCGCTTCCTGCAACTCGGCTGGCAAGCCCTTGATCCCAATGCGCCGTTGCGAGGCTTCGGCGCACGCGAGGCCCCTGCGGTCGTTCGCGAGAAAACCTAGAGCACGCTTTGTCATGAGCGGCATCTTTTTACTGATCGTTCTGTTCATCTGCCTGGCGATGGGGATCCCGGTCGGGATCTCACTCGGGCTCGGTAGCATCATGACGATTTTACTGTTCGCAGATCAGTCCCTGCTGTCGCTCGCGCAGCGGTTCTTTCACACAATGCAGATCTATCCGCTGCTGGCGGTGCCGTTCTTTATCCTCGCCGCTACATTTATGACAACGGGCGGCGTCGCCAAACGCATGATCACATTCGCCAATACGCTCGTCGGGCATTTCCGCGGCGGACTAGCAATGGCGGCACTATTAGCCTGCGCGTTCTTCTCCGCAGTCTCGGGTTCGGCGCCTGCAACCGTCGTCGCCGTCGGCAGCGTCATGATTGCCGGCATGGTCAGCTCAGGTTACACCCCGCGTTTCGCGGCCGGCGTGATTTGCAACGCCGGCACGCTAGGCATCTTGATTCCGCCCTCGATCGTCATGGTCATCTACGGCGCCGTGACGGAATCGTCGATCGGTAATCTATTCATCGCCGGACTGCTTCCCGGCGTTTTGCTCACGGTGGTCATGATGATCACGATCGCGGTCATCGCGAAACGTCAGAATCTCCCGCGCCAAGAAAAAGCGACGCTCAAAGAAACGATTCGCGCCGCCCGCGACGCATTTTGGGGATTGCTGCTCCTCGTAATCATCTTGGGCGGTATTTACGCAGGCGTCTTCACGCCGACTGAAGCAGCGGCGGTCTCGGCCGTGTACGCCTTTATTGTCGCCGTGTTCGTTTACGGCGATATCAAGCTCAAGGCGGTGCCCGAGGTTCTGACCGAAAGCGCGAAAGTAACGGCGATGCTCATGTTCATCATCGCCAACGCTTATCTATTTGCGTTCGTATTGACCACGGAGCAAGTTCCACAGCTCGCCTCGGAAACGATTATCGACATGGGATTGCCCGCATGGGGGTTCTTGATCGTACTGAATATCCTGCTGCTCGTCGCGGGTAACTTCATGGAACCGACATCCGTGGTGCTAATTCTGACGCCGATCGTGTTCCCAATCGCCGTCGAGCTGGGCATCGACCCGGTTCACCTCGGCGTGATCATGGTGCTCAATATGCAGATTGGTCTCGTGACGCCGCCCGTCGGATTGAATCTATTTGTGACCGCTGGCGTGGCGAATATGTCCATGGAGAAGGTGATTCAGGCCTCGGTACCATGGCTCGCCGTGCTGCTGGCCGTGCTGATCGTGATCACCTACGTGCCGTGGGTGTCGTTAATTATCCCGCGATTGCTCGGCCTTATTTAGGGGCCGCTTTCTAATACGGCGGCACGACCGTCAAGGTAAGGCCGTCGAGTTCTTCGGTCACCGGAATCTGACACGTGAGCCGGCTCGATGGCTGGCGATCGTTGGCTGCATCGAGCATCGCGTCTTCCATCGGATCCATTTCAGGAAGCTTGTCGAGCCAGGCGGCGTCAACGTGCGCGTGACAGGTTGCACACGAACACGCGCCGCCGCATTCGGCTTCGATGCCGGCGATATCGTTGAGCGTCGCGGCTTCCATCACGGAATATCCGACATCGGCCTCGACGACCTGATGCGATCCATCCGGTTGAATGAATTTTATGGCCGGCATCGACGAAGGTCCTCGAGCGTTCGCGGATCGGGAGCATGCGGGCGGGATCGGGAGTATGCCCGTTGCAGGACGCGCGCCGCAACCGTACGCCTTCGGGCAACCGCGCCGTTAACGCACTATGGTCGCGCACTCACCACGGCAAAACCTCGCCGTCATAGTTGCGGGGGCGGCCGTCGTAGCTCTGGTCCAAGCCTGCAATCACCGCAGCAACGCCGGCAACGCTTTCCTCCGGCGTACGCGCGCGCGGCACGAGACTCGGCCGATTAGTCGCTAGCATATCCGTATAGACGAGCCCTGGCGCGATCAGCGCAACGATGATGCCGCGATCCTGGAGCTCCGCGCGCGTCTTGCGCATCGCCATGTTGAGTGCGGCTTTACTGATGCTGTAATACACGCCGCCACCGGCCACGCGATCCGGAGAGACCGACCCGGCGCCGCTCGTAATCGAAACTATTTTCTTTTGCCGGCTCGCTGCGACATGATCAGCGAAGGCCTCAGCCATCTTCAATGGCCCGAGCACGTTGACCGCATTGACCTCATGGAATTCCTCCGGATCCAATGCGCCCCATTTTTGCTTGGCCCGGGCACCGTAGACACCAGCGTTATTGAGCAGGACGTCGATCGGAGTACCAGCGTACTGTGCGGCGAGCGCCGCGATTCGTGCGTAATCGGTGACGTCGAGCTGCTCGACGATAACGCGCTCATTGCTAGCGGCGAGCGCCTGGAGCTCGTCGGCCCGATCCGGCGAGCGCGCAGTTGCGATCACATTCCACCCCGCGGCAGCATAGTGCCGCGCGAAAGCGAGCCCAATACCTCGATTCGAGCCCGTAATCAGAACTGTCGGCTGCTCGGGGTCGATCGACTGCGCGAGCGCCACCGGCACAGTCAATCCGAGCCAGATTGAGATACCGAAGATGATTACCGTTGCGATGCGATTCGCTGTTCGAGAACGTGTCATCGTAGCTTTCCTATTGGCATGCCGGAACTGCTCATGCGCGGGCCGAAGCGAGGATACCCTGGCCAAAATACGCATGAACATCCCGATAAAAACGCTTTGCGCGCAACTCCTCGCGCCACTTGTAGAGCGATGCGAAGGGCGAAAGTTCGATTTGGCAGGCTTCCGACGGGTCCAAGGTAGCCAGAATTGCCAGATCCGCCACCGTCAGCGCGGGACCGGCAACATATTTCGAGCTTTCGAGGCGCTGATCCAACACCGGCAGATAATTGGCGATGAATTTAAGACCGTCGTTGAGCGAATCCTCGTTGACCGTGGCGCCGAGCAGCGCCGCGAAAAGCCGGTTGAACACGACGCGTCCGTATGCCGGAAGCAGCAAGCCAGCGGCGAAATCGCACCACTGGTCGACCGTGGCCTGGGCATGTAACTCCTTGGGGTAGAACGCCGATCGGTGCTTGCGGCACAGGTATTTCATGATTGCGTTGCTTTCGAAGAGATAGAAGCCATCGTCGTCGATGGCTGGTATCTTGCCGAACGGATTGATGGCGAGATACTCGGGTGTCTTGTGCTCCCCTTTGCGTACGTCGAGCGCGACAGAATCATAGTCGAGGCCGAGCAAGTTCGCGCACATACGAACCTTATTGGCCGGTGACGACAACGGCGAGTGATAGATTCTCAACATGCTTCTGGCGGCTCCCCGACCACCAAACCGATGAGCGGAACCCGCATATTACCGACAACCGCCCGGCTTCACGACCTTACACTTCGTGGTAGGAGGTGCTGACAACGCGCTGGACCCGACTCGCCTCATGTTATGATTCGCGCTCAGACCAGCGTGGCAGGATTCCATATGTCGTCTTCCGATCGCACTCGTAGCGAGTATCTCGCGGCGTCCGTGCGTCACGACTGTGAGCCTACCCGGCCTGCCGCAACGACTGCCTGAGCACCTGCATGGCTACTCAACCTACTCCGCGCTGCCCGCGGACGTTAGCGAATGCCGGCTCGGCGAGCCATCGCCTGAGCCACCCCGCGACAACCGGGGAACGATTGAGCATGCATGCGGGTCCAAGGCCCGTTCCGAGAGACTCCTGCAACTGAAATAATCTTGCGCTTGCCGCAGCAGCACCATGGCCCTCCAAGACAACATTAGAAATATCGCGATCATAGCCCATGTCGATCACGGCAAGACGACACTCGTCGATAAGCTGCTGAAGGAATCCGGAACCGCCGACACTCGCACGGCGCTGCCGGAACGCGCCATGGATTCCAACGATATCGAGCGCGAGCGCGGCATTACAATCTTGTCGAAAAATACCGCAATTCGCTGGAACGACTACCGAATCAACATCGTCGACACGCCGGGGCATGCCGATTTCGGCGGTGAGGTCGAGCGCGTGCTGTCAATGGTCGACGGTGTGCTGTTGCTCGTCGATGCCGTCGACGGACCGATGCCACAAACGCGCTTCGTCACACAAAAAGCCTTCGCGCGCGGCCTGAAGCCCATCGTGGTGATCAACAAGATCGATCGCGACGGCGCGCGGCCGGGCTGGGTGCTGGATCAAACGTTCGACCTATTCGATCGGCTCGGTGCGAGCGATCACCAACTCGACTTCCCGGTCGTCTATGCCTCGGCTCTCAAGGGCTACGCCGGGTCGCAACCCGATACGCGCGGCGGCGGCATGGCGCCATTGCTAGAGGCAATCGTTGCGCATGTGCCCGCGCCTCAGGTCGATATCGATGGCGCGCTGCAACTCCAGGTCTCGAGCCTCAGCTACGATTCCTATATTGGTGTACTCGGCATCGGCCGGATCACGCGCGGAACGCTGACAAGCAACATGCCGGTAGGCATCGTGCGTCGCGACGGCAGTGTGCGTAACGGTCGAGTGCTCGAGATCTTCGGCTTCGCAGGCCTCGAGAAGATCCGGATGGACGCGGCGAGCGCCGGCGACATCGTCGTGTTCAGCGGCATCGACGATCTGCAGATTTCCGACACGCTGTGCCCCCGCGATCAGCCCGAGGCCTTACCAGCCCTCATCGTCGATGAACCGACGATCAGCATGACTTTCCAGGTCAACAAGTCGCCGTTTGCCGGACGCGAGGGGAAATTCCTGACGAGCCGCCAGATTAAGGAACGCCTCGACCGGGAACTCAAGCATAACGTCGCCTTGCGCGTGGCACCGACGAGCGATCCCGATAAATTCGTCGTTTCGGGCCGTGGCGAGCTGCATCTGGCCATCCTCATCGAAAACATGCGCCGCGAGGGCTACGAGCTCGCCGTGTCCCGACCAGAAGTCATCGAGCGTGAGATCGACGGGCAGCGTTGCGAACCGTGGGAGCACCTGACCGTGGACTTCGAGGCTGCCTATCAGGGCGGTGTAATGAGCCGGCTCGCGGAACGCCGCGGCGAGCTCGTGTCCATGACGCCGGATGGACGCGGCCGCGTGCGGCTCGATTACCGTATTCCGGCGCGCGGCTTGATCGGATTTCGCACAGAATTTCTGACGGCGACCGCCGGTACCGGACTGCTCTACCATGTCTTTGACCGCTACGCCGAGCGCCTTGCTGGGGAAATCGGCCAGCGCACGAACGGCGCATTGATGTCCATGGTCAACGGCAAAGCGCTCGCCTACTCATTATTTAATCTGCAAGAGCGCGGCGTGCTGTTCATCGGCCATGGCGCCGAGGTCTACGAAGGCATGATCGTCGGCGCGCATAGCCGCAGCAACGATTTGCCCGTGAATCCGACCAAGGGCAAACAGCTGACGAACATCCGCGCGGCCGGCTCCGACGAGAATATCGTCCTGACGCCGCCGGTCGTCTTCTCACTCGAGCAGGCACTCGAGTTTATCGACGACGACGAACTCGTCGAGGTAACACCCACGAGCATCCGCCTGCGCAAAAAACTCCTGACCGAAAGCGAACGACGCCGAGCATCGCGCATCCGCCAAGCGCAATGACCCGGCCCGAAGAGGCGCAAGCCGCCGCTGCTGTGCTCATGGTTCGCCCCGCGCGATTTGCGCGCAATCCCGAAACGCTCGCATCGAACAAGTTTCAGTCCCGTGTTGCAGCGCCCACCGACGTCGCGACCCTCGCCCGTGCCGAGTTCGATCACGCCGCCGCGGCACTGGCCGCAGCGGGCATTCGCGTGCACGTATTCGACGGTCGCGCGACGGGCGAGTGCCCGGATGAGGTGTTCCCGAACAATTGGGTGAGCTTCCACGCCGACGGCACGACAGTACTCTACCCGATGCTCGCGCCGAGCCGGCGCCGCGAGCGGCGCAACGAGTTTTTGCAGGCATTACAAGCCGAGCACGGCTATGCCATCACCCGCACGGTCGATCTCACGTCCCAGGAAAACGCCGGCCGCTGCCTCGAGGGTACCGGTAGCCTGGTCCTCGATCGCCCGCAGCGTACCGCGTATAGCTGTGTCTCGCCGCGAACGGATCCAGCGGCGCTGGCCGAGTTCGCGATGCAGCTCGATTACGAGTGCATTGTGTTCAACGCAACGGATGCGCGCGGCCAACCCATCTATCACACGAATGTTTTGATGTCCGTCGGATCGCGTTTCGCGGTCGTCTGCCTGCCCGCCATTGCCGAAACGAGGGCGCGTGAAGCGATCGTCAGCCGCATCGAACGCTCGGGCCGCACGCTGATCGACATCACGTTGGAGCAGATGCACGGCTTCGCTGCAAATCTACTCGAGCTGGAAGCGGCCGACGGAGCAGTGATTGCGCTATCCGCGCGCGCGTACGCTGCGCTCGAGAACCATCAGCGTGAGCGCTTGGCCGCGGCCGGCCGACTCCTCACGATCGAAATCCCGACGATCGAGACGTATGGCGGCGGCAGCCTACGGTGCATGCTCGCCGAGGTACATCTGCCGCTGCAAGCGGACTCAGGCTCCCGCGAGCCGAATGAGAACGACGCCCACGAACACTGAGGCGATCGCGAGCCAACTGACCGTTTCCTTTAGCAGCATGCCGCTCAAAAGCGCCACGAACACGACACTGGTTTCCCGCGCGGCCGCGACCAGACCCATCGGCGCCTGGGTCAAGGCCCAGATGATGATCCAAAATGCCGTCGACGCAATCACCCCAGCGCCGACGCCACGCAGCGCGATCGGCCGGGCAAGCGCGACGAACTGACCGCGACGCAGGACGATCCCGGTGCCGAGCAGCGGCACTCCAGTCAGAAAAAATAACCACGCCGCGTAACCATGGGCCGAGTAGCTCGCGCGCGCGCCGATCCCGTCGAGCAGCGTGTAGACGGCGACCAAGCTACCGCCGAGCACCCCGAAAAGCAGCGCGCGATAGCTGCCCCGCGCGCGATTCCATCCCAGGGAAACGACCCCGACAGTCACGAGCAACACGGCGAACACACCGAGCGCGCCGATAGCCTCACCGAGCCACAGGACCGAAATCAACGTCACGACGATCGGCGCGGTGCCGCGAAACATCGGATACGCCACGCTGAGGTCAATCAATCGATACGTCGGCACGAGGAGCAGCGTGTAGGCGAGATGCACGCCGACCGACGCGGCTAGATACGGCCACGCCTGCGCGCTTGGAAATTCGAGAAACGGCAGCCAGCAGGCCGCAAACAAGGCCCAGCCGCCGCCCATGAGGGACATCGCCACGAGGCGGTCGCCCGCGAGCTTGAGCCAGGTATTCCAGGTCGCGTGGATACACGCGGCCAGCAGAACCAGCAGAAGAACCTGAGCCGTCATCGGGCTCTGCTGGCGATCACGCAGCGCGGCGCGGTGCGCTAGCGGCCAAAGTGGCCGACGGCCGTCGCTACATTGCTACCCGTGGTGTAGTCGGTCCACATGAAAATTATGCGCTCGCCAGCCGTGACCATCTGTGGAAAATCCAAGGGCTGAGAGCTGTCAATGCCGGCGACCCGCTCGACCGGATGGACAACGCCGTCCGCGGACACACGGCGCGTGACGAAATCTAGATCGTCGCCGGCGCTGCGCAGCCAACTGACGACGGCATCGCCGTTACCCAGCAGCTCGACGTCGACATACCCGAAGCTACCGGCCGTATCGATGTCGAGCGCCGCGCTAAAGCTCGCACCGCCGTCATGCGAGCGTGCATACCGCACGAAGGGCTGATTGCCGGGGGCGCTGAACCATGCCGCGGCGACCTCGTCGCCGGCGGCGGCGATCGCCGGCCCGTTGACCGGGCAACCCGGAATCTCCCAACCATCGGGCGGTAAGGCCTGCATCGGCTGCCAATTCCCGCCGACCATGCGGCGAACGACGATGTCGCGCACCTCCTCGAGCGAACGGTCGCGGTAGATGACGATCGGTCCAGCCGCCGCTAAGGCAACGTCCGGCTGGCAGCAGTCGCAGACGAGCGCGTCGAGCGCGACGTCGCTCTGACGCGCGCCGCTAAAGTCGAATGACGCATAGCGCAAGTTCGTACCGAGCAACTCCCCCGTCGGGCTTGCGTAGACAAACTCGCCATCGACGACCATGTCGCGCCCGTCGAGCCAAACGGCGCCGATTGATTCGCCCTGCCCAAAGAGCGTGACGAAGCCGTGCTCGGCAGGGCTGCCGTCGGTATTGAGTAGAAACGGCTCCGACCAGCTGGCGCCGGCGTCGGTCGAAATGGCGACGACGCTGTCGTAGGCGTGGAAATTGTCCTGGAACACCAGCCAGTGTGCCGCCCACACCGAGTCGTTCATCGGCACGACGGAGGGAAAGTCCGCCCAGTTGACGAACCAGTTCTCGCCCTCGGCAAGCGTGCGCGCAGCGCTCCAGGTCGTGCCGCCCGCAGCCAAAGTCGCGAATTTGAGCGCCATGCCGTCGCCGGTTGTCGATTCGAGCCAGCTCAATATGACCGTGCCGTCGGGCGTCACGGCGAGGTGGGCTTGGCCGCTGAAGTCGCCGGCAGGGGTCGCAAGCTCGTCGACGACCAGCGGCCCGAGCGGCGCGTCGCTGCAGCCGGAGGCGAACGCCGCGGCATAGCCCACGAGCAATGTGACCGCGAGCGCGCGAACACCGCTCAGCCTATCGCTGTTATTCATCATGAAGCGTACCCGGCACCCGCAAAGTGAATGGCCCTGAAACTCCGTTCGCAGTATACGGAAAAGGCGGTTTGCCCGCCTCTCGTCAGCCGATGCGCGGATGCTGCTCGTGCCACGAAGTCGCCCGCTCGAACGCGGCGGCAAACCGCAAAACCGTCGCATCCTCGAACGGCCGCCCGGCGAGCATGAGCCCGACGGGCAGGCCCGCGCGCGTCGCGCCACAGGGCACTGAGATCGCGGGCTGGCCGGTAAAATTGAAAATACTTGCGTTCTTACGCCGCTCGATCGCGTGGGCGGGCGGCTGCGCGGCAATCGGCGCGGCCGCAACTGTCGATGTCGGTACCGCCAGCACGTCGTAGTCCGCCATCGCGGCAGCAACCTGACTACGGAATGCCTCGCGCAATTCTTGAGCGGCGACATAGTCATCGGCCGTGCTCCGCGCGACGGCATCGTAACGCTGCCGAAATGCCGGGCTGAAGAGCTCGGGATTCGCGCGCATCGCCGGGCCGTTCGCCTCGACGATTTCGACGAACGTCACATCACCGGCCTGGTACGCACGTTCGACGTCGGGCAGTGCGATGTCTTCGATGCGCGCGCCAAGATACTCAAAGATTTCAAGTGAGGCGCTGACGAGCTCCGTCACCTCCGAATCGCCGCCCTCGAAAAAGAAGCCGCGCGGCACACCGATACGCGTGCCGACCACGCCGCGCTCGAGCTGCGCGGCAAAATCGGGCACGGGCCGATCGACGCAGTACGGGTCGTCCGGGTCGTGACCGGCGATCGCCTGGAGCACGATGGCCGCATCGCGTACGCACCGGGTCAGAGGCCCGACGTGATCCATGCTGCTGACCAATGGCATGACGCCGGCCTTGCTCACGAGACCGAACGTCGGCTTGTGCCCAACGATGCCGCAACATTGGGCCGGCTGGCGAATCGAGCAACCAGTATCCGTGCCGATCGCTGCATACGCCATGCCGGCAGCCACGGCAGCGGCCGAACCGCCGCTCGAGCCGCCGGGGTGATGATCGAGCTTCCAGGGATTGGCGACCGGCCCGAAGAATGGATTCACGGAAGTCGAGCCGAACGCCAGCTCGTGCAGATTGGTCTTGCCGAGCAAGACTGCGCCGGCCGCGGCGAGCCGCCGTACCACAGCCGCATCGTGGTCCGGAATCCAGTGCTCGTAGACGCGGCTACCGCCCGTGGTGCGAATGCCCCGCGTGGCGATCAAGTCCTTGAGGGCGATCGGCACACCGTGCAAGGGACCGCGGTCGCGACCGCTGGCGAGCTCCGCGTCGGCCTGGCGCGCCTGCTCGCGCGCCTGCCCGGCGGTCACCGTAATGTAAGCGTTCAAAGCACCGTCGAGGCTCGCGATGCGCTCGAGCATTCGTTCGGTCAGCTCGACTGACGAAAGCGTTCCCGACCGCAGCTGGGCGCCGATCTCGGTGACGGTCGAAAAATGTAGCGCGCCATCCATGTCGAGACCCCCGGCAACGGTTGCGTGGCGGCAGTCTATCGTTTCTAAGTGCGGCGGCGTAGAATTTTGCAACCGCTAGGAGCCTGTCGGACTCAGGGCATCGTAGCGAGGCGCGTGGGCATCGAGGACAGATTTTCGATCGTCCGAGGCGAATAGTGGTGACTATTCAACGAGGACGATCGGACATATGGACCGATGCCCATTCGCCGCAGTAGATGATCCTGAGCCCGACAGGCTCCTAGGAACCCTACACGTCAAACCAAGCCTTTCGGGGCCTCGAGCAAGGCCCGGAGCCAGTCAATGAAGGTGCTGAAAATTCTCGGTGGCGCGATTGCCGCAGTCGCGACATTACTGATCATTGCCGCAATCACAATATGGTTGCTGTTCGATCCAAACGATTACAAGAACTACCTCACCGATTGGATTAGCGAGCGAACCGGGCGCGAGTTTGTCATCGAGGACGATCTCGAGCTGACTTTCTTTCCATGGCTCGGAGTCACCACCGGCAATATTCGGCTCGGCAACGCGCCGGGATTCGGCGCGGAACCGTTCGCGATCATCGAACGCGCGACGGTGAGCGTGCAACTGATGCCCCTGTTCAGGCGCCGCGTCGAGGTAAACACCGTGCGGCTCGACGGGCTCGAGCTCAATCTCGCAACCGACGCACAAAACGGCAATAACTGGAGCGACTTGATCACGGCCGACACACGCGGCGGCGCGGACACGGCGACAACCGCTCCGAGCGAATCGCTCTTGCAGTCGCTCAATATCGCGGGCATCGATATCAACGATAGTCTGGTCTTCTGGCGTGAGAATTCGACAGAGGTCCGTTACGTGATTTCGGATTTGCGAGTCGACACAGGCGCCATTTCGCCCGGCGCGCCGGTCGATGGCGAAATCCGCTTCCGTGTCGTAGGCGTCGAACCGCAGCTCAGCGCCGACGTGACGGCCTCGGCCACGGCCGTTTTCGATTCAGCGAGCTCGAATGTCTCGGCACGCAATATTAGGGTCGCATTCAACCTGGCCGACGGCGGCGGCAACGAGCGCGCCGCGGGATCGCTGGAGCTCGATAGCGTGCGCATGGCGCTGACGGACGATGCGATCGAATTTGCGCGCGGCAACTTCACCGCCGTGGTGCACTCACCGCCGATCGGGCCGGAGCAGGCAGAGATCGCGGTCGATTGGACGGCCGGATTGCTGGACCGTGCCAAGGCGACGCTATCGCTCTCCGATCTGGCGACTACCGCCGCCGGTATTACGGCGCGCTGGGAACTCACGGGCCGGGATTTGTTTGCCGAGCCGCAGCTCGCGGGCTCGGTACGCCTGACGAACCAGCCGGTCACTGCCCTCATCGACGCACTCGGGGTTGCGGCCGATGCGGCAACGCGACGCAATCTCGGCGACTTTACGGCCGAATCGACATTTGCGATCAATCCGCTCACACGTGAAGCAACGTTATCCGGTCTCACAGTGTCCGTGCTCGGCGGCGTCGTCAGTGCCGAACTCGCGACGACGGCGGACGGCTCCGCGCGCGGCCGGTTTATGACCGCCGAATTCGATCCTGCGAGGCTGCTGACTCTGCTGCCGCCAGCGACGCTCGCGCAGATCGACGTCACGGCGCTCGGCCCGACCGCCGCCGCCGGCGACATCCGCTACGACGCGGCGACCGGAATACTTGCCGCGGACAATCTCGATCTGCGGATCATGGGCACGCGCATGACGGCGAACGTCAATCGCCTCGAAGGTGGCGCGCGCTACGACGGCCAGCTGGTCATCCCGGCGCTCAGCGCCACGACGCTTGCCGACGTTGCCGGCGAACTCCTGCCTGCCGCGCTGCCGCCGACGGCGTTGGGCACCCTGACGCTACGCACGCGATTCGGCTATGCGCCCGAGGCGGGTAGCCTCGAACTGACGGAGCTGAGCGCCCGCGCTGCGGAAGTTGACTTGAGCGGCACGCTGCGCGGCACGAACCTCGACAATTCACCGACTTGGGCGGGCCGCATTGAGGTCAGCCCGTTCAATCCGGCGACGCTACTCGCGCGCTTCGACCACCCCGTGCCGGCGCGCACGGATCCTACGACGCTGATGCGCGCGCGCGCGGCAGCCGACATCGAGATCAACGGCACGCGCGGTGTATTTCGCAATCTCAATTTGCAGCTCGACGACAGCACAATCACGGGCGAACTCACGGCCACGTTCGCCGAACCCGCCGAGTACGGCTTTCGCCTCGCGATCGATAGGCTCGATGCTGATCGCTACATGCCGCCGGCCACCGAACCGCCGGCAGGCGCCGCGCCGGCCGCCGCCGACATCGCCTTACCGACCGAGCCGCTGCGCACCATGCACCTCGACGGCGCGCTCACCGTCGATCAGCTTGCGATCGCGGGGCTGCGCATGAGTTCGGTCTCGACAGCATTGGCCGTCGGCGAAGGGCTCGGTGTCGTGGACTCGGCCAAAGCATCGCTCTACGGCGGCAATTTCGAAGGCCGCCTCGAGCTCGATGCGCGCGGCGAAGACATCCGCCTCGCGTTGACGGGCGCTGCTACGACGATCCAGCTCGAGCCCTTACTGACGGATCTTTACGGCGAAGCCAATATGACCGGCGCTGGTAGTTTCGATTTGAGCTTGAGCGGGCTTGGCGAGCAACTCAGCAGCGTGCTCGACAGCTCCGAGGGCCGCGTCGCGTTTTCGCTACGCAACGGCGAGTTTCGCGGCTTTAATCTCGGCCGTGCCATGTGCTCGGCGTATAACACAATGCAGAAGCTGCCGCGACCGGCGGCTGCGCCAGAGTTAACGCGCTTTCAATTGCTACGCGGTAGCGCAACCGTCGCCGAAGGCGTCGCGCAAACGCGTGATCTCGAGGCGACCACTGCATTCCTCGCCGTTACCGGCCAAGGCCAATCCGACCTCGTTAGCCGCGAGATCAACTACAACCTCATCGCGCGGATGACAGGCAGCATCGCCATTAACGGCTGCGAGAGCATGGATCCGCTGATCGGCGATTCGATACCCGTGCGGGCGACCGGCACGATTACCGAACCCAGTATTCAACCCGACTACGGCGAGATTGTGCGCCAGCGCGTACGCGGGGAGCTGCAGGATCGATTGCGCGATCGGCTGCAGAATCTAGGCCGCTAAACGGATCTTCGGCTAGTCCTGCGCGCTCATGGGCGCGCGCTGCGCATCGGCGGCCGGCAGTGTGCCCGCCGGAGCCAGATGACAGGCATCGCAGATCTGCGTTTGTGCGGCACGATCGTCGCGCGAGGTCGCCGGTGCGAACGGCAGCCGCGACGAATGGCAGTCCGTGCAGGCGTATTCGCGCTCGAGCACGAGGTGATGGACACGCTCGAAATGCCAGTAGCCGTCGCGCTTGACCTCGAGCATCACCTGTAGGTCCGCCGAACCCAACGCCGCGGCCCACGACGCATCCGGGGCGACCGCCAAATCCCAGGGCTGATCGCGGCGCGTGTAATCGACGGGTGCCCATGCCGTGATGTCAGCAAGCTCGGCCGCGGCCGTTCGCCCGGCGACGCGACCGGTAAGCATCGACGGACCCGTGAACATCCCGTCGAGGCCGTTGCGCCCGTTCATGCCGGCCGAACCTGTCAGCTCTCCGGCCGCGAAAAGTCCGGGCACGGGCCGACCGTTCGGGTCGAGCGCGTGCGTCTGCAGGTCGATCGAGACGCCCCCGGCGCTCTTGTTCGCCATCGGATAAAGTTTGGTCGCGTAGTACGGCGGCGTGTCGATCGTAAATACGGGCGGCGTATCCTCCGGCGCCAGGCCGTCGACGTCCGTGCTCTCGCCATTGGCAACTTGCTCGTTAAAACGCCGAATCGTCGCTGCTAACGCCTCGCTCGGCACGCCGATCAGCGCCGCGAGCTCGGCGATCGTATCCGCCTTCTGCGTGATGGCCGGATTTTCAACCGCAAGCCGCTGAATCTTCTCGACATCGACGGCATCGGCCGAGACGAAGTGCGGCCCGCCGAGCCGGAACCCATTCTTGTCGTCGGCATCGTAAATGGCCCAATGACCTTCAGGCTGTTGCTGCATGACGGCCTCGAACACGTAGCGGTCGATGCCGAGCTCGGTCACGAAACGCTGCCCCTGTGCGTTGACCCAAATCGAGCGTGCGTTACCAGCCGTGAATCCGCGCTCGTCATCGAGCCCGAGCATATCGGGCACGATCGTGTAACCGTTGTACTGGCGATCCAGATTGACGAGTGCTGCGCCGGCCTCCTCGGCCATGCGATGGCCGCGACCGCGGGAATTGTGACCGGACATGCTGTACACCGGGCCGGGCGTCGGCAGATCGCTGCGCCAATTGGCCTTGACCATGTCGATATCGCTTTGAAATCCGCCGGTCGCAAGAATCACGCTACTCTGCGCAGCACTACTCACCGTCGCGTGCGGGGGTGGCGGTTATGGCGGCGCCAACGTAGCCGGTATCGACCGTACGGGCAGCCCCAGCTTTGCCATCGCTTTCGGCGCAGTGACGGGCTTCGGCAGTGTTATCGTCAACGGCGTGCGTTACGACACCAGCTCGAGTTCGTTCACGATCGACGGCCAGCCGGGCACCGAGGACGAGATCGAAGTGGGCGACGTCGTGCTCGTCCAAGGCACAATCGCCACGAGCGGAACGACCGGCACTGCCACATCCGTGCGCTTCGATGACAATGTCGAAGGGCCGATCGAGCCCGGCTCGATTGACACGGTGACATCGACGCTCGTCGTGCTTGGTCAGACCGTGCGGATCGACGCCGATACCTCCTTCGACGATTCGATCTCGCCGCCGTCGCTCGCGGGCCTCAGCGAGGGTGACGTCATCGAAGTGTCGGGTTTCGTCGCTGCCAACGGCGACATTCGCGCAACCCGTATTGAGCCTAAGGCGCCGGGCGGCGAACTCGAAATCACGGGAATCGTGGCAGGAGTGACCGCCACGACATTCATGATCAATGCGCTGACGGTCAACTACGAGACGGCAACGCTCGACGATTTCCCGGCTGGCACGATCAGCGACGGCGATCTCGTCGAAGCCAAGGGTACGACGATCGACCCGGACACTGGCGAGCTCATCGCCACGCGCGTCGAGCTCAAGGGTGATCTGGCCGGCAACGATAACGACCACGTCGAGATCGAAGGCTTGATTACGCGATTCGTGTCCGCCACCGACTTCGATGTGTCCGGCCTGCCGGTCACGACGAACAACCAAACCGTGTTCGAAGGCGGTGTCGCCGCCGATTTGGGCTTGAATATCAAGGTCGAGGTCGAAGGCGCTTTGAATGCGGCCGGAGCATTGGTTGCCGAGAAAGTCGATATCCGCCGCGCGCGCCTAGTGCGCATCGAGGCGGCCGTCGATTCGGTGAGTGCAGCGACGAACTCATTCATAGTCCTCGGTATCACGGTGAACACCGATGCGCTCACGCGCATGGAGGACAAATTCAATAATCCCCCCGTGCAGCCCTTCCGGCTTACGGATCTCAGCGCCGGTGACTTCGTCGAGGTCCGCGGCAGCGAGGACCCGAGCGCAGCCGGTGAAGTGCTTGCGGCGCTCCTCGAGCGGGACGACCCGCGCGAGACCAGCCTACAGGGCTTCGTCGAGGATCCGATCGGAGAACCGGCGTTCACGGTCTTGGGCGTCACCGTCCATACCACGGGCGCGCAATTCCGCGACGTCGATGAGTCCCCTCTCACATCGAACGAGTTCTTCGCACGGCTCACTGTCGGCCGCCTGGTCAAGGCCGACGGTACCGAGGCTGCAGATACAGAGCTGGCCGCAGACGAGGTCGAGTTCGAATCGGAGTAAACGGTGCCGGCGCCGGTGAGGTAATACTCACCGGCGCCCCGAGCTTCGCACGACCGGGCGGCGATGCTCGGTTCCAGGCGCTCGTACTGCAGGCGCGGTCGGGCGCCGCGTTTTTCCTATAATGGGTCCATGCCGGCCGACCACCCTTGGCGCTCCAACCGACCCCACCTCGTGATCGCGAGCGTTGTCGTGGCTGTCAGCCTGATGCTGGTCGCAGGTCCCGTGGCCGCGCAAGGCTATTTAGGCTACTGCCCGGGCCCGAGCCAGGCCTCCAGCGGCAACGACCCGGCGCGCCCCGAGGCCGAGTTTCACATGGCGCGCTTGATGTACGCCGATGCGAGCGGCCGCATCCGCGGCGGCTGGCGGCCGTGGTGGGCAATCGACTGGCCCGAAGCCGAATGCCATCTGACACGGGGACTCAAGCGCCTGACGCGGCTCGACGTCGCCGACGACAGTTTTCACGTACGCGCCATCGATGCGCGCCTGTTCGACTTCCCGTGGCTGTTCGCCCAGCAGGTCGGGCACTGGTATCTATCGCAAGAGGAAGCCAATCAGCTGCGCGAGTATCTCCTGCGCGGCGGGTTTCTCGTCGTCGACGATTTTCACGGCGAGTACGAGTGGCAGATTTTCGCCGACTCGATATTCCGCACGCTGCCGGGCCGCGTCATCGTCGATATCCCCGAGACCGACCCGCTGCTGCACATTCTCTACGACCTCGACCAGCGCACGCAGATTCCGGGCCGGCGCCACCTCTATCGTACGCCCGGCGGTCAAATTGTCGCCGAACTACCGGGTGGACCGCCGCATTGGCGCGGCATCTACGACGACGACGGCCGGCTCATGGTCGCAATCAACTACAACATGGACATGGGTGATGCGTGGGAGCACGCCGACGATCCGGTCTATCCGGAACCGATGACGGCGCTAGCGTATCGCTTCGGCATTAATTACATCGTTTATGCGATGACGCATTGACGTACGCACCATGAATTGCCTGCGCCATGACTGATTTGCCCTTGATCTGGATCGTGCTCGGCATCGTGCTGCTCGTTGTCGCGCTGAACTACCGCAGCGCGCGCCGCAAACGCGGCCGTGGCTCGAGCAGCATCGACCTCGACGCCGATCTATTGCAAGCCTGCCGAGGCGACCGCGCGCTCGCAGAACGCCTCATCGCGCACGAACAGGCCGCGAATGGCGAGTTGTCGCGTACCGGCGCCGCGCTGATGGCGTTGGCGAAACTACGCGACGATCAGCGCTAACTCGCCGCCGCGAGGATGTGATAGGGCGCGAGCTCCGGACGCGCGCAATTCTTGAGCGGTACGAGGATCGTCGTCACTAAAGCGAACTGCCCGGAGATGACTGAGTGACTGATGCCGTCAGTAAATACCGTCCAAGCCGAATACGGCGGAAACCGGATCTCTTTATAGCGCGACATGTCCGCGCGAAAGCTTTCGGTCTCCTTCATATAATTATGGATGCGGCGCATCGTTCGATCGTACGGACTCGAGTTGATGACCTGAAATAGCGGGTAGATTTTACTTAGGCCGTTAATGACGCCGCTATAGAGCTTATCGCCGAGCGATTTATCCAAGCGAATGCGCTCGCGCTTGCCGCGTGCAGCGTTGACAAGCTCGTCGTAACTACCGAAAAGCTCGGCGAAGCTGCCTTTGGTTCCCCAGACGCGATCGACGCTCGGATTAACATTCACGAAGAAACGCAGGATGCGATTACCGTTGGTCGCGCCGTAAGCGCCGGCGTCGATGTGCACGATCTCGCTATTCGAGCGCGGCTTGAGGTTGCGGCCACGCTCCTCGTCGGCCCTGAAGCTCGTCGTGCCGACCGTCCAGCCGGGGGTCCAGTTCGGCGCATTGCGCCGGAAGAAGGCTTCGACGTCGGCGCGATGCGATTTCAGAATCTGCTTGACGCGTTCCTGCACATCGTCGGCCGCCTCAAAGCGCGGGATCGAGTCGGACTCCGGATGGTAGCTGACGTTTTTGACCTTGTACTGGTCCGGCAACTCGGCGCGCAAAAAATCCAGATCGTCCGGCGATAGCAGCGGCACGGGGCTGCGTTCGAAATACACGACTTCGCTGCGCTCCATCGCTTCTTGAATCGCCTCGGGCGCAGCGTCATCGAACCGGCGCAATGTGTAGCGTTCAACCATGTTTGCTTACCTGCCGCTGATTAGCGTGAAAATTGGGGTCGATCCGTAGTTTCTTGGAACCCGACACCTATCATACTGGCGCCGTTCGCAAACTGTGGTCCGAGCCCGGCTGATCGTGCTTGGCGAGCACCAAATCGAGCTTTGCCGTGACGTCGGCGACCTCGATGAGATCCATCGCATCGCGATTGCGCACGCGCTCGCCCCAGCGCAATGCCTCGAGGGGCTTATCGAACTCACGCCGGACAGCCTCGGGGTATTTATCGACGACCAAGTGCTGACTCGCATACGGCCCGGTACGGTGACGGTTGGATGTCGCATAGAGCCCGACCACCGGGGTGCCTACCGCCGTCGCCATATGCGCTGGTCCCGAGTCCGGGCAGACGACAACCGTCGCCCGGGCGAGCAGCGCCAGCAGTTGCTTGAGCGAGGTGCGGCCAATGAGATCGGTGACGGTCGTGCCCGTCAAAGCGCTAATCTTGTCACCGTACTCCCGCTCCAGCGCCGTCGTGCCGCCCGTCAGCAGGATCTGCGCACCGTATTCGCGCGCCGCATAATCAGCCACGGCTGCGTAACGTTCGACCGTCCAATTGCGATAATTGCGAATACGCTGGCCCGTGCACGGGCTGATGACGAGCGCGGGCTTGCCAGCGTCGATGAGCTCCGCGGCGAAAGTGCGATCCTCCGCGGACACGGGGATGTCCCAGCGCGGCGGGCCGTGCTCGACGCCCACGGCGGTGGCGAACTCGAACAGACCGTCCATCACGTGCTGCTGTGGCGTCGGCGACAGAGCCGCATTACAGAACAACCACTGGTAATCGCGGGCGCGCGCGCGGTCGAAGCCGAGGCGGATCTCGGCCGAGACAAGCGTGCTCACGATATTGGCGCGCAAGGACGCGTGCATGTGCAGCAACAGCGGAAAACGACGGCCGCCCAAGGACCGGCGCACGGCACGGTAGCCCGCTATCCCCTTGCTCTTATCGAGCAGGATAAATTCCACGCCTTCGAGGCCGGCGAGTAAGCTGTGCTCGATCTTACCGATGATCCACGTGATTGCGGTGCGCGGCCACGCCGCCTGGAGCGCACGCACGACCGGCACCGCATGGCAGGTATCGCCGATCGCGGACAATCTGATGACACAGACGGCGGCGGGTGGTTCTTTGAAGGGGATCAACACACCGATGCTCGAAGCGGCTTGAGGCTCATTCTCCGCGGTCGCGAAAGTCCGTATCCTAGACATTATGAAGTGACCTGTCCTCCTCAATTATGGCTCTGAGCCGAAGTCGTTAACGTCCTCAGCTTAATCCACGTCGCTTGAGGACGGACAGGTCACTTCATAATGTCTAGAGCTAAAATCGGCTAAAAGCACGGCGCCGGCTAGCCCGAGGCGCTCCTCTCGAACCGAGCATTCATGCAACGCTTCCTTCTCGTCCCGCTATTCGCCCTCGTGCTCATCGGTCTGGGCATCGCCGTCGCCTTGTGGCTCACGGTGCGGCTCAGCCTGCCCCAACTCGACGGCCGCCAGCCGCTGGCGGGACTCACAAGCAGCGTCGCGGTGGCTCGCGACAAGCTCGGGGTGCCAACGATCACGGCGCGATCGCGCGCCGATCTCGCGATGGCGACCGGCTACGTTCATGCCCAAGAACGCTTTTTCCAGATGGACCTACTGCGTCGTCTGGCCTCCGGTGAACTCAGCGCATTGCTCGGGGCGCCGGCGCTCGGTGTCGATCGCGCCCATCGGCTGCACCGCTTTCGCGCCGCCGCCGAACTGCGCCTGCCGCAGCTCGACGCCCGCCATCGCGCGTTGCTCGAGGCCTATGCCCAGGGCGTCAACGCCGGACTCGATGCGCTGCAGGCGCGTCCGTTCGAGTACCTCGTATTGCGCGCCACGCCGGATCCTTGGCGCGCAGAGGATACGCTGCTCGTTAATTTCGCGATGTATCTCGACCTCACCGATAACGATGCAAGCCGCGATGCGACTCGCGCGCTGCTCGACGAAGCGCTGCCGGCGCCGCTCGAGCAGTTTCTGCTGCCCGAAGGCACACCCTGGGATGCGCCGCTGATCGGCGCGGCGATGGAGGTGCCGCCGGTGCCCGGCCCGGCCGTTTGCGATCTGCGCGAATCGGCGACGGCGGCTCGTGCCCGCGAACGCATTGTGCGTTACCGTGCGACCGTCACCGAGGAACCCATGGCCGGAAGCAACGGTTGGGCGGTCGCCGCTACGCGCAGCCAAACAGGCCGCGCGATCATCGCCAATGACATGCATCTCGAGCTCGCCGTGCCGAACATTTGGTATCGCATGCGCTTGGTCGTGGTTCCTGATGATCCGTCCGAGCAGCCGCTCGACATCACCGGCGTGACCTTACCCGGCGCGCCGGTCGTCGTCGCCGGCAGCAACGGCGCGATCGCGTGGGGATTTACGAACAGCTATGGCGACTGGTCTGACCTCGTACTGCTCGAGCAAGATCCGGTGGATCCAAGCCGCTATCGCAGCCCGGACGGCTGGGAATCGATCGAGACGATGCCCGAAGTCATCGAGGTACGCGGTCAGGACGCGCTGGCACTGAACGTCGGATGGACACGCTGGGGACCGGTCATCGACACGGACCGGCACGGGCGCAAGCGCGTGATTCATTGGCTCGCACACGAGCCGGAAGCAAGCAATCTGAACCTGCTAAACCTCGAGGCCGCGACGGACGTCGAAGCAGCCGTGCGCATCGTGCACACGATCGGCGCACCGCCGCAGAACTTCATGGTCGCCGACCGCAACGGCGATATTGCCTGGACGATCATGGGCCGCATTCCACGGCGAGTTGGCTACGACCCCCGCTTGCCGGCCTCGTGGGCCGATGGCGATACCGGCTGGCTGGGCTGGCTGCCTTCGGCAGAGTACCCGCTCCTGATCAACCCCGAGACAGGCTTCCTCTGGACTGCGAATGCGCGCACCAGCGACGGCATGGCGCTGGAGCAGATCGGCCGCGGCGGCTACGATCTCGGCGCTCGCGCGCAGCAGATTCGCGATAGCCTCGCGGCGCTCGATTCGGCGACGATCGACGCCATGCTCGCGATTCAACTGGATGACCGCGCGCTACTCGCACAGCGCTGGGGCCAGTTGTTGCTCGGCGCACTCGAGCGCGGCGGCTCGACGACCGCGCCGCGACGCGCAGCGCTGCACGAGCAACTCGAGTCCTGGGATGGCCGCGCCGATCCGGCGACGGCGGGTTATCGCATGGCGCGCGAGTTTCGCCGGCTGACGCGCGACACGCTATTGGAGCACATCGTATTGGGCTGCGGCGCCGTCGATGCGCCGTTCGAACTTCGCCGCCTTTATCAGACCGAAGGGGCGATCTGGCGGCTCGTGACCGACCAGCCTGCACATTTACTGCCGGCCGGCTACTCGCGTTGGGATGAGTTCCTGCTCACGATGGCCGATGCGACCGTCGCGACCTGCGCACATGCGTCGCTCGCCGAGTGCACCTGGGGCGAGATCAACCGCGTCGAGGTCCGCCACCCGCTCGCCCGCGCGCTCGGGCCGTTGGCGCGGTGGCTGACCGTGCACGCGGGCGCGTTGCCCGGGGGCCAATACACGCCGCGCGTGCAACTCACCAGGCACGGGGCTTCGGAGCGTTTCGCCGTGTCGCCCGGGGATGAGGCCAACGGCTACTTCCACATGCCGGGCGGTCAAAGCGGCCACCCGCTGTCGCCGTTTTTCCGCGCGGGCCACGACGCGTGGGTGCGCGGCGAGCGCTTGGCGTTCCTGCCCGGGCCCGCGGAGCACAGCCTCACGCTCGAGACCGCGCCACCGGGCCGGTAGGCATACACGCATCCGGCGGAACACAATACGGAACCACGTCGGCAGGAGTCATCGTCATGCGCCAGCTAATCATCGCAGTTCTGGTCTTGTTCAGCCTCGCCGTCGCGGCGCAAGAGATCCCGGTGTTCGAGGTCGATCCGTCGTGGCCCAAACCGTTGCCCGCCGGATGGCTGAACGGGCAGCTGCCCGGCGTCTGCGTTGACGGGCACGACCACATCGTCGCTCTCGATCGCCGCAACATTACGGCGGATCAGATTCAACGCGGCGCCGTGGCCGCCGATCACATCCTGATGTTCGACCGCGACGGTCACTTAGTCGCGAGCTGGGGCGATCCCGAGCGCGTGCCCAGCAGCCGGCTGCACGGCTGCTCGTTCGATGCAGATAACAACCTCTGGATCACCGGCAACCGCGATGGAATCATTCAAAAATACAGCCACTCCGGTGAGCTGCTCCTGCAAATCGGCACGCGCGGCGTCGTCGATACGCCGAGCGGCAAAGCCGTCATGGCCGAGGACGGTTCGATCGACACCGTCGCCTTGAACTCGAGCAAAGAGGGGTTTTTCTATCCGTCGCAGGCCGCGGTCGACCCGTCCAACGGCGACATCTATGTCGCCGACGGCTACGGCAACAAACGCGTCGCGGTTTTCGATCGCAACGGTCGATTCCTGCACCAATGGGGTAGGCAGGCGACATTCGAGGAAGTTAAGGCGGGCACGGGCGGCATGTTCGCCTATGCCGTGCATTGCATCGTCATCAGCAACGCCGGCCTCGTGTACGTATGCGACCGCGAAGGCGACCGCGTCCAGGTCTTCGACAAGCAAGGCAACCACGTCCGCGATTTTTGGGTGGCGACAGAGACGACGCCCGAGCTACCGCGATCCTGCGAGCATACGCAGATCGTGCGTTGTTTCGATAACTCCGGAACGGTATGGGGACTAGGCTTCTCGCCGGACGCCGAACAGCGGCATCTCTACATCGTGGACGGCCGCAACGAGCGCGTCCATGTGCTCGATCATGAAACTGGAGTCGAACTGACGAGCTTCGGCCGCGCCGGCCACCAGCCTGGGCAATTCGACTACGGCCACAGCATGGCCGTCGATTCCACCGGAAATATCTACGTGGCCGAGACCGGTGACGGCAAGCGCGTGCAGCGGTTTCGAGTCAGACCAAATTAAGCCCGCATTCTGCATCTAGCGGACCACCACGCGCCGGACGCCTTCCTGTACCTCGCCGAGGGGGCGAACACGGACGTCGATACGCTGACCGTCGGGGTCGAACGTGTAGCGAATCTGCTCGCCGCTCTCGTTGAGAAATTGCATCGAAGACCGAAATAGCTCCGGTGCCGGGGCGCCCTTCGGTACCGTCCCCTCAATAATATAGAGTCGGCTGGCATTGAGATGTATGCCGATGAAGCTGCGCGAGCCATCGGGATTTGTGATCTGCAGTTGCTGTCCCTCGACCTTGTCGATGTCGACCCACCCGTCATAGCTTACTTCCCCGCCGCGGGTTCTAAAGATTTTCGCCGCGTGGGCCACCGAAGCGCGGATATCCATGACCCAGAAGCGCTCATTCGAGCTGGCGTCGGTTTTGTCCGGACGCTCACGATGGCGCCGTTCCGCATCAGTGTAGTCCACGACGGTGACGCTATAGAGCGTGGCTCCGTTACGAACCGAATAGATGCGCGCTGGATACACGACATCGTTGGCCGATATGTGCGTCGTCGCTTCGGTACTCGGCTCGCCCGGAAACATGATTGCGAAGCGGTCGGTGAGGTGCACGAATTCGACCCAGTCTTGCGCGCCGGCCGCCGTAGTCACGAGCGCACCGAGCAGAGGCAGAAGGAATAAACACCGTTGGCGAGCATCAAACCGCATACCGTTGTTCCCCCGTGCGGGCTGCGGGCCTAGCCTGGATATCTCACCGGGACTTCGGATGATGGCGAAGGACAGGCTTTCGTGGGCGCCGGTCTGGAGCGAGACCCATAGCCGTAGCTATGGATCGAGTGAAGACCAAGCCCACGAAAGCCTGCACGAGCCAGGGCCAAAGTAGGTCGCAAGCGGTCGACACGCTGTCACCTCCGTTCATTGAGCACTTCCTCACTATTCACCTTAGACATCACACACTTGCGCTCAGCGCCGCGACCGCCCGGTGAGATATCCAGGCTAGTCCCACAGCCGCTCGACGCCGTCCGGCCCCGTCAAATAACCGAGCAGGCAACCGTTGGAGCCATCCTTCAGGCGGTGACAGCGCGCCGAGATCTTGTCGCCGCTCTTGACGAGGTCGCGGCTAACACCGTTGCCCTGCAGGCCTGCCGGCGACGTCGCTTCGAGGGACCAGATCACCGGCTCACCATCGTCGCCAATCACCTCGAGGTGGACGAAGATATGGGGGTTGAACCAATGAATCTCCGTCACGGTGCCGTCGAGGTCGGTGTACGCGGTCATGTCGAAGTTCGTATGGGAGTGGTGCCCCCAGGCCGGCATGGCGAGCACGAGCGCTGCGACGGCCAGTAACGACGCGGCGACGGCGCCGAACTTGCGAGCGGTGCTCTGCGCGACTACTGCGTCGATGGACACGAGTCTCCCCCAGCGGTTCGTATGGGCCAATTCTACCCGTATCGGACAATAATCTTGCAATAGCTACCGGAAGTTTCTGGTCAAGCGAAATTCTGAGACGATCCGAGTGTCACGCGGGCAGCAATGCAACGACTGGCAGCTCAAAATGCCTCAGGAGCTTGCCGATTGTGCCTATGGACTGTATAGGCGATTCCGACCTGAGATTCCGAGCGGCAAGAAGGGTTGGGGAGCTGAGGGACGGCTGTCCCTGGATGAGATCCGCAAGCTCGCATCAGGGGCGTAACCTTGCGGCCTCGTCGCCCATTTGCATTTTTGCGTACGCGCGAGGGACCGCGCATACGGGTACTTGCTTCCTCGGCCTATTGGGACCCTTCGGATCAACCCTGCCTGAGCCGACCGAGCTAGGGAACTCCCAAATCCCACCGAGAGAGCGTGATAGCAGGAAATTGGTCTTTTCACCGCCCCAAGTTATAAGTGTCGGGCAAACTTCTTGAATCCGTCGCGGATTTCTTCCCCAAGAAGCTTCGCCGCCGCACCGATGTCCCTGGCTGACTCGGCCGTAACGCCGCCTAGTTCTTTCGCTTTGGATTCGAGCTTAGTCAGCTTCGCTTCGAGATCCTTCCATTCCTCACTCGCCTCCATCTTGGCGAGGTGCGCCCGGACTCGGAGTTCATCAGCCTCCTGTCTCAATTCCTTCAACGTTTTAGTGACACGGGCTTTGACATCGTCCATATCCTGTTTCCCCTTAGTAATTCGTTTCTGGACAGAGTCGGCAGTTTAGCTAGAGATCGAACGGATCTATAGTCAGGACTTACCGAGTGACTGCTATCGGGTTGGATAGCTGCCTTTGGGAAGTATATTCTTGCCCTAGAGCCGAATCGCGGCTACTGGTCGGACTGACATCGGCAATGCCCGCTCTACGATGATCCCTGCCGCTTTCGGGCCTTGAGCGAACGGTCAATCGCGCAGAATCATTCGCAGGCAGATCGGGTGCGAATCAGAGGGTAGGCAATTACCAAATCGAGCTACGTCGAGCCTCCCCGAGAGGTATCCGACGCAGTGCGGGAGCCTGCGCTCGAAACGAAGTGACAGCTCGGAGCACCGCTGCATCAGAGAACCCCCGGCGAGCCAGTGGTACGATGAGCAGGTTGTGGCACGACGCGGCTTTCGCCGAGCTGCGCAGTCTGGGGAAGCGCGGCGGCGGCAGCTCGTTTAGATGCAGACGTGAGGCATAGGAGGTTATCCATGACCAAGGTTCAATACGCATTCATCGCGCTGGCGTTGGCTGCAGCGGCCTGCTCGCCGCCTGGCCCCGAAACAACGCAGCCAGAAGCCGCGGCATCCCCCGTCCCCGCGGACATCGCGGCGGTGGCCTCGGGCGCTGCGCCCGGCATCACCATTACGAGCGGGGAGCTCAGTGCCGGCAATGACCAGTACGAGGTCACCGGCACGTTGCCGAACGGCGATGAGATCGAACTCGATATGGTGCAGTCGAACGGAGCGTGGACCGTACTCGAGATCCAGCGTGATGTCGCGTGGTCGTCCGTGCCGGAGCCGGTCCGCGCCGCGGCTGCCGCCGCGCCGGATTCGTTCGAGCCGGTCCGTGTCATCGAAAGCACGCAGACGGCGGACGGCTCGGTGGTCTATGAATTGTTCCGGGCGGCTGGGGATGGAAGCCCCTCCGGGGGACCGGCCATGGAAGTGCGCTGGCATACAGGGAGTGCGGCGGTGATCCCTTGAAGGTCGACGCACACAGCCGCTGGATGAAACGCCCGATCGGCCGTTCAGAGGCGGCGCAATCGATGAGCCTAAGTCCGACAGGCTGCTAAATAGCGGGTTTCGCGAGCGACCGCTGATCCCACGGGCGAGTTGACTTCGAATCAGGGGCGGCTATTGTTAGGTCGTTTCGCCCGGCAGAAAGGAACGACGATGAAACGCAGCGGATCGGACTTAGTAACAACCACCCTCGTCATGCTGAGCCTACTCGGGCTGTTTGCGCCGAGCGCCTTTGCCGACACCTTCGTCGTCTATGGCGCGAGCGGCAACGTCGGCAGCTTGATTGTCGAGGAAGCGCTGCGCCGCGGTCACGGGGTCGTCGGTGTTTCGCGCAACCCCGAGAGCTTGCAGGTCGAGAACGCGGATTTCTCTACCGCGCGCGGCGATGTCACCGATCCTGACTCGATCGTCGCGACGGTCAGAGGCGCAGACGCCGTGATCATTGCCGTCGGCGGCATCGGGCCGGGCAATACGCCCGAGGAAGCAGTCGCTTATCGAGCTGCGAAGGCCTACATCGAAGCAGCCGCCCAGCTCGGCGATGCGACCCCGTACGTCATACAGGTCGGTAGCGGCACGACGCTTAACACGAATGGCGTGCGCGTGTTCGACACCCTCGACCTCCAACCCGGCACGCCCGTGCACGGCCTGTTCCAGGGCCACTGGCTGGCGCTCGAGGCCTACCGGCAGTCCACGGGTTTCGACTGGACCGTGATGTCGGCGGCGTACGGGTCCATCATGGAGAGGGGCGAGTTCACAGGCAGCTATCGGC
>Ga0326597_10002134_pt1 | contig 30113 bp, 36 predicted proteins | sample RVTome_12_FD_203789 | JGI IMG/M metagenome (GOLD analysis project Ga0326597, IMG submission 203789) | Soil microbial communities from uranium-contaminated site in the Upper Colorado River Basin, Wyoming, United States - RVT100D185 | ecosystem: Environmental > Terrestrial > Soil > Contaminated >...
GCATGGCTATGTCGGGTTTATTTTCGGCTCGCTCAAATCCCGCGAGTGGTGGTCCTCGGACTTGATGCCCGTCGTATTCCTGTTTTCCGCGGTTATCTCCGGGGTCGCCTTGCTGATCGTGCTCTACGTGGTTTCCTGCTGGCTGCGCAAGGTGAAGATCGATCTGGCGTGCATGAAGGGATTGGCCTATGTGCTGTGGGGCTTCATGATGTTCACCCTGGTATTGGAGGGGCTCGAATTTTCAAACATCGTGTACAAGGCGCGCGAGGGGATCGAGGTGATCATGGAATACGTGATGGGCCCGCTGGTCGTGCCGTTCTTTGTCGTGCAGTTCGGTATCGGCGCGATCACCCCGATCGCGGTGATCACCTACATGATCTGGCGCGGCACCACCGGACGCGCGCTGATCGCGGGGGTCACCGTGAGCGCTGCGCTGGTGCTGCTCTCGGTGCTGATGATGCGCTGGAACGTGGTGATCGGCGGCCAGGAAATTGCGAAATCAGGCCATGGCCTGGTGCATTATCAGATGCACGTTTGGGGCAGGGAGGGCCTGCTCGCTTCAATCGCGGTGGTTGCCGCGCCGCTGATCTTGTTGGCGGTGATGGTCCGAGTGCTGCCGCCTTGGGCAGATGATGCAACGCCTTCTCCTCACGCCGGCGCGCGGTAAGTGTTTTGCATGAGATATACTTTGTGTTGTGAAACGTCGAGCTCATGGCGGGATTAGAAGTTCGTATCGTGTCGCGCTTAGCGCAGTAGGAGCTTGTGTATGAACAACCAACTGCACGCTGAAGAACGTTCGTCCTTAGTCAATATACCGAAGCAATTGATAACGCTGCTGGCCTTTTCTTGTGCGGCGTCAGTCACGCCGCACGTGGCGGGCGCCCAGAGCGGCGAGCGCGGCGGCAAGGAGGTGGTGGAAGCGGTGTGCGCCGCCTGCCACAGGACTGGCGTGAACGGCGCCCCGAAAATGGGCGACAAGGAAGCATGGGGCAAGCTCGCTTCGCAGGGCCTCACCGGGCTCACAGAAATCGCGCTCAAGGGCATCCGGAAAATGCCGGCGCACGGCGGCAATCAGGATCTCACCGATACCGAAATCGAGCGCGCAATCACCTACATGGTCAACCAGTCGGGAGGCCGCTGGGTCGAGTCTATCAGCAGGAGAACCCCTGCTGTCCCGCGCAGCGGCGCGCAGGTCGTGCGGGAGCACTGCGCCAAGTGCCACCAAACCGGCGTGGGCGGCGCACCCAAGGTCGGCGACCGGGCTGCCTGGATCCCGCGGCTCACGCAAGGATTCGAAGTCGTGGTTCGCTCCGCGATTAAGGGACACGGACCGATGCCTGCTCGTGGCGGTGTGGCCGACCTCACTGATTCTGAAATTCGATCTGCGATCGCTTTTATGATCTACCAAGGTGCCGCCACGACGACAAAACCTTCGGTTGCATTAACCGCGGGGCCCGACCCCAATTATAAGGTCATCGACGGAACAGAGATTTATTTGGGCATCGTATCGGCGGATTCGATACGCGCACAGCATCCGAAGGAGGACGCGCAAAGCTTGATGCACGGAGGCATTCCGAGCCGTGAGGACTATTACCATGTGAATATCTCGCTGTTCGACAGCAAAACCAAAACCGTGATCGCCGATGCGCAGGTAGAGGCGAGCGCCGTGGATCCGCTCATGGGCGGAGAAACGAAGAAGCTCGAGCTCATGGCGATCAACAACACGATAAGCTATGGTAATTATTTTCGGATGCCAGGCAATGCCCCCCACACGATCATCGTAAAGATCCGGCGGCCGGACATGTCTCGCACAATCGAGACCAAGTTCGACTTCAAATACCGCTGATCGTCGAAGCCGGCCGAGAGCAGGCGGCGCTGGCGCAAGCGCGTAGGCAGCCTGCACGGTCAGTACGCGTTCTTCCCGAAATCTTGAGCCAGTCAGCGCCGCGTGCGCGCGCGATCACGAACAACGCGACCTTATAGATCGGGCCGCGGTAGCGGATCGACTTCGCCGGCGACCCAAGGTTGTTTATTCTACCGCGGTCATTGCGCTGATGGCGTCCAAAGGAACATGGAGTACATGATATGTCCGCTCGTTGTTCCTTTATTTATCGTGCAATTCGGCGTTGAGAATGCGCTGGAAGCAGCCGGTCATCGGCGGACAGGAAATCGTGAAGATGGGCCAGAATCTGTTAGAATATTACATGCTCATTTTCCAGAGGCGAGGCCTGGCGGCTGCTGTATCAACGGTCATTGCACTGCTGATTTTGCTGGAAGCAATGTAACAGCCGAGCGGGAAGGATAAAACGCTTGCGGCTGGGGTAACGGTTGGGAGTAACGATTCATGATTCGGCGTGCGCGGACTTCTCTCTTGGCGGCATGGATGCTCATTGCGGGTGCATTCGGCGTGGGCTTTCTGTCCGGGGCGCCGGCTCAATCCGCGACGGTCAAGCTCAACGGCGGTGACGAGCTTCGGGCTCTTAATGTTACGCCCCAGGATGTTGCGGAAGGCAAACGCCTCGCCGACAGCACGTGCGCCCGCTGTCATGGTGCGAACGGTGTAAGCACCATGAAAGGCGTGCCCCATCTCGCCGGCCAGCGTCCGGTAGCCGTGTACCTGGATCTGCGGGCCTACCAATCCGGCGCCCGCAGCGACAAGTCGATGGACGGGACCATCAAGTTCCTGAGCGATGACGCGCTGGTCAAGGTGGCTGCCTTCTATGCCAGTCTCGACCCCGCACAACCCAGTGCGGCAAACGGCGCGAAGGTTGTCGCCAAGCCTGACCCGGTGCAGGCGGGCAAGGCCGCGGCGGCGAACTGCGCGGGGTGCCACGGCGAGGAGGGCGTCAGCAAGACTGCGGGCATGCCGAGCCTCGTCGGGTTCGATCCGAAATATTTCATCGCGGTCATGAACGCGTACAAAAGCGGGCAGCGCAAGCACGATATGATGAAATCCCTGGGTGCAGGCATCCGCGATTCTGACCTGAACAACATCGCGCTTTACTACGCACTGCAAAAGCCGGCCCGGGCGCAAACTCCGGCGCCGGGCGACGAGGCAGCGGGCAAGGCTGCTGTTGCCGCATGCAGCGGATGCCACGGTGACCAGGGTGTCAGCGGGAACCCGACGACCCCGAGCCTTGCCGGTCAGGATGCCCAGTACTTTGCCGCCGCGATGCGGGCCTACAAGGACGGATCACGCAACGACGCGACGATGAAAGGCCTGGCGGCGGCGCTGGATGACCGTACTGTCCGGAATATGGCGGCCTTTTACGCGGCGCGGCAGCCTCAGCCACCGAAAGTACGCCGGCCCCTGACGCTTGCCGAATTAGCCGAGCGGTGCGACCGCTGTCACGGCATCAACGGCAACAGCACTGACCCGCGTTCCCACATGCTGGCGGCACAGCGGGCCGACTATCTGGAAAAGGTGCTGCATGCCTATCGCAAGGGTGAGCGCAGGAGCCCGGCGATGGCTGCCATGTCCGACATTCTGACCGAAGCCGATGTCGAAAATCTCGCGGCCCACTATGCGCGCCAGAAAGCGCGTGCCGTCGTGTACGTGACGATCCCTGCCAAGTAACAGGGCTGGAAGGTGGGTTGCCACATTCGTGCCGACGCGCAGCGGAATTTCGCGGCTGAGGCAATGAGACTAAAGGGAAGGAACCGAACGTGAGTGATGCGCCGCTGCACCGCCTATATCTTCATTATTCAGAGCTGCCACGCAGCTTGCGCGTCCTGTATACGGCAACGCTCCTCGTGCTGGGTTTGGCTTATCTGTTTGCCGGGATCTATCTATATCACACCTATTCCGGGAAAGACGGCAACCCGATGACTCTATCATACCAGGACGTCGTGATTGCCTATAGCGGAAGTGGCAAGGGTTCACGCCTGGAGTCAGCCCTGCGTGGCGGGATGAGAACCATGCTGCCGGCTGAAGAGGTCACGCCCCTCATTACCTGGGTGCAGGAAGGCGCGGATCGCGCCAAGTATGAGCAGGCGATCAGACCGGTGATAGACAAGCGTTGCGCGACGTGCCACGACGGCAGCAACCCGCACCTCCCGAACCTCGTCGGTTACGATAACCTGAAGAAATTGACCGAGATAGACACTGGCACCGGGATCTTCACGCTGGTTCGCGTGTCGCACATCCACCTGTTCGGGCTCACGTTCGTGTTCTTCGCCTTGGGCCTAATTTTCAGCCATGCTTACGTGCGGCCCGTGTGGTTCAAGTGCGCCGTCGTCGCGCTTCCGTTCATCAGCCTCACGCTGGATATCAGCTCCTGGTATTTCACCAAACTCTATCATCCGTTCGCCTGGGTAGTGATTATCGCCGGTGGCCTCATGGCCCTGTCCTTCGCGTACATGTGGGCGGTTTCCCTGTACCAGCTGTGGTTCACCGCTACGCCCAGCGTAGTGACCGACAGACTGAGCGGTGATACACCTCCTCAAGCTGTTGGCTGATGGAAGGCCGGGAGCAGCGGGTTTGCTGCGCTCGATTACCGCCTCACGGCAGTTGAGGATAAACAATCCGGGACGAGCGCTTAATTCGCCGGCTGACCGGCGTACAAAGCCGAAATACTCTCTATGATGGAGTCGCTGTAAGGCAGGCTCATCCTGTGCATCATGGAGCTTTCGCGCCTGTCATCGCGATAGGCCCTTAGCGCCATCATGAGATAGTCCTTGTCCTGACCGTGAATTTTTGGAATCGCGATGGTGGAATTGCCGGCGTCGGCGTTATGGCAGCGATTGCACTTCTCCGCGAGATCCTGGATGAACGTCTGGCCTTTTTCCGCGGCTCTGGATTTCTGGGCCGTATAGAATGCGGCAATGTTCTCGATGTCCCTATCGCTGAGGTCCGCGATGGAATGCTGCATGCCCTTGTGCGCGCGGGTCGTGCGGTAGGCCTTGATGGCGTCCACCAGATACTGAAAATCCTGACTCGCAAGACTCGGCGTGGTGGCATCGGTGCTCACGCCATGGGGGCCATGACAACCGCCGCACACGGCGCTCAGCGGTTGGCCTGCCGCTGCATCACCCCCCGACGGCGCCGCGCGCTCGGCCGGTGTCTGCGATGCGAAATACAGCGCGACGCTCTCCCGCTCGATCTTGTTCAGGCGGCGCAGCATCGCGTGCATCGGTGCCGTCTTGCGTTCTGCGTGCAGATACTCCTGGATGGCGGCAACAAAATACAGGGGCTGCTGGCCGGCTAGACTGGGTATGCCGGGAATCTTGCTGTTTCCGTCCTCGCTATGGCACTCGGTACAGGCTGCCGCCAGTTTCTTGCCTCTCTCATACGGAAACACGATCTCGCCGTCCTTGGGCGGGGCGGATGCGATTGGCGGCAGGCTTGCATAATAGGCAGCCAGATTTTGCATGTCTGCTTCGCTCATATGGGCCGCCCTGTCCTGCAGGGCCGCGTGGGAACGTTTCCCGTCCTTATAAGCCTTCAGTGACGCGAGCAGATAACGCTCGCGTTGCGCCGCCAGGTGCGGAATGGCTGGCGCGGCGCCGCCGCCGTTCAGACCATGACACCCCTTGCAGTCGCGAGCAGCGATGGTCTTGCCGGCCTGGATGTCTGCTGTTGTCGGCTTTTCGGTTGCGGTTTTGGCGGGTGCGACCTCTTTGTCCGTGCAGCCAATCAGCGCCATGGACAATACGGCAGCCAGCATGAAACGGTTCATTGCAAACCTCATAGATTAGTGGGCCGGCCAATGTTTACTTGCTTCCGGTCAAATCTCTTGCGCCTTCCGGACCTATGGTATTTTATTCCGATAGCAAACGGAAACATAGCTTGACTTTCCCTGCAAGGTGAACTCTATTATCACGCCATTGTCAATGTAAGCCGACGGCAAGCCCCTGATGTTGATCTGGATCAAACCGGCTACTGTAGCCCGGATGGAACGAAGCGCAATCCGGGTGCGGGCAGTTACGAGCCACGAACCACGAACCGGCACTAACTTGGCAAGGCTTGAGTTATATCAACCGGCCTTCTGAAAACTTTATTAACCTTCGTTCGGCACCATTCCGGTAAGTGCGGGCGCTGCCATCTGCAGCGCCATGTGGCAGAGTGGATTGCCGAGGTCGTGCAACTTACGGGAAGAACCAGCGGTTAAACCGGAGAGCGTATGAAATCGATATTATCGGGATTAGCTGCCGTGGTTTTGAATCCGGTAGAATACGCCGCTGGTTCATTACTCCGAACAGGAACTTTCGCATCATCCCAGGGTCTTTTGTAAGTTGCGACTACAGTTACACTGCCCCGCACCGTCCAATTCTCATCCCAATCAATGAAACCCCGACATAAACGCATGGCGATCATCGCTGCCGGCCTTGGCGTGCTCGTGCTCGCCAGCGCGCTGGTGCTGAATGCGTTTCGCAGCAATCTGGTATTCTTTTTCAGCCCGACCCAGGTGATGGCGAACGAGGCGCCGCGCGGCAAGGCGTTCCGCATCGGCGGGTTGGTCGAGACGGGCAGCCTCAAGCGTGCAGATGACGGGCTGACGGTGCACTTCCGGGTCACCGACACCGCGCAGACCATCCCGGTCGTATACACGGGGATCCTTCCCGACCTGTTCAAGGAAGGCAAAGGTGTGGTCGCGCAGGGCCGTCTCGGCAACGACGGCGTATTCGCGGCAACCGAGGTGCTTGCCAAGCACGACGAAAACTACATGCCGCCCGATGCGGCCCACGCGATCGAGCAGGCGCAAAAAGCGCAAAAAAGAGCGGTTAACCAATAAGGCGCGCAACGCATGATCCCGGAGCTCGGACATTTCGCATTGATACTCGCTTTGCTGTTGGCACTGATTCAGGGCGTGCTTCCCATCGTCGGCGCGGCGCGCGCGAATTCCGCATGGGTAAGCGTGGCGCGCCCGGCCGCGCAAGGCCAGTTCGTGTTCGTCGCAATCGCGTTCGGCTGCCTCGCGTGGTCGTTCGCGAACAACGATTTCTCGGTGCTCAACGTCGCCACCAATTCCAATTCGCAACTGCCGCTGCAATACCGCCTCGCCGCAACCTGGGGTTCGCACGAGGGCTCGCTGCTGCTGTGGGTGCTGATGCTCAGCGCGTGGACGGTGGCGGTCACCGTATTCAGCCGCAATCTGCCCGGGGAAATGGTGGCGCGCGTGATGGGCGTAATGGGGCTGGTGAGCGTCGGTTTCCTGCTGTTCATGCTGCTCACCTCCAACCCGTTTGAACGCCTGTTTCCTGCCGCCGTCGACGGCCGCGATCTGAATCCACTGCTGCAGGATTTTGGCATGGTGGTACATCCGCCGATGCTTTACATGGGGTATGTCGGGTTTTCGGTCGCGTTTGCGTTCTCCATCGCCGCGCTGCTCGGCGGCAGGCTCGATGCGACTTGGGCGCGCTGGTCGCGGCCGTGGACGACGCTCGCGTGGTGCTTTCTCACGCTCGGCATTATGATGGGAAGCTGGTGGGCCTACTACGAACTGGGCTGGGGCGGCTGGTGGTTCTGGGACCCGGTTGAGAACGCATCCTTCATGCCGTGGTTGGTGGGCACCGCGCTGATTCATTCGCTCGCCGTCACCGAGAAACGCGGCAGCTTCAAGAGCTGGACCGTATTACTCGCGATCTGCGCGTTCAGCCTGAGCCTGCTGGGAACGTTTCTGGTGCGCTCGGGCGTGCTGACTTCGGTGCATGCATTCGCCACCGACCCCAAGCGCGGCATTTTCATTCTGGCGTTTCTCACCGTGGTGATCGGCGGCTCGCTCGCGCTGTTCGCGTGGCGCGCGCCGCGCGTGGGGCTCGGCGGCGCGTTCGAGCTGGTGTCGCGTGAATCGATGCTGCTCGCCAACAACGTGCTGCTGGTCGTTGCCTCCGGTTCGGTGCTTCTCGGCACGCTTTATCCCCTGTTTCTCGATGCACTGGACCTCGGCAAGATTTCGGTCGGTCCGCCGTATTTCGAGGCGGTGTTCGTGCCGCTGATGACGCCTGCGGTGTTCCTGATGGGTATCGGCCCGCTTGCACGCTGGAAGGACGCGAGTCTGCCCGAGCTTGCGGTGCGGCTCAGGTGGGCGTTCGGCGTCAGCCTGGCCACGGCATTGCTGCTGCCGCTGGTGACGGGGCGGTGGACTCCGCTTATTGCGTTCGGGCTGCTGCTCGCGTTCTGGATCATCGCGACCGCGGCGGTGGCGCTCAAACATCGCCTGTCGCGCGGCGAAGGCAGCCTCCGCGCACGACTGGGCGCCCAGCCGCGCGCCTACTACGGCATGCTGCTCGCGCACTGCGGGGTGGCGGTGTTCATCATCGGGGTTACGCTGGTTAAAGGCTACGAAACCGAGCGCGACGTGCGCATGGCGGTCGGCGACAGCGTCACAGTCGGCGGCTACGCTTTTCGTTTCGATGGCGTGCGGAATATTACCGGCCCGAATTACCGCGGCTCGCGCGGCGCGATCGACGTCAGCCGTGACGGCAGGCACTTGAGGGTGCTGCATCCGGAGAAGCGCGTCTATAACGCACAGCAGAACCCGATGACCGAGGCCGCGATCGATACCGGTTTCTTCGGCGATCTCTACGTGGCGCTCGGCGAGCCGGTGTCAGGCGGCGCCTGGAGCGTGCGCGTTTATCACAAGCCGTTCGTGATCTGGATCTGGGGCGGTTTCATCATCATGTCGCTCGGCGGTTTCCTCGCGCTTTGTGACCGCCGCTACCGCATCGCAGCACGCCGCGACGAGGCGGCCATCACCACCGGCAGCACAAAAGGTCCGGGCGTGGGTGCAGCTGCTGCCGGTTAGGCTTCCGGCCGGCCATCCCATGACCCGTTTTCTCGTCCCGCTCGCCATTTTCATCGTGCTGGTGGCGTTCCTCGCCATCGGGCTCGGTCTCAATCCGCGCGAGGTGCCATCACCGCTCATCAACAAGCCCGCGCCGGCGTTCCAACTGCCGCAGTTGCATCAACCCGATAAGATTTTTTCGCAGCAGGAAATGAAAGGCAAGGTTTGGCTGCTCAACGTCTGGGCGTCGTGGTGCGTGTTCTGTCGCGAGGAGCATCCGGTACTGATGGCTCTGGCAAAAAGCAACGTGGTGCCGATCTACGGTCTCAACTACAAGGATCCGCGCAACGACGCAATCGCGTGGCTCAAGCAGTTCGGCGATCCCTACGCGCTGAGCATTGCCGACCGCGACGGCCGGGTCGGCATCGATTACGGCGTCTACGGCGTGCCCGAGACGTTCGTGATCGACAAGGAGGGCGCAATTCGCTATAAACAGATCGGCCCGGTCACCCCCGCGGTGCTGAAGGACAAGATTTTGCCGCTGGTGAAGGAGCTGCAGTCATGAGTGGGCTTGGGCTGGCGGCCATGTATTACGAACAACGGTCCACGAACAACGATCCACGGCTTGTAGTTGCGAGACTCCTTGCGCTGATCGCCGTGCTCCTGTTCGCCTGTGCGGCAGCGGCCGGCGATGCGGTGCCGACGGTGGCCGATCCGATGACCAACAAGCGCGCGGTACAGCTGGGCGAGAAACTGCGCTGCCTGGTCTGCCAGAACCAATCGATCGAGGAATCCAACGCCGAGCTCGCGGTCGATCTGCGGCGCCAGATCAGGGAAATGATTGCGCAGGGCAAGAGCGACGCAAATATCCTCGACTTCATGGTGCAGCGCTATGGCGATTTTGTGTTGTACCAACCGCCGTTCAAGAGGACGACGCTGCTGTTGTGGCTCGGGCCCGGGCTGCTGTTCGTGACGGGACTCGTGATACTGATCTATAACCTGCGGCGGCGGCGTGCGCAACGCGACGAGCAGCCGCTGAGCACCGAACAGCAGAAACAGGCTGAGTTGTTGCTGGCGGCGGGTTCCGACCGGGAGCGCCGGTGACGGTTTTCCTGATCATTGCGGTCGCGATGGCGACAGCTGCCGTGGGGTGGGTGTTGCTGCCGTTGCTGCGGCGCCGCAGCGATGACGGCGTTGTCCGTGCTGCTTCCAACCTTGCGGTCTATCGCGACCAACTCACCGATCTCGACGCCGACTTGGCGAGCGGCACGTTGTCGGCCGCGCAATACGAACAGGCTAAACGCGAAATCGAACGCCGCGCCCTCGACGAAGCGGGGGGGGAAGGCACACCGGCACCCCGGGTATTGCGCGACGGTCGCTGGACGGCGGCGGTGCTTGCTGCAGCGATTCCGCTGTGCGCCGCGTCGCTCTACTGGCTGCTCGGCAAACCGAATGCATTGTCGCCGCAACGAGCCGGTGTTGCCGCTGGCGAGCACCAGATCACGGCGCAGCAGATCGACGCGATGGTTACCAGGCTCGTGGCGCGGCTCGAGCAAAATCCGGACGACGCCAATGGCTGGGCGATACTTGCGCGCTCGTATACGGCGATGCAGCGTTTTCCCGAAGCGGTCGCCGCCTTTGCAAAGGCGGCCGCGCTGACCAAGGGCGACGCCAATCTGCTCGCTGATTATGCTGATGCGCTGGCAGTGAGCGCGGGTCGCAAAATCGAGGGCAGGCCGCTCGAACTGATAAGACAGGCGCTCGAGCTTGATCCCAATCAGTGGAAAGCACTGGCAATGGCGGGGACCGCCGCGTTCGACCGCAAGGATTACAAGGGTGCCGTCAGCTATTGGGAAAAACTTGTGCAGGTGCTTCCACCCGATTCGGGACTCCGGGGATCACTGACGGCGAGCATTGCCGAAGCGCGGCAGCTTGGCGGAATCAAATCCGACGCTACACCCAGCCCACAGCCTGCCACAGCGGCCGGCGTGCGCGGCACGGTGAGCCTGAGTCCGGTGCTCGCCGGCAAGATCAAACCCACGGATACCGTGTTCATCTTCGTCCGCGCGGCTGAAGGCTCGCGGCAGCCGCTCGCGGTAGTGCGGCGGCAGGCCAATGAACTGCCGGCGGGGTTCACGCTCGACGACAGCCAGTCGATGTCTGCCGAGAGGAAGCTTTCCGGCTTTCGCGAAGTCGTGGTGGGCGCGCGTATCTCGAAGTCCGGCAGCGCCATGCCGCAGAGCGGCGATCTGGAGGGAGTAAGTCAGAAAGTCAAGGTTGGCGCCACCGATATCGCGGTCGTGATCGATTCAGTTGTCCCTTAGCCGCCGCGCAGTTCGCGGCGCAGCCTGCGGTGGCGCGCCGCGAGCAGCGCGATTTCGAGCACGATGCAGATCGCGGCGACCGCGTACGATCCCCACACGAATCCGCCGTAGCCGCCCATCGTCAGAAATGCCGATACGCTGCCCCATTTCATTGCCGCGACTCCTGTAATTGCCCGATCCACTCTGAATTGCGCTCGCGATCGAGGATGATGCAGCGCGCACGCAGCAACGTCGCGGCAATGCTGTACATCCAGAACGCGAGCGCCATCAGCAGCATGCCGACGAGCATGGTGGCCGCCATGCTCGGGCTGCGCGTGAGGCTCACCGAGGCGCCCTGGTGCAGCGTATTCCACCATTGCACCGAGAAATAGATGATAGGCACGTTGACCACACCGACGAGCGCGATCACGGCTCCCGCCTTGTCGGCGCGGCGCGCATCGTCGATCGCCGCCTGCAGCGACATGAAGCCAAGATAGAGGAACAGCAGGATCAGCTCGGAGGTCAGGCGCGCATCCCATACCCACCATGCGCCCCACATCGGCTTGCCCCACAAAGCCCCGGTCCACAGCGCGATGAACGTCATCAGAGCACCGGTTGGCGCCACCGCGGAAGCCATCATCGACGACAGGCGCGTGTTAAACGCAAGTCCGACGCCGGCCCAGAACGCCATAATGACGTAGAGGAACATCGACATCCACGCGCTTGCCACATGAATGAAAATGATGCGGTAGGCTTCGCCCTGCTGGGCATCGGTCGGCGCGACGAAAAAGCCGACGTAAATCCCGGCCACGGCGAACAGTGCTGCGGCGACAAAAAACCACGGTGCGAGCCTGCCCGCGAGCGGGTAAAAAGTCGATGGCGACGAGTATTTGAACCAGTTGATCTTGGCAGTCATGATGGTTTGAGTGGCGTCCTTATCCGCAGTTCGTTACTCGACGGCAATTCGCAGCGCAACCGCGGTCGCCCACGGCGCGAATACCAGCGCAATCAGCAACAGCGCGCCGAGCAGCGACAAATGGGCAGCCGCGCCGAGTCCGGCGGCACCCGCTTCGACCGCGCCGGCGCCGAAGATCAGCACCGGCACGTACAGCGGCAGTACCAGCAGGGACAGCAGCGCGCCGCCGCCGCGCAGGCCCAGCGTGAGTGCTGCGCCGATCGCGCCGATCAGAGAGAGTGTCGGTGTGCCGAGCAGGAGCGATGCTAGCAGAATCAGCAGAGCATCGGTGCCGAGGTCGAACTGAAATCCGAGCAGCGGGGCGACTATTACCAGCGGCAACCCCGAGGCGAGCCAGTGCGCGGCGACTTTGGCCAGCACCAGCATGCCGAGCGGTTGCGGCGCCAGCGTGAGCTGCTCGAGCGTGCCGTCGGCATAGTCACTCGCAAACAGACGCCCGAGCGCGAGCATGGAAGCCAGCAGTGCCGCGACCCATACTACGCCGGGCCCCATCATGCGCAACACGGCGGTCTCGGGCCCGACGCCGAGCGGGAACAGGCTTGCGACGATCACGAAGAAGATCAGTGTTGTCACCACGTCGGAGCGGCGGCGCAGCGCGGCCAGCAGGTCGCGGCCCGCGACGCAGCGCACGGCATCCAGCAGTCCGGGTCCGCTCATGTTCCGAGCTCGATGCGCTGCATCGAAGGTGCGGTGATCGGCGCATCCTGATGGGTGGTCAGAATGACCATGCCGCCTCGCTGCAGATGCGATTCGAGCAGCCCCTGGGTGAGTGCGAGCGCGGCGGCATCGAGCGCGGTGAATGGCTCGTCCAGCACCCATAACGGGCGGCTGGCGCTCAGGCACAAGCGCGCCAGCGCAACGCGGCGGCGCTGTCCCTGCGACAAGGTTTTGCACGGCAGTCGCTGAAAGCCGTCGAGACCGAGCTCGCGCAACGCGGCGTCCGCGGCGTCCGCGCTGGTGACGATGCCGGCAGTACGCGCCGCAAACTGCAGATTCTCAAGCCCTGACAGGTCGTCTTTGACGCCGTTGAGATGTCCGATGTAGGCGATTTGAGCGCAGTATTCTTCGCGTGCGGAGTGGATGTCGCTGCCGTTCCAGGCGATGGTGCCGGCGGCCGGGCTGAGCAGCCCGCACAGCATGCGCAGCAGGCTCGTCTTGCCGCTGCCGTTGGCACCGCGCACGGCGAGCAGCGTGTGCGGCGCCAGCGTGAAACTGAGGTCGGTGAACAGCCGGCGCTCGCCGCGCACGCATGCCAGCGCATTGACGCTAAGCATCATTAAGCAGCATCAGTCAGACGATGCCTTCCATCACCTGCACCTCCACCAGCGTGCCGGCCGCAACGTTGCCTTGCGCCTCGGGCAGGACGATGAAGCAATTGGCTTCCGACATCGAGCGCAGGATGCCGGAACCCTGTTCGCCCGTCACGCGCACGCTCCAGCTGCCGGACGCATCCTGTGCCAGCACGCCGCGCTGAAACTCGGTGCGGCCCGGCGCTTTCTTGAGGCTGCTCATGCACGGCACCGCAAACGCCGGCAGGGGCGGTACCGGATCGCGCCCGGAAAGCTTGAGCAGCGCCTCGCGCACGAACTGATAGAACGTCACCATCACGGACACCGGATTACCGGGCAGGCCAAAAAAATGTGCGCTGGCTATGCGTCCGTAAGCGAGCGGGCGTCCCGGTTTCATGGCGATTTTCCAGAACACAACTTCGCCCAGCCGCTCCAGCAGATCCTTGACGAAATCGGCTTCGCCGACTGATACCCCGCCGCTGGTGATCACGACATCGGCGGCAGCCGCGGCATCGGCAAATGCCCGCTCGAGCAGCTTGGGGTCGTCCCGTACCACGCCCATATCGATCGCATCGCAGCCCAGGCGCGTCAGCATGCTGTGTATCGTATAGCGGTTGCTGTCGTAGATCTGGCCTGCGTCGAGCGGGGTGCCGATCGAGCGCAATTCGTCGCCGGTCGAGAAGAAAGCGACGCGCAGCTTGCGGAATACGCCGACCTCACCGATGCCGAGAGAAGCGATCAACCCAATGTCTGCAGGACGCAGCAGCAGCCCCCGCTTGAGCGCGATCTGCCCGGTCTTGAGGTCCTCGCCGGCGCGGCGCAGGTGCTGTCCTTGTCGGTGGCCACCGCCGATCCTGACGCGGTCACCTTGGGCTTCGGCATGCTCCTGCATCACGATGGCGTCGCATCCGGCGGGAACGACACCACCGGTCATGATGCGCACGCATTCGCCGGCCTTGAGCTGGCCCCGGAACGGCACGCCGGCGAAAGCGGTGCCGGCAATCTTGAGCGTGACTTCGCCATCGGTTCCGAGGTCGGCACAGCGCACGGCGTAACCGTCCATAGCCGAGTTGTCATGCGCCGGCACGTCGAACGGAGAGATCACATCCGCGGCCAGCACTCGGTCTAGCGCAGCGCGGATATTGAGACGCTCGATTGCGCTGACCGGCGTCAGGAAACGCGTGATGAGCTCGCGCGCTTTCGACACCGGCATGGAATTCGGGTCGTAATCGTCGGCGCAACTGGCGGCGCGGATCGACTTGGGCTGGACATCCATCTCGCTGTTCCCAAATTATTGCAGTGAAATCGGAATTTTACCGGATATCTCCGGACTAAGCCGCGGTGGCGCTCTAGAACTGCAGCGCTTCGGCCAGGCTCACCGCCTCGCCACAGCGCGCCGCATCATAACCTGGCAGCTGTGCGACGCGCGCCTTGAATTTTCTGCCTCGCAATATCCCGAGCAGCTTGATGAAGCGGTGCTCCCGCGCGAGGTCGTCGCCTACGGCCAGGAAATATCGCTCGCGCGCGAGCGGCACGAAATCGAGGCCAAGCTGGCGCGCCGCGGCTTCGATCGCAAAAGCGGCATCGGCGACCCCGCTTGCAACCATCGCCGCGACCGCGCCGTGGGTGAATTCCTCGGACGCGTAACCGTGGATACGGTGCGGCGGAATCCGCTCGGCCGCCAGCAGCGAATCGAGCAGCAACCGGGTACCGGAGCCTTGCTGGCGGTTCACAAAGCGTACCCCGGAGCGGGCAAGATCGTGCAGGCTCCGGATGCGTTTCGGGTTGCCGCGCGCCACCACCAGGCCTTGCTGGCGGTCGAACAGGCTAATTACCTGAACTGATTCCGGCTTGAGCCACTTGCGATAGCGGCGTGCCTGGTCCGGCATGATGCGGTCAGGCACGTGGAAGCCAGCGATTTCGCTCGTGCCGCGTGCAAACGACTCGAGGCTCTCGAGGCTGCCTTTGAAGTGCAGATCGAGGCGCAGATGTTGCGCTTGGGCGAGATCGCGCAGAGTTTCGAGCGTGAGGTCATGGCTGGCATGCAGCACCAGTGTGGCGAACTGCCGGCCGGCATGTCGTTGCGCCGCGCTAGCAAGTTCGCGCTCGATACGGGCAAAATGCGGTGCCAGTTGCCGCTGCGCTTTGCGGTCGAGCCGCAACAGTTCCTTGCCCAAGGGGGTCAGCGTCGCGCCGCGGCCGCGCTCGAGCGTGACCAGCGCGGCACCCAGCACGTGCGTCGAATCCGTAACCAGTCCCCACGCGTGGCGATAGGACAGGGCGAGTTCGGCGGCTGCGCGCTGCAGCGAGCCGTGACGCTCGATGCCGGCAAGCAGCGCAACCAGCGCCGGTTCGACGCGGCTTGCCGTGGCATCCCCCATCTGCCAGCCGTGAATCAAGCGTAGTTCAGCCATATATGCAAATAATAACCTATTCCAATTCGCTTGATGAATGATTTACCATGGCTAGTCATCAAAAAAGCTATATATGCAGAATATTACATATAATGGCAAAGATGGATACTTGCGGCGGCTCGCGCGAGTTTTGCTGCTCGCCGGACTCACTCTTGCGGCGGCGCCGGCAATGGCGGCAGAGGACATCCGGCTCGCGACCACTACCAGCACCGAGAACTCGGGCCTGCTGAAGGCTATCCTGCCGGTATTCGAAGCGAAATACGGCGGCAAGGTCAGGGTGGTGTCGGTCGGCACCGGGGCCGCGCTCAAGCTCGGCGAAAACGGCGATGCCGACGTGGTGCTGGTGCACGCGCGGAAACTCGAAGACAGGTTCATGGCGGCCGGCTTCGGTTCGGTGCGCAAGGACGTGATGTACAACGATTTCATCATTGTCGGCCCGAAACGCGATCCGGCCGGCGTGCGCGGCGGTAAGGACGCGGCCGCGGCCATGAAGAAGATCAGCGCGAGCGGCGCCAAATTCGTTTCGCGCGGCGATGAGTCCGGCACCCATCAGATGGAAAAGTATTACTGGAAAAGTGCGGGGGTGGCAGCTCAGGGCGCATGGTACTTGTCGGCCGGACAGGGCATGGGCCAGGTACTGACGATGGCGGGGCAGCTCGAGGGCTATACGCTGACCGACCGCGCGACCTATGCTGCTTACAGGAACAATACCGGCCTCGAGACGCTGGTCGAAGGCGACCCGAAGATGTTCAACCCGTACGGAATCATTGCCGTCAGTCCGCAAAAGCACCCGACGGTGAACCATCGGGGCGCGCTGGCGCTGGTGAACTGGATGACGTCCCCGGAAGGGCGGAAAGCGATCGCGGCTTTCAAGATCAACGGCGTGCAGATGTTTTTCCCCACAGCAGGGGTCCCGTAGATACCATGGAGTTGCTCGAGCCGACGCGCGAAGCTTTCCGCCTGCTGTTCACGGGCGATCCCGAGTTGTGGCGCATCATTTTCACTTCGCTCAACTGCTCGCTGGCCGCGCTGCTGCTGATTGGCCCGCCGTCGGTCGCGCTGGGTTTTCTGATCGCCAAAGTTTCATTTCCCGGCCGGCGCGCGCTGGTGGTGCTGGTGCAGGCGCTGCTGTCGTTCCCGACGGTGGTGGTCGGCCTCGTACTCTACATGCTGCTGTCGCGTCAGGGTCCGCTCGGGTTCCTCAGGCTGCTGTTCACACCCGAGGCGATGATTATCGGCTACATGGTGATCGCGCTGCCGGTGCTGGTGGTGTTCACCTTGTCCGCGGTGCAGGGCGCCGATCCGCGCGTTTATGAAACCGCGCGCAGCCTTGGCGCAGGCAAATATCGCGCCGCCGTCACGACGTTATTCGAAGTCCGGTTCGGCGTAATGGCGGCGCTGTTCAACGGCTTCGGCCGCGTGGTGTCGGAAGTCGGCTGCTCGATCATGGTCGGCGGCAACATCGCCGGCCTCACGCGCAATATTCCGACCGCGATCGCGCTTGAGACCAGCAAGGGCGAGTTCGCGCAGGGCATTGCGCTCGGCTTCGTGCTGATCGTGCTGGCGCTCGGCGTCAACGTTGCGCTGTCCGTGCTGCAGGGCGAAGGCGGAATGAAATGAGCGATCCGGCACTCGAGCTCAAGTCGCTGACCAAGAGTTTCCCGCATCGCGAGCTGTTGCGCGGGGTCGACCTCGCGCTCGAAGCGGGAGGCAGCTACGTGCTGACGGGCGACAACGGCTGCGGCAAGACGACGTTGCTGCGCATCGTGGCGGGACTCGAAGCGGCAAACGGCGGCATGCTGCGTTTTGAGGGCGCTGCGATCGATCTCGATCATTATCCCGAGGCGTTGCGGCACCGGCTGGTTTATGTGCATCAGCAGCCGTACTTGTTTCAGACCAGCATCGCACACAATATCGCATACGGGCTGAAGATGCGCGGCGTGCCGAAACGCCGCCGCGAGCTGCTGGTGGAAGAAGCCATCGCCTGGGCGGGCGTCGGCCATCTGAGCCGCGTGCTGCCGCACAAGCTGTCGGGCGGCGAGCAGCAGCGCGTGGCGCTCGCACGCGCCAAGGTTCTCAACCCCGGGCTGCTGCTGCTGGACGAGCCGACGGCAAATCTCGACAGTGACGCGCGTCGCCAGACGCTGGCGTTGATCGAAACGCTGCGTCACGAGGACGTCACCGTCATGATCGCGAGCCATGATCGTGAGATCATCGCGATGCCGCACGTCAAACGCCTGCATCTCGAGGCAGGGCGCGTCAACGCACTGTAACGTGCCGCAAGTGGCGCGATGCGCCGACTCGCAGTATCATCCGTCGTCTTTTTGACGACAGTTATGAAAATATTCGGCATTGCGGGCTATTCCGGCTCTGGAAAAACCACACTGATCGAGAGGCTGATCCCCCGGTTTACCGGCGACGGCCTGCGGGTATCGCTGATCAAGCATGCGCACCACAGTTTCGACGTCGACCACCCGGGCAAGGATTCCTACCGCCATCGCCACGCCGGCTGCGGTGAAGTGCTGGTGACTTCGCATCTGCGCTGGGCGCTGATGCACGAGTTGCGAGGCGCGCGGGAACCGACTTTGGCAGAGATGATCGAGCTCATCGCGCCGTGCGACTTGCTGTTGATCGAAGGCTACAAGCGCGAGTCTTTCGACAAGCTCGAGGTCTATCGCAGCACGCTTGGCGAGCCGCTGCTGTTTCCGCAGGATTCCCGCATCATCGCGATCGCGGGCGACCAACGCGTCGCTGCCGAACTGCCGCAGTTCGGTATCGATGACGTGCCGGCGATTGCCGCATTCATTTGCAGGCACGTCGGGTTGGCGTGAACGTGGGTCAGGTGCATAATTGTTACCCGGTTCAACGCGGACCAACCGCGATGCAGTTTGCCGGTTAACTCGGTGGGTCGATGATCACTGTTTTGTACTTTGCAAGGCTGCGCGAATCACTCGGCACGGCGTCGGAGCAAATTGCGCTGCCCGCCGGCGTGCGCGACCTCGAGTCGCTGCGTGAACTGCTGCGCAGCCGCGGCGGCGCGTGGGCCGAAGAGCTGGCAGACAGCAGGCCGGTGCGTGCGGCGGTCAATCAGGATATGGCTTTTAGCGATACGCGTATCGCGGACGGCGACGAAATCGCTTTTTTCCCGCCGGTGACCGGAGGATGACGTGCCGGTGCGCATTCAAAGCGAGGATTTCGATGCCGGCCGCGAAATCGCCGCGCTGCGCCGAGGCAATCCCGGCATCGGCGCGATCGCGAGTTTCATCGGCGTAGTGCGCGATCTCAGCGGCGGCGAGCGTGTCGCCGAGATGACTCTCGAGCATTATCCCGGCATGACCGAAAAATCGATCGCCGGAATCATCGACCAGGCGAAATCGCGCTGGAGCGTGTTCGACGCGCTCGTCGTGCACCGTGTCGGCCTGCTCAAACCGCTCGACCAGATTGTGCTCGTGGTGGTAACGGGAGCCCATCGGGGGGAAGCGTTCGCCGCATGCGAATTCATCATGGATTATCTGAAAACGCGAGCTCCATTCTGGAAAAAAGAGCAGACCGTAGCGGGCGAGCGCTGGGTTGACGCGCGCGCAAGCGACGATATCGCCGCCGAACGCTGGCGGGGCAGGGGCCAGAGCGTCGAGTGAAGCCGCGAGCCGCCGCCAAGACACGAATCCGGGTCCTGTTCGGCTCCGCGTTTGCCATCGGGCCCGGCAAGGCAGACCTGCTGCAGGCCATTGCGCAAACCGGCTCGATTTCGGCCGCGGCGCGCAGCATGGGCATGTCGTATCGGCGTGCGTGGCTGCTGATCGACACCATGAACCAGTGTTTCCGTGAGCCGGTGGTCGATACAGCCACCGGCGGCAAGGGCGGCGGCGGCGCCCGGATCACTCCGTCCGGCTTGACGGTGCTGCGCCGTTATCGTGAGATGGAAGCGGCTGCGGCCGCACCCGTCGCCAGGCACATGGCCGGCTTTGCCCGCCTATTGCGCAAGGTTCCGCCCACCGGCAAGACTTACTAGCGCGCACCGTCCAGTCCGCGCTTCACGGTTGAGCAAGCGGCTGCGGCCGCCTATTTTTTGGATAGCGTTATATACAATGCAATATAACGATGGCAGAATTGGAGCGTATCATCAGCAGTTTCAAGGGAGCGTTGGCAGTGACAGTAGCGGAAGTCACCATTCTGGTATGCGCGTTTTTCGTGGTCGCGACGCTCTACACCACGGTCGGACATGCCGGTGCGTCCGGATATCTCGCGACGATGGCTCTGGTCGGTGTAGCGCCCGCGGTCATGCGCCCGACGGCGCTCGCGTTGAACATCCTGGTGGCGGCAATCACGGTCTATCGGTTCCGCCGCGCGCGTTATTTTTCCTGGCCCGCGCTGTGGCCGTTTCTGCTGGGCTCGGTGCCGCTGGCAGCTTACGGCGGTGCGATACGACTGCCGCCGGGAATGTACTATGTGGTGGTAGGGGCAGTGTTGCTGGCGTCGGCGGTCGCGCTGGTGTGGCGTGTATACGGTACCGGTTTCAGGCGCGATGAGGCCGGAATTTCAATGAAAAGGACGCTTGCAGTGCCGATCGGCGCTGTCATCGGGCTCGTCTCGGGCCTCACCGGAACTGGCGGCGGGATCTTTTTGAGCCCGGTACTGCTGCTGCTCCGGTGGAGCGGGCCCAAGACGACGGCCGGCATCTCCGCGCCATTCATTTTGGCCAATTCTACCGTCGCATTGGTGGCCGGATCCGTCAGCGCCGGTACGCTGCCAGTCGAACTGCCATGGTTGGCAGCCGCAGCGGTTGCCGGAACGCTGGTAGGCACCTGGCTGGGCTTGAGCAAGTTATCGCAGCGGGGGCTTGTTACAACACTCGCTGTGGTGATGCTGGTGGCGGGCGGCAAGCTGCTGGCCACCGCTTGAATCGGTGAACAAATAATGGGGCGGGAGCTGGCGCTGGTGCGCGGTACAGGCGATGTCGGCTCCGCGGTCGCGCACGCGTTGTTTCGCAACGGCTTTCAGGTCGTGCTGCACGACGTCGCGCGGCCGGCTCATACGAGGCGCGGCATGGCGTTCACCAACGCGCTGTTCGAGGGCAAGGCGGAACTTGCCGGCGTGCTGGCCGAGATTTCGCACGATATCGAGGGTGTAGCGCATGGGCGCGCTTGCGGCCGTGCGGTGCCGGTGACGACCGTGGCGATCGAAGCCGTGGTCGATGCGCTCACTCCCGCAGTCATGGTCGATGCGCGCATGCGCAAGCGTGCGACGCCTGAGCCGCAGCGCCATCTCGCCGGCCTCACCATAGGCCTCGGCCCCAATTTCGCTGCCGGTGAGCAGACTGACATCGCAATCGAGACCGCATGGGGCGATGAACTGGGGCGGGTGATCCGTAGCGGACGGACGCGGCCGCTTGCCGGCGCGCCGCGCACGATTGCCGGTTACAGTTCAGACCGCTACGTCTATGCGCCGGTCGGCGGCGCGTTTATTACCGGGTGCGAAATTGGGATGAAGGTCGGCGCCGGCCAGCGCATCGCGACCATCGGCGGCACTGCGCTGGTGGCGCCGCTTGCCGGCCGGCTGCGGGGGCTTACTCACTCCGAAGTCGAAGTCGCGCAGGGCACGAAGGTGATCGAAATCGACCCGCGCGACGAGGACGCCGACATCTACGGCATCGGCGAGCGGCCGCACCGCATCGCTGCCGGCGTGCTTGCCGCAATTGCGCGCTGATCGTTCTCGGTGTCTTGAGTTATCATCTGTTTAAGCGCGGGATCATACACACGGAGAAAGAAAATGATTCGAACCTCATGGATCCCCGCGTTCCTCATTGCATTGAGCTACTCGTTATTACCGCCAGCACCGGCAGCGGCACAGTCGCCCCACACCCATGAACACAGCTTCGCCGGCGCGGAGAAATGGGCGCAGGTGTTCGACGATCCGCAGCGCGACGCGTGGCAAAAGCCCCACGAAGTGATTAAGGCGCTGGCGCTCAAACCCGATGCGGTCATCGCGGACATCGGTTCGGGTACCGGTTACTTCGCGGCGCGCTTTGCGAACATGGTGCCGAAGGGCCGGGTCTACGGTGTGGATACGGAGCCCGACATGGTGAAATACCTTGCCGGCCGCGCAAAACGCGAGGGGCTGAAAAACATCACCGCGGTTTTTCTGATTTTTCAACCCGCGAAGCAGTGAATCCAGGCGTGCGGTGCCACCGGTGCGATCAACGACCAATGCCGAGCTCGGCACGCTCGCGATAGACAAAGTCCTGCCTGTCCCGCCGGCCCACGAGCCACTCCGGATTGGGTTGGAGTGCATCCTCTGCGACTTCAAGCAGTTGCTTCCAATCCTGTATCACCGAACGACGCGCAATCCGCCATTCGCCATTGCGGCGCTCGAAACGATCAACGTATCGCGAAGCGGTAAGCAGATCCATTCCCACACCAGGTTTTCCCGCCTTTCCGCCGGATAGTTGCGCCAGGCTGGCTTTTGCATCCGCAGGATAGCGTTGCAAGGTCCGGATATAGGTTTCCACCAAAGCAAGGTCCGGGGTTGCGAATTCGATCAGTATGTTGCTGATCTGGTGGCTCGAGAACGGGATCGGTTTGTGCCGCTCGCGAACCCACTCAATAAGGCCTTCCACGCCTCCGGCATAGGGGCCATGGGTGTCGATCGCATCCGGATGAAAAACGGCACGCATGCCGTCGAAATCCAGGCGGTCTATGGCGCGACACCATTGGTACATGACATCCTGGATAGCCATACGATCTGCAATCCGCTCGACCGAGTACTGATCTAAGACGCTCATCTGCAACTCCTTTCTCTGGCACCACGTGTGACCACTGGACTGGTTTTTGCCCGCGCAATCATTAATCGATTCGCGTTCGTCCCGCCGCATGCTCTGCCGCCAGGTATCCAAACACGATCCCGGCGCCTATCGACGATCCACCCTGATAGCCTACTCCCAGAAAAGTAGGGGCTGCCACGTTGCCGCAAGCATAGAGTCCGCGGATGGGCTGGCCGCGCGCGTCGAGAACGCGCGCCGCCGGATCCGTCAACAAGCCGGCGCTGCAGATGCCTCCCATCTTCAGAGGCAGTGCGTGGAAGGGAGGTTTTTCCAGGGGCGCGAGCTGAGGATTGAGCTTCAGTTCCGTGTCCCCGGCATTGTTGCGTGAAAAGGCGGATTGCCCCCGGCCAAACACGGTATCCCGGCCCTCGCGCGCGTCGCTGTTGAAGCGTTCGACGGTCTTGAGGAATCCATGCGCATCGATGCCAATTCGTTCCGCCAAGCCGGACAGGGTGTCGCTGCGGACGATCGACGGATGTGCCGCCCGCCCCGGCGGTGCGTTCGCGACCGGATATCGCTCCCGGAACAGGTCGTCGAAAATCATGAAAGCGGGCAGATTCGCGAACCTGCGTTCGCGACGATCGTATTGTTGCAATGCCATCACGACATCCTGAAACTGGGTTTCGTCGCAGAAACGTTCGCCGCGCCGGTTGACGGCAATGGCGCCCGGCATCGGCAACCCGCGCAAGCCCACCGAGAAAAACGCCTCGGGCTGACCGGGAACCGGGGCGCCGACGAAAAGAGAGTTGTTGACCGCAATGCGAAATACGCTTGCGCCGATTTCGGTTCCGAAGACCAGCGCATCACCCACGTTGCCCGGCGCGAAGGGATTCATCCATTCCGGAAAACCCTCAAACTGGCGGACCAATTCCGGACTTCCTTCATAGCCGCCGGTCGCCAGGACGACGCCCCGCCGCGCGCGCACGCTGCTTCCATCCGCCAATCTCACGCCGGTCACGCGCCCACGTTCAAGCAGGAGTCCTGCCGTTTGCGCGTTCACCCGGATCGATGCACCGCGTGACAGCATCGAAGCGACCAACTGGCCGATGAGGGCTTCGCCGCATCCCAACAGCCCCTGGCGCTCCCGTTCCGCGACCTCCGCTTCCGGCCAGTTGCGACGATTGGCAAAACCGCCCCAGCCCACGCTGTCGCTCCAGGCGATACCGGGCACGTTGTGAATGCTGCGACGGATAGAGTTGCTCCATGGTTCTAACGTGGAGCGGGCGATCAGTTCCGGCTCCACCATCCTCCGGCCATCGGCGCAACTGCCGGGTCCGCCCGGATAAAAATAGTCCGGCAGGCCGAGCGCCAGGCGGAGCCGGACGCCCAGCGCCAGCAGGGCGTCGAGGACGCGTGGCGCTTCCCGAACATAGGCCTCGAGATTGGCGGGCAATTCCTGGCCGCCGCCGACGAACCTGGCATAGGCAAGTGCCGTTGCAAAGTCATCCGCGAGTCCCGCTGCGGCGGCGAGACTGTTGTTGGGAATCCAGATCGTGCCCAGCGAGTCGGCGGTTCCGCCTCCGAGCACACTCGCCTTTTCAATCAGGCACACGGAGAGGCTCATGCTTGCGCCCGCCAACGCCGCCGCACAGCCGGCGCCGCCCGATCCCAGTACTACGAGGTCGAATTCGTTTGCGGCCGCCATGGTCCTATTTCCTCAACTGGGGACCAATTTCGGTTACTTCTTCAAATATCCCCAGGAAGCATAACAAATGGCCGGCAGTGACAGGACTAAACCGGCCCACAGAAGTGTTTTTCTTCGCCTAGTCATCCTGCAACATAACGCCCGCGCTAACTGGCGCGCGCTGCCCTTGCGCGCGTCCGAGTTGAGCGCGTCGTTAGGCGCGATGACCGCTTCGCGAGCCAGTGACTGAACGATGCTTGGCTTTCGCCCGACGGCTTGCCGGCCAGCAGTCCTTCGACGCTTATATCTTCGTCGAGATCCTCCCAGTGAATACCTAGACCTCGGCCGATCAGCCGCCAGCGCTTGCGCTCCGCCGGGGTTGCGTGCAATAACCGCGGATACCACGAGAGGGGAACCGAAATGGTTCTACCATCGCTCAAGTCGACGCAAAGCGTGTCGACCGAAACGGTTACGTTTTCGGCAAAGGGTACTTCCATCTCAACGGCCGAAGTACTCATTCCAGGCCTCCATAAGCTCAACACGATGATCGCTCACCAGTCTTTCGATCCGCGCGAGTTCTACGCGCGAAAACCCGCCACTGCTTTGTAGCCGAATTGGATCGAGCCAGAATTTCGCGATTCTATCATCCCGCTCGACATGGACGTGTGGAGGTTCGTCACGGTCTCCCGCGTAAAAGAAGAAGCGATAAGGGCCGGATCTCAGTACTGTCGGCACAGGACGGCTCCGAATCCGGGTCTCTCTCGCCAACGTCCACGCCCACCGGCGCGCGACTGCAATGGTGAAACAAGGTGCGACGCTTCACGCGCGTCCGGGGGTTCGGCCCGATTTCGCCGCATTGTGGACACTTCATCGCGATGTTCGCTTTGCGACCCATTCAAGAAGCGCCTCGTTCATTCTCGTCTGCCAGCCTGTGCCAGTGGACTTGAAGTACCGAAGGACCTCTGCGCTATACCTGACACTGACCAACTGCTTTGTTGGTGTTGCCTGCGGACCGCGTTGACCCCGTTTGCGTTTCTCTGCGAGGGCGGTCCGCACAGCGGCGTACCCACCCTTCTTTACAACTACCGCATTGGCCATCTTGACTTCTTCTGCAGCGGTAAGCGGCCGATCTTTGCCGGGTGCGGCGGCAATCACAGCTTCCCATTGCGCGGGACTAGCTGGAAACTTCTTTCGCGTAGCGCCTGATTTCATGCTTCTCTGCCTTGCGAAGACTGATGATGTGCGGCTCATCGCCTCGCTCCGTGTAGGTCATGTGCACGACGATGCCGTTGAGCCAGCCGAGCAGATTGATCCTCTGCTCACCATAGGCCTCTCGGGCATCTTCCCATGTGACGACCGGGGAATCGAAGACGGCCTCGCAACCAATGAGGTCCAGGCCGCGGGCCTTGATGTTGCGTAGGCGCTTCGGTTCATCCCAGGTCGGCATGCTTTGATTGTAGCTACAAGCGAACTGCCTGTGCAAGTTTGTTTGTAGCTACACCGTAAGGCCGCGCTGTTTCTTCTATGGGCTGGTCGCCAGCCATCACGCGCCGCCCTTGGCAGTCGCGTGCATGGCTCTGTTATGCGGGGGCTTCCCATTGAGATCGATCCCGGTCTCCCGGCGGTGCTTGTTCCAGGTTTTCTCCAAGAACTTGACCTCGTGCGCCGGCGCGATGCCGAAGCGATTCAGGGCAAGGATGGTCGCCCGCACAGAGACGCCCCCCGCGCCCTGGACCATGGGTTCGTTACAGCACGGGCACAGCGTCGAGGTCGTCACGGGTTCGAGGTTCCGCGATTTCCGAATCCCCTTCAGCATGTCGTCCAGTTGATCACGCAGTCCGATGATCTCCGCCCAGGACATCTTCGGCCGCCAGTCTGCCCGAAGAACCTCGACCATTTCTGGAAACCAGGTACGCTGTCGGTCACCGGATGCCATTCAACCACTCCTATCAGCTCGATCCACCGTCGTTTCAGTGGCCCCGTCGCGTTCCCTGTCTGGCTGTCGGCCTCAAACCAGACACCCCGTTAACCCGGAGTGCAGAACCGCTCGTGCCTATTGACAGAGTTAAGCCATATCAACGCTCGCGTTGAGGCGCGCCATGAGGCGCACGGCGCCGAATCGCGTCGCACTCGAACGCAGAGTTAGAAGTCATGTCTGGGTTATCGAAGGCCGAAAGCACCCGGACTGCTGATCTTCGTAGGTGCACCTCGTCCCGTCATAGCAATAGTTTCCGTACCAATGTTGTGCGTGGACGGTAATCGGTGATCCGGCCGGAACTAAGCACCCCGATCCGGCCGCACGCGCTCGGGCCGCTGCGCGCCGTGAGCGGCCACGCCGCCCTTCCATCAAGGAGCATGACGAACTCGCCGCCTTATTCGATCATCTCGTCCGCGCGGATAAGCAGCGCCGGCGGCACCGTGATCCCAAGAGCCTTGGCGGCTTTGACGTTGATCACCAGCTCGAACTTGGCTGGCTGTTGAACCGGTAGATCACCGGGCTTCGCCCTGCAAGCCGTTGTTCGGTAGCACGCGCACTTGATCTGCGCCACCCTGATGTGACCACTGCTGGCCATAATCCGTCATTCAATCACCCGGTCGGCACGCACTAGAATCGATTGCGGGATCTTCAGCCCGAGCGCCTTCGCCGTCTTCTGATTGACCACCAGCTCGAACCTGGTCGGCCGCTCGACCGGCAGGTCTCCCGGCTTCGCGCCCTTGAGGATTTTGTCCACGTACGTCGCCGCCCGGCGAGCAAGCTGCAGAGTGTTGGTCGAGTAGCTGATCAATCCGCCGTCCTCTGCGAATTGATTGATGGGGTACGCGGCCGGAATACGCAGCTTGGCGGCGAGCGCGACCACGTCGCCGCGAAAATTGATCAGGATCGGATCGAGCAGCGCCACCAGCGCCTCGCAGCGCTCGCGGGCGCAACGTTCCGCCAGCAGCCGCAGTTGCGACGGCGACTCGGCGAACGCCTCGATCAGCGTCAAGCCGTAGGCCTTCGCCGCCGCGCGCGAGCCGGCACGCACGTCCAGTTCGACTGCCCCCAGCCCAGAGGAAAGCGCCACCACGCGCTTGGCGCGCGGCGCGATCTCCTGCAGCAGCTCGAACAGCTTGGTCGTTAACTCGTCGCCCTGGTTGGTCACTCCCGTGACGTTGCCGCCTGGGCGCGCCAGGCTCGCGATCAGCCCGACGCGCTGCGCACCCGCGCCGCCCGTCATCACGATCGGGATTGTCTTCGATTCTCGGTGGAACGCCTGCGCGGGGAGCACAAGGTTGGTCGCGGCGACGTCGGGCTTGAGGCCCAGCAACTCGCGGGCGAGCTCCGGCAGCCGCTCTACCCGATTGCTGCTCCAGCGCACTTCCATGCGGTAGTTTTGTCCCTCGCGGTAGCCCAGTTCTCGCAATCCCTCGCGCAGGGCCTCCAGGCGCGGACGGGTCGCGCTCTCCGTTCCATGGAACAGCACCACGATCAGCGGCATGCGCGGCTGCGCGGAAGCACCACCGGCGGCAAGAGCGGCGCATAGGGCCAAGAGCAAAGCGTACGCGGCGCGCAGCTTCATTCGCTTACCGTCTTCGCAGGTATCTGCTGCCACCGTGCCACCGAACGTCCGGCTTCAGGCGCGCGCTGCCTGCGGCGCGTCGCTCTGCGAGCCGCTGTTCGGTGGCACGCGCGCCTGAACTGCGCTGCCCAGAGAGCCTGCCAATGGCCAAGAGCGATCACTCGATTATCCTGTCGACGCGCACCAGGATGGACTGCGGAAACTTGATCCCGAGCGCCCTTGCGGCTCTGCGGTTGACGACCAACTCGAACGTGGTCGCTTGTTCGACTGGCAACTCGTTGGGCTTGGTCCCTCTAAGTATTCTGTCCACGAAGTACGCCGCCCGGCGAAAGGTGCCCGCGAAGTCCACCCCGTATCCGATCAGGCCGCCCGCTTCCGCGAACTCCTTGGCGCCGGTCGAAGGGAGTCGCGTGTTTGCCGCAATATCCGCAATTGATCGAAGGTTGCCGAGAAACATCGGGTCGTCGACGATCTCAACCGCATCAACACGCCTTTTCGCCATAGCGGAAAAGGCGCCTTCGAACTCTTTGGGGCTTCGCGCTTCGAATAGGGAAAGTTCCACCGTCAACGTCTCAGCGGCGAGCCGAAGGGCTTGGAGCGTCGTGCCCATTGCCTGAGGATTGTCCGGATTTATCAGGGCACCTACTTGGGTGATGCGCGGAACGGCCTCCTTGAGCAGTTCGAGCCGTTTCGCATGGAGTTCGGGGTCAAAGTAAGTCGAGCCGGTGACGTTCCCGCCCGGCCGCGCGAGGCTGGCGATGAGGCCCGTGGACACGGCATCGCCGCTGACCGCCATGACAATCGGAATCGCCGTCGTCGCCCGCTTGGCCGCACGGGTTCCCGGTGTCCCACCGGTCACGATCACGTCAACCTTGAGACGAACCAGCTCGGCCGCCAGATCGGGGAGCCGATCGTATTTGCCGTCCGCCACGCGGAACTCGATGACAAAATTACTGCCCTCCACGTAACCGAGGTCACGCAAACCCGCCCGCAGCGCCTCCACCCGACTCGCGTAGCTGGACGCGTACGCTGGAATCAGGAACCCGATCCGGGCGATCTTCGCCGGCTGCTGGGCGAAAGACTCAAGCGGCGCCGCGAGCGCAGCACCGATTGCGGCGACGAATCGACGCCGGTTCATTCGATCACCTCCTCCGCCCGCAGCATCTCATCTCATCTCAACTGCCATCGTGCCACCGAACGTCCGTGTTGTGGTGCGCGCGGCTGCTCTTGCCGCGCGTCACTCTCGAACACGCGGTTAGACCTTGGCTTGCCCATCGCGCTGTTGTAGCACAAACGATACGTACTGCGATCGTGACGCGCCATTAATGGGAAGTTGTCTGTCTTTACACCAAGAAACCAACGCGTCGACATCAACGTGAACCTTCTCCGCCCGCTGGCCTTGACGCTCGAACATTCCGAGAGCATCGAGAGCGTTTTGTTCCCATTGCTCAAAGGTATCATCAAGTTTGTTTCGGTCATCAGCAACTTCCATAAGGCGCTGCCACTGTGCGCGATCGAACCACGCGAAACCTACAACAATATTGCGATCAGGCCGGGGCTTCAACATGTGCGTATTGCCGAGGTCAACGTCCGGCTTCAGGCGCGCGCCGCATTTGGCGCGTCGGCCTGCAAGCCGTTGTTATACCGTCACCCGCACGTTGTCGTGCAAGTATTCCGGAGCGAAATCCGCTCCGTTTGGCCACACCAACGTGTGGAACTCTGGATGAATCATGAACGCCTGAAAAAACGTGAGGTTCCGGAGCGGTTCGAACACTGGACCCTTCAGCGAGGTGGCCAGATCAATCTCGCCGGCGAGACCGTCGCGAAACCTGAGCCACAGCACGTGTCCACTGACGTACCGCGCTTCGAGAATGTGGTAATCCATGGTTCTACTCCAACGGTGTGATGCGGTTGAGCGGTTTGCCCTGCCGCGCCAGTTCCCAGTCCTTCAACAATTCTTGCCTATGAAGCGCGGACCACTCAAGCACATGTCGCAGTGCTCGCGCGGGGAAATTTCCATGAACGGTCCCGGTTTCCACCTCAACCGAAATCTCGTGCTCCCCGTAGACCGCGTGGAAGTGCGCCACACCATGCTCATTGTAGAACATGCCGATTACAATGCCGAGAAATCGTGACAGTTCGGGCATAGTCTTCTCAACGGTCTAACGTCCCCGGTAACCGGCGCGCGCCCACGAACGATTGCGTGGCACGCCGCCTCCGCGCGCGTCCGGGTTCACCGGGCTGTTAGAGCGCATTTGCGACCTCTTGCAGGAGAGCCGAGAATTGCACCCGTTGGCGCCTGAAACCAACAACTGAATTCGTCACCGTAACGGGATTGGCCCCACGCTTCGCCAAGAAATCAAGGACCAACAGCGCAGTCGCGAAGGCAGCGTATACGTCC
>Ga0326597_10002135_pt1 | contig 30082 bp, 25 predicted proteins | sample RVTome_12_FD_203789 | JGI IMG/M metagenome (GOLD analysis project Ga0326597, IMG submission 203789) | Soil microbial communities from uranium-contaminated site in the Upper Colorado River Basin, Wyoming, United States - RVT100D185 | ecosystem: Environmental > Terrestrial > Soil > Contaminated >...
TGTCTGGAGGGCAGGCGGCCCTTGGTGAGGCCATCAAGCTCGGCGCACTGCTCGCCATCGAGAAGCTTAAGGCCCCCATCGAGCGAGTGGGATTTTCGGTCGAGCTAGTTCCTTTCGATGACCAGGCTAGGCCCGATGTCGGGGTCGCCAACGCCAAGAAAATCATGGCCGACCCCGACATCCTACTTGTCATTGGTCACCTGAACTCCGGGGTCGCTATTCCGTCGTCGGAGCTATACAGGCAAGTGGATCTCGCCATGATCTCGCCTGCAAATACAAACCCCAGAGTCACTGATCGTGGCTACCCGAATGTCAATCGCGTCATCGGCCGGGATGATGTGCAAGGCACTGTTGGGGCCGAGTTCGCAAAGGCGGCGTTACGGGGAGGCCCTGTATTTGTGATCCACGATAGAACCTCCTATGGGCAGGGCACGGCCGATTTTTTCCGAACTGGCGCTGAGCGCCTGGGGATTCGCGTCCTCGGATTTGAGGGAACAGAGGAGAAGATCAACTTTGGTTCCCTCATCGAGAGGATCAAGGCTAGAGACCCTGACTTGGTGTATTTCGGAGGGATCTACGACCAGGCTGGAGTCTTCTTCAAGGAGGCTAGGGGCGCGGGTATTCGGGCAGCATTCGTCGGCCCGGATGGAATGGACTCGTCCGACCTGGCGAAGATAGCCGGGCAAAGCGTGGTGGGGCTGCACTATACGACCACGGCAGGGCCAGTGAACGTGTATCCGGAGGCCCGCGAATTCGCGAGAGAGTTCCGCAATCGGTTTAGGAAAGAACCTGAGCCCTACGCGGCCGAAGCCTATGATGCGACCATGGTCGGCCTGAAAGCCCTGGAACTGGCCATCCAGGAAGCTGGCGGGCGGAAGCCAACTAGGCGGCAGGTGAGTGCTACGATTCGTCAGCTTCCTGAAATTCAGGGAGTTACAGGCCCTATCTCCTTCGACGAGAAGGGGGATCGAAAGCGAGCCCGCTATTTCGTCATCCGCGTTGAGTCCGCAAACCACGCACTGTGGGGTCAAAACCGTCTCGTGAAAAGGATTGAGGTCGCCCCGCCGCCCTTACGCCGATGACGTGTGTTACAATTCCCAGGAGAACGTCCGGTAAGCGCACTCCACCCAGACCTTCCGCAAGATGAGCGGCCACCCCTCGCAAAGCGTTCATCAGCAGTCGTGGCCTTCTTGGGCTTTCGTGTTGACAGCGTAGTCTGCGGCCATGAACACCCCCCACCCAACACAACGCCACTGAATGTGAACTTCATGGTTTCTTGACAGTTTCCGCTCGAACTATCATACTAACGCCAATCAATCTTGATCAATATTGGATGGAGGTTAACCGTGACCACGAAAGCCGCAGGACTGAAAGCACCACTGATGGTCCAACGCCTTCCGATCACCCAGGCCCGCATTAACCTCGGGGCCTTGGTCAGACGGGTACACTTGAATAAAGAGTACGTGATACTGGAAAAGGACGGGATCCCCATAGCTGGCGTCATGGACATCGGCGAATTCGAGGACTACCTCGAGCTTCGTGACCCGAAGGTCCGAGAGCACATCCGGAAGAGCTACCAGGAATACAAGGGCGGGAAGGGCCGACCGATCGAGGAATTTCTCGCTGAACTCAGGACGGGAAGAAGGACAAGAGCCAAAGCCGCACGGCGTCAGAAGCTATGACGCCGCCTTTTTCTGTCCGCACCACTCCCCATTACGAGCGCCTCGTTCAAAAGCTCCTCAGAGGCCAACCCGACCTTCAGGCGCTCCAAGACCAGTCCGAGAGATCCTCTCAACCGACCCCTACAACCGTACACGGACATACCACATCAAGAAACTCGAAGGGGTCCGCCCGGGAGAAGGTCAATACCGGCTGACGCTGGGCCGTTGGCGCTTCCGCTATGACATCTTCGGGCGAGAGGTGTGGCTCTTCTACTGCGGCCTCCGGCGCGAAGCCACCTACCGATAGATTCCGGTTAAACCAGCTGTGGCCTTGTTCTGTTCTTCCTGCCCTTCGTCCGAGACCCCTCCCCGAAACGACTTGCGCACCGGCAGGCATGCGCTGGTCAGCCATGCCTGGCAGGCCCTGCCCTCGGCCGTCCACGAAGAGAGCAAAGAAGCCCAGGTCGAATCCAGGGGACGGGACAGGCAATCAGGCGACCCCGCCGATCGCGGGGCAATCTGATAAGCTGGAGCCACTGGGTCCCGGGTACCTTCTGAGTGTGCCCAGTTGCCAAATTGCCTAGTTGCCGGATTGCCGAGAGATCCTGGCGTCTTGGCGGTTGGGCGCGCGGGTTACAAAGCCGGAGCGCTGAGCGGGCCTGCCTTACCTGTCCCCGTGCGGATCAGTCCGGTTTGGTCCAGGTAGAACGAACGAGCTTTCTTGTCGCCGTTTTGCGGGGATGCGGTAATCGAGTAGGTGTAGGAATTCGTCGAGGGATCGTCCAGTGCCGTCAGGGCCAGGGAGTAGTTTTGCACAATCCGGGAGCTGGTCGTTCGCGCCGGCCCGCGCCGGGGAGGTCGACTGCGCACCCGCTTGGAGTTCTTCGCATCCGGGATCACGCCGGTCTCCTCCAGCTCGTCGAAGTCGCCCGAAAAGCCAAGCGAGTCCGTCTCCAGACGCCACGCCAGCTGGCCCTTGTGCACCTCGGCCATGTACAGGATCAAAGCGGTCTCCCGCGCTCGCTGCACGAAGCCAAGATAGGTCGGGAGTCCGATCGCCGCCAGGAGCGCGATCACCCCGAGGGCAATCAGCAATTCGATGAGCGTAAATCCGCCCTGGGCGTGACCAGGGCTCGTCCGACGAGCCATGCAAGCGCTCACAGGTTCACTCCGCCCCGGCCAGACGGGCCGCATTCTGTTCGAGATCGTCGAGCGCCTCACTAAGGCTGGGCGGCAAGGTCAGCCCGGACGATTGCTCCCGGACAGCAGCGACCGTGGCTTGCAGGTGCGCTTCACGATCCCGTTGCGCTTCCTCTCGCAGGAGCAAGGCCTCACCGAGTGCGTTCACGGCCGCCTCTAGTTCCTTCAGGCGATCCCTGCGGCGCAACACGACCCGCGTCGCGTACCGGCCGGCGGCGAACTCCCCCAGAATCCGTTGGATGTGAAAGGCCGGACCCACCAGGCGATGGGTGACGAAGATGGACTGGAATGCCACAAGAATTCCCACCACCGCCACGCTGGGCCAGAACCGCCTGTGGAGATCGATCACCTCTCGGGCAATCCAGATCTGTTCCTCCGGGCTCGCCATCGCGTTGAATTGCTCGAACAGGGGATAGAAAATCAGAAAACCCAGCAGGAGAGAGTAGGCGACAACAAATAGCAGGATGGTGACCGCAACCCGGAGCTGGTAGGCGGGCTGAAGGATGATTTTCCTCCGACGGAACCTGGGCCATTTCTGTGTGGCGGTCACTTCGGCTCCTCCTGTGTCCTGCTCCGTCCGGATCATTCATGGATGGAGCCCTGAGTCATCCGGACCAGATGACCAATGGCCGCTCGGCTGAGCGCACGACGAAGCCAAGTTGCAATGACCAATGATGGTGACCGGGGAGCGGGCTGTCCAGTGGAATCTCACGAGTGCTATCTGCGGTGAGTCATTGGGGGTGGTTCCTTGGCTGGGATTGGTTGCGATCTCATTGCGGGAGAGGCAACGGTCGTCCCGGTCCGTGTCCACGGCCCCCCGATGAAACCGCCAAGGAGTCGTCCGGGGGCCCAGCGCCATCACTCCACAGGATTGCCGACGATGAAGGCTTGGGAAATGCCTTGGGCAATGTCCATGCCCAATCCGCCGCGAGAGCCCGGCAGAATTCTGGCCCTCCCGGATCTCTTGATTTCTAAAAGAGTTTCCCCGGCCTGGAATGCCGTGGTCGTGGACCAGGAAAGGATCCGCTAGCGGGAAGCGGCGTGCAAGTCTTTCAGTATTTGCATGCGGCAGCTCAGCCCAGACAGTGCATTTGAACCGCCAAGGCCGCGATGGCGAATGAGTCCGTGGGTCAGGGCAGGGTGGCGGGAGCTTCTGCGGAGGGGGCGCTCTCGTTCCGCCGGGGGGAGCGGTCCACGGCGGTCACGCTGTAGAGGTAGCTCGCGCGGGGACGCGCCGTTCGGTCGGTGAAGGTCGTGCTCTGGATCGGCGCCTCGGTCAGGCGAGCCGGTGTCAGGGCGGGCGGCTCTCGCCGGTACACGACGTATCCCAGCAGGTCCGCCTCGGGGTTGATGTCCCAGCTCAAGGCGATGGTACCAGCCGCCGCAACGGCGACCAATCCCCTGGGGGGTGCGGGGGGCGTGAGATCCATGGGCGCCGCCGAGATCTCGTTGGAGCTGGCACTCTCGCGCCACGGCGGCCGCTCCCCTGCCACGCTCCGGACCACGTAGTAGTAGGTCGTCTCGTTCGTCAGTCCGGCATCCCGGAACCGGGTGTCTATGACGGGTGCGGCGTTGATGGGCTGGGTCCCGTAGGCATGAGGCTGAACGCCCCGGTAGAGGTTGTAGCCTCGGAGCGGGGGGCTCCCGGCGGGGCCGCCACCTGCGGGCGGTTTCCAGGTCAAGTCCACCGCCCCGTCCCCGGCCGTGACCTGGAGGGCAGTCGGCGGCGCGGGCGCGAGGCTGAATTCCACGAAGGTGTCCGGTGACGATCGCCCCACCGTGCCACTCCGGTTCACCGCCTGCACTCGATAGGTGTAGCGGACGCCGGGGCGCAACCCCGCCGGGCCCCCGTCGTCCCGATAGGCGTACTGATTCCCCTGCACGGTGGCGTTGTCGGGCTGCTCGGCGTGAATCGTCGCCAGGAGGGAAAAGGCCGGCTGCGATCCGGGGACGGCCGCGCCCACGGCGCGAGAGAGCCGGAATTCGGCGAGATCCGTCAGGGGCGATCCATCCTCGTTACGGACGGGCCGGACCCAGCTCACCAGGATGTCGGTGTCGCGCGGTCCCGCCCGGACGCTCTCCACGGCGGCCGGGGCCACGCGTCGGGGCGGTATCGGCGCCCCCCTGCGCCCGCAGGCCAGCGGGAGGAGGGCGGCGATCACGATCCAGGGGGTGGCGCGGGCCAGGAGACGCCGGACGGGATGCCTCATGGACGGCGCAGGATGTACTTGGCCTCGCGGATCGCATCCGACACCAGGCGGGAGTTGGTCCCGCCGGCCGACTTCCGCCGGTCGATGCAGTTCTCCAGGCGGATGTATTTGAGGACGTCCGGTCCGAAGGCCCGCGAGAAATGGCGCAGGCGATCCAGTGGAAGATCCTCCAGCCGTTTCCCTTCCTCCACGCACTCCCGCACGATGCGACCCACGATCTCATGCGCCTCGCGGAAGGGCACCTCCTTCGTGACGAGGTACTCGGCGAGGTCCGTGGCGTTGAGGTATCCATCGGCCGCGGCCGCCCGCATCCGCTCGGGACGGAACTTGATCGCCTTCAGCATGGAAGGCAACACGTCCAGCGTTTGCCGGACGGTGTCCACGGCGTCGAAGACCGGCTCCTTGTCCTCCTGGAGGTCGCGGTTGTAGCTCAGGGGCAGTCCCTTCAGGATGGTGAGCAGGGCCATCAGGCTGCCGTACACCCGGCCGGCCTTCCCCCGGGCCAGCTCGGCCACGTCCGGGTTTCGCTTCTGCGGCATCATGCTGGAGCCGGTGGCGAAGGCGTCCGGCAACTCGATGAAGCCGAATTCGGCACTCGCCCACAGGATCAGCTCCTCTGCCAGCCGGGAGATGTGCATGGCCAGGATGGCGCAGCAGGCCAGGAATTCCACGGCGAAGTCCCGGTCGGACACCGCGTCCTCGCTGTTGGCGGCGATCTTGGGAAACTCCAGGAGCTTGGCCACGTAGGCCCGGTCAATGGGCAGGGTGGTCCCCGCCAGGGCGCCCGCACCGAGGGGCAGGACATTTACCCGCGTGAGGCAGCCCGAAAATCGCTCGCGGTCCCGCTGGAACATCTCGAAGTAGGCCAGCAGGTGATGTGCCAGGAGGAGGGGTTGGGCCCGCTGGAGGTGCGTGTAGCCCGGCATGATGGTTTCCAGGTTCACCTCGGCCTTGGCCACCAGACCCGCCTGGAGACTCCGGATCCCCTCGCGGATCTGGCCGATGGCCTCGCGCAGGTACAGGCGCAGATCCAGGGCCACCTGATCGTTCCGGCTCCGCGCGGTGTGGAGCTTGCCCGCGACCTCGCCGATCTTCTCCCGCAGGCGATGCTCGATGTGCATGTGGATGTCTTCCAGCGCCGGGTCGGTGCGGAACTCCCCCCGCTCGATCTCCGCCTGGATCTCGGTGAGACCGGCCACGATCGCCTCCATCTCTTTCTTGGAGAGGAGGCCACACTTCGCCAGCATCTGGGCGTGGGCGATGCTCCCCGCAATATCGTGGGGGGCCAACCGCCGGTCGAAATGGATCGAGGCCGTGAAGGTCTCCACCTTCGGATGGGTGTCCCCTTCGAAGCGGCCGCCCCAGGGCTTTTTGCGTTTCATGCGTAGGCTCCGTTTGTCAGTCCAGCTCTTCCCGCGTGGACGCGCCGGAGATGATCTCTTCCCCCTCCAGCTTGCGCCACCGACCATGCTGCATGCCGTGAACGCTCAGGATCTTGAGCGGGCTCCTCGAGGTACGCGGATCCCGTTCGTGGAACCGGGAGAGGTCCAGGTGGTACAGGCGCGTCTCCCGCCCGAAGCGCAGGCGGGACACGGGGCCTTCCCCCGGCTCGTCCGTGGAGTATTCCGCCACCGACGTGGCGGGCAGCCGGCGTCCCTTGTGGACCAGGACGGCGCTGTGGCCGAATCCCGCTTGGGTCTCGGCCACCCCGTCCACCTCCGTCTCCCCGGAGGCGTTGAGCAGGATCGTCGTGGCCGTCTTCACCCCGGGGGTAGAGATCAGGTGCTCCCCGTAGAACCCCACCGCCGTGTCCCGGAAGACCTGGTGCTCCGGTTTGGGGTTGCACTGGATGACGAACAGCAGGTCCAGCGGCTGTCGTTCCCGGTAATAGATCTCGTTGGCCTTCCGGATGATGGTAAGGATGTTGGAGCCGTGGCGGTCCCGGTAGATGTAGTCCAGGCAGATGAGGACGATGAAGCTCAGCGGGGCAAGCTGGGAGCGGAACAGGTACAGGACCTGCCCGCGGTACAGGTCGCGGGGCTGGTCCAGGAACTCCTCGCCGAAGAAGGGATGCGTCTTGGCCTCCACGAAGCACCGGAGGTCGCCGTGATCGTCCTTGACCGCCACCAGGCACCAGTTCACCGGGCGGTCCACCTCCGCGCGGTCCCCGCTCTCCAGCAGCTGCCGGTGCGCCTCCGCATTGTGGACGTCGTACTCGGCCAGGAGCTGCCAGTATTGCCGGAGGGTGATGTGCTCGAAGCCGGCGATGGTCACCGAGTTGGGCCGGAAGTCCTTCTCGATGATAGCGAGGAAGTCGTCCTTGTGTTCGAAGGGGACCGACACCTCCGGAAACACGAGGAAGGTGGTCTGGTCCAGGTGGTCCTCGCCCCGCGCCACCATGCGGAGGATCTGCTCCACGGCGGACCACTGGCCCCGGGGGTCCACCAGCTTGTAGAAGTAGTTCCGGTAGCGGAGGCGGCTGGGGATCTGGGCCAGGAGCATGGACACCCGGTCCTCGACCGGCGGCCGGAGGGAAACGAACTTCTCGACGAGCTGCACCATACCCGAGCCGTCCTCCCAGGAGCATTCAGCCGTCAGCGATCAGCGGTCAGCCTTTTCTCCCGCCCCGTCGCCACGCGGTCACGGTTGAAGACGAATCGCCGCCCCCCGAGCGCCCAGGGCCAGACCTCGCGGTGCCTCGGGCGAAGAGCCGATCGCTCGTTTCTCTCAGCGCGTCCGGTGCTGCTGGGTCAAGGCCCGAATCCGCAATCGCAAGGCGTTCAGCCGGATGAAACCGGTCGCATCCCCCTGCTGGTACACCTGCTCCGCCTCGAAGGTGGCGAACTCGGGATCGTAAAGGGATAGGGGGGATTTCCGCCCGACCACGTCGCAGTTGCCCTTGTACAGCTTGAGGCGGGCGGTCCCCGTGACGGTCTTCTGCGACTCGTCGATCGTGGCCCGCAAGACCTCCATCTCCGGCGAGTACCAGTAGCCGTTATAGACCAGGTCCGCGAACCGCGGGATCAGCGAATCTCGGAGGTGCATCACCTCGCGGTCCATGGTGATGGACTCCACGGCCCGGTGCGCGGCGTGCAGGATGGTCCCGCCCGGGGTCTCGTACACGCCCCGCGACTTCATCCCGACATACCGGTTCTCCACCATGTCCACGCGGCCGATCCCGTTCCCGCCCCCCAGCCCGTTGAGATGGTGGAGCAGCGCCGCCGGCCCCATCCGGACCCCGTCCACGGCCACCGGGACGCCCTGCGCGAAGTCGATCTCCACATAGGTCGGCCGGTTGGGCGCCACCTCGGGCGAGACCGTGAGGACGTACATCTTCTCCGGCGGCTCGGCCCAGGGATCCTCCAGGATGCCCCCCTCGAAGCTGAGGTGGAACAGGTTCCGGTCACTGGAGTACGGCCGCTCCGCGGTCACCGGGGTGGGGATCCCGTGCTGCTTGGCGTATTCCACCAGGTCCGTGCGCGAGCGGAAGCTCCACTCGCGCCACGGTGCGATGATCCGGATGTTGGGATCGAAGGTGTAATAGGTGAGTTCGAAGCGGACCTGGTCGTTCCCCTTGCCGGTGGCCCCGTGGGAGACGGCGTTGGCACCCTCCTTTTTCACCACGGCCATCTGGCCCTTGGCGATGAGGGGCCGAGCCATGGACGTGCCCAAGAGGTACCGTCCCTCGTACAGCGCGTTCGCCTTGAGACACGGGAAGACAAAGTCCCTGACGAACTCGTCCTTCAGGTCCTCCACCTCGCATCTACTGGCGCCCGTCCGGATCGCCTTTTCCCGGACCGGCCCCACCTCCTCGCCCTGGCCGATGTCCGCCACGAAGGCAACGACCTCACACTGGTAGGTCTCGATCAGCCAGCGCAGGATGACCGAGGTGTCCAGCCCGCCCGAGTACGCCAGGACGATCTTCTTCACATCCCCTGCCATGCCAGCCTTCCTCCGCCCCTCCCCCGCTGGTCTGACGATTACCACACCGCCAGGATCCGGGCCGGGCCGCCCGAGGCTCCCTTGACTCTGGGCAGACCTACCTCTTCCACCCTCAAAGCGTTCCGCAGTTCGAGTGTTCGATCGTTCGGTTGTCCAGGAACCACCGAACCACCGGACTGCCGAACCACCGAACGCCTCTCTTACATTACAACTCCCCCGTCAACCATCAGGGCTTGCCCCGTGATGTTCCGCGCCTCCTCCGAGGCCAGGAACACGGCCGCGCACCCGATGTCCTCCGGCGTCTGCTCCCGCTTCAGAGGGATCCATTCCGCCACCCGCCGTTCGAACATCTGCCGGGGGGTGAGGGTCGCGTACTCCGGGTTGGTGGGCCGGATCACCTCGGCGATCGACCTCCACATGTCGGTCCAGAGGAGGCCCGGACAGATGGCATTCACGTTGACGTTGTACGCCGCCAGCTCCTTGGCCACGATCCGGGTGAACGTGATGACCCCCATCTTGGACACGCTGTAGGAGGGCATGGTCACGCTGGCCAGGGGTCCGGCGATGGACGCGATATTGACGATCTTGCCGTACCGCCGCTCCATGAAGTGGGGCGCGATAGCCTTGCAGGTGAAGAAGACGGATTTCACGTTCACGCCATGCACCTTGTCCCAGTCCGCCTCGGTCTGCCGGGTGAAAGGATGGCCGAGTCCGGGGATCACCCCCGCGTTGTTCACCAGGATGTCGATGCGACCCATCTGCCGGATACCGTCCTCGATGACCCGCTGCACCTGGGCCTCTTGGGTGACGTCCAGCGGCATGGCCGCCGCCCTCCGGCCGAGATCCCGCGCCTCCTTCGCCACGACCTCGGCGCTATCCAGCCGGATGTCGGCGACCAGAATGTCCGCACCCTCCCGCGCCATGGCTAATGCGATGGCGCGGCCGATCCCGGCCCCACCCCCGGTGACCAGCGCCACTTTTTCCGCGAGTCGCGCCATTCTGGCTCCATGCAAGAGCGTTCGGTGGTTCGGCTGTTCGGTGGTTCGGTGGTTCCGGAAACCCTGAACGGGCCGAACCGCCGAACCCTCGAACGGTCGAACGCTTTTGACCGCCCGTGAAACCTCGCGAAGCCCCGATCCAAAATACTACGTCCCTGAACCCAGTAGCGTAACGAGAATCGCTTTTTGCATGTGCAGGCGATTCTCCGCCTGGTCGAAGACGATGCTGTGTGGACCGTCCATGACCTCGTCGGTGATCTCCTCGCCGCGATGCGCCGGCAGGCAGTGCATCACCAGGACGTCCGGGCCGGCTTGCTGGACCATGCCGCGATCGAGCTGGAAGCCCTGGAAGTCCCGGAGCCGCTGGGCGTGCTCTTCCTCCTGCCCCATGCTGGCCCAGACGTCGGTGTACAGGACGTCCGCGCCCCGCGCCACGGCGCCGGGGTCGTGGGTCACGCTGAGACGCGCCCCACTGGCCTTGGCCTGTTCCTGGGTGCGCGCCATCACCACCGGGTCCGGCTCGTAACCGGGCGGGCAGGCCAGCGTGAAGTGGAGGCCCATCTTGGCCGCGCCCTGAAGCCAGGAATGACACACGTTGTTCCCGTCACCGATGAAGGCCACCCGCATTCCCGTAAGCGATCCCCGTTTTTCCCACAAGGTGAACAGGTCGCACAGGATCTGCACCGGATGATGGCCGTCGCTCAGGCCATTGATCACCGGAACACGGGAGTAGTGGGCCAACCGCTCCACCGTCCTGTGGCTGAAGGCGCGGGCGACGATGCCGTCCACCCACCGCTCCAGGTTGCGCGCCGCGTCCTGCACCGTCTCCCGCTGGCCCAGACGGATGTCGGCCGGTGCCAGGTAGATGGCGTGCCCGCCAAGCTGGGTCATCCCCGCCTCGAAGGTGACCCGCGTCCGCAGGGAGGGCTTTTCGAAGATCATGGCCAGGCTCTTTCCCTGCAGGACCAAGTGCGGGAGCCGCTGCCGTTGCTTGGCCTTGAGGGAGGCGGCCAGGTCGAACAGGGCGTTGATGTCGGCCGGCGTGACGTCGTCCAGGGTGACCAGATGGCGATTCATCGCTAACCTCGATGCAATGAAAAACTGACAACCGACAACTCAAAACCGGTCAACCGAGATGGCCGGTTGTCAGTTGTCCGTTGTCGGTTTTGCATTGGCCTTATTGGACAATTCCTCCCAGGACCGCTTCCAGGATGCCAACCGCCCGGTCCACCTCGGCCTCGGTGACGATCAGCGGCGGGACGAACCGCACCACATTGTCACCGGCCGTCAGGGTGAGGAGCCCCCGTTCCATGCAGCCGGCGACGAGGGTCCGGGCCGGCACCGACACCTCCAAACCCAGGATCAGCCCCTTGCCCCGGACCCCGGTCACGGCCCGGTGTTTCTCCTTCAGGGCGGCCAGCCGGTCCAGGAAGTACTTCCCCACGCGGGCGGCGTTGCCCGGCAGATCCTCTTGGATGATGGTGCTCACCACCGCGTGTGCCACGGCCGAGACGAAGGGCGTCCCGCCGAACGTCGAGGCGTGCGTGCCGGGGACGAAGCTGGCTGCCACGTGCTCCCGGGCCAGCATGGCCCCCATGGGGATGCCGCCCGCCAGGGCCTTGGCCAGGGTCATGATGTCCGGCTCCACCCCCCAGTGCTGGTAGGCGAACAGCTTTCCGGTGCGGCCCATCCCGGACTGCACCTCGTCCAGGATCAGGAGGATGCCCGCCTGGTCGCACAGTCGCCGGAGACCCGGGAGGTAGCCGTCCGAGGGGACGTGCACCCCGCCTTCCCCCTGCACCGGCTCCACCAGAACGGCGCAGGTGCGCGAGTCGATTGCCCGCTCCACGGCGGGCAGGTCATTGTACGGGACGTGCTTGAACCCGGGCATCAGCGGCTCGAACCCGTGCCAGTACTTCTCGTTGCCCGTGGCCGTCACCGTCGCCAGCGTCCGGCCGTGGAAGGAGTGGCGCATAGCGATGATCTCGAACCGGTCGGTGCTCCAGTGGTCCTTGGCGTACTTCCGGGCCAGCTTGATGGCGGCCTCGTTGGCCTCGGCCCCACTGTTGCAAAAAAACGCCCGATCGGCAAAGGAGTGCTCGCAGAGGAGCTTCCCCAGCCGGATCTGCGGCTCGATGTGGTAGAGATTGCTCACGTGGATCAGGGTCTCGGCCTGCGCCCGGATGGCCTCGACCATCCGGGGATGGCAATGCCCCAGGGCATCCACCGCGATCCCGCCCACGAAGTCCAAGTACTCCTTGCCGTCCGCGTCCCAGACGCGCGCTCCCTGGCCCCGCACCAGCACGATGGGAAACCGCGCGTAGGTGTTGGCCAGATACTTGGCCGATGCCGCGATCAGCTCCGGTGTGGTCTTCATCTTGGCACCTCAACCGCTGAAGGCGGGCCTTCCACCAGTGGCAACCTGGCAATCCGGCAACCCCGCCGAAGGCGGGGCAACCGGGGGTTCTCAGTTGCCACGCATCCCAGAGAGCCAGATTGCCCAGTCGCCAGAGTGCCCAATTGCCCCTGGCGGGCCGTCAAGTCACGATCTCTGTCCCGACCCCCTCGGGCGTCAGCAACTCCTCGATCAGGGCGTGTTGCCGGGTCCCGTTGATGATGTGGGTCTTGCGCACCCCGGCCTTCAGGGCCGTGAGGCACGCCTGCACTTTCGGCAGCATCCCCCGGGTGATGGTCCCGTCGGCCATCAGCCGCTCCACCTCCGATCGCGTCAGCGTGGAGAGCAGCCGCCCCCGGCGGTCCAGGATGCCATCGGTGTCGGTGAGGATCACCAGCTTCTCGGCCACCAGGGCGGCCGCGACCTCGCCCGCCACCAGGTCGGCATTGATGTTGTACGTGGCCCCGGTCTCGTCGCCCGCCGTGGGCGCCACCACGGGGATATACCCCGCATCCTGCAGGGTACGGATGGGCCGGGGATCGACCCTGGCCACCTCGCCCACCAGGCCCAGGTCCACCAACTGCCCGTCGGGAGTCCGGACCGGCGCGGCCTTCCGCGCCTGGATCATTCCCCCATCCTTTCCCGACAGGCCGATGGCGGCTCCCCCCAGGCGGCTGATGCATGCCACGATCTCCTGGTTGATCTCGCCCACCAGCACCCGCTCGACGATGCGCATGGTGTCGGCGTCGGTGACGCGGAGTCCCTGCACAAACCGCGGCTGCAGACCGGAGGTCGTCATCGCCTGGTCGATCTGCGGGCCGCCCCCGTGCACCACCACCGGCAGCATCCCGACCAGGCGCATCAGGATGAGATCCTGGATGACCGCCGTGGTGAGCCGGGGATCCCCCATGGCATTGCCGCCATACTTCACCACCACCGTCTTTTCGCTGAAGGCGCGGATGAAGGGCAACGCCCCGATGATGATCTCGGCCTTGCTGGAACGCGGGTCCATCAGCTCCCTCGGCTCCCCCGGGGCTGGCCCCGCAGCGCCTGCAGCTCCCGGACCTTCTGCTCCAGCTCCGCGTTCGCCTTGGCCAGGCGGGTATCCGTCTTGGCCAGCTCGTCCACCGAGGATGCCAGCTTGTCGAAGAGCTGGGTCGTCGCAAAGCTGAGGGAGACCAGGCAGGAAAACGTGGTGAACAGTGCCAGATCGCTTTCGTCAAAGGGGTGACCGCTTTTCTTGTTATTGGCGTTCAACACCCCGATGGTCTTGCCGTTGACCTTCACGGGAACGCACATCAGGGAGTTGGTCCGATAGCGGGGGTGCAGGTCGGGCTTGCCGAAGACGGGATCCTTGGACAGATCGCGGATCAAGAGGGGCTCCCCCATCTTCGCCACCCGACCGGAGATCCCCTCGCCCAGGCCGCAGACCGCCTCCCGCTGCACCGCCAGGTCCAGGCCCTTGGCCCGGGCGATGCGGAGCGTACCCTCGGGCTCTGTCACCAGCATCAGGGACACGATCTCCACCTCCAACACATCGGCGATCAGATCAATCACCCGCTGGAAGAGCGTCTGGTTGTCCTTCAGGAAGACTCCCAGGGTGTCCCACCGGATCATGTTGGAGAGTTTCACGGCATTCTGTTGAAGCCGGGCCAACTGGGGCAACTGCATCCCCCCGTGTTGTGGGCCGCTTGCCTGCAGGATCGCGTCGCTGATGAGGCGCACCAGTTCGTCCACGTTGAGCGGCTTGCGCAGGCATCCGGCCGCCCCCAGGCGTCTGGCCTCCGTCTCACTGCGGGGGGAATCCCTCCCGCTCACGACCACCACGGGGATCTGGGGGAAATTCATGCGCAGCCGGCCCAGGAATCCCAGCCCGTTCAGGTCCGGCATGACCACATCCAGGATGATGGCCCGGATGGTCTCCTGCATCAGGATGTCGAGGGCCTGTCCCGCGCTCTCCGCCACCCGGACGGCAAAGCCCGCTTCCTCCAGGCCGTCCCGGGCCAGGGTCAGGAACAGCCGTTCGTCCTCGACGATCAGGATGGTGTCCATAGACGACCCCGGTGGAGGTCCCGGGATACCGGGCGACGTCCCAGCCCACGGGCTAGAGGATGTACCGGCTGAGGTCCTGATCCTTGACGATGCTCGCCAGCTTCTTCTGCACCTGCTCGGCGTTGATCTCCACCTTGACGCCCGCCATGTGCGGCGCCTCGAAAGAGATCTCGTCCAGCAGCCGCTCCATGATCGTATACAGCCGCCGCGCCCCGATGTTCTCGGTCGCCTGGTTGACCTCAGTGGCGATGGCCGCGATCTCCTGGATGGCGTCCGGCGTGAAGGCCAGGTCCACCTCCTCCGTCGCCAGCAGGGCGGTGTACTGCTTGGTCAGGGCGTTCTCCGGCTCGGTCAGGATGCGGACGAAATCGTCCCGGGTCAGGCTCTGGAGCTCGACCCGCAGGGGGAACCGGCCCTGGAGTTCCGGGATCAGGTCCGACGGCTTCGAGGCGTGGAACGCGCCGGCCGCGATGAACAGGATGTGGTCCGTCCGGACGGGGCCGTACTTGGTGCTGACGGTGGAGCCCTCCACGATGGGCAGGAGGTCCCGCTGCACCCCTTCGCGGGACACGTCCGGGCCGTGGGTCCGCTCGCGGCCGGCGATCTTGTCCACCTCGTCGAGGAACACGATGCCGGAGTTCTCCACCCGCGAGATGGCCTCGCTCACCACCTCTTCCTTGTCCACCAGCTTGTCCGCCTCCTCCTGGGTGAGGATGCGGCGCGCCTCCTCGACCTTGACCCTGCGCCGCTTGGTCCGCTGCGGCATCAGGTTCCCCAGCATCTCCTTGAGGTTCTCCTGCAGCTCCTCCATCCCCTGCCCGCCGAGGACCTCGACCATGGGCAGGCCCCGATTGGCGATCTCAATCTCGACCGTGCGGTCGTCGAGGGCGCCTTCCCGCAGCCGCTGCCGCAGCTTTTCCCGAGTCTCGTGGGCGGTGCCCGCCTCCGGCGCCACGGGCTGGCCGAAGGCCCCCAGCCGCGAGGAGGGGAGCAAGAGGTCCAGCAACCGCTCCTCCGCCAGCTCGCGCGCCCGCTCCTCCACCCGGCGGGTCTTCTCCCCGCGAACCATGTTCACCGCCAGCTCCGCCAGGTCGCGGATCATGGACTCGACGTCCCGGCCCACGTAGCCCACCTCGGTGTACTTGGAGGCCTCGACCTTGATGAAGGGCGCCTCCGCCAGGCGGGCCAGCCGGCGGGCGATCTCCGTCTTGCCCACGCCGGTGGGGCCGATCATGATGATGTTCTTCGGCGCCACCTCGTCCCGCAGGCCGGGAGGCAGTTTCTGCCGGCGCCAGCGATTCCGGAGGGCGATGGCCACGGCGCGCTTCGCGTCCTGCTGGCCGATGATGTATTTGTCAAGCTCCACCACGATCTGGCGGGGGGTCAAGCGGTCCATGAGAAACTGCACCTCAATTGAAAATGTAAAACGGACGACCGACAACTGACAACCGGCACTTTACCCGGTTGTCAGTTTTCCATTGTCGGTTTGAAATTGTTCATTGGAGCCGGGGCCAGCGGCCCCCGGCCTAGAGCTCCTCGATGGTGATCTGGTCGTTGGTATACACGCAGAGGCTGGCGGCAATGCGCATCGCTTCCTCGGTGATCTCCCGGGCAGACAGATTGGAGTGCTTCACCAGGGCCCGGGCGGCCGCGGCGGCATAGCCCCCGCCGGACCCGATGCCGATGATCCCGTCGTCCGGCTCGATCACATCCCCGGTCCCGGAGATGATCAGGGAGTGCTCGCGATCCGCCACGGCCAAGAGGGCCTCCAGGCGGCGCAACGCGCGATCCATCCGCCAGTCCTTGGCCAGCTCCACGGCCGCCCGGGACAGGTTCCCGTTGAATTCCTCCAGCTTCGCCTCGAACTTCGCGAACAAGGCAAAGGCGTCGGCCGCCGCACCGGCGAATCCGCCAATGACCTTGTCGTTGGACATCCGCCGGACCTTGCGGGCGGTGTGCTTCATCACCATCTCGCCGAAGGACACCTGCCCATCCCCGGCGATGGCGACCTGGCCCCGGTGCCGTACCGACAGGATCGTCGTGCCCCGAGTCACGCGTGTCCGACCGCCCGGAGGGTCTTCCGGGACATTCGGATCGTCACCGCTCCGTCGCGGGATCATGGGCAACCTCAACCAGCTGCGGGCAGCCTTCGGCTCGACCGCGCCCGCGGATGGGCGCGATCGTACACCTCCAGCAGCTTGTCCAGCCCGACGTGGGTGTACCGCTGCGTGGTGCTCAGCCGCGCGTGGCCCAGGAGTTCCTGGATGGCGCGAAGGTCCGCGCCCGCGTCCAACAGATGCGTGGCAAAGCTGTGCCGCAGGCCATGGGGCGAGATCTTCTTCCCCAGGCCGCTCTGCGTCAGACGCATCAGGACGATCCGGGAGACGCCCCGCGTGGTGATGCGCCCCCCGTGATGGTTCAGGAACAGGGCCGCGGAATCCCGCGGGCCCGCAGCCCCACGGGGGTGGAGTGTGCCGCGAACCGTCCCGTAGGCGCGAAGCGCCTCGAGGGCCTTGCGGCCCACCGGCACGATCCGCTCCTTCCGGCCCTTGCCCTGGACCCGCACCAATCCCTCGCCGTGGTCCACGTCGGCGAGGTGCAGCCTCACCAATTCCCCGCTCCGGAGACCTGACGCATAGAAGAGTTCCAAGATCGCCCGGTCGCGGGCCCGGAGCGCCCCGGACGCCTTCCGATTCTTTGCCTTCTCCGCGGCGGTCGCGCTGACTGGGGCAGCCAGCAACTGGAACACCTCGTCCACGGTGAGGTGCGGCGTCGTCCGGACGGGAAGGCGAGGACTCCGGACCATCTCCGCGGGATTGGCGGCCACCCGCCCCTGGCGGCAGAGGAACCGAAAGCACGACCTGAGGGTGGCGAGTTTTCGCGCCGCGCTGGTTTTCGCCAGCCTCGCCCCATGGAGTCGCGCCAAGAAGCCCCGAATCGCCAGATGATCCACCTCCACCGGCACCGGGACCCTCCCCTCCCCTCGCTCCCGGAGATAGGCCAGGAACTGCGTCAGGTCCACGCGATAGTTCCGCAGGGTGTGAGCCGACGCATCCCGCTCGGCCTTGAGGTACGCCAAGAACTCTTCTATGGCCGTTTGCATGGTCCCCTCAAAAGGCGAAGCGGCCAGCCGCCAGTCCCGCTGGAAGCGGGACGACGCGACCGGCCTACTCGCGCGCAATCTACGCCGGATGGCAGGAAAGATCAAGGAAAAAGGCGCCTTGGCTAGGCAATCTATCCCCATCCCGCAGGCGGGAGACGCCCCCGAATCAGCCCGCTTTTCTCTTCACGCCCGGCTCTGGCACCCGACGCCAGCAGCAGGCACCATAATCCTCAAGGACGATCTGGGCACTCCTGCAAAAATGTATGGCAAAAGCGTACAACCGTATGGTATAAGCATACACCATGACTTTGTTAGCCGAACTCTTGTCGTCCCGGGCTCGCGCTGAGGTGCTGCGGCTGCTTTTCGGTCTGTCGGACACCCCACTCCACCTTCGGGAGATCCAGCGCCGCTCCGGTTTGAGCCTCGGCACGATGCAGCAGGAACTCCGAAAGCTCAAACGCCTCGGCTTCCTCGTCTCCCGTGCGGACGGGAATCGCCTCTCGTACCAGGTGAACAAGGGGCATCCGCTCTACCCTGAGATCCATCGCTTGGTTCTGAAGACAGGCGGGCTCGCGGACGTCTTGCGGGCCACACTGAGAGATCCGAAAATCGAGTGGGCCTTTGTGTTCGGCTCGATAGCGCGGGGCGAGGAAACAGCAGGGAGCGACGTTGACCTGATGGTGGTCGGTGACCTCGGCCTCCGAGGGGTGACGAACCTTCTCTCCGGTGTCGCAGACCAGATTGGACGGGAAATCAACCCGCACGTGTTCCGGCGGACGGAACTAATGAAGCGCAAGATGGCTCGTGATCCATTCCTGACACGGCTCCTGGCGGAACCGAAGATCTTTGTCGTGGGGGATCCGAGTGAGTTTGAAGAGCTGGCTGGCTAACGGATGGCTGCGACCGCACGCGACCAGCAGGCAGGAGATCGGGAACCTCCTGGCGATCGTGGAACGCGATCTGCAGGATGCCCAAGCTGGGATCTCGCCGGACTGGCGCTTCGGCATCGCCTACAACGCCGCCCTCAAGCTTTGCACTATCCTCCTCTCTGCCGAAGGCTACCGCCCAGAACGCACGCTCCAACACTACCGCACCATCCAATGCCTGCCGATCATCTTGGGTGAGGATCGTAAGAATGACGCGGCCTATCTCGATGCCTGCCGGTCCAAGCGGAACCGCGTGGAGTACGAGTACGTCGGAGGTGCGTCGGAAGACGACGTCGAGGAGCTGATTGCCTTCACCAGGTCACTGCGGGAGGACGTCCTCTCCTGGCTCAGGGCTAAGCACCCAGAGTACCTCCCCGGAGCGCAGTGAACCTGGGATAGGCGTCCTCCGAATGCGGGACGAGGAAGAACGGTAGTCGAGGCATCCCTTCACCCTCTCACGCCTCAGAAAATCAGGTTCGAACCATCAAGCCTATGGTGTCGCTCCGCATAGCGACCAGGGATGCGGCTCTGCTCCAACTCAAGGGTTCAGTCCCTGGTGCCACACCCGGAATGAGGACAGGGCGCGCTCGACCAGGAGGCGGTTGCGCAGGGACCGGTCGCGGACTACCTGCGCGAGCGGGGGCAGGAGACCGAAGTTCGCGTTGATGGGTTGAAAGGTCTTGGGATCGGCCTGCGTGATGTAGCGCAAGAGCGCCCCCAGCATCGTGGTGGCTGGCGGGGTGCAAGGGGGCTCGTCCCGGGCCAGGCGGACCGCATTGATCCCGGCCAAGAGACCCGTGGCCGCCGATTCCAGGTAGCCCTCGACGCCTGTGAGCTGGCCGGCGATGAACACGCCCGGGTCGCCGCGGAACTGGAGCGTTTCCCTGAGAAGCAGAGGAGCCAGGATGAACGTGTTCCGGTGGAGGGAGCCGTAGCGGAGCATTTCCGCCTGGTGCAGGCCTGGAATCAGGCGGAACGCCTTGAGCTGATCCCCCCGCCGGAGGCGGGTCTGCATGCCCACCAAGTTGTACATGGTCGGCCGCCCATCGGCCCCACGGTTCTCCTGCCGAAGCTGGACCACCGCATAGGGGCGCCGGCCGGTCCGGGGATCTTTCAGGCCCACGGGACGCATCGGACCGAAGCGAAGGGTATCCTCCCCGCGCTCGGCCAGCTCCTCGATGGGGAGACACCCCTCGAAATAGTTCCGCGCCTCGAACTCGTGGAGCGGGTAGCGCTCCCCCTTGAGGACCGCCTCCCGGAACTGGAGGTACTCGTCCGGCGTCAGCGGGCAATTGAGGTAGTCGGCACCGCCCTTCCCGTATCGCGAGGCGGCGAAGACGACGGCATGATCAATGGAATCGGCCGAGACGATGGGCGAGATGGCGTCGTAAAAATAGAGCCAGCGTGCGTCATCTCCCGCAGGATCTTGGCGGCCGAGGAAGGCGTCAAACCGGACTAGCAGCGCGGTCGAGAGCCGGTCGGACGTGAGGGGTCCCGTGGCGACGATGACCGGCCGGGCCTCCGGGAGGTCCGGCATCTCCTCCCGGAGGACTTGCACCAGGGGATGGCTGGAGATCGTCTCGGTGACTGCCGCGGCGAAGCGTTCCCGATCCACGGCCAGGGCCGAGCCGGCCGGAACCCGGTGAGCCTCGGCGCAGGTGAGGAGCAGCGACCCCAGGGCCCGCATCTCCACCTTGAGGAGGCCGCTGGCGTCTTCCAGGGATTCCGACTTCAGGGAGTTGCTGCAGACCAGCTCGGCCAGCCGATCCGTCTGGTGGGCCGGCGTCCGGACCGCAGGGCGCATCTCGAACAGGCGGACGACGCAGCCGCGCCGGGCCGCCTGCCAGGCCGCCTCGCACCCCGCCAGCCCGCCACCGATGATGGTCACGACCCGCTCGGGCATGGCTGAAGACTACACCATGGACGCTGCGGAAACTACAGGAGAAAATGAGGGGCGGTCAGCAGTCGGCAATCAGCGGTCAGCCATACGGAGCGGGTCGGGGGCCGGAGGTCGGTCAGAACGCTGACAGCTGAAAGCTGAATGCTAAGAGCTAGGAGGGTCAGGTCTTGGCGGCGGCCTCCGCCGGGACGGGCGTCGCGGCCGGCCGGGAGTAGTCACATCCGTCCTTGATGCAAGCGATGGTGATGCCGGTCTTGCGCCGTTTCTCCACGAGGAATGGGGCGCCGCACTGCGGGCAGGCCTCGGGCACCGGGCGATCCCACAGGGTAAACTCGCACTTGGGGTATGCGGTGCAACCGTAGAAGGTCCGGCCCCGCTTGGAGCGCCGCGCCGCCAGGGGCGAGCCGCAGCGCGGACAGTTGACGCCGATGGGTATCGGCTTCACGTTCTTGCACTTGGGATACGTACTGCACGAGAGGAATCGGCCGAACCGCCCCTCCCGGATGACCATGGGCGCCCCGCACTTGTCGCAGACCTGATCCGTCGGCTCCGGTGGCTTGGCGGGACCCTTGCCCGTGGCGATCCGGACCACGGTCCGGCACTCGGGGTACCCCGAACAGGCCAGGAAGGGACCGAAGCGGCCGCGCTTCAGCACCATGGGCTTGCCGCAGTTCTCGCAGGACTGTCCCTCGGTGACGCTTTCCCCCTGACCGTTTTCGCCGGCCGCGGCCGCGCCCTGACCGTTGTCGGGCAGCTCCTTCGTATTCTTGCACTCCGGGTATCCCGAGCAGGCCAGGAATTTCCCGAAGCGCCCCCACTTGATGACCATGGGGCGCCCGCACTTCTCGCACGCGAGGTCCGTGGGCTCCTCCATGGCCTTGATGTTCCGCATCTTGTCCTTGGCCTTCTCCAGCCAGCGGGTGAAGGCCCCGTAGAACTTGTGCATCGCCTCCAGCCAGTCCGCCTTCCCCTCCTCGATCTCGTCCAGCTTGGTTTCCATCTGCGCGGTGAAGTTGTAGTCCAGGATGCGGGGGAAGCTCTCCACCAGCAGGTCCACGACGATCTCGCCCAGCTCCGTGGGTTTGAACTTCCCCTCCCCCTTGACCACATAGTCCCGGTTCTGGATCACACCCAGGATGGCGGCGTAGGTGCTGGGTCGGCCGATCCCGCGCTCTTCCAGCTCCTTGACCAGGGAGGCCTCGGTGTAGCGCGGCGGCGGCTGGGTGAAGTGTTGCGCGGAAATGAGGCCCCGGCAGGCCAGCACCTCCCCCTCGGCGAGGGGTGGGAGGGTCCGCTCCTGCTCCTCTTCCTCTGTGTCCGTCTCGCGCTCGCCGGGTCCGCCTCTGGCGGACTCGTCCCTGCCCTCCACGTACACCTGCATGAAGCCCGCGAAGGTCATCTGCTGGCCGCTGGCGCGGAAGGTGTAGCGCCCCGCCAGGATCTCGGCCGTGGTGGTGTCGAAGAGGGCCGGACGCATCTGGGATGCCACGAAGCGGTTCCAGATCAGCGTGTAGAGGGCAAGCTGCTCCCGGCTGAGATACCGGGCCAGGTGCGCGGGCTCCCGCAGGACTGAGGTGGGCCGGACGGCCTCGTGGGCCTCCTGCGCCCCCTTGCCGCTCCGGTACGTGGGGGGCCGCTCCGGCAGGAACTGCGCGCCGTAGCGCTGGGCGATGAACTGGCGGGCCTCCGCCTGCGCCTCCGGGGAGACGCGCGTGGAGTCCGTCCGCATGTAGGTGATCAAGCCCACGGCGCCCTCGTCCCCCACGTCGATCCCCTCGTACAGCTGCTGGGCCACCTGCATCGTCCGCCTGGCCGTGAAGCGCAACTTCCGCACAGCCTCCTGCTGCAGCTTGCTGGTGGTGAAGGGCGGAACGGGATTGCGGCGCTTCTCCTTCCGGACCAGCGAGGCGACCCGGAACTCCCCGCGGAGCGGCTCGAGTTCCGCCAGGATTCGGTCCGCCTCTTCCCGGGAGGGGATCGTCGCCTTCTCGCCGTTGATCCGCCAGAGACGGACAGGGAACTCGGGCCCGACGCCGTCCGGCCGGGCGAGTTGGGCCGTGATCGTCCAGTACTCCGTGGCGACGAAGGCCCGGATCTCCTTCTCGCGGTCCACCACCAGACGCAATGCCACGGACTGCACCCGGCCCGCGGAGATGCCGCGGCGGACCTTCTCCCAGAGCAGGGGGCTGATCTTGTACCCCACCAGCCGGTCCAGGATGCGCCGGGCCTGCTGCGCGTCCACCTTCCGCGAGTCGATCCGGCCGGGGTGGGCGAAGGCCTCCTGCACCGCCCGTTTCGTGATTTCGTTAAACATCACGCGATGGATGGGCTTCCGCGCGGGCTTCAGCTCCTGCGCCAGGTGCCAGCAGATGGCCTCGCCCTCGCGGTCCGGGTCGGCGGCCAGGTAAATGGCCGTCGAGGCCTTCGCCGTCTTCTTCAGATCGGCCAGGACCTTTTCGCGACCCCGAACCACCTCGAATTTTGGCGCGAAGTTCTTCTTCACGTCCACCGCCAGCGATTTGACCGGCAGATCGCGCACGTGTCCCATGGAGGCCTTGACCACGTAGTTTCTTCCGAGGAACTTGTTGATGGTCTTGGCCTTGGCGGGCGATTCGACGATGACCAGCGACTTGGGCACCTATTCAAGCTCCCTTCCGTGAACGCTGGAAAGAATCACCCAACAGATCAGTATCAACCGATTCGCAATGTCGAATATCGAACAATCGAATTTCGAACGTCGAAGGAGGCTTCCCCCGGCAACTCCAGCTTCCTCTCATTCGTCTTTCGAGATTCGTCAATCGACATTCGTTATTCGCTTTGGCTTTCAAGATGCGAAAACCCAAGGCCGCCTTCGGCCTTGGGTCCCTCGACCGCTGAACTCACCCGCTCGCGGTTTCAGGGGCTATCGTGGCGCTCGAACACCTTGCCGCTCAACTGCCGCACGAGGCCCTTCATCTCCAGGCCGAGGAGCGCGGAGGCCGCCCGGCCGCCCGGGAGGTTGGCCCGGACGATGAGCGCGTCGATGTGCAGTGGCCCCTCGAGCAGGATGTCGTACACCTGTTGCTCCGCCGGGGTCAGCGTGGGGAGCGGCGGCGCTGCGGCCCGCCGAGGTCGCGAGCGGCGCACCTGCGGGGCGAGCTCGCTCAGGACATCCTCCCACGTCTCCACCAGCTTGGCCCCGGCCTTGATGAGGCGGTTGCACCCCTCGCTGTATCGCGCGTGGACACGACCGGGAACCGCGAACACCTCTCGCCCTTGCTCCAGCGCGTGGTGCGCCGTGATCAGGGCGCCGCTGTCCACGCCTGCCTCCACCACGACGACGCCCAGGCCGAGTCCGCTAATGATCCGGTTGCGCCGGGGAAAGTTCAGCCGGACAGGCGGCGTCCCCAGGGGAAACTCGGTCAGCACTGCGCCATGAGCGGTCACCTCTCCCGCCAGGCCCTTGTGCTCTGCGGGATAGATCTGGTCCAGGCCGCTGCCCAGGACCGCCAGGGTCCGGCCGCCCGCATCCAGGGCCCCCCGGTGGGCCGCGGCATCAATCCCCCGTGCCAGCCCGCTGATGATACACAGACCGCGCCGGGCAAGCTCCGAGGCCAGTTCGCGCGCCACCGTCTCACCATAGGCGGTGGCACGCCGGGCGCCCACGATGGCAACCGCGACGTCATCGCCTGGTGCGAGCGTCCCCCGGAGGTAGAGGACGGGGGGCGCCGAGGCGATCTCCTGGAGGCGCCGGGGATACTCCGGATCGCCCCAGACGATCACCTGGACCCCGGCCTGCGCGACCCGGGCCTGATCCTCTCGAAGCGCCTTTCCCCGTGGGAAGCGCCGGAGGGCCTGCGCCACGGCGGGGCCGATCCCCGATACGGATTGCAGGGCCGGCGCGGGAGCCTCCCAGACCTTCGTGGCCGAGCCGAACGTCACCAGGAGCCCCTGGAGCGCCACGCCGCCCAACTGAGGGACCAGCCCCAGGGCCCAGCGCGCTTCGCGCTCTGCCGCCTCCGCCGCCGTCGCCCCTGCCGTTGCCTGGGGCCGGGCATCGCGCTTCACGGGCCGACCCCACCTCTCTCCTCTCGCACTCCACGGCGCCGCGATGCGACCGGACCTGTCGGCGGGTCCGAGGACCCCCGAGGGCCCAGGCTGGTCAAAAAGGCCTACGACCCAGCCAAAGGCTGGGTGCCCGAGGAAGACGCGAAGCCGGCGGGTACCCACGGCACTGCCGTGGGTGCAGTCGTACCGCGGTGTGTACGTCGCAGTGCCACGACGAGTGTCGGGTACCCATCCGGAGGATGGGTGCCAGCAGATGGGCCTTTTTCACCAGCCTGCTAGTGCTGGATCTGCCGGCTCAGCACAACCCGGTCGCCAGCCCGGAGCTCCTTGGCGCTCGCCGAGATGACCGCCGTGGCGGTCGTGTTAGTCACGCGGATGACCACCGCCTCACCCAGCCGGTCCGGGGGAATGGGAACCACTTCGCCTTTCGCGGTATTTACAGCCGGGAGATTCGGCCGGTACACCGCGAATACGTCCCCGGGGCCGATGCCCTGGCCCGTCCCGACATCCAGGTACACCACGTGCTGGAGGGCGAGGACTTGCAGCCTGTGGGGGTTTTCCAGGATCACCCCCTCGACCACCCTGGTCGTTGGCTGGGCGATCTTGTCCTCGGGGAATGGGGCCAAGGTGAACGGGATGACCCGATCGCCGATATTCATGGCCTCGCAGCTGTAGATCAGCCTCCCGCGGGCCGTGCGATCCCGCACCTCCGCGACCTCGAAGATGCCCAGCGTCAACAGGGGACGGCCCAGGGCCTCCTTGCGCCACGGGTGCAGCACCCGCAGGCCGGCACGCACGACGGCCAAGCGGTCTCCGACCTTCAGGCTCTGCGCCCCGTCCACGGCGACGAAGATCTCATCCTCCTGGGACAGGAGCAGCCGGTTGTCATGGCTCTTCACGACAGAGCCGATGCCCGCTCTGGACGCCGCCGGCTCCTCGAGGAGGACGGGGCTGCAGGCAATAGCCTGCTGGCTTGCCGGCGGTACGGGAAGTACGGGGGGGGCCAGTTCAGCCACCGGGGTCGGGGGTGCCGGCGGGGCCTTCGCCTCCTCCTTCGGGGCCTCCTTGGGCGGCTCGGGCTTCGGCGCCTCTGCCACCGGCGCCGGTGCCGGCACAATCACCTGTCCCGGCAGGGCCAATGTATCCCCAGGGAAGATCAGGTTGGGGTTTTTGATAAAGGGGTTCTGATCCCAGATCCGCGGCCAGAGGAGAGGATCGTTGAGGAGATCCTTGGAAATCCCCCAGAGGGTATCCCCCTTCCTCACGACGTAGGCACCCTCGGGACCCTGTGCCGCCGGCTCCGATGCCGAGGGCGGCGCCGGTGCCGGGACCGGTCCCGGTGCCTGTGCCTCGGCTGTCGCCAGCGCCAAAGACAGGCAGAGGACGATCAACCCGAGGCCACCGACGCGGCCACCGCATGTGCGTTTCATTGGCAATCCCTCCGTCAAGGCCGCCGGCGTTAGCCGAGGCCGCCCGCAAGCTCTACTCCATGCCACGGGCCGCCTGGCGGGGACCCAGCCCGTCGGATGGGTGCCGCCTGGGGCGCGCCCGCGACCTGCCCGAATCCAAACTCGAGGAGCGTGGCGGCATCCGTCCATCGCCGTGGGTCATTCAGCAGGACCGCGATCATCCGCTGGCCACCCCGGCTCGCGGAGGCTACGAGACAGCGTCCTGCCGCATCCGTGTAGCCCGTCTTCACACCATCTGCGCCCTCCAGGCGCCCCAACAGCCTGTTGTGGTTCAGGATGACGCGCGCCCGCTGGATCAGGCTCCGGCGTCCGGTCTGCCAAACTCGGACCGTGGCCTCCCGCGTCCGGACAAGGCGGGCGAACTCCGGGTGCTCGAGGGCCGCGCGGGTGAGCAGGGCCAGATCCCGGGCCGTGGTGAAATGGTCCGGCTCGTCCAAACCGTGCGGGTTCACGAAATGGCTCTGGTGCATGCCCAGGGCTTCGGCTTTCGCATTCATCAGCGTGGTGAAACCGAGGAGGCCCTGCCCCACATGCTCGGCCGCCGCCATCGCGGCGTCGTTGGCCGAGCGGATCAGGATCGCCGCCAGCAGGTCTTCCAGCAAGACCCGCTGCCCGCGCCGCAGGCCCAGCCGGTACCCCCCGACACGGGCCGCCGCCGGGCTGACGACGACCGTGTCGGTCAGATTGCCCCGTTCCAGGATGACCAGCGCGGTCAGAATCTTGGTGATGCTGGCAGGCGGGCGGCGCTCATCCGGGTTCCGTTCAAACAAGACCTCACCCGTCTCGGCATCCATCAGGATGGCGGCTGCCGCGCTCACGTCCAGGGGATCAGGCGCGGGGACGTACCGCGGAATTTGCAGGTATTCCAGGATCGCGGGTGAGATTCGAGTACGCTGGCGTGAAATCAGGCTCACCCGGGCGCTCCGGTGTCCTGGCGTGCTCGACAGGCCGGCCTGGGTCGGCGTCGCCGGTGTGGACGCGGCCACGCCGATCATCAGGATCGCCAGGAGTCCAAACCAGAGGGCTCGTCGCGTCACGTATCCCCTCCTTCCCTAAGGTCAATTGCCCGCTGCCTACTGCGAGCTGCCTCCTGCCCGTTGTCTGCTGCCGGTCTCGGCCAGCAGGTCTTCCACCAGGGCACACAGGGCGTGGCCGAGCGTAGTGTGGGTCTCCTGGATCCGGGGCGTTTCCGTACTGGGCACCACGAACGCCTCGTCCACCACCTTCGCCAGCCTCCCCCCGGTGCCGCCAGTAAGCCCCACGGTGACGCAACCCAGGCGCCGCGCCGCCTCGACGGCTCGAAGGACATTGGGGGAATTCCCGCTGGTGCTGATCGCCACCACCAGATCCCCCGGCCGCCCGAGCGCCTCGACCTGGCGCGAGAAGACCTGGTCGAAGCCCAGGTCATTCCCGATGCTGGTCAGCGCGGAGGTGTCGGTCGTGAGGGCGATGGCGGCCAGCGCCTCGCGATCCCGCAAGAACCGGTTCACAAACTCGGCCGCAAGGTGCTGGGCGTCCGCCGCGCTCCCCCCGTTGCCGAAAAACAAGAGCTTCCCCCCGCGGCGGAGCACCTCGGCCATCCGGCGGGCGACGGACTCGATCCTGGGGGCGGCCTCACCGGCGAAGCGCAGCTTCACCTCCGCACTGTCCCGGAACATCTTCTGGATGGCGCTCTGCATCCCGCGGCTCCAGCCCCTGTGTGGGGGATCTTCCGATTCCCACGGGGTTCCTCCCTCGCAAAGGACATGCAAGACAATCGCAGAACCCCGCGTCCTGATTGGGGAATCTCCGCGTACCTACACTGACAGATTTGAATTTGTCAAGAAAAAAGCATCCCGCCATCTGTTCGGCAGTCTCGGACAGCACGGTCTGGGATGCCCGCCACGCAGGCAATTGCCCTCCATTTCATGTGGGTGGGGCCGCGAGAGCGGGCGTATTTCCGGGAGGTGGATACGCTCTTCACTCCCCCGCCTTTTACCTTCGGCCTTCGTCGCGAAGCGTGACATCCTTCACACGTAGCTGGAGCATTTCGCGGCCATTCCACACATTTCGCTCGGGAAGAAACGCAAGGTCTATGCGCGGCACGGACGGTTGACTCAACGTCTCGACCAGGGAACCGAGATTGAACCCAATGGCGTCAATGACGTGGTCGCTCCGGACCGATTGTCGAACCTTCATCTTCAGGTGATTCCGCCCAACCAGGCGAGCCGTCCGCATGACCTGGATCTCACGAGCGACCAGCACCGGTTCGGGATTCCCGACTCCATGAGGACCCAGGCGCGCCAGCGCGTTGGCCACGTCGAGATCCAAGCCGTCCAGGGAAACCTCGGCGTCCACCGTCAGCGTTGGCGTCAGATCATCCTCCGTCAAATCCTGGGCGGCCAGGGCGAGAAACCGGGCCCGGAACGCATCAATGTGATCCGGGCGGATGGAGAATCCGGCTGCCGCCCTGTGCCCCCCGTACTGGAGCAGCAGATCCCCGCAGCGTCCCAGGGCGTCGGCAAGGTGCCATCCCGCCGCGGTTCGCGCCGAGCCCCGCGCTTCCGCACCCTGGATCCCGATCAGGGCGGTCGGGCGCCCGAAGCGTTCCACGAGCCGGGCTGCCACGATCCCGATGACCCCGGGGTGCCAGGCGGGCGAGGCCAAGACGATGGCACGATCCCGCCGGAGATCATGCTCGGACTCGGCCCGGGCCAAGGCCTCCACCAGGATGGTTTCCTCGATGTTCTGCCGCTCGCGGTTCTGCCGATCCAGCTTGGTCGCGAGTTCCCGCGCCTCGGACGGGTCGCGGGTGAGCAACAGGCGGACCCCGCTGGCCGCATCGTCCAGGCGGCCTGCGGCGTTGATCCGTGGGGCCAGGCCAAAGGCCACCTGCCCGACCCCCACGCGCTTCGAGTCGGAAATGGAGATCCCGGCCATCTCCGCCAGGGCCCGAAGGCCAGGACGCCCACCTGCAAAGGATCGCTCCAGCTCAGCCAGCCCGTGCTTCACCAGGATCCGATTCTCCCCCAGCAGGGGGACGAGGTCGGCGATCGTGCCGAGGGCCACAAGATCCAGAAAGGGCCAGACCTCCTCCTCAGCCTCCGGCCCGAAGAGGGCCTGGAGCAGCTTGAATGCGATCCCCACCCCGCACAGCTCCTTGAATGGGTAGGCACAGCCTGCCTGGCGCGGATTGAGGATGGCGGTGGCGGAAGGGAGGACCGGCGGGGGCAGGTGGTGGTCGCAGACGATCACGTCCATGCCTCGCGTTCTGGCCAGGGCCACCGCCTCGTGGGCGGCAATCCCGTGATCCACGGTCACCAGGACCCGAACACCACCGGCCGCCGCCGCCTCCACGATGCTCGGGTGCAGGCCGTACCCGTGTTCCAGGCGTCGGGGGACCTGGTAGTCCACCTCCCCGCCCGCCCGTTGGAGGCCCTGCACCAGGAGGGCCGCGCCGGTGACCCCGTCCACGTCGTAATCGCCGCAGACGCGGATCGGTTCATGCCGCGCCACGGCCGCCCGCAAGCGGTCCACAGCCACTTCCATACCGGCCATCCGTCGCGGATCGTGAAGCGCAGTGAGGGGGGCGTCCAGGAAGGTCCGGGCGGCTTCGGGGGTGTCGCACCCCCGCCGGAGCAGGAGGCTCGCCATCAGGACGGGCACACCCAGCGCCTGGGCCAGCGCCGCCGCGGAGGCCGGATCGGCCTGCACGAGCCGCCAGCGCCTCGGTTTGGGCGTGCTGCCTGGCACGGGTCTCGCGATGTCCGGCAAGGGAGCGCCAGCCTCAGCGCCGGGAGCGCCGGGCGGCCTCGGCCCGGACGCGCCATTCATAGATGATGGGGGAGGCCACGAACCAGGAGGAGTAGGTGCCAATGAGGATCCCGAAGACGAGGGTGAAGGCGAAGTCGTGAAGGACCTCCCCCCCGAGCAGAAAGAGGGCCAGGGCCCCCAGCAGCGTGGTGAAAGACGTCATGGCCGTGCGGCTCAAGACCTGGTTGATGCTGGCGTTCATGATGTCGCCCAGTTGCTCCTTGCGGCGGGTGCGCAGGTTCTCCCGGATCCGGTCGTAAACCACCACCGTGTCCGTCAGGGAGTAGCCGGCGATGGTCAGGAGGGCGGTGACGATGAGCAGCGTGATCTCCTTGTTCAGGATGAACACGATGCCCAGGACGCCCAGCACATCGTGAAAGGTGGCGA
>Ga0326597_10002136_pt1 | contig 30020 bp, 27 predicted proteins | sample RVTome_12_FD_203789 | JGI IMG/M metagenome (GOLD analysis project Ga0326597, IMG submission 203789) | Soil microbial communities from uranium-contaminated site in the Upper Colorado River Basin, Wyoming, United States - RVT100D185 | ecosystem: Environmental > Terrestrial > Soil > Contaminated >...
CTCCGACTCTGCCAGGAGTGCTTCCTCTTGCTTGGCCAGATCGCAAGACTTCTGCTTCTCGGCCTGGGGATCGATCTGGGGCACTTGGAACAGTGTCGCCAAACCGAGCAGGTAGTTGGAGGCGGGGGCGACCCTTCCCGCCGGGTCGGCGGCCGCCACCGCCAAGCGCAGAAGCTCAGCCGCCCCGACCAGATCTTGCGGTTGCTGGAGCAGAGGGGCCGCGCCGGTGTAGAGCAACGCCGCCCCGTTCTCCTTGGCCTGCGCGTCGCCGTGCCGCACCGCGAAATCGATGAACGGCAGCGCCTCTTTGGGGCGTTTGGCGTCGACCAGCGCCTTGGCGGCCGACAGGGCGGGTACGACGTCCGAGCTATCCCTCGCCATGATCCGGTTGGTGACCGACACTACGCTGTCGACCTGGCCGGTCAAGGAGTATGCCTTGTTGAGGTACCCCAGCAGGGTGGGATTGTCGGGGTACTTCCCGGTGCCGATCTGAGCCCACTTGAGCAAGCGAGCGGTGTCCGGTTTCTCGCCCTCCGCGGCAGCAGCCGAGATCTTGGTGAAGAAGAGGGTGTCCGCTTTGGTCGAATCCGTGGCGTACATGGTCTCCAACGCGTCCACCGCGCAGGTGAAGTTGCCCAGAAACAAGCAGGCGTTGCTCTTCAGGTCGTACAGGTCGGGGTTGTATGGGTCGATCTTCAGCCCCTCGTCGGCGACTTCCAACGCGGTCTCGGGGTGCCCGGACTGGAGGAAGTACTTGAAGAGCTCCTGGCGCAGCTTCTGGTTGGTCGGCGCCACCCGGAGCATCTCCTTGAACGCCGCGAGCGTGTTGACCGTGTCCTCGGCTTGCTGATACTGGGCGGCGAGCGCGGTCCATACTGGCAGGCTCTGCGGGTCGCCCTTGACCGCTGCCTGGAGGTGCTTCACGACCTCCTCGCGAGGGGCCTTCTGGTCACCGGCGATCAGGGCGAGGCAGTATTCGGCGAGGCCGTGGTCGGGCAGCGTCTTCAATGCCTTGTTGGCGGCGTCCACCGCCTTGTCAGCCTTGACGGACCGCTGGTCGATACAGGCCTTGGCATCGGGAATCGACTTCACTGCCGGCTGCAGCACGGAAGCGATGCGCTTGCCGAACGCCTCCGGCGACTCCCCGGCATTCTGGGTCAGGGAGACGACATTCCCCGCATCATCGTTGACTCCGGTGAGCCGAGCGGTGACCTGGAATCGTCCCGCCTCCACTCTCGCCAACGTTGCGGTGACGACGTATCGCGCCTGAATGTTCTTGGCCAGGGTCAGGGCCAGTGCGGGGCTGAGGATGGCGTCCACCGGATAGCCGTACTGCTTGAGCGCGTCGTTCATCTGGGCTTGCTCGATGACGACCAGATCCCGCCCTGCCACGCCCTTCATCGCCTCTCGAATGCCGCCGCCGATAGCGACCGCCCCGGCGGAGTCGGCCGCAGCGTAGGAGGAAGGATTCGCGGCCATGAGTCGCGGCGCCAGGTTGACGGTCGTGGTCGCGCGCGCGCCCCTGGGAATTCCCTGGGCCGCGAGCGGGGTCAGCACCGACCCGGCGAGGACCGTTAGTGTGACCAGGCGCAACAGAGACATGCCAGACCCTCCCAGAAGTATTCGCCCCGATGGGGCACCCTATCCGTCACCACCGTCGATGCCAATGGGCGAAGAGGGATTCGAACCCCCGACATCCTGCGTGTAAGGCAGGCGCTCTGAACCAGCTGAGCTATTCGCCCTCTCAACCGGCACGGCCCTGACCCAGCTCAACTACGCCGCGCAGGGACCGTGCCGTGACAATCCGACACGGAGGTTATCGGGCGATTCCCATGGGTATCAGCACACAGTATCCCAGTACCAGAATGGCCGCCGCCGCGTCGGCATGTCCTGCCCACAGTGTAAGATATCCGGCAATCAGGACGGCGACGGCGACAGCCAGAATCAGCAGATTCCGGCGGGCGAGCAGAAACCGCCGCGGCGGAACCGTGGGGCGAGAATCAGACATGAAGGATGAGGCTACCACCGTTGAGGGGTTGGGTCAAGTTCAGTCCCGTTCGTATCTTCGGGCGCCACGTTCCAGCCGTGGTCGAGGGCATCCCGGCGGGTCCGGTCCGATCGATGGCGCAGCCGGACCAAGCCCCAGAGAATCAGCGCGAGGACGCCCCAGCCTCCCCCCGCCACCAGCCACGCCCCGAGGCTGTACCGCCGTTTGATGACCCGCCGCCACTCCCCCTCGAATCGGTCCAGGCTGAGTCCCGTGGACGCCACGACCGCGGCGTCGAAGTCGGCTCCGCCCCGGAGGCGGGCCAACAACGGGCGGAGCGTCCCACTTGGATTTCTGCGGGCCAGCTCAGCCACGGCTGATACCGCCAGTGCGTAGGCCACCTCCGCCGTGGAGGCCGAGCTGCGGAGGGCCCCGTCGAGAGCGGTGAAGGTTGGAATCGACCCCCGGGCAACGGCGACGTTGAGCTCCAATGCCCGGAATCGGTCCCACTCGCCGGCGGCCCAGGCGGCATAGCCTTCGTCGAACCACAGCGGTACCCGGACCGGCACCTGCTCGTGTAACGCGAGGTGGGCGAGTTCGTGTCGCAGCGTCCGGATCAGATCGCCCTGGTCCGCCCTGAGGAGGATGGTTCGATTTTCGGGAAGCGCGATAGCCGCCCCCCAGTGGGGGGCCCGACCGTTGGTGAGTGAATCGAGGCGGCGGCCGTCCGGGACGATGATCAGCCGAATCGCCCCCGGGATGGAGCGGCCCAGGCCGGGCCAATCCACCGAGCGGCCCGCCTCGCGACCCAGGTCGACGGCGAGGGCGGCTTGGGCGGGCCAGGCGACAACCGTAACCTGCCCGACCGTTATCGCGGAGGGCGGAGCTTGGGAAGGGTCCCCGGGGCCGGCGGCGAGCCGGAGCACGCCGAGTACCGCTATGAGAGAGGCGTGCGCGGGACCTCACCTCCGGTCGCTACCAGGTCGAGCATCTCTTTGCACCGCTTGGCCCAGGGGTTGAACTTGTTGGTCCTGTGTCCCTCGGCCCACCGCTCCCGGGCTTCCGCGTGGCGACCCGCCAGCCACAGGGCGCGTCCGAGCTCGAAGTGGGCTTCAACGAGATTGGGCCCCAGCGCCAGGGTCTTGGTGAAGAACGTCTGGGCGTCCTCGTACATCTCCCGCTCGAGGTACACCAACCCCAGATAATAATGGGCGTAGAGCGTGGCCTTGCGATCGTTATCGAGCCGGATCGCCTTGGACAGATGCTCGATGGCTTCGCCGAAGATGCGCTTCTTGAGGCAAATATACCCCACGTTGATGCGGGCCAGAGCGTTGGCCGGCTCCTTCATGAGCACCTTGGAGAAAGTGCCGAGGGCGTCATCGTAGTCCTCGTGGAGCATCTGGGCCCATCCGAGCAGCGACTGGGCCTGCACCGCACCGGGTGACAGGGTGAGGGCTTTCTCCAACGCCTGAATCGCCCCGGCGTAGTCGCCCAGGGAGATGAGGCTCCATCCTTTCTCGATGTAGGTCGACGCGCCGAGGTGGTCCGCATGTACCGCGGGCCGCGTGCCCGTGAACTGGGGGGCGGGAGCGGCCTCCGCGGCGGCGTGCGCTTGCTTGTAGCGCTCCACCAAGCCGCGGATGTCATCCTTCAGCTGCTGGAGTTCCACCAGCGCCCCATCCACCCGCTTGAACAGCGCGATGATATCGCGTTTGATCGCCTCGCGCGTGGCCGGTTGGTTCGCCGTTCCGAGTCGGGCGTCGATGTCCTGAAACTGCTCCCGCAACGCCTTCGCCGGCGGTTCGCTCATCCCGCGCTCCCGATCCCGTCAAGGGAGATGCGCTCGCTCGAGGAGAGGAGCTTCCGCGCGTTGAGGAGGATGATGGTCCGTCCGGGCTGGGTCACGATGCCGGCGATGTAAACCGCCGCCAGACCGCTCACGACCGGCCCCGGCGCGGTGATCGTGGTGCAGTCCACCCGGAGGACCTCGCGCACCTCGTCGACCAGCACGGCGACCCGCTGGTCGCCGAGGTCCAATACCATCAGCCGGGTCTCTTCTCGGACCGGCGCGTCGAGCTCGAAACGCTTCCGCAGATCCACCACCGGGACGACCCCTCCCTCGTAGGGGACCACGCCCTCGAGGAAGGCGGGGGACTTGGGAAGCGGCGCCGGCACCACGTATCGGAGGATGCGCTCGATCTGCAGGATGTCGAACCCGAATTCCTGGGGGCCGACCCGGAAGCTCACCACTTGGATGTCGTCCCCGGAACTCATGCGGCCGTGGCCTCCACGATGCGGCTGGCTACCGCCGGCAGATCCAGCAGCGGTACCAGTCCGTCGCCCATACGGATGAGCGCCGCAGCCCAGGAGAGCGAGCTGCCCGCAGGCACCGATACCCCCGGTTCCTGCAGCACGGACTCGGCCTCCTCCACCTCCAAGCAGATGCGTCGGCCGGCGAGCTCCACCACGATTGCCACCTCGCCTCGTTCGAGCGGACAGTTTCCGCCTTCCAGGAGGGCGCCCAGATGAACCAGCGGAAGAATCTTCCCTCGGATCATGGTGACCCCCCGGACAGCGCCCTCGACCGAAGGGACCGGATGCACCGCGCCGGGGAGTAGCACTTCGACCACCTGGTCCAGGCTCAGGCCTACCCGGCGCCCGCCGGCGCGCACGATCAAACATCCCGCTTCCTTCCGGCTCACGGGGCCGCCCAGCGTGCCAGATGTTCGCCCACCCGGTCCGCGATACGGTTGATCGGGAGCACCTGGTCGACCCCGCCGGCCTGGAGTGCCACGTGCGGCATGCCGTAGATCGTGGCGGTCTCGCGGTCCTGCGCGATGCCGAGGGCGCCGGCCTCATGCATCACCCGAAGGCCCTCCGCCCCGTCCCGGCCGAGACCGGTCAGCACCACTCCGACCGCGCGGGCCCCAAACACTTCCGCAACACTGCGGAAGAGTGGATCCGCAGCCGGCCGGACCCCCCACACCGGAGCGGTCCGATCGAGCTCCAGCCGAACACCCTCCGGCCCGCACGCTACCCGCATATGGAAGTCTCCTGGAGCAATGTAGACCGTGTCGGCCAGGACCGGGATCTGGTCGCACGCCTCGACCACGTTGAGTTGGCTTTGCGCCGCAAGCCGCTCCGCCAGGCTCTGGGTGAACTTGGCCGGCATGTGCTGCACCACCAGCACCGCGGCGTGCTGCCCGGTCGGCAGTCGAGGGATCACCTCCGCCAGCGCCCGCGGCCCGCCGGTCGAGGCGGCGATGGCCGCGCAACAGCGCGCCCGCCCAGGCAGGGCGAAGAGCGCTTGGCTGGGCGCCCCCCGCGCGGGACGGGCCAACACCGGCATCCGGTGAATGCCCGCTCTTCGGGCGGTCCGGAGAACGCCCAGCAATCGCTCTCGGAATCGTGACCGAGCGGGATCCGATCGCTCCTCCTCCTTGGCGACCAGATCCACCGCACCCAGCTCCAAGGCGCGGATGGCGGCGGCGGTGCCGGGACCGGCGTACGAGCTCACCACCACGATCGGCCGCGGGGATTCCGACATGATGTAACCGATAGCGCCGAGACCGTCGAGCTCCGGCATCTCGAGATCCATGAGGACCACGTCGGGAAGGTATTGGTGCACCTTCCGCAACGCATCGATGCCGTTTCGCGCCGTGGCCACGACCTGAAACTCGCCGCTTTCGTCGACCAACTCCGCCAGCAGCCGGCGGAAGAAGGCGCTGTCGTCCACCACCAGGACGCTCGGCGGGCTAGAGGACCTGGAGACCATGTGCCACCGAGGAAACCTCCACCCGGCCATCCGCGACATACAGGCGTGCGGTGCGGCCGTAGTCGCCGCCGGACGCCTGGTCCACCAATGGAATCCCGTGAGTCTGGAGCGCCTGCCGGCACGCTACCAGGTTCCGCTCTCCCATCTGGACCGTTCCCGGAGGCGCGATCCCGGCGAACATGCTGGCGCCGCCCACCAGCCGAGCGGTGACCCTGCCCCGCTGAGCGCCCGCTTGCGCCATCATCTCCAGAAGACAGGGAAGCGCCGTCTGGGGAAATCGACCAGGGCAGTGGTCGGCCCGACTCAGCGCCGGAGAGGGCAGCAGGATATGGGCCATCCCCCCGACCTTCGCGCTGCGGTCGTGCAGCAGGATGGCGACACAACTCCCCAGGCCCATCGTGACCAGGATATCAGGCTCGGTACCCACTTCCAGGCCGGCGACGCGGACGATAATCTCGCGACGGCTCATTCTGGGCGCCGGTAAATACGCTGGCGCGGATCCACCAGGACCAGCTGGTCACGCGCCGGCCCGGTCAGGGTTTCGACCCGCCCGAGGACCAGCGTTCCACCGGGGACCAGAGCGTCGACGAATCGGTGGCTGAGCTGCTCCTGGGTCGGCCGGTCGAAGTAAATGAGCACGTTGCGGCACAGGATGAGGTGATAGTGACGGCCCGGCGGCGGGTCGCGGCTGAGATCCAGCCGCCGCACCTGTACTCGGCGGCGCACCCGCTCCACCACGCGGGGAGCGGGGTCTCCCGGCTCGAAGTACGCCTGGACCAGGCGCGGCGGCATGTCACCCAGACTTTCCCGCCAGTAACGCGCGATCGTGGCCCGCTCCAGGCTCGCCCGGTCGATGTCGGTCGCGTCGATGGTCAGCCGGTCGAGCTGCTCCGGCCGGCCCCTGCGATCACAGTCGGCGGCGACCAGCATGGCCAGGGTGTAGGCCTCCTCCCCGGACGAGCACCCGGCGCTCCACGCCCGAAGCTCGGCGGCTGGGCTGGCGCAGAGTGAAGGCAAGACCTCCCGGCTGAGGGCGTCCCACGTATCCGGGTTCCGGTAGAAGCGGGTGACGTTGATGGTCAGGGCATCGCGCAGGCGTTCGAGCTCCACCGGTGTCCGGTCGAGGAGCGCGGTATACTCCCCGTACGTGTGGACGCCGCACGCCCGCATTCGAACCGCGATCCGCCGGCGAATGCACTTGTCCTTGTAGGCCTCCAGGACGAACCCGGCCTCCCGGGAGATCTTCCGGGCGAGGGCGGCATAGCCCTTGTCATCCGCGGTCATCGGCCTACATCCAGCATCTCGAGGTTGGCCCGGGCGAGTGCATGCCCCGGGTTGAGCCGGGTGGCCCGTTCCCAACTCTCCCGCGCTTGGCCGATGTCTCGCCGCTTGTAGGCGATGTTGCCCAGCTTGAAGTAGAGATCGTCGCCCAACTCCGGGGCGAGCTTCGCGGCGCGCTCGTATCCTTCCTTAGCTTCCTCATAGCGACCGTTTCGATAGAAAATATCCGCCAGGTTCTTCGAGATTTGGGGATGCGACGGATCATCGGCGACGGCGGCCCGCAGCACCTTTTCCGCGGCGGCGACATCGCCGCTCAGCTCCAGCAGAACCGCCAGATTGTTCTGCAGCACCGCGTTGCCCGGAAATGCGGCGCTGCCCTCGCCAGCCACCCGCAGCGCCACCGCTTCGTCCCCCACGCCGGCGTGGGCCAGCGTGGCGGCCCAGAACCACAGCGCGGGCCTGGGGCTGTCCCCCCAGAGCTCGGCCGCCCGAGTCAACCGCCCCAAGGCCACCTCGGCCTCCCCCCGTTTCAGGGCTGTGATGCCCCAGCCCAGCAGGATTCCGGGGTTCTCTCGGGCGCGACCCGCGGCGTCTCCGTAGGCGACCTCGGCCGCATCCCAGCGCCCCAGCCGTTCGAGCGCGAACCCCAGGTTGTGCAGCACGGCCGCGCCTCCCCCACCCTGGGCCGCGGCTCGAGTGAACGCCTCGACTGCATCCTCCCATCGCGCCTGGCGAACGGCGATGAGTCCGAGGAAGAACGCCGCGCTGACGTCCCCCGGACGCAAGTCGGCGACCCGGCGGAATTCCCGGAGGGATTCATCGAACATCCCGGCCTTATAGAACGCGATGCCAAGATTGCGGTGCTCGTCCACCCGACCTTCGCTGACCGCCGGCGCGGCCTCCTCGGAAGTGCCCACTCGGCGAACGAAGCCGGCGGTAATAAGACCGTAGAGCGCCTTGCCGACCTCGAACTCGACCAGCCCGGATTCGTCCACCAGCCGCTGGACGTCACGGGTGCCGTCGAGGAGCAGGAGCAACTGCCGCTGCTCGTCTGACAGGGCGGTCGCCGAGTCATCGACGTGGCCTTGATCGGCGGCGAAGATGATGTCGAAAGTCGGGATCTTCTTCTCGATGAGGCTCCACTCATCGACCCGCCGGGCTCCTTCGAGCAGGAGGAACTCCGGATGGATCCGGACCACGAAATCCTCCTCGGGCCGGACGCCAGCCTCGAAATTGAAGGTTCCAGTGGTCCAGGTGAATAAGAAATAGACCGCCTCCTCGATCTGGAGCCGGACGTAATGCTCCAGTTCCTCCCTGGTCAGGGCGCCGATCTCCAGCAGAATCTGACCCAGCTTGCGGTCCCGATCCTGCTGTTGCTGCTGGATGGCACCCTGCAATTGCTCCGCGCTGACCCGCCCGTTCCGCAGCAGGATGTCGCCGAGCCGGTCCCGCCGATTGACAATGGAGGCATGCACGATGTAGCCATCCTCCAAGTAGATCGTCCCGAAGTTGCGGCGGTCGGCCAGCGCGAGACAACCGGTCCGGCGCCCGAGGAAGAGCAACTGGATGACGTCCGGAAGGCTGGCTTCCTTGAGACTGCCCTTGATGGCCATCAGCGCCAGTCCTCGATCACGCGGTCGCCGACGTTGGGCCACTCCCAGATCACCTTCTCGCGATTCTTGACCCCGGTCGCCGTGGGGCTGACGATACCACTCGATCGGGTCGCAGCCCGGGATGACGGAGCGGTGACCCCGTCCAGCAGCTCCCTGGCCAGCGCGAGGCTGGGGGGGGCGTGGCGCGCCTCGGCAGCCTCGATCACCCTGGTCACCAGATGCTGGACCCCACGCACGGACTGGGCCGGACGAGAGGCCAGGTAGGACGCGAGCTCGTCATCGGTGGCGCCCGTCTTGGCAGCGAGCGCCCGCTCGACCACCTGCTCCCGAACCTCGAGATCGGGGGCCGAGAGCTCCACCACCAGACCGCCCTCGAATCGGGTCCGGAGCCGGTCGGCGACTCCAGACAGCTCTCCCGTCGGCAGGCGCGACGAGAACACCATTTGCCGGCCTGACTCGAGCAGGATATTGAACAAGACGAACAGCTCCTCCTGGGTGCGGTCCTTGTCGGCCACCAGATGCACGTCGTCCAGGAGAAACGCCTCCACCTGCCGATACCGGGCACGCCACGCGCCGACCGCATCCCGGTCGATCGCCTCGATCAGCTCGCCGGTGAACTCGGGCGCGCTGAGGCAGGCGATCGGCCCGCAGGAGTGGGAGAGCTGGTTGCCAATGGCATGCAGGAGGTGGGTCTTCCCCACTCCGGCGGGGCCGACGATGACCAGCGGGTTGTAGTGACTGCCCGGCTCGGCTGCCACCGCTCGCGCTGCTTCCAGCGCCATGCGGTTGGCCTCAGAGACGGCGAAGTCGGTCAGCCGCCAGAGGGGCGAGGGCGCGGGCGGTGGGTGAACCCCCTCCCGGGCGCGGCTCAGGAGGGCCTCCGCCGCCGCCACATCGCCCGGGTCTCGAAAGAGCGGCGACCCGGCGAGGTCGGGGGCCAGGGTGGCCGCCTCGGCGTGCAGGCCTTGTAGCCGCTCGACCGCGGCCTCGTACTCCCGAATCGCCTGCTCCGGATCGGCCACCATCTCCTGCTCCAGCAAGACCTCCAGCTGGGCGGTGCGGTATCCCTCTCCGTCCCAACGGAGAATCGCGGCCCCCACCTTCCGCCGCCAGTCGTCGACCTGCTGAGCGACCGTGGCGGTGACCTCGGAGAGAAACTCGCTGAATTCGTCGCGGCTCGCCGGGACGGGGGTGGCAGTGGAGGAGCCCGACGAGGCCGCTGCCGCTCCGGGGATGAGCGACCGGGCCTGGGCCGGGTCGAGCGGCGCATCCCCGACCGACTGGAATGCGATGAGCCGGCTGAGCGCGCCCAGCAATTCCCGCACGTTATCGATCTCCGCTTCGGCGACGGCCTCCAGCACCCCGTCGGCGAACTGGGCCCGGCGCTCCTCGGCCTTACGGCGGAGGATCGCGACCCGGGTCTCATAGTCGGGGGCGCCGACGTCGATGACCAACCCGCCGGCGAAGCGGCGGACCAGTCGTTCGTCGAGCGCCTCGATCTCCGCGGGCGGGCGATCGCTGGTGAGGACGATCTGGCGGTTCGCCACCTGCAGCGTGTCGGTGAGCCGAAGCAGCTCAGCCTGCATCTCCCGCCGATGGGTGAGGAACTGCACGTCGTCCACCAGCAGGAGGTCCACGTCCCAGAAGCGCTTCCGGTAGGCCTCGCCATGGCCCGCCGCAATGGCCGCGTGGAACGCCTCGACGAACTCATCCAGGGTCAGGTATTCGACCGACAGGCGGGCGTTGATCCCTCGCGCGGCATGCCCGATGGCCATGAGCAAGTGGGTCTTCCCCAGACCCGGCCGGGCATAGATGAACAGTGGGTTATAGACCGTGCCCGGCGATTCCGCCACCGCTTTCGCGGCGGTCACGGCCAGGCGGTTCCCCGCGCCCACGACGAAGGTCTCGAATCGGTAGCAGGGATTCAGGGTGACCGTCACGCCACCGGGCTCCCGGCCGCCAATCGCTTCAGCACGTGCTCGGAAATGCCCCGGAGGGTTTCGAAGACGCCGTGGCCATGCAGCGCATCCGCGCTGAAGCTCTGGACCGCGCGAAAGTTCAGCGCGTCATCCATCTCCTCGTGAGACAGGGTCAGGTCCGAGGGGAGATCCTGCTTGTTGTACTGGAGGACGATCGGGAGCCGCCGGACGTCGACCCCTTGAGCCAGCAAGTTGTCCTGCAGGTTCTGCAGGCTCTCGATGTTGTCATCGAATCGCCGAGCCTGGCTATCGGCCACGAACACGACCCCATCCGCTCCCTGGAGCACCAGCTTCCGAGTGGCGTTGTAGTAGCTCTGACCCGGCACGGTGTACAGCTGGAACTTGGTGGTGAAGCCGGAAATCGAGCCGAGCTCGAGCGGCAGGAAGTCGAAGAACAGCGTCCGGTCCGTCTGGGTGGCCAGCGAGACCATCCGGCCCCGGCGGCTTTCCGGCACCCGACCGTAGACGTATTGCAGGTTCGTGGTCTTGCCGGACCGTCCCGGTCCGTAGTACACGATCTTGCAGGTGATCTCACGCGCGGTGAAGTTGACCAGGGACATCCGTTACCGTCCAAAAAGAGCGTTGAGGCTGTCGCGCAGCTCGGTTTCGAAGTTTGCCGCGAGCATCGGCGGTTTCGACTGGTCCCGGGGGGCCGCCGCCGCCAACTCCTGCCCCATCCGATCGAAGAACAGCTGCACGATGCCGACCGAGGTCTCCGGTCCGAACACCACCAGGCCGATCCATCGACCTCGTGGGGTGGAAAGGCTGGAGAGCAAGCAGCTCTGCCGGACCCCGTGGTGAACCAGCGCCCCGAACCGGGTCGCTCCGACCAACCGGGCCAATTCTTCCGTGGAGGCAACGATCGCCGCGGCCAGCGCGGCCGCGGTCATGACGTCGAGGGACCGGCCGAAGCCGTGCTGCGCGACGACCTGCCCGGAGGACGTCATGAGTAGCGTCAGCCGGGCCGAGGATTCGGTCAGAAAGGACTGCAGCGGCTCAACGACCCACGGTTCCAGTGCACGCATCAAGCCAACTGCCCCGCGGCGTCGAGCATTTCCAGTCGCGCGAGCCCGATATTGGCATCGGGGCCGACCACCGCAACCAGCACCAGCTCCCCGGCACCGGGAGCGGCGAGGACCGCGCCGCCGTCGCCCCGAAGCTGCACGAACCCGGGCGGGCCGAGACCAGTGGCCGCGGTGGCCCGGGCCAGGCGTGCGACCAGACTCCCGGTCAGCGCAGCCGCGGCCCGGCCGTCCACCCCGTCCATCAACTGCTCAGCCACGACCAGCCCGTCCTCCGCCGACACGATCAGCGCGCCCCGCACGCCGGGGACGCGGGTGATCCGATCGAGTACCGTGCTGGTCTGGGTCATTCCATCGCCTCCAGCCAGGCGCGCGCGGCCCGCGCAGCCCGCTCGGCGAGCAGTCCCACTCGCGCCAGGGGAAGCGAGCGGTCCCGGCAGGCGAGGAGAATACTGTCGCCGGTCGGCGCGGAAAGGACGAGATGACCGTCGGGCGCCTCTACCGCGATCGAATGCCACCCTCCCAGCCCGAGAAGCCGGGTAGCGCGAGCGGCTTCTCGGGAGAGACCAGCGAGTTGCGCGGCGACCCGGTCACTCGCGTCGGTCCCCTGGGCCCCGGCCAGGGTCCCGCCCAGGCGGAGACCGTGGGTATCGACCAGCAGGAGTCCTTCCTCCCCTCCCTCGATTCCCTCGAAGAGCGCACCGGTCGGGGATCCGGCTGCGGGAGCGGGCTCTACCGCGGCCGGCAGTGCGACCGGCGCCGGTGAGGGGGCGGTGTCGGGTGCCGTCTCGGGCCGCAACCGATCGAGGGCGGGGAGAATTGACGCATCATCCGGGTCGGCCTCGGCGGCACGCTGCAGGTGGGCCACCGCCGCCGCCACGTCGCCGGCGCGGAAATAGAGGAAGGCGATGCCCTTGAGCGCGCCGACCCGCATGGGATCCAGCTGGAGCGCGCTGGACCACGCGTCGAACGCCCCGGCAAGGTCCCCCATGTCGCTCAGAATCCGGGCGACCAGGTCGTAGGCGTCCGCCAGGCCGGGATAGCGGCTCACGCCCCCGCGGGCGACCTTGTAGGCCGCGTCCAGTCGACCCCGCCGTCGCAGCGCCTCGGCCAGCTCGAGAAACGCCAGGCTGGACGGCTCGTCAGCGAGCCGGGCCGTCAAGGATCGGATGTCGTCATTCACGGTAACGGTCGAGCTCCTTCACCAAAGTCTCCACGCTGTGCCGCAGTCGTTCGACTCGCGGCGCCTCGGCCTCCTCCCCCGGCGTCAGGGTCCCCAACCGGGCCCATGCCGCCCAGCATTGCAGCGCTTCCTGGAACCGCCCCACGGAGGCGTAGCAGACGCCGAGCAGGCGCCGCGCCTCGGGAAGGAGGGGATCCAAGCGGAGGATCTCCTCCAGGGCCCCTGCGGCGAGCTCGTAGGCGCCGTGAGTCATCGCCTCCCTGGCCGGCACCAAGAAGGCCGCGACGTCCCGACCGGGTTCCGGCTCTTCGCCGGGATGCTCGGGGTCGTCGAGGACCACCACGCCCGCGTTGGTGAGCCCGTAGACGGTCCGCGCCACCTCGAATTCCGATCGACCGAGCACCTCCGCCAGGGAGTGGAGATCCCGTTCACCGTCGACCGCGGCGAGCACTTCCCATTCGAACGGGACCAGGTCGAGCGGCTCGCGTCCCTGCTCCTCCGGAGCGGGCAACCGAGGCACCAGTCCGAGGTGGGGCACCTTGGCTCCGATACGGGACCACTCGTCGATCCGCCGGGCCGCCTCCATGAGCAGCGATTCGGTAGCCACCCGCACGGGGGCCTCCACCGCGGCGTGGCAGGGACTCCCCTCCTCGAACCTGAAATAGCCTTCCGACCACGCGAGCAGCTCGAACACGGCCTCTTCGACCTGCGCCTTGAGCTGGCGTTCCAGCTCCCGTCTGGAGATGGCCTTCTGGGCGACCAGGATATCGCCCAGCCGCCGTCTGTCGCCGGAGGTCTGTAGGGTGCGGGCCCGGTCGAGGTCCGCGCCCGTGATTTTACCCCCGCGCAGGAGCCGGGTTCCCAAGGGCTCGCTGTCGCTTCCGATCACGGCGGCGACGACTCCACCCCGATCGAAGCAGACGGTGCCCGCGGTCTGCCGGAGCTCGGAGGTCACCCGCAGCACCCCGCTCTTCCGGCCCAGATCGAGCAGCTGGAAAACGTCCTGGATGTGCAGGTCCTTGAGCGGTCCTTCGAGTGCCACGCCTCACCCCGCCGTGGTGGCGAAGATGTGCTGGAGATCGCGCGCCGACCGGGCCCGGCTCCGGGCCTGGGATGCGAAGGGCCCGCCCGGATCGAGCTGCACGACCTTTTCCCACGCTTGCACGGCCTGCTCGAACTGGCGCTGTCGCGCGAGGGCGGCGCCGAAGTGGTAGAGCGCGCCGGCATGATCGGGGTCGAACCGCAGCACCCGCTCGAAGGCCTCGAGGGCCTGGGTAGTGCGACCATCGTCGAGCAGGGCGCGACCCAGCGCCGTGAGGGCCTCCAGCTCAAAGGGGTCGGTCTCCAATACCCGGACCAACACCTGGACCGCCGCCTGGGGCGACTCCGACCGGCGGACCAGGTCCGCCAGGGCCAGGGCGGCCGCGCCGTAGGTCGGGAGCAGGTCGAGCGCCCGCTCGTAGGCGGCGCGGGCTGCGGACCAGTTGCCGCGCTCCTCCTCCAGGAGGCCGAGGTCGTACCACACGCGCACCATCGAGGGATCCAGCTGGAGCGCCGCATTGAATGCGGCCAGGGCGGCGGAACGGTCGCCCAGCCGCGAAGACACCTGCGCTTGAAGGTGAAAGAGGTCGGTGCGGCCGGGCTCCAGCGACTGCGCCTCCCGAATGCAGTCGAGCGCGCCGAGGGCATCGCCGACGGCGAGGCGGACGCGGGCGCGGGCCACGAGCACCTCGACGTCGCCCCGCACCCGTGCGGCCAGCTCGTCCGCCAGCGGCGCCGCATCCCCGGCCCAGCCCAGCGCCAGCAACGCCCGGATCTCGCCCAGGGTCGCGTCGGGATCGTCGGGTGCGCTCGCCCGAGCGGCCCGGTATCGCTCCAGGGCCTCACCGTAGAGACCCCGCTTGGCGAAGATGTCACCCAGCAACACGCCGGTCGGCGCGGCCGGGGCCCCTCGGGAAGCGGCCCGGCTCAATTCGGCGGACGCCAGATCGAGAAGTCCCTTGGCGATGTAATCGCGGACCAGGTCGAGCGAGTCGCCCGCGGAACCGGGCGCGGCCTCCGACTGAGCCGGGGTCAGCTCCGCGAACAGCTGATCGAGCGCCGGCGGATCGAAGGCGAACTCACCGGCCAGCTGATCGCCTCCGACCTCGGAGGCCAGCTCGGGGGCGATGGCGATGGTGGGATTTTCGTATTGCAGATCGATGGTCAACGCGAACTTCTGCGGGACATACAGGGGCTCGAGCTCCAGGGCGCGGCGGGTCTCCCGGAGGGCGCCGTCGAAGTCTCCCAGCTGACTCAGGACAAAGCTGAGATTGTAATGCGCCCCGGCGAACGAGGGATCGATATCGATGGCGCGCCCGAACGCGTTGCGGGCGTCCTCATGGCGCCTGAGCTCCATAAGTACCAGTCCCACCCCGTTCCAGGCCACCGCACTTTCGTTCTGCTCGGCCAAGGCGCGCTGGTACTCGTCGAGCGCGGCGCGGAGCTTCCGGCGTTGGAAGAAAAGCAGGCCCAGGTTGAGCCTGGCGGTCAGCAGCGGGCGGTCGCCACCGAGGGCCTTCTGGAAATCCGCGATGGCGGCCGCCCCGTCGCCCTCGGGGGCGCGGGCGACGCCGAGGTTGTTCCACGCCAACTGGTACTGCCCATCGATGGCCACCGCGCGCTCGTACGACGCCACGGCATCCAGGCGCCGCCCCGCCTGGTGGAGGCACACGCCGCGCTCGTTCCACAGCTTGGGGGACTCAGGGTAGTCCCCCACCAGCCGTTCGTACAGCTCGAGCGCCGCGTTCAGGTCCCGTTGCAGCAGGCGAACCTCGGCCATCGCCTCCAGGCTGAGCCGGGGATCCTCTCCCGCGTCCAGGGCAAGCTGGTATTCCCGGAGCGCTTCCTCGTAATATCCCCTCTGCCGGAGGGCCAGGCCCAAGGCGTAGTGCGCCAGGGCGCCCCCCTCGACCACCTGGGGACCGGCCTGGTTCCGCTTCTCGCTTTCCGGCCGAGCTCCGTTGGCCTGGAAACGGTCGAGGGCCAGGTTGGCGTGGGCCCGGGCGAGCGCCGGATTGAGCGCGAGGGCGTGCTTGGTTGCCTCCCGGGCCGCCTCGTGCTGGCCCAGGTCGCCGTAGACAAACGCGAGGAGGTAGTGCGCTTCGGCGTAGTCCGGGTTGCGGGCGGTCGCCTCCCGGAGCGCTGCGAGGGCGGGCTCGCTGAGCCCCCGATTGTACAGCACCTCTCCATAATGGAATCGAGCGACCGCGCTCTCCGGATCCTGGACGCAGGCCCGGCCGAGCCACTCGGTCGCGGTATCGAGGTTGCCGCGCGCCTTCTCCACCAGGCCGAGCTGGAGGATGGCGGGCACGTCGTTCGGTCGCCACGCGAGCAGCGCTTGGAATTCGGCGATCGCGTCGGCGTGCCGCCCGACGGCGGCATAGGCCCGGCCCAGCTCCCAGCGCCCATCGCGGTCTTCCGGGTGCCGCCGCACCTGTTCCCGCAGATCGGCGATGCGGCGGTCGTAGTGGCCGCTGTCGCGGTAGGCGATATCGAGGTTGGTCTGCGCCACCTGCATGCGCGGGTCGAGCTCGAGCGCGCGGATGAACTCCGCGATTGCCTCGTCGATCAGTCCCTTCTGATAGTAGAGAACCGCGAGATTGTTGTGGGCGCCGGCGTCGGACGGATCGATCCTGCGCGCAAAGGAGCGCAGAACGGAAAGATCGCGCTCCGACAGCACCGGACCAGGCATCGAATCAGGGCAGGCGGATGGCGTCGAAGATGGCCCGAAGCGACGGCATATCGGGCAGGAGCAGGAAATGGCCCCGCAGGAGCTCGGCGGTGCCTTCCACCCGGAAGGAGGTCTCAACGCAGAACACGAAGTCCCGGTCGTGGCCAAAATTGAGATAGGTGGTGGTGATCACCGCGGCGCTCAGATCCACCACCAGGCTCGGCACGGAGGGCACCAGCATCATCCCCATGAAATCGCTGAGCGCGTTGAGATAGGCGCTCGAGAGGATGTTGCCGGCTTCCTTGAGGCCGGACTGTTCCATCTCTCCGAACTGCCGGGTGGTCCCGGCCGGTCGCCGGAGCAGTATATCACATAGCGTTCGCGCCGACTCCTCGGGAAAGATCACCAGGGTTCGCCCGGTCAGATCCCCCATCATGTGCATCAGCACCGCGGCGATGACCTCGTCCGGCGCCCCCACGAACTCGGTCACCTCCTGGAGGGGCCGGACGTTCACTTCGGGGACCGCGATCATGATCTTACGCTGGGTCATCTGCGACAGCGCGGTCGCGGCGTGTCCGGCGCCGATGTTGGCCACCTCCCGGAGCGCGTCGAGCTGAAGCGCCTTGAGCTCCCGAACGTCTTCCATGCTCTTCCCCCTAGAGGAGCGCCGAGGCGTCGAGAATGAGCGCCGGAGCGCCATCGGCGAGAATGGTCGCCCCCCCCACGAAGGACGGGACGCCGCGGGGAGCGTCAAACGGCTCGACGACGATGTCCTGTTGCCCCAGAAGGGCATCGACGACCAGGGCGCTGCGGCGGTCGCCGACTTCGAGAATGACGGTCGGCTGGCGGGCCGACGCCGGACGGCGGCGCCCCGCCACCAGGTCACCCAGGTGCACCGTCGGCACCACCCGATCGCGTATCACCAGCGCCTCCTGGCCCCGCAACGCCGTCACGGCCCGCGGGTCGAACTCGATCGTCTCCGCCACATAGGACAACGGCAGCGCGTAGCGCTCGCCTCCGGCAACCGCCAGCAGGGCCCGCACGATGGCCAGCGTGAGCGGCACCCGAATCACGAAGGTGGTTCCCCGCCCCAGCTCGCTGTGCACCTCCAGGGTGCCCCCCAGCGCCCGGACTCGGGTGAGAGCGGCGTCCACCCCGACCCCGCGACCGGACACGCCGCTGACCTTGTGCGCCGTGGTGAACCCCGGTCGCGCCAGAACCCGGAGCAGCAGATCATCGCTCAGCTCGTCGGTCGAGCCGTCCGCCAGTCCCTCGCGCCGCGCCTGGGCCAGGATCGCGACCCGATCGATGCCGCGCCCGTCGTCCGCGATCCGGAGCGACACCGTATTCCGGTCTCGTTCGGCCGCCAGCAGGATCCGACCCTCCGGCGGCTTCCCCGCGGCGGTGCGGACCCCGGGGGCCTCGATGCCATGATCGGCGGCATTGCGGACCAAGTGCACCAGAGGATCACCGATCTCATCCAACATCGACCGATCCAGTTCGATCTCCTGCCCCTGGGCCTCGAACAGAATCTGCTTGCCGAGATCGCGCGCCAGGTCCCTGACCAACCGGGGGAACCGGTCGAAAACTTCGCCCACCGGCGTCATCCGGGCCGCGATCACGTCCGCCTGCATCGCGGAAACCAGCCGGGCGATGTGATCGCCGAGCTCCGCCAGCGCGGGGTCGCCGCTGCCCAGCGCCGAGAGCCGGTTCTTGGCCACGACCAGCTCGCCCACCCGGTTCATCAGGGCATCGAGATGGCGGAGGTCGACCCGAATCTGCCGCTGCTGCCCGGCGACCGCGGACCGCGGGTCGCCATCCTCCACGAAGCGCACCCGCTCGACGTCTCCGGCGCCCGCCAGAGCGGCCGCGATCTCCTCCTCGGTGGCCCGGCTCTCCAGCCGAAACGAGAGGCGGCCATCGAAGTCGTCCCGTTCGAGCTGGGCCGGGCCCGGGTGAACGGCACTCACCGGTCCCAGCGCCCGGGCCCGCCCCACGACCAGGGCCGCGCGAGCGCCCCGCATAGGCGCGTCCGATCGGATCACCACCTGAACCGGGCAGACCCGGGGCGGCGGCGAGGGCTTCCGACGGCTGGCGCGGGATCGGCGCCCGGCCCGCTCGACCGGCTCCGGCGGCGCCTCGGTCGCGACCGCCGCCTCGAGCTCGGACACCAGCGCGGGATCCGCCGGACTGGCGGTCCGGGACGGCGAGCGCTCGACCATCACGCCCAGCGCGTCCACGGCACGGAACAGCAGCTCGAAGGTGGCTGGCCCCGGCTTTACCCGACCGTGGCGGAGCGCGTCGAGAAGGTGCTCCAACCGGTGGGCCAGATCGGCGACCTCCCGGTACTCCATCGTCGCGCCCATCCCTTTGATGGAGTGGATCGCGCGAAACAATCCGCCGACCGCCTCGGTCGCCTTTGGCTCTCGCTCCCACTGCAGCAGCAGCTGGTTGCAGAGATTGAGGTGCTCACGACTCTCGGCCAGAAAGAGCGCGGCGTACTTCGAGACATCCATGGATCAGCCCAGAACGCGCTGGACCGCCTCGAGCACCCGGGAGGGCTGAAACGGCTTGACCACAAAATCCTTGGCCCCGGCCTGGATCGCCTCCACCACCAACGCCTGCTGCCCCATGGCGCTGCACATGAGGATCTTGGCGTCGGGATCGGCCTTGCAGATCTCCCGCACCGCTTCGATCCCGCCCATATCCGGCATCACGATATCCATCGTCACCAGGTCTGGCTTGAGGTCGCGGTACTTGGCGACGGCTTGAGTGCCCGACTCCGCCTCGCCGATAATCTCGAATCCGGCCTGGGAGAGAATGTCGCTGATCATGGTCCGCATGAAGATTGCGTCATCACACACCAAGACAGTATGGCTCACAGACCCCCTCCGTGCGTATCCATGTGATCCTCGCCTGTGCGTGGCCGGACGGACGGGGGCAGATCAGCCGCCGATGATCGGTGCGAAAACCGCGTCGATGTCGAGCAGGATGAAGTGCCGGCCGTCCCTGACCCCGACCGCCCGCACCACCCTGGGATCGATGCCGGGCAGGTCGGACTGGGGAGCGACGGAATGCTCCGGGACCTCCAGAAAGTCGAGCACCTGACCCACCCCGAGGCCATAGCGGCGGCCGCCGATATCCAGCACCACGATGGCCCCCTCGTCCTCCGCCGACCGCTCCTGGTGCAGCAATACATGGCCGTCCAGCACGGTCAGCAAGGTCCCGCGGACGTTGACCAGCCCCTCGACCGCCCCCGCGACGCCGGGGATCCGGGTAGCCGGGAGACGCGGCAGTATCTCACGCACGATCCCTGCCGGGGCAGCGCAATTCAGCGCACCGATGCGAAAAATGACGGCGTGGAGCGTCGGCGAGTCAGCCATCTCTATTGAAGAAAAGAAGATAGCTAAGGGGGTCGGGTCGGGCAACAAGATCTTCGCCACCGACTGCAAGAAGTGCTAGACCGAGGTCAGCGGGCCATTCGGAACGGAATTCCAGCGGCGCACCGCTGGCGGGATGGCGGAATGCCAGAGACGCCGCGTGAAGCGCCTGCCGGGGCGTGGCGTGCTCGAGGGCCTCCGCCGCCCGGCGGACCCGGCCGGAAATCCGGCGACTCCCCCCTCCACCATAGACCGGATCACCCACGATGGGGTGTCCCAGGTGCTCCATATGCACCCGGATCTGATGGGTGCGCCCGGTATGGAGGTCCAAACGGACCAGATCAACCAGGTCAAACCGGGCGATGAGCTGAAGATCGGTCCTGGCGGACCGGCCACCGCGGGTAACCGCCATCCGTTTCCGATCCTGGGCGTGGCGGGCCAAGGGGGCCTCAATCGTGAGCCGGCCCTGGTCAACATGTCCCCAGGTGAGCGCCGCGTAGCTTCGGCGGACCCGACGCGCGGCGATGGCCGACCCCAGTTTCCGATGGGCCAGGTCGGTCTTGGCCACGACCATGAGCCCGGACGTATCTCGATCGAGGCGGTGGACGATGCCCGGCCGGCCCTCGGCACCCCCGGAGAGAGTCGTCCCTCGGGCGACCAGGGCGTTGACGAGGGTGTCGTCCCAGTGGCCCGGCGCGGGATGGACCACCAGGCCGGCCGGCTTGTCGATGATCGCGAGGTGCTCGTCCTCGTAGAGGACAGTGAGCGGGATCCCCGCCGGGCGGAGCATTCTGGGCGGCTCGTCCTCGGGCAGGCGGACGGTCACTTGTTCCCGCTGGGCGAGGATACGGGACGCCCGGGCGAGCTTCCCTTCGATCGCCACCCGGCCGTCGGCAATCAGTCGAGCGGCCTGGGTGCGGGAGAATCCGAGTTGGTCGGCGAGGAAGCGGTCGAGGCGCTCCGTGGCCTCGACCGAGACGGAAAAGGTCAGATCAGACAGTCGAAGCCGACTCCGGTTCGGGTTGGCCGGAGTCTTCCTTCCAGAGCGAGATCGCCAAGGCCACCGCCCCGCAGCTCACGGCGATGTCGGCCACGTTGAAGGTCGGCCACCGGAGAGACCCCACCCCGACATCCAGAAAATCGACCACCCCGCGCGAGCTGCGGATTCGGTCGACCAGGTTGCCGGCGGCTCCGCCAGCGACCAGGCCGAGGGCGAGCTGGCGGAAGCGGTTGCCCGGGCCGGTGTCGCGCGACATCCGGGACAGCACCAACAGGGCGACCACCGCGACGGTAAAGAAGATCCAGCGCGAGTGGGGCCCGACGTGCAGCCCGAAGGCCGCTCCCTGATTGTAGACCAGCCGGAGTTGGACCCAATCGCCGAACACCGACACGTCGGAAGCTCGCAGCAGGGTGGCTTCGGCAACCAGCTTGGTGACCAGGTCGAGTATCACCACCACGGCCGCCGCCGTCCAGAACACCCGGCGCTCCCTCGACGGCGCCGGAGGCTCAGCGGCGCTTGCCATCTTCCTCTTTCTCCTTGCAGGTGATGCAGAGCCGGGCGTGGGGAAGCGCATCGAGCCGCTCGTAATTGATCTCCTGACCGCACTGGTGACAGGCCCCGAACTTCTCCGGGCTGCCATAGAGGCGGCGAAGCGCTTCATTGACGTGCCAGAGGTAGCGACCCTCTTGGGACGCGAACAGGAACTGCTTCTCCCGCTCCATCGCATCGGTTCCCTGGTCGGCCATGTGGAAGGAGTAGGAGGAAAGATCGCCGTCGGAGGACTGCAAAGTCGTGTTGAAGGACTCGTCGTAATAGCCCAACTCCTTCATGACGCGGGCCCGTTCCTCCATGAGACGCTTCTCGAAATGCGCCAGCTGTTTCTTGTTCATTCGCCATCCGGGGGTTGAGGGTCGGCCCCTGCGTGACCGGCCCGGTAACGTCGCAGTCCCACCACCATCCGATAACCGTCGAGCGCCACTTCCTGCTCCAGCTCCGGAGACGGGCAACGGCGCTGCAGCTCCACCCGCCGGGCGAGGGTCTCGCCGGCAATGAACTCCGCGTGGCCCTTGATCGCCTCGATCACGGCCGCATCGCCGTCCACCCAGAGGCCGATCCGATCCGTGTACCGGAACCCCGCCTCTTTGCGGAGTCGCTGGATCCGGTTGACGACCTCGCGCGCGGTCCCTTCCCGCCGGAGCTCGGGTGTCAAGGTGGGATCGAGCGCCACGACGTAGGGTCCCTCGCTGCGGAGCGGCCAGTCGGTGACGACCTCCCGCTCCACCGCGACCTCCTCCGGGAGAAAGGTAACCGTCTCGCCCTCCACTTCGAGTGTGGCGGTGCCGCCCTGCTCCATCTCCCGCAATTGATCCTGACCCAGCCGGGCCGCCGCGCCCGCGATGAACGGGGTCCGCTTCCCATAGCGTTGGCCCAGGGTCCGAAAGTTGGCCTTGGGACGGAGCCGCACCAGGTCGGTATCGGCGGCCACCACCTCAACCGCCTTCACGTTGACCTCCAGCAGGAGCAATCCCAGTAGCTCGTCGAACGCGGCGCCCCGCACCGCCGAAGGCACGGCCACCCTCATGGTGGCGAGCGGCTGGCGGACCCGCAGATTGCGATCTTCGCGGGCGTACCGGGCCAACGACGCCAGCTTCCGCACCGCCGTCATGGCGGCCTCCAGCTGGCAGTCGCGCCGATCGCCCGGAGTCGGGAATCGAGCGAGGTGCACCGAGCCGCCGGTGAGTCCGCGGTGCAGCCAGTCGCTGAGGAAAGGCGCGGCGGGCGCGAGCATCCGGCTGGCGGCCACCAGCGCCTCGTAGAGCGTGGCGAGTGCGGCCGGCTCGGCCACGCTGTCAACCGCCCAGAATCGGGACCGGTTGACCCTGACATACCAGTTTGAGAGATCGTCCACGAACCCCATCAGCTCGCGCAGGCCTGCGGTCGGGTCGTAGCCCTCCCAGGCTGCGGTGACGGCGCCGATGGTGGCGTCGAGCCGGCTCACCAGCCAGCGGTCCACCAGCCGTCGCTGATCAACGGGGGGGGTCTCGGCCGAGGTCCAGTCGCCGGCGTACTCGGCGAGAAAGGCGTAGGTGTTCCTCAGCCGATTGACGAAGGCGCCGACCACCTCGGAAATGGTTCGGGTATCGAAGCGCTTCGGCAGCCACACCTGACTCGATCCCAGGAGATAGAGCCGCACGCTATCGGCCCCATGCTCCGCGATCACCTCCCACGGGTCGACCGCGTTGCCCTTGGTCTTCGACATCTTCTGTCCGGTGGCATCGAGGACCAGCTCGTTCACGATCACATGGCGGTATGCCGGAGCATCGAAGGCCGCCGTGGCGATGGCCAGGAGAGAGTAGAACCAGCCGCGGGTCTGGTCCACCCCCTCGCAGATGAAATCAGCCGGGAAATGAGCCGCGAACTCGTTCGCGTGCTCAAACGGGTAGTGCCACTGCGCGTAGGGCATGGCCCCGGAGTCGAACCAGGTGTCGATGACTTCTGGGGTCCGGCGCAGGGTCCCGCCACAGGAGCAGGACCAGGCGTAGCCGTCGATGTGCGGCTTGTGAGGATCGAAGGCATCCGGCAGCGGGCGGCCCCAGCGCTCCGCCAGCTGGGCGTAGCTGCCGACCACCTCGACATGCGCCGGATCCCGATCACACAGCCACACCGGCAGCGGAGTGCCCCAGTAGCGATCCCGGGACAGCGCCCAATCCACATTGTGCTCGAGCCACTCGCCAAACCTGCCGGCGCCAACCTCGGGGGGATGCCAATCGACCCCCCGGTTGAGCTCCAGCATCCTCTCCTTGACCTCCGACGTCCGGATGAACCAGGAGTCGCGCGCGTAGTAGATCAGGGGACTCGCGCAGCGCCAGCAATGGGGGTAGGTGTGGGTGTGGGGAGACGTGAGGTGCCACCGCCCATCCTCCTTGAGACGCCGGATGATGCGGTCGTTGGTTTCTTTCGCGGTGACCAGGCGCCCTTCCAGCTCCGGCCACTCGACCCCCGTGAACGTGCCGTCGGCAGCGACCGGACGCACCAGCGCAAGGTTGTGCTCCATCCCCGCCTGGTAGTCATCGGCGCCGAACGCGGGTGCCAGGTGAACCAGCCCCGACCCGTCCTCGGCGGTGACGAAGCTCCCGCCGACGATCACCCGGGTGGCCCGATCCTCGGGCAACGGAACCACTTCCAGCGGCCGCCGGTAGCGAAGGCCGATCAGCTCCCGGCCACGAAAGGTCCGAACGGGGCCCAGCTCGGCGAAGGTCGGCGCTCCTTTCCCCGAGCCGCTCGGCAGCGATGCGCGCGCGGTCGCCAGGATGATGGTGCGCTCTCCGACCTGATACTCTCCGTACTCGAGGTCCGGGTGCACAGCCACGGCCACATTCGACAGGAGAGTCCAGGGGGTCGTGGTCCAGACCAGGAGCTGCCGCGAGGGCTGATCCGCAAGGGGAAAAGTGAGGTAGGCCGAGTTGGTGGTGACCTCCTCGTACCCCAACGCCAGTTCGTGGCTGGAGAGCACGGTCCCGCAGCGGGGGCAGTACGGCAGCACCCGGTGCCCGCGGGACAGAAGGCCCCGCTCGTAGATCCGCCGGAGCAGCCACCACACCGTCTCGACGTACGGATTGCTGCAGGTGACGTAGGGGTGCTCGTAATCGAGCCAGTATCCGATCCGGTCGGAGAGGCTCTCCCACTCCGACTGATACTTGAAGACGCTGGCGCGGGCGCGGGCGTTGAACTCCTCCACCCCGAAGCGCTCGATGTCCTGTTTGCCGGTGAGCTGGAGCTCCCTCTCCACCTCGATCTCGACCGGGAGGCCGTGCGTGTCCCAGCCCGCGATCCGGGTGACCGACTGCCCCCGCATCGCGTGGAAGCGGCAGATGAGATCCTTGACGGTGCGGGAGAAGACGTGGTGGATTCCCGGGCGCCCGTTCGCCGTCGGCGGGCCCTCATAGAACACGTAGGGCGTCCCCCCGCGATTGGCATCGAGGGTTCGCCGGAAAAGGCTCTCCGATGCCCAGCGGGCGAGCAGGTCCTGCTCCAACTGGTCCGCGGTGCGGTCAGGAAGGGGGGGGAACGCCATCAGTGGAGTCGCTCGACCAACGTGGCGATGAGCCGGGTGAGACTGGGCTCGGCCTTCCCGGCGGTCGCGATAATACGGCCGATGTCGGCCGGCTCGAGTGCGTCGGGCAGGCATTGATCGGTGATGATGGACACGCCGACCGTGCGCATGCCCTCGTGGGCGGCCACGATCACTTCAGGCACGGTCGACATGCCGACCACGTCCGCGCCCATCGCCCGCAGCATCCGGTACTCGGCCCGCGTCTCCAAGTTGGGCCCCGGCACGGCCACGTAGACACCCTCCCGCAGCACGATGCCGAGCTCGAGGGCGACGGCCCGCGCCAGCTCCCGCAGCGCGGGATCGTAAGGGGCCGACAGGTCGGGAAACCGGGGGCCCAGCCGGTCGTCGTTGGGACCCACCAGGGGATTGTCTCCCAGCAGATTGATGTGGTCGCTCAGCAGTACCAGATCGCCGGGGCTCCACAGCGGGTTCATCCCGCCGCACGCGTTGGATACCACCAAGGTCCCCGCTCCGAGGGCGTGCAGCACGCGCACCGGGAAGGTCACCTGCCTGAGGTCGTACCCTTCGTACCGATGGAAGCGGCCCTGCATGGCCACGACCGTCCGACCGCCGAGGTGGCCGAGGATGAGCTTGCCGGCATGGGTCTCCACGGTCGAGAGGGGGAACCCGGGGATGTCTCGATAGCCGATCTCGGCCGCGACCGCCATCTCCCGCGCGAGCCCGCCGAGGCCGGTGCCGAGAATGATGGCGACGTCGGGGCGGAGCGCAGTCCGCCCGCGCACGGCGGCGGCGGCCGCCTGTACCTGGCCGAACAGCGGCGCCCCGGTCATGAGTGCCTCGTCCCCGGCTGGGCCGGCTCCGCATGGTCGGCAAAGGGCCGCACCGGGAGCGCCAGACCGTCTACCTCGCCCAGGTGGCGCTCGAGCAGCGAGCGGAAGCTCGCGAGGTACGCCGAGAACTGGCGGGCCGCCTGGTCGGCCCGCTCACGCACCAGTTCCTCCTGGTGCCGGGCCTCGGCCACGATCCGGTCCGCCTCGGTGCGGGCTTCCCGCAGTATGGCCGTGGCCTGCCGCTCCGCTTCCTCCTTGGTCTCGGCTCGAAGCTGCTGCGCCGCCACCAGCGCTTCGTTCATCGCCCGTTCCCGCTCCCGGAACACGCGGAGCTGCTCTTGGGCGCTGCGCAAACGCTCCTCGTGCTGCACCCGGTCGCGCAGCAACCGCTCCAGCTCTTCCGACGCCCGCAGCATGAATTCATCCACTTGCGCCCGATCGTACCCCCGAAACGCCCGCGCGAATTGCTGGGATCGAATGTCCAACGGCGTCAGGTGAAACGCATGGTCGCTCATTGGCTTCGCTCCCCGAAGAGCACCGTGCCGAGGCGGACCATCGTGGCTCCTTCCTCGACGGCCAGCTCGTAGTCATCCGACATCCCCATCGACAGCTCAGGCAGCGGGTGCCCCCGTTGCTCGGCGGCATCGCGGGCTTGGCGCAGCCGACGAAATGCCCCCCGCTTTCCCGCCGCGTCCGCATTCAGCGCGCTCAAGGTCATCAATCCCCGCACCTCCAGCCGCGCCAGCTCGGCCAGACCCTCCAGCAAGGCCGGCAGCTCCTCCGGGGCCACCCCGCCCTTCTGCGGCTCCTCCGAGCAGTTCACCTGCACCAGGACCGGTTGTTTGGCGGCGGGAGTCACCCGCCGGTCTAGCTCCCGGGCCAGGTCAAGCCGATCCACCGAATGGATGAGCTCGAACCGGCCGGCCACGTGGCGGGCCTTGTTCTTCTGCAGCGTGCCGATGAGGTGCCACGCCACCGGCAGATCGGCGAGCGCCTCCTGCTTCTGGAGCGCCTCCTGCACCCGGTTCTCCCCCATATCCCGGATACCCGCCGCGGCCGCGGCCCGGACCGTCTCGGGCCCGTGGGTCTTGGTCACGGCGATGATCCGCACGGAGTGGGGCCATCCGCCTACGTCCAGGTGGTGGGCCACGACGTCGCGGACCCGAGCCACTCGAGAGGCTAGGTCGCGGAAGTCCATAGCCTTTGAATTTACTTAGGCTTGGGCGGTTCGTGCAGGGGAGGAGACTGCCTGAGAGCCTCGAGGGCGGCACCGAGCTGGCCGTCTGGTGAGAGCAGGCTGACGCGCCTCAGGGCCTCGTCCATTCGCTCGGGTTGTCCCCGGTCGGCATAGGCGTAGACCAGTTGCACGTAGGGAAAGGCCAAGCTTTCGGCGGCGTTGGCGCTGGTGCTTTCGAGGTCGGCTCCCCCCGATTCCAGCAATCCGCCATAGCGGTAGGTTTCCCAAAGCAGTCGCTCGGTCAGCGGCACGTCGATCGGGACCCCGGCCAGGCGGCGAAGGTTCAACTGCGGCAGGGTGGTGTCGGGTAAGGCCGGGAAGAGGTGGAACCCCAAGCCTCGCTGGACTACGTACCCGCCCAGTCCCGCAAGATCACTTCCGGTGGTGATCGCCCAGACGATCGGCCGCCGCCCGACGTTGCGTTGGACCACGCTCAGGGAGAGGAGATCGTTGGGGTAGAGGATGGTCTGGTCCTCGAGAGTTCGGGTGAGCGGTCCCAGGGCGATCCGCTGAGTGCCCCGCACAACGTACCCGTTCATCGCCACCCGGATCATCGAGTCGGTCATGGTGTGGAGCGGCCAGTCGGGACGAGCCTGCACCGAATCACGCCACACCGGCGGGAGGCCGGACACCTCCACCGGGCGGGTGGGAGTGTCGCGCAGCTGGCGCATGTACCAATCGGTATTGGCCAGCGCCAGGCAGACGACCGTCACGTCTCTTCGGACGCCTTCCACCTCCTGGGCCCACCACAGCGGAAAGGTGTCGTTGTCCCCGTAGGTGAAGAGCACCGCATACGGCGGCGCGCTGTTGAGGAGATCGTACGCGAAATCCCCCGCCAGCCGGGCATCGGCGGCGTTCCGCCGGGAGGCGACCCGCCAATTGAGCACTACCGGGGCCAATGCCACCAGCAGCCAAGCCGGTGCCAGCCGTCTCCGCCTGGGGGGATAGGCCAGCCCACGGCGGAGCCAGGCCCCCAAACCGACGCCGGCCCAGAGCCCCCACACGATGAAGCTCACGACAAAGAAATAGTCCCGCTCGCGGACTTCATGGTCACCTGCATTCCCGTAGACATCGTACCAGCGGCCGAACCCCGGCTTGAAATTCATGTAGCCGGCCAATCCGAGACTGGTGACCAGGAACAGCGACGCGAGCAACCACCCCACGGCGCGATCCGCCTTCCACAAGAGGAACGCCCCCCGGAGACCGAGTGAGGCGAACAGCAGCGTCACCAGGGTTCGTAGCGGAAGCGGCCCCAATCTTCCACCCAGGGCCTTCGCCCATTGCCAATCGAAATAGGTGACGTAATCGAGGAACTGGATACCGATCAGGCCGAGTCCCCGGCCGGGGTTCGCCGGGCCGGACGGCAGGGTTGGGTCGTCCCACGGGGTTCGGGGAGGATACTGAGCCCGCCGGATCACGGCGAGCAGGGCGTCGAGGGTGGCCGGGGCCGCTTCGTTAATGAGAGGATGCTGGGCCGAGCGAAGGTAGAGGTAGAGATACGGCGTGACCCCGATCAGGGCCAGAGCGAGGCCGGTGAAAGCGAACCGTCCGGCGCCTCGCCCGGCGGCGTAGGCCGCCGCGATGATGAATCCGACGCCGCCGGCGACGCTGAGTGGAATGCTCCCGAGACCGGTCCCGATCAGCAATGTCCAGACGCCGGCGATGACGGCGATCTCTCCCTGCTCGGCGCGGCGAGCGCCGGCCCCCTCCAGCGGGGCGCTGCGCGCGGTTGACACCAAAAACAGCAGGACCGCCGGCCCGGCCAGCAAGGCGAGGAGGTGGCTGCCGATTGATAGGCCGGCGAGGTACAGGATGAGGAGCAGCCGGCGAGAGGCGTGGGGGCCACCTCGCGCGCGCCGCCACAGGAGCGCGGTCCAGGCCATCGCCGCGATGGTAAAGGTGGCGACGGCGTAGACTTCGGTTTCGTTCGAGTTCTGCCAGTTGGTGAAGGTGAACCCGGCGAGCAGGGCTCCGGCCGCCGCCGTGCCGACCCGGATGGCTCGCGACTGCCGGTCATCCGTGTGGCCGACCCAGGCGCGGAGCGACTCGTGGACCACCAGGAAGAAGAATCCCGCACCGGCCGCGCTGAAGAGCGCGCTGAGGAGGTTGGTGCGAACCGCATACTCTCCCACCGGGAGGATGCCGGCCCACACGTGAGCCACCATCACGAAAAGCGGCGTCCCCGGCGGATGCGGGATGCCGAGGGTCTTTGCCGCCGCGATGAGCTCTCCCGCGTCCCAGAAAGTGACGGAGGGTGCCAGGGTGAGGACGTAGCCGAGCAGGACGACCGCGGCGACCGCGATCGCGGCACCGTAGGCGGGGCGGGTGCTCGTCACGACCGACTGAGAGCTGGCTACCACCCCTGCACGGCCCCCGCGACCGCCAGCGCCTCCCGGGCGGCCGCCACCGCATGAACCCGGAACAATCGCGCGCCTCGCTCCCAGGCGAAGGCACAGGCCGTGGCGGTCGCTCGGTCCCGCTCCTCGACCGGTAGGCCGGTGACGGCCCCGAGAAACCGCTTGCGGGAGGGCCCCACCAGGATCGGCCGCCCCAAGGCCCGGAGTGATTCCAGCCGGTCGAGCAGCTCCAGGTTGTGCTCCACGGTCTTGGAGAAGCCGAACCCCGGATCTACCACGATGGACTCGTCGCTCACGCCGGCGGCGGTGGCCTTGGAGACCGCCGCACCGAGCTCCGTCAGAACCGCACCGACCACGTCACCGCCATACTCGGCATGGGCGTCGGAGGCAAGCTCGAGCAGCGATCCGCGGGAGTGCATCGCGATCAGGCCCGCGTTTCTCGTCGCCACCGTCTCCGCCATCGAGGCATCGAGGCGAAGGCCGGAAACGTCGTTCACCACCGCAGCGCCCGCGTCCAGCGCCGCCGCGGCGACGGCGGCTTTGACGGTATCCACGGAAATGATCAGAGCCGGGAACGCTCGCCCCAGTG
>Ga0326597_10002137_pt1 | contig 30019 bp, 21 predicted proteins | sample RVTome_12_FD_203789 | JGI IMG/M metagenome (GOLD analysis project Ga0326597, IMG submission 203789) | Soil microbial communities from uranium-contaminated site in the Upper Colorado River Basin, Wyoming, United States - RVT100D185 | ecosystem: Environmental > Terrestrial > Soil > Contaminated >...
CACATACTACTAGCGAATACAAGCACTATACATGGGAACAAATGCCGAGCGCCAAAAACCCAAATGCCTTGACAAACCAAAGCATTACACTGCTATTAGGAAGAAAACGGGCGGGAACTTCAGCTTAATTGTGCCCGCCTCAAGAGGCGGGGTTTACTCAGAATCACAGGTTAATGCGACCTGCGTAATCTGGAAGACGTTGATGGTAGCCGAAATGAGTTTGTGAAAGTTCGATGCGCCCGAGTTGGTAGCAAACGAGGCTGGATGGAACCCAATACGAAGATGGTTTGCGCCGGGGAACCGCCGGCGCAACGGCCCGAATCTAAGCTTTTCAGATCACCGGCATCAGTTCGCTCATGGGACTGTGGCGCCCGTTGCGGGTGGGGTTCTCCCCAGAGGCGACAATTTTTGCAGGTGCTCTTCCAGCCACTTGAGCCTCTGGGTAAATTGGTCTGTTAAATTTTTCCCCTCTTCAGGATTCGCGATCACATGAGGTGTTAACAGGATCAATAGCTCCGTCTTGACCACCGAATCGCTCGTCGTTCGGAAATACCGTCCAATAATCGGAATTTGGCCTAAAAAAGGAAACTCATTTGTCGTTCGCGATTTGTCTTCTGAGATGATCCCTCCGATCAGCAGAGACTGACCGTCTTCCACTACCACTGCGGTTTGTACGCTTCGTTTACGGAACGTAGGCGAACCGCCGGCTCCTGTCGTCCCATCCGAATCGCTCGCCTCGAGTTGAATGTCAAGAGTGACTTGCCGCTGCTCGTTTACATGAGGGTTGATCGTGAGGATCCTCCCGATATCCTTTTGCTGAATCGTCTGAAAGAGGTTTTCCCCACTCCCAACTACACCGCTGACCGTCGACTGCGTGCCGGTAACGATGGGTACTTCAAATCCAATCTGGATTCTCGCCGGTTTGTTGTCCTGGGTCAAAATATGCGGTGCAGCCACTATATTTGTCTTTGTGTTTGCAGCTACCATGTTGAGAAAAATGCTGAACTTGTCTCGATCGACAAAGGAGAACGTAAAACCCTTGCTTGCCGAAAAGCTTGGCCGAACCGGCAGACCTTTCCCACCGAAGGACGACTGGAGCACGGCTTCTCCGGCTTTGAGAAATGCCTCCACGCTAGAGCCGAAAGAATCGTTCAGGATCACCTCAGCCAACAATGCCTCAATGACCACCTGCTTAGGAGTTATATCCAGCTTTTTGATAATCTCTTTGACAACCTCATAATCTCGTGGCGTCGTCTTGATGATCAGGGCATTGGTCCGCAGGTCAGGCACGATCCGAACTTCTGCCGTTGTCCGGACCTGCTGCGGCGGCAGAGGAACCGTGGCTCCAGGTAACAAGTCGCCGTCCGACGGAGCTACGCCGGGTCTTGGTGGCGCTTCGAGCGGAGATTGTGGAGAAAAGCCGGGCGTAGTGCCGAACGGAGACCGCTCACCGGAAGCGGGTCTCCTCACTTGTCTCTCTTCCCCAAAGACGCTCATAAGGGTGGCGGCCAGTTCAGAGGCCTTCGTGTTGTTCACATAGTAAACATAGATCTGATGAGCCTCTCTCTGCTGGCTCTGGACGTCCAGGGCTTTCAGGGTTCTAACCAGTTCCCTAATAACAGTGGCCGGTCCCGAGAGAATCACGGTATTGGTCTCGCGATGGCCTATCACTTTTCCCTGACTCACTAAAGGCTGGAGGATTTGGACCAGGCTGTCAGCCGTGAGGTACTGCAGTGGAACGATCTGGGTAAAGTACCCCTTCTCATTTGCAAAATCTCTCCCCAAGCCGATGGGACCAGGTTGTTGTTGCGCAGTTCCAACGGGCACGATCTTGTAGATATCCCCGGATTTCACAGCAGCGAGATTGTTAGCCTCGAGAATCGCCTCGATAATAGAAAAGGCTTCAGAGGCCGGGAGTTTTTCGATCCGCATGGTCACCTGTGCCCTTACTCCCTGGGCCACGATGAAGTTAATACCCGCCAGCTTCGCCAAAGGTCTAAGGACGGCCTGAAGATCAGCGTCTTCAAAATCCAGCGACACCATTTGCGGTTCGGACGTGGAGCGCCCGGGTAGCGTCGCAGGCTTTTCCCCCTTACTTACAGCGGGTTCACCCGGGACCGGTTCAGGTTGCCGTGGCACGTCGGCTTGCCCCGGCTTCGGCTCTTGAGGTACTCGGCTGGACGGCCGCTCCGCTGCGACCGGTTCAGATGCCGCGGGGCGTGTCGGGGTAACCTGGATTGGCTTTTTAGCTTCCTCCCGGTTCTGCCAAATAGCGCAGGCGGAAAACAAGAAAGTTAACGCACAGACTGCCCCGACTCGCGCGACGTTCATCAATTTGGCTCTCATCCTGAACTTCATCTTGAAAGATTTTCCCCCAAGCTATGCTCCAATTATTTTATTTTTCAATCGATCGGGCGAAGAAAAGTGACGCGCAAATACGACCTGCCAGGAATCAGCGTTTATTCTAGCGCTGCCTTGCGCGGAGTTTCTCCCTCATTATCTCCGCCCTACTCGGCAGCCTACCTCCAGTATTCCTCTCCGGTTCCTCGCGGGGAGTGGATGTCATCGACTTTGAAGACGCCGCCTGACCGGCCTGCACTCGGCCAGGACTCGGCGGTGGGATCGCCTTTGCGGTGCTTTTAAGAAAGATTTCCGCCTGCCGATTGCCGAGATCGATCACCACCCGGTCCGCCTCGATTTTGCCTAGTGTCCCGCCGCCCACGCGTTCGCCAACACCATAGATTTTCTGCCGGCCGCGCTCCGTTAAGAGCGCCTTAGCCTCCCCGCCGACGAAGATCGTCCCCTGAAGCGCCGGCAGCGGAACCACGGGCGCCGCCATTTTCTCCTGAGTGTCTGCCGGAGGGTCGTTGAAAAGAGTCCCTCGCAGGATCGCGTCGTATTCTGAAATCGGGTGAAGACGGGAAGTTAGTTGGAGGACCATACCCTGCGGCGGCGTTACGTTAGGAGATTGCTGGCCGGCGACCGTATTAGCCTGCTGGGCAATTCCCACTAGCGGATCTTTGGCTATTGAACGAACCAGCACGGCCGCTAATGCAACAGAGAGCAGGGTAAAGAAAATGTTCAATAGCCAAAGTGGTTTGGTCATTTATTTTTTCTCCTGCCCCTGAATATAGCCGACAACTTGCAAATCCACCGCAAAGGTTAGGTTGGGACGCGGAGGTCCCTTCTTGATAACCAGTTTAGACAGCGTCAGCAAGTAGGGAGCCGCTTGGACGCGGTAAAGGAACTCCCGCAGGGCTTTCATGTCTCCCCGAAGCGTTAGTTCGATTGGCACTTCCACAAACGACTCTGACGGTTTGGACGCCAGCACGTTTTCCCGTATCACGCTCAATCCGCTCTCCTGCCCGATCTTGTGGATGAGGCCCTGAAGATTTGCCGCCGCCAGCGTGGGTTTACTCTCCTTCAGGAAGAGAGCCTCGGCCGCGCTGACTTGGGCCTTGAGTTCCGTCACCCTCGATTGATAATGTTCCTTTCCCGGCACCGGCGGGCGATGGCGATCGAGAATCGCTTGTTTTTTTTCAATTTGCTTTCGTACCTCGAGCTGATAGTCAATGGCCGGCTCAATGACGTAGACAAAGAGAAGGTTGGCTAATAGAGCAGACACCCCCACCAGAAGAAATCGCTTTTCCCTTTTTGAGACCTTCATCGTCGACCCTTTGGTGCTGGCGTTTTCGAGACCTGATCCGTCTTGGGATAGCGAGTCTTGACCAAAGCCTGAAGCTGAAATCGCTGCCGGTCTTTGCCCTGCGACGAGATGGGAGAAACAAAGGCGGCATTTTCAAAGATCGGCGACCGTTCCAAGACCGATATCAGTTCCGAAGCTGAACTGCTGGTTGAGCCGCTAACCTTCGCTTTATCGTCTTGCAGCGAAAAATCATTAAGCGAAACGCTTGGTGGAAATAGTTGGGTCAGCTCTTTGAGAACAAGGAGCGGCTGTTCTTGCTTTTCCAGCAGGCTATTGAAAAGCCGAAGCCTGTCTTCGAGTCGCGCAGTTTCTCGCCTCAGCGCAGTCACCGTTGCTGATTCGGTCCTCACCTTTGCGAGCCTTTGATCGAGCCAGTTGAGCGTGCTTCGCTCCTGAACGGCGGAGTTGATCGCAAGGCTTCCGCCCAGGACTGCTATGAGACCGAGCAGCCCAAACAAAACCGATACCGCCTGTTCTCGTTTTTTCTTTCTCCTCTCGGGAGGCAACAGGTCGATCCGGAGGGGAAACTTCGCCAACCCACCAAGAGCTAATCCAAAAGCGGAAGCGTCCGCGCCTGGCCAGCGCGGAGACCACTCTTCAGCTTGGATGCCTAATGCCTGTTGCAATCGCGTTGAGAAATCTCCGGTTTCGCCGCTCACGAACACCTTTCCGGGCGCTTCAGAGCAGACCGCGGTGATACGGTTGAGCTCCGCAAAGACACTTTCAAAGGAGCCGTTATCGAGAGACAGCGAGCGTGAAGAGAGCAGCACGCCGTCTTTTATCACGCTCACATCGGCTTCTTTTCCGTTGAGCGAGATCAGAGAATGTACTCCCCTTCGACCATTCCTTCGATCGAATAGAAATGCGTTAAGCGCCCCAATCGAAGAGAGGGTTACGCCGGTCGGCTGAAGACCCAGTCGCTCGACCTGCGCTAGATATCCTTCTACCTCTTCCCTCCTGGCGGCCACAACCAGGACTTGGGCTTTTCCCTGGTGTCGTGTCATCTTTTGAAAACCGTACAAGGCCTTTTCCGGAGGAAAAGGAAGGTAACGGTCCAGCTCATAGGACAGTAGCCCGTTGATCTCAGCCTCGTTCAGGTCGGGAAATTCCAAGAAGCGCAGCACAAAGCACCCAAGGGGCAGGCCGACGATAACCTCATCTGCGCCAGTCAGCCGAGTGAGGTTTTCTGCCGAAGGCGCTGCTTCCGTCGCGCGTCCTGCCGTGGTCGTCCCCTGCGCCGACGAGACGATAGGATACAACCCGCCGTTCTCCGCAGAGCCCGCGAGGCTTCCTGAAATCACTGAGTCGATTCTTCCCAGGAGCTTGCGTGCCTCAACAAAGGTTGGCGGCTTGGACCCGAAGTTAATGCCAACACTCTTCTTCGATACGAGAAACATGCTTTGAGTTAGCCCTCGTGCCAAGCGATCACTTTGAACCGCGGCTTTTGAAATCCGCCGTCATTGACCACCGCAGCGGCAATTCGGTACGAGACCGGGGATCCTCCGACACGACCGATGGCTTCGATTCTGTATGTGCGGCTGGTGGTAAGCGCGAGCTTTCCGCGGACAAACGGTGGACCTTTCATTGTGCCTTCCTGGCGGCGAAGGATGGTTAGCCGAGCTTCCTCATCGGTCAACCCGGTCGCAACGAGCACGTCGAGGTCTGCGCTGTTGAGGTTTACTTTCCCAGAACCGTGCACGGTTAAAAAAGGATAAACACCAAGATATTCTCCCGGGCCGATGGCTCGGTTTGTCGGGTTCTCACTCCGAAGCGAAGCCAGTCGTTCCGCATCTGCGACGTTCCCATACAGAATTTCCCGGGTCATCCCTTTCACCAGAAGGATCTCCTCGACGATTTCGAATGGACCGTTTCTCGGACGGTAGGACAGCGGAAGAGTCGCGTAGTACTCCGCCTCGGCGCCGTTTACACGGTGAAGATCATCCGTGTCGCGCCAATCAAGAATAGAATCTACGATGGTATCCCGCAAGGACAAGTCCGTAAGCCCGTTGTTGCGCAAAAGCCGCCTGAGCGTGTCAGGCGCGGCAGCATTCAAAGAGATTTTGCTCTCCTCGTCGGAAACGATGACTTCGTAGGTCCCCTTCCCTAGCGGCAACTTTCCCGAGTCATATAGCCGAAAGCTCTGAAGGCTTGCTTCGGGCACTTTTTTAATGTTGACCAGCTCTGCGATTGCCCTTGTCACTCCAGCCATTGCCAAAACCTGGGCTTGCTCCCGATTCTTGAAGTTTTTCGCCGCCACCAACTCAGTTCTCATTGAAAACGCAAAGGACGAAAGGACAATCGCGAAAAAGGTGCCCAGCCAGAGGACCAAAATGAGAGCCGCGCCCCGCTCGGCTCCGAGACGAGGGAAGCGGTGCTGCCTGAAGTATGGGAGTTTTTCTTCCATCTGACCTTAGTTCCGAAATCGCGCCTAGAGATAACCTCCCACATGAAGCGGAAGAAGGAAGTTGAACGTATTTTCGCGCCGCTCTTGCGTAATGGTCACGCTCACCTCGACGGCTACCGGCAAGCCATTGTCCTGATCCGATCGCCCCTTTTTTTCGACTCTTTGATCTGCGGGCGATGGCTGCGTCTTTTGATCGAGCGCGCGGGCAACCTCCATGGGAATCCAGCGCTCTACCCAGTTCAAATCCCTCACGTTTTTTTCTGAAGACGGAAGGTAGCGAAAGCGGATCCGGCTTACCTTGGGATCGACAATCCTCATCCTGGATCGTGAGGATTCATCCGTAAGAAGAGGGTAAGTTTCGTGCATGATCATTCCCTTCTCTCGATCGACAGAGAAACTGACACTCCTGACCATGGCATTGTACGGGAAGGGCTGATATCGGTCCGGCCTCGCGTAGAAAACGATCCGATCGGCCGATCCTTCAAATGCCAAGACACGTTTACCCTCCATCATCTCGGTTACCGGTTGAGTCGCGGCTATGGCCTGGGCGATAATACCATAAATGACCCGTATCCGCTGCTCGGCATCGACCTCCGTGTGCTGCCTTTCCCACGTACGCCGCCCCAACCGAATAGCTTCGGCGGCGAGCACCGCCGCCATCGATAAAATGATTATAGTGACAAGGAGTTCGATCAGGGTTAGCCCTTTCTGACCCATGTCCCATGGCCGCCGCATGCTGTGATCGCGAAACTCACTCATCGGCGCGAACCCCTTGGAAGTGGGGCGCTCGCGGCCGGCTCTTCTTCGTCCACTGGATGAAAAAGCGTAACCATTTCAACAAACTTCTCTCTCGCCCTCCCTCCACCCCAGGACACCTTGACCCGCAGTTGGAAAACTTGGGCGAGGAGTTCACCGCCACTACCATCGTCCGGCACGACCTCAGTTGTCCAGCGCAATTCCCCCTCCGAGCCCCCATCTGCCATCCCCGGCTCGACTGTTCCGAGGGAAGCCTGGTAAAGCTTCTGCTTAGCTAGAAGCACCGCTCTTGTGTATTCCTGCGCTCCCCGCATCGACCTCAGGCCGACTCCGAGAAGCCCAAAGGCCGCACCTAATATAAGTCCCAAGAGGGCAATCGCAACGACAACCTCAAACAGAGTAAACCCTCCTTCAACTCTCAAATATCGGCATTTACGGTTTACCACCTTAGTCATCCCCGATTGCGTATGATCTCGGAGCGGCCGGTTACTGAATCGACATTGATTCCATAGGCGCGCCCTTTCTCGTCGCGCAGTTCGACTTGCCCACCGCTGGAGCCTCCACTGGGAAAATAGAGAATTCGGAACCGCTTGTCATCCACCGGGAGGATACCTCCTCCAATGTTGCCAAAGCTCACGCCCTGGGGGAGAGCATAGAGCCGGATTTTTCTTTCGCCCAAAAGAGACACATCAGCCATAGCCGGCGCCTCCGCGTTGTCGAGCCAGTAAAGATTTCGCGATGTGTCGAGGACGACGTGCAAGGGCAGCGCAGCTGCGAGGGAGTGACTTCGGGCGAATTTCAGCAGTGTCGCGAAATCTCTCGCCGCCCCAACAAGGCGTAGGCGAGGCAGGCCGCTTCCTAATGATGGAATGACGACGCTCGCCGCCAATCCAAGGACAGTCAGCACGACGATCATCTCGATCAGAGTAAAACCGTCTGCCAAAGACTGCCGCTTAACGCGCGCGCTTATAAGCTTTCCAGTTGACGATATCGACATTGTCGCCTTCTCCTCCTGGGACGCGATCGGCACCGTGGGACACGAGATCATATGCTCCGTGCTCACCAGGTGAAGTATAAATGTAAGGATTACCCCACGGATCCACGGGAAGTTCCTTTTTCAGGTAAGGACCGCCCCAGTTTTCGATTTGAGGATCAACCTGTAATGCCTGCAGCCCCTGCTCGGAAGTGGGATATTGCCCCACGTCAAGGTTGTAGTTGTCGAGAGCGACACCGAGCAGTTCGATCTGGGTCTGGGCAACGGTCTGCTTAGATTGACTTACTCGTCCGAAAAGCCGCGGCGCGACGAGCCCCGCGATCAAGCCAAGAATCAGCACGACCACCAAAAGCTCGATCAGCGTAAATCCTCGGTTGAATTTTGACTGCATTTCAACATTCGTCTGCCCCCTCACTCCTTCGGCTTCGCTCAGGACTGGCCTTACCCGATCCGACCAAAGGAGAAGGGACTCTCGCTCGAAGCATCTTTCAAGGAGCCAAATTTTCTCTGGCTTCAAGAGTGATTGCTCGATCTTCGCGTCATTGTTCATATCGTGTTGCCTCCGTTTGTGCCCCGTTACAAGGGTAAGTCACTCATACTGAAGATGGCCAAAAGCATGGAAAGGACAATAAACCCGACCACCATCCCCAAAGCCAAAATCATTATCGGCTCAAGCAGACTAAGCAAACGCTTTGTGGAGGTTCTCACATGCTGATCGTAGAAATCGGCAACTCGAAGAAGCATTTCCTCCAGACGCCCCGCCTCTTCTCCGACTTTTGCCATGTATACGGCCATGGGTGGAAATATGCCTGACGCTTTCATAGGACCAGCGATGCCTTCGCCCTTCTTCACACCCTCGCGCAGGCGCGGGATTGCTTGGGCAAGACTCACGTTGTTCACCATCTCGCCAACAATACCTAAAGCGAGCAAGATGGGAACCCCGCTTTCGAGAAGCGTCGCTAGGGTTCTGCTAAATCTTGCTACCTCGAACTCACGCGCCAGCTTTCCGAAAATCGGAATACGCAGCTTCGCCTGATCCCACATGACCCTGCCTGCGTCCGATTGAATATAACCGCGGAAAGCCAATAGCGCGAAAACGACTGCGCCTAATATAAACCAAAAATAACGGGCAGTGACGTCGCTCAGCGCCAAAAGGAATTGTGTAGATAAAGGCAAAAGCTCGCCTGCTTCGGAAAAAACTCCGGCGAACTGAGGAATGACGAAATTGAGCAGCATGACTACCGCTCCCGCTCCCACGAGCAGAATCAGAAACGGATACAGCATCGCGGAAACGATTTCGTCGCGGATAGCCTTTACACTATCGAGATAATCCCCTATCCGCGCGAGGACAGCTTCGAGAACGCCGCCGGTCTCGCCTGCCTTGACCATATTAACGTAGTATCTAGAGAAGACCTTGGGGTGCTTCGCCACGCTATCGGCCAGCGACCTTCCTCCCTGAACGTCGGACAATACGGCGCGAATCACCGCGCGCATTGCATGATTCTCCGCAAGCTCGCTTAGCATCCCCAGGCTCCCATCCACAGGAAGCCCGCCTTCCAGCAAGGTGTGGAACTGCTTGGTAAAAATCAAAACATCCTGGCGTGTCGGTCTTCTCATCAACCGAAGAAAGGCGCTTATGCCGGCATCGCCAGCCTCGGCGTCCGCTGGTTCGACCCGGATCACGTAGCGGCCGCCCGCTCGCAGCTCTTCAAGCACGGTCCGCTCATCGGTTGCCTCGAGCCTGCCTTCCAGGATTTTGCCGGCGCCATCGGTTGCCTTGTAGCGAAAGGTTCCCATTCTTTTTCAGCGCTCCATTGCGGGTTTGTTCTGCAAAGGACGTTGGGCCTGTTCGCGGCGTATCTCAGCGATAAGCCGAACCAAATCCCCTTCGAACTGTTGCTCGAAAAGCAGAGATTTGGCCTGTTGTTCCGGACTCAGGATCTTGGTCAGGGTTTGCCGCATCTCTTCCTGAGCAACCTGGAGCTTTGCCTCGTTCTCTTCCCACTGGTTTAGAAGTCGCTTCAATTCAGACTCTTGCTGAGGTGCGGCGTCGATTGACCTGCGAAAGAGTTCCAGGAAGTTGCGGCGCTTCGCGGCCAGTTGCCATCGGGTTTCGAAGGACTTTCGAACCGTGGGGAAGACTCGCGCCGCTTGCTCCTCTGTCAATCCCACCGCATCGGTCATCTTCCAGACATAGATCGCCAGAACGCCGCGCAGGACCCTTTCCTGAGAAGACTTCCGGACTTCACCCGCCCGCGAGCGGGATTCCTCCGCGCCGATTACTTGCGCGCTGCTGAGCGCCAGCGACAAACAAACGCACAGCAATTGCGCGCAATAGATTCTTTGCCTCATTAGCGTCTGATCCGATCCAAAAATCCTTCTGCCACGGCATCCGTAAATCCCGTGATTTCTGCCAACCCCTCCACTTCCTTTCTCCCCAACGGTTCTGGGTTCCACCACGCGACGGCTTCTTCAGCGGTCATCTCGATACTGGATATGGCTAACAAGGCCAAGCGCCGCTCCGGTCGGCCGCTCAACTCCATCCAATCCCAATCTCTAGCGCCCCAATAGCTTAGAATCTCGCTCGTGTCTTTCTGATCTTCTTGAAAAACGGATCTTCCGTCATCCCCGCCGCTTGGGGCCTCGAGCCTGGAGCCACCGGTCACAGCGGAAGACTCTACCCTTTGTAGAAGAGACCACAGTGCTCCGGCGGCAAGGACAAGGGCGAAACAGGCGCCAACCAATTCGATCCCGAATTTTAAGCTTCGCGCCCACCTTGCCCGGCCAGGTCGACGCTGCTCATTGATTCGGGCGCGCAGACGGCGGGCGAAACCGGGCCAGGGGTCAGGAGCGGGAAGAGCAGCGACTGCGGATAGAATGATGTTCAAGCGTTGTAATTCTTTTGAACACTCTGCGCAAAGTTGAAGGTGCGCTCCAACCTTGACTTGTTTGTCTAGCTTAAGCTCGCCTTCCCGGTAATCCAGGAGGTTTTCCCGCGTCTGTTCGCAATCCATAATCGCTGAACGCCCCCTTGAGAGCGTCCTCACTATGGGTAAACGTAACAGGCGCGGAAAAGGTTTAGTGCTACGTGGGAGATTTCTCTAAAAGCGCTCGCAGCCGCACGACCGCATGATGGTAGTTCGCCTTGACGGTGCCGAGGGGCGAGCCCATGATCTCGGCAATCTCTGCAAAGGAAAGCTGATGGAAAATACGAAAAATCAGAGTAGCGCGTTGCTTGTCATGAAGCTGGGCGATGGCTGCCTGAAGGTATGCCTGGAGCTCTTTTTGCTCCAGGGAAACTGCCGGCCCATGATATTCAGCCGGAGGAGGAGGCAGGATTGCGCGCGGGCGGCCGCTTCTCCAGCGATCGATGCAGAGATTGTACGCGACCCTAAACAGCCATGCTTTCAACGATCGAGCGCGCTCCAGAATAGGAAGGGAACGGAAGGCTTTTAAAAACACTTCTTGGGAAATGTCCTCAGCATCGGCGTAGTTTTGCGTCATCCGATAGGCGAGGTGGCAGACATCCCCATGATAACGTTCCACCATCTGTTCGAAGGCTGATGTCGCTCCCGCGCGCAACCCATCCAGCGAATCGTCGTCCTCGATCCTTGTCTCTTTTCGCGATTCCGCGCCGGCGTAAATTTTTGCCCAGATCTTCATCGTTAACTCTCGTAGGTAACGCGCAATAGTTCTTCCAATGTAGTCACACCAGCCGCCACCTTTTCCCACCCATCCTGCCAAAGTGTTTTCATTCCACCTTGAACAGCCTTATCCCGGATGTTCCGCGAGTCCGCTTTATCCGCAATCAATCGCTGGAGTCCTGCCTCGACAGTCAAGAGTTCGAAAATGCCCAGTCGACCGAAATAGCCGGTGAAATTGCAATCCGGACATCCCTCCCCACGACAGAGAGATAGAGCCCTGGTCGCGGCCACGGGAATTTTAATATTTTGCAAAGTCCGCTCATCCGCGGGACTGGAAATCTTGCACTTCGCGCAGATCTTCCGAACCAGCCGTTGGGCCAGAACCGCCAGCAGCGTTGACGAGACGAGATAGTTTTCTATTCCCATGTCCAGTAGACGGGTAATCGCGCCGGCGGCGTCATTGGTGTGAAGCGTGCTCAAGACCAGGTGTCCAGTAAGAGCGGCGTGGATGGCGATCTCTGCCGTCTCCTTGTCCCTGATTTCGCCGACTAGAATAACGTCAGGATCCTGCCGCACGATATGGCGCAGCCCGGAGGCGAAGCTCAGGCCGATCCTCGGCCTCACCTGAATCTGTTTGACCCCTTTGAACTGATACTCCACGGGGTCTTCGATCGTGATGATATTCTTCTCAATGGAGTTGATGGTGCTTAAGGCCGCATAAAGTGTGGTGGTCTTTCCCGAGCCCGTTGGTCCAGTTACTAGAATGATCCCGTTGGGTCTCCTGATCAGGGCGTCAAAGTGCTGGCGAGCAGCCGGCGGAAATCCCAGCTCATCGAGCCCGAGAAGAACGCTCGAGCGATCGAGGAGTCGCAGGACCGCGCTTTCGCCGTACAAGGTGGGAATCGTGGAGACCCGCAGGTCAATGTCGCGGCCGTTGACCTCCATCTTGATTCGCCCGTCCTGAGGCAGGCGCCGCTCGGCGATGTTCATTTTCGCCATGAGCTTGATGCGCGAGACAATGGCGGCCTGAAGACGTTGAGGAGGCGATTCGGTATCCACCAGTAACCCGTCGATCCGGTAGCGTACCCGCAGTGACCCCTCAAAAGGTTCGATGTGGATGTCGGAAGCGCGATCTTCCGCCGCCTTGGTTATGAGGAGATTGACCAGCCTGATAACGGGCGCCTCGGAGGCCAGATCCTTGAGATGGGCCACGTCACTGTCGTTCTCATCTACCGCGCCTTCCTCATCCTCGATGTCGTCGATGATCCGCTCCATAGAGCTGGAGGAACCGTAATGTTGCTCCAGAGCCTTCAGGATCTCCCGCTCATCTCCGACAAAGACCTGAACCTCGGATCCCGCCTGCAGACGAATGCTGTCGAGCGTGTAGACATCGGTCGGGTCACTCATGACTACCGCGAGGGAGCCGTTGTCGAGCCTCATGGGACAAAACTTGTACTCTTGCATGAACCGCAGTGGAAACGCGTCCGTTGCCCGTTCGAGTCTCGCGGCTGGATTCGAAAGCGAGAGGAACGGAATCTCCGTGAAGTTACCCATATTTTGCTCTGACATCCTTCTTCGGCTTCCCGTGTGGTGTTATCCCATTTATCCTTGTTCACCGCCGTGGTCAAACTATTTTGTCTCTTTTTCAGGTAACTCTTAGCGCAACTGCCATGCCAGCTTTCGAATAATGCGATAACTACTCATTATGAAGCGATTTTTTATAAGCATGGGTTTGGGCCCATAGTCGCAGTGTAAAGTTTTTTGCCCGAATAGAAGTTGCGGAATCCAAAGAATTCTCCGAAATCAGGCAGATTAAAGACTGGGGATTGGACCGGGCAGCCGAGCGCAGAGAAGCGATTAGTGTCAAAAATTTGGTCACTACTCAGGTGGTCGGGCACGACTCCATCGTTTGTGTAATCGAACAGAGCGACACGCAACTCCTGTGAATCGCCGAAAATGAACGTTGTCTTCTCCTCGTCCAAGCGTCTCAAGTCGAGGACAGGCAAACTGCGGCAGTAGAGAAAGCTCGCCAGATTCAGGTCTACAGTTTTGAAACTCCGCCTGGGGTTTTCCGCAGCAATCGGTTTTTTTCCAAGTCCTGTTGGGATTGCGCAATGTGGATGTTCTTCATTGTGTTCCGACTTTCCTTCCTCGATCGCGCGTCACCTCTGCTTAAGTTCCACCCATTCGCTGGCCGCCCTGAACGCCTGTTTTTCCAGGTCCACGGAAACCACATAGGCTCCAAGCGAGCCGACGCGGCGATTTGGACCATAGGTAAGCTTTGGCGTGAGCCCGGTTTCGTATTCGTAGATCTTCTCCAGCGCGCCGATCAGTTTTTCGCGCGACAAAGCGCGACCGGTGCGCTTGAGCCCCTCCACCAGAATCTTGGTTGCGGAGTATGCGCCGATCTGAGCCAGCAGATGCTGCTGCGTCAAACCGCGCCGGCGCTGCAGCGCGGAAAATTTCACTACGCCTGCTTGTGTATGATCCGAAGGTACGGTCGGGTAGGCAAGAAAGATTTTATCCTGGAAGATCGCGGGAAGTTCGAATATCTCTTTACTGGCAAGCGGTCCTGAGAGAAATAAGTAGGGCGCCCATGCCGACTGTTCGGCCTCACCGGCTAAAGACAGCAACTCCCTTGGGCCGCCAAAGAAAAACACTGCTTGCACCTGATCGTCTTTCAATCGGGTTGCGAGTTCTCCTGCGTTCATCCGGTCGCTCGCATACTGGATCCGCAGCGGGCTCTGCCAACCGTTTGCCAGCGCCTGCACTTGGAGGGCTTCCGCAATCGCGGCCCATTGCGGCCCCGCGAGATAAAGAACGGCCGAGCGGGGTTTTTGACCGCCTAGTTTCCGGGCTGCATACTCGACCAGCACGCGAGACTGAATGGAAAGGCCGCCGTAGAGATGAAACGAGAATCGCTGGAGCGAGTCTTGATCGCGGTTAAACACCGTGTACGGGCCGATCGTCGGTATGCCTTCCGCCTCTACCAGCTCCGCATACTCGTCGTCCACGCCGGCGGTGAGAACGCTCACCAGGGCGAATGCGCGTTTGCCCAGTTTCTTCGCTTCCTCCAGTATGGCCGTCTTGCCATCCGCCTCTCTCACTTCAAGCTCCAGTTTGCGTCCGTATACGCCGCCTTGCGCGTTGATCTCATCGAGTTGGGCCTCCACAACCGCGCGCATCGCCTGACCGAGCGACTGCAGCGGTCCCGTGCTGGGAACTATGGTGCCGAGAATAATGCGCTCTTCGGATAATCCCGGATCCAGGTAGGTTTCGATCCGCTTGAGATAGGCGAGCAGGTCTCCAAAATCTTCCCGTTCGATTCGATACCGTGGCATGCTAACATTAAGATAGTTGCCGGCGGAATCGATGCCTAGCATGATAGCCCTGCCAAGCGTGTCAGGTGTGTAGGTCGACCGCAGATGGCCATCCCAGGAAACTGTGCCGTAAGGCTTGGTCAAGTAACCCCAGGTGATGTTCGAGGGAACGACGCCGCCCTCTGGCCGGCCCAGTCCGTCAGGGCCGTGGCAGGTTCCGCAGGGCAAGCCGCTGCCCGGCGTAGGAACCAAGCCCTGGCCGACAAGAGCAGTGATGTCCCGCCCGGAAGGGCTGTTGCCGGTTAGATAGATTTCTTTGCCGCGCTCCTCCGTGGCCGACAGAGCGCCTGCTGCCGGGTCCGTGGGCAGAGACATGATCATCGCCGCGGCAAAGAAAAGCCACACGAAGCGAATACGCGAACTCCTCCGCCATAGGTTCCCGCCGAAAATCACACCGAGCTTCATCGCTCTATTTTCTCCCGGAACTAACGGCTGCGTTGGATTGGCCCGCAGCCGACGATTCCACGGCGAGATCCTGTAATTTGATCGCGATCCCCGCCACCGGAACCGTCGGAGCTATTTTCGTCCAATGGCGCGTTGCGACATTGCCCGCCAATAGCATAGTGGTATGGTCCTCCGGCTTTGCTGTATGCTGACCAAGCTTGGTCAGTATTTTGTCGATGTTCCCCTTTTCGCCGGTAAGAAAGATCCAGCCCGGTTGGTCGGCCTTGTGCTGGCGAGCATATTTGGCCAGCGCCTCAGGGGTATCGCGCAGCGGATCTACGCTGACGGCAATGAAAAAAACCTGTTTACCGAAAAGCTCCCCAAGCTGTTCTTTGACTTGCGAGAGCCGTTGGATAATTAGCGGACAGGCGTCTCGGCAGCTTGTGTAGATGAAGGTCATCAACACAACCTTGTCCTTCAAAACGTCGCTATAAAAGCGCACGCGCTTGCCTTGCTGATTGAGGAGTGGGAGGTCGGTAAAGTAATTGCGCGTACTTTCCTCGTCCGGGAGCTTCGCCTTTTGTAATCTCGGCACTTGTTCGCTGTTTTGGCTCTGCGCCTGGTTGAAAAGCGGGAAAAGGCCCACGATCAGCGCGATCAGAAAAACGATCGACGGTTTAAACTTCATTTACTGTTTACCTGCTTCTCTCTTAAGGCTGGCGCTCTGGCGGGCGAGTAGAAGCTCGTCCACCTTTTTCACAATTTGCTCCGGGCTGGCGAATCCATAGAAACGGGTCCACTCCCCGGTCTTGCCGTCGCCCACCAGGATCGAAGATGGATGGTCGTTATATTCGGGCGTGTAGATACCCAGACCCTTCAACACCTGATCCATATTTGCTTTCGGTCCCGTCCAGAGATTCCATACGGCCTTGTGGCGGCGCGCATAGGCATTGAGGCGCTGGGGCGTATCGGTCCCGGGGTCAACGCTGAGCGAGACCAGAGCCACCTCCTTGCCCGCGCGGTCGCCGAGCCTGTGGTGGACGTTGGTCATAATTGTCGTGAGGATCGGGCAGATCGTCGTGCAGTTGGTATAGATATTATCCAGGACGACGATGCGATCCCCTATCACATCGCTCTTGAACCTTGCCTTCTTGCCTTCCTGGTTGGTCAGCTCGACATCGAACAATTTTGCGCTGGCCGAGGCGGCCTTGTTGGCTTGCATATTCGCCGGCTCGGGGGAGAGAGGGTCATGCGCCATGCTGTTCGCGCCCAACAACCCCGCACCCGCTACTAGCAGCGCGCTCAACATCGTCACCAAAGTCGCACGAATTTCGAATTTCGAATTTTGAATTTCGAAATGTTCACCTCGCCTGCCTTCGTGGTTAGAAAGGGTTTCGTCGAATGGCGCAACCATTACGGATCATCTCCTCATCGGGCGGTCGAGGTTCGCCTTCGTCTGGGCAATCAGGCTGAGGAACGTGAGGTCTCCGAAGTTGACCTTCGCGGACTGTACCGCCACATACACATAGTAGGCACCGGCCTCGGCCAACGACAGTTCCGCCTCGTAAATGCCGTCCCCGATTTCCCGCACGGGCGCCTCCTTTCGCGGGCGTCCGGGGGCCATGTGGTAAACGACCCGCACGTCGCTGAGGCCCGTGCGCGGCTTCTGGGTCTCCGCGTCGATCAGCTTGAATGCGACCTTTACCGGCTCGCCAGCCGGGACTCTCCGGTTCTTCATCAAGTGCTCGATCTCGAGTGCCGGTCCGACGCGTTTAAGCGTTGGATTCGTACTGACCTCGGCGGCGAAGCAGTGAACCATGCGTGGTGACTGGAGCATAAAACCGACATCGTACTTCCCAGCCGCAGGCAGCCGCACCGTAGTCTTGTATACCCCCGGCTCCGTCTCCTTGAGGCTTCGGTTGACGACTTCCAGCGCGACCGGACGATGGCCGTAGTTGCGGAAGGTCGCCATCGGCGCCACCATCCCCTCCATGTAGTAGTACATGTTGCCGTCCGCAGGATTCGCCACTAGTATTGCCGCCTCGTTCAGCGCCACTACCATAGATGGCGCCACGGCAATCCCTGATCCCGCAGAACCCGGGCTCTCCGTGCCCGCGGCGAAGTCTGTCACTGCCGGTGTCTTCTCGCGACCGAGCTCCGACACCGGGATCATGCTGACCCGGTCGGAGTCCAGTGAACGGACGTACGCAAAGGCCCGCGTGACCGCGACCTGGTATGGACGTTTCCCGACCGGCACTATGTGCGCCAGCCGATTATTTGAGATGTCGATCACGTAGACCACGTTCTCCAGGCTGTTCGTGACGAAGCCCCAGCGGCCATCCTCGGTGAAGCGCATCGGCCCCATACCGGGCTTTGCATTGATGCGGGCCACGACCTCGTGACGCTGCCCGTCGAGCACAGCGATTTCTCCGCTCTTGCCGTCAGCCACGTAGAGGGCCTGGCTCAAGCGCGAATAGGCAACCGAGATAGGTTCTGGTCCGGTCTTTAGGTCCTTGACTTTCTTCAAGCTGTGCACGTCGATCACCGACACCGTGCCGCCTTCGCGATTGGTTACGAAGGCCCAGCGAGTATCCGTTGAGAGCGCGATCTCGTGGTGCCCCCGACCGGTAGGGATACGGCCAGCGATGGCGAGCGTTGCTGGGTTGATCACTACAACCCCGCTCTGCGCGGGCTCCCTGTTGTCATTCCCTACCCACAGATACCGTCCATCGCTCTGCATCACGATGCGCACGGGTACCCCCCCCACCTCCACCGCGCCCGCAACCTTGAAGTTCTCGGCGTCTACCACCGCCACCTGCGAACCCCGTGGAATCGTCACGAACAGGCGCTTGTCATCGGCACTCTTTGCCCAGTCGGCGCCGGGCTTTGGAAGCGCGATATGAGCATAGAGGTATGTTTTCCCCGCCATCCCCACCATGGGATCCACCACCGAGATGCTCGAGTCCTGGTTAAGCGCCAACACGTAGTAGCTGTTGAGATCGATCATGGGTCGGATGCCGACCCGCCCCGAGAGATAGAGACTCATCTTCTGCCGGCAGTCCAGCGGCGCGTTCTCGCGCGCATTAATCGGCTGGCCGAGGTCCATCCATGCGCCCGGCGCGAGCGAGCGCACCGGCGCGCCTGTCGAGGTGTCGGTGATGCGGAAGACGATGTCAGCGTAATCTCCTTCCCGCGGGTTCCCCTCGCTCCCCGCAGGACGCGCGGAGAAATCAATGGCCAGCCCTTCGCGAACCAGCCGCTTTGCCGCCCTGCTGTCTGATCCTGTGGGTGTTTTCGCGGTCTCGCCGCTGAACCCATCTGCCCGGAACCACGCGGCTAGTAGGATCAGACAGAGCCACAGGACTGTGGTGCTGACTAATGCCCTATCCACAATTTGCTTTTTCATCTTTCTGTTACCATTCGATCTTGAAAAGTTTTTTCGCTTTCGCGGGCCCTCAAACAGGTGCAGCCCCTTACCGGGGCTGCACCCATGCTTCGTCTGTACGCCCCTCGTCCCATTGCCAGGTCTACTCGACCCGCAGGATTCCCCACAGGCCCTGGGTATTGCCGAAGGATCCCTGGTCGCGGAAGAGGTAGTCGCCAGGCACTTTGCCGACCCCCCCGGCACCGCCTTGAGCGACGCCGTCCCCGGGGAGGACAATGTCGAAGTGGGCGAATGGGCTCACAGACTCTTGGGCGCCCAGATACATCCCGATCGGGTTGTTGCCGATGGCGCGCGAGCCGGGCTCAAAAGGCGCCGCGCCGAAATCGGTCCAGTTACACTTGCCGGTAAGACCAACCAGTCCATCGTTCTGACCCGGGCAGATATACGGCGCGCGCTGCCATACGTGTCCATGCAAGTGGAAGACGCTGCCGCGAGTGATGCCCGTCGGGTTGAGGACATGCATTCTCACCGGAGCGCCCGGGGTAGCTTTGAAAACCGGGGTGGCAGGATCACCACCCACAAGCGCGTTGCTGTACGCCCTCTCAGGGTTGGGCACGGCGCCGAAGCTGCCCGGCGTACCGGCGTTGCCGAACGCTGTGTGAGGCTGCAGCCCAAAGCGGAACCAAAGGGGCTCAGTGCCGTAGTTTATCGCCATCTGGCCGGCATCGCCACTGTCCTCGGGTATTCCCGCGCCCTCGCTGGCGATGTTCTCGACCGGAGTTCCATCCTTGTAGAAGTGGTTCTGGCCCTTCTGGAAGACGACCGCGAAGTCGTGGATCGTCCCGTTAAGCGTCGCCGAGGCGCGGGTCTGCCGGGTCGTGGTCGGGTTAGCCTGCTGATGGTCCCAGACTGTATCGGTTTCAACAATGGAGCCGCCCGCAGGTCCGATACTCAGCGCACCGACCAGCCCTTTCTGCCCCTGTTTGATGACATCGGCCGGCAACAGGTTCGCGCCGCCGAACTCAATCGGCGTGGCTTCAAGTCTGAACTGTCGGCCGGCCGTCCGCGTCGCCGTTAGATCGCCCACGTACCAACGGTATTTCTTTTGTGCTCCGGGTTGCACCACTTCGTTACCGGCAGGGTTTTTGCCGACGACCATGCCGTCATCACGGGTTACGTCGAAGGCGACGAGCTGGGGGTGCAGGCCAACGAAGCTCGACGGTCGCACCAGGTTATTGCCGAAGTAGGTCACCCCCTGCGGATCGTTCTTGTCGCGCGGGACCACCGACAGCATCTGGTAGAAGCCCGCGAGATCGGGGTTGTCGTCGAACAAGCCGTTCAGGTTGGTATCGCCCGGCAGCTTGTTTTTGAGCGTCACCTCAACGCACTCGCCGGCATTCGCCCGAAGGACCAGCGGCTCCACGGGCCTGTTCGGAAGGAGCTTGCCGGCCCCGTCGAGGTCCGCCGTGCGCACATACAGGATCGCCGTCGGGTCATGGAGCGGCCCACTCTTCGGGACACTGCCGGGAGGCGGCGCGAGCGCCGTGCTGCGCGGGTTATAGACCAGCGTGCCGCCGATCGGGTTGAGCCTACCGCCGACATTATCCGTCGGGTTGCTGTTGGATGGGATCGTCGCGCCGACGGCGTTGCTGAGAGCGGTGTTGGCCAAGACGGCACTGATGTCATATTGGCGCACGGACGCGCTGGTCGGACATACGCCATTGAAATTCGTTTCGTTTTCGATCTTCACCGGGACCTGCGTAGTGGGGAGCGCAAGGAGGTCCTGGCGGTTCTGGTTGTAAGTCCGCAAGATTCCCCACATGCCGCTCCACCAACCGTCCTGACTCGTGTCGTGAGAGTAGGCATAGTCGGCGTTATTGGAACCGCCGGCGAAGGGTACAACCGGGGCCGCGAAGGTGAACTGCTCGGAGATGCCACGGTGCTGCGCGTTGCGCCAGCCGGAGTTCGGCGCCCGGCCGTTGCCCGAGCCACCCTGGAGCCACTTGAGTCCGTTCAAGCTGAACGTGTGCTCTTCCTCGTCGCCGCCGGCCTGGGATTTTATGCGGATCAGATCGCCGGCGTACGCCCGCATCATCGGTGTGAACGGGTCGCCATCGCCGATGTCTGCGGTGAGTGCCGGATAGGGCGTATCGCCTAGCTGGGTATTCAGCGCCGGGATCTTGCGGTCGGCCCTTGTCTGAAGCGCGTACGCGAGGTCGCCGGTCAAGCCATCCGCCTGCGCGCCAAGCTTGCCGTCAGGCCCAAGCTTATTCGGATCGAACACGCGCCAGCCGACCGGCTCGTTGCGGTAATTCGTGACAAAGAAGCCGGGGTCGTCGGCGGAGATGGCTTCCGGGCATGGCCGCGGCGTGCCGTCGCCACAGACCGCAGCGTTTCGCACGACATCCGGAAAGACCGGATTTGCCGCTTGCTTGACCGACGTGTTGATCGCTGCCCTGAAGCTGTTGGCATCCGGCAGCACTCCGTTCGGGCGCCCATCCGGTCCGGCGCCGATGTAGACGTTCTTCTCATAGGCACTCTGGAAATCGCTGTGCTGGAACCAGAACTCGCGGAACGGCTCGAACTGTGCGCTGCCCGATCCCGGCAATATCGCCGCCTGCCAGCTCGTCGGCCCGCCATCCGGGCGGGTGTACATCGCCACGCCGGTCTCGTTCTGCTTCCATTCTGATCGCTTCGGCTCGGTCAGGACGGTCGCGTACAAGCCGACCTGCTGGACGGTGGAAGGCCCGTAGTGATCGTGGGTGAAGATGATGCCGAGCCCACGGTCCACGTGCTTGATATTCAGCACGGGGTCGAACATCCAGCGCTGGACCGTGGTCCGCGCGCCGAGATACTCACCGCCCTGACCGCCGCCAAAGAAGGGATGTGGCAACTCCAGGAGCGGGGCATTGGCGCCGGTGCCCAAGCCGTTCGCAGGATTTCCGCCGCCGGTCGGGTTAAAATTATTGATTGCGTGGATCCGTTCACGCACGGCTCCAGGCGAGAGTGTTCCGTCCTCGTAGTTCCAGCCGTTGCCTGAGCCGTCGGCCGACGGCAGGTCCCATTTGGGGAGGTGGATATGCTGGCCGATGATGTCGGTAGGCGTTGTGATTTCGTAGTCATCCACCTCAAACCGCTTCGGCACCAGGTTTGTGTGGAGGAACCGCGTGCAGTCGAGCGTATTGTTGCGGATGACGAACGGCTCCGCCGGTTTTTGCTTGCTGATAAAGGGCAGCACGTCCTCCCATAGCGATATGATTCGCTGCTGGGAATAGTGGTAGCCCATCTTGTTGAAAACCGCGTCGATCTGGATGTTCGCGCCCTTGTACACGCGCGGCGTCGTTGCACTGAAGGGCGAGGTGCCCAGGCTGACGAAGGCGCCCGGGGTCGCTGCAAACCATTGCCCGGCGACACCGGTTGTAAGGGTCGTGCCCTTATCATCGATGCAGGGCTCGAAGAAAGGCGATCCGGCTTGCGGCTTTCCGCCGTTGGTGATGTAGTTTTCCGCGACCGTTGTGCCGTCGAGCTTGAGTGCCGTGCTTGGGTAACTCCGCTGAGCGTGGAACTTCATCGCGGCTTGCTCTACATCAGTGCCGCTCTCGGGGAACCACACCGGTTTTGCCTTGATTATTTCTTTATCGAAGCTTAACTTCGTCGCCTCCTGGTGAAACACCGCGGGCGTGCGCCCGCCGGCGGCGAGGAAGCCGTCCAGGGCGTGGCGCGGGAGTCCACCGTCCCAACCGCCGTTAGCATCACCGGGCGTGGAGTTCAGCGCGCCGAACAGTGTGGGGTCGGCTGCGCGGAGGCTTGCGGCCTGAGTCTCGCTCAGCATGTCGAGAACCGGCGTCGGCGGCCGCTGGCCAACGATGCCCTGCGGGCACGTCGTAGGATCAGTGCCGCAGTCCACGCCGGCGATCCAGAACGGATAGCCCGGGTTCTTTGTCCGATCCACGACGTAGGCCTGGCTCGATTCCATTAGCTCCTGAATGCCCCTCTTATTGGGATCATCATCAACGCCTGGGTTAGCATTCTTCTGAACAATCGCTACGTCGCCGGGCATGAGCGGCATTGCCTTACCGGGGAGCGGCACCAACGCCGGGATCGGCGTGCCTTCCAGGATCTCCCCGTCGGGCAGTGCCCGCACACGCGCACCGGCAGGAAGAAGTTTTTTCCCAGCGAGCGGATGGAGAGCCGGCGTGCCGTTGAATAGATCGAACGGAACGTTGTGGAAGCTGGCGCCGCTTACTTGCAGCCGCGTCCCGGTTTCGTAGACGTCATGGATCCGCCAAAGTTCCCACATGCCCTGGGCGAAGTGGGGGTAGAAGTGACAATGGAAGATCGCGTCCCCGGAGGTCTTGTTGCGGTTGCCGCTGCCGCCGTAGTTGATCTCATAGGTGTAACCTGAGCCTGGCCCTATAGCCTGGGCGTCCAGGTAGTTCGCGTTATCGTCATTAGAATCAAAGAGCCACTGATGGTTGTGCAGGTGAAAGATGTGGTGCTCTTTGCCCGCGTGCAGGTTGCGGAAGACCACGCGGTCGCTCTGGTAGCTGTGATGCACGTTGGATGGGTCGTCGGGAAAAAACGCCATGGTCGCCTTCGGCCCGACGAAGTCGCAGCCGTTGCCGGCGATGTCGCAGTTCTCAAGCCCGATATTGGCAGGAACATCAACAAGCATCGCCGGGTCGCCCACCGCGGAGGAGGCGAGGAAGAACTCCTCGTACGAGCACGAGAGGCAATCCCACATCGGACCGACGCCCAGGCGGTTGGCGAGGATCTCCGCGCCGACGCCGGCCACGCCGTAGTTGATCATGAAGGTGTCGCGGACGCCGTGCAGGATGCGCTTGGTCACCGTGTTGGCGTCGAACCAGCCTGGGAACGCCTGTCCGACCGTGACCTCGTCGTGAAATACGGTGGTAAATTCGCGGAACGACTCCAGCCGATTCGGCACGGCCGGATTGCGCTTGCCCGCGCTCTCGAGCGGGTAAGTACTGGCCGGGAAGCTTCCGTCCGCGTTCGGCCCGGCGATAATCGCATTGATGGCCGAGTGGACGATAGCAGCCCCGTTCCTCATGTTCAGTATCGGCAGTCCCGCCTTCTTCTCGGTGATCCAGGGCTCGACAGTGGGATACTTAGCCTCGTAGTCGAGAATGGGTTGGCCCAGGGCTGTTGTCATGAGGGTCCCTTTGTTGGTTTTCTTGGTCGCGAGCCGCAACTCCTCCTCGGTCACCTGACTGCGGTACCATCTCGCGCCTTTTGGCTCCACGTTCACGGCGGCGAACATTCCTTGACCCGCGTTGCCGGCTGTTGCCTCGCCACCGAACGTCGCGCCGTAGCTGTCGGCAAGGTAGGTGCCCCGGGTCCCGAGTGGGGCGAAGTACTTGTATGTCGCGCTACCTCCTGGTCCCATCAGGCTGCTCGCGTTCTTCCCGACGTTCGAGGCGTCGGAACCGATGGTGCCAGCGAGCTGCAGCCCGCGAATATGGAAGCCGGCGAACCGGCCTTTTACCTGGTCGTCCTTCCGAAGGAACGGGGACGCGTCATTCATCTCGGGCAGCCCGTCAGCAACGGGAAGAAACGGGTTCGCCGCCGCCGAGAGCCAGTTCTCGAAGTTGACCTGCAGACAGTCGCCCTCGTTCACGCGCAGAACGAGCGGCCGAACGCGCTTGTCCTTGCGCATCTGGGCGTTGCCGGGACCCGGAATACTTCCGGTGATTGCTACCACGTCCCGCTTTAGCGCGTAGGTGATCCAGTTCGGGTTCTGCGCGCCCAACCGGTTGAACATGATAGGCGTGTCGAAAACGACCACGTTCGCCGTGATCGTGTTGGAACTAGAACATGGACCAGCCGCCAAGCTAGGGTAGGGGAGCAAAAGCAGAAGGGTTACGATTAGCGATAGAATGCTTTCGAGTCCTTTGCAGCAGCTAAACAGGTTTGCGCTCTTGCCAGTCATGTTGCCTCCTTAGAACAGAATGAAATTGGTTTTCGCATGATAAAATTCGCCTGAACTAATAGCCCAACTGCCATACCAGCCTTCGAATAATCCTTTACGCGTGAGACTCTGCGGATCGAGCCCCGCCCTGCGCGCTCCTTGATGCAGCAGATCCCCCAACGACACGCGTCGCGATACCGGCGGCGGCATTTTTTCCTTGACCATCTTTTTACAAACCGCGCCGATCCTAAAAAAGGCGCGTGATCGCCGGGATGCTACTCAACAAGCGTGCCCAAAAGGCGGAGAATGGGCCGGGAGCGAAAATAGCCTATCGGGACGGCGAGTTACGAATAGACAAGATGAGCTTGGGAGTTGATTGGGAGCAAAGGAAAGTGTGGCATGCCACAGAAGTGCGGCGCCTCAGAAGTGTAGCGTGTTGAAGCTAGAACCTAATCCAGGAGATCGTCGACAATCCCGTGCTTCGAGATCTTCCGGTAGAGGGTCTTCCGGTCGATACCAAGGAGCCGGGCAGCCTTCGCCTTGTTCCCGTCCGTCTTCCGGAGAAGCTGGCGGATGGCGTGGACGTCTATGCCTCCCTTCGGCAATGGAGCGGCGCGTCCGCACAGTACAAACGCCATGAGCTGTGGGGGAAGGTGATCGATGCAGATGTGATCCTGACGGCAGAGAATGAAGGCATGTTCCAACGCGTGTTCCAGTTCCCGGACGTTGCCGGGCCACACGTATTTCATGAAGAGGCTTTCCACATCCGAAGAGACTCCTCTAATCTCCCTTTTCAGCTTTCTGTTGAGTTTTTCGACAAAGTGCTCGACCAGAAGAGGAATATCCTCGCGTCTGTCTCTGAGCGGCGGCAGCGAGATCTCCACCACTTTGATCCGATAGTAGAGGTCCTCCCTGAACTCGCCCCGCTTGACCCTTTCAGCGAGGTCCCTGTTAGTAGAGGCGATCACCCGGACATCTACCCGTATCGACCGCGAGTCCCCCACCCGCTCGAACTCTTTTTCCTGCAAGACCCTTAGAAGGCTCAATTGCATTCTGCCCGATATCTCGCCGATCTCATCGAGGAGAATCGTCCCGCCGTCGGCCCTTTGGAACCTGCCGATCCTGTCGCTTACCGCACCCGTGAAGGCGCCTTTGACATGGCCGAAGAGTTCGCTCTCGAGAAGGTTCTCCGGGAGGCCAGCGCAGTTCACTTTGATCAGGGGCCCGGAACGTCGCACGCCCTGATAATGGAGCGCCTCTGCCACCAGTTCCTTCCCGGTCCCGGATTCGCCGGTAATGAGAGCTGTGGTCTCCACGTCTCCAAGAATTTCGATGAGAGAATACGCGTCCTGCATCGCTTTGCTTCGTCCGACGATGTTGTGAAACTGCTTCCTCTGGTTGAGGTCATGTTCCAGGTCGGCGAGGCGGGTTTCGTCCCGCACTACCAGGACGGCGCCCAGGTATCTGTCCGGCCGGCTTATCAGAGGGTACGTGGAGAGGCTTAAGACCAGGGAAGGCCGCCCCTCCCGTCTGCACTCGAAGCGACGCCCTCTTACGGACTGCTGGGTTTGAAGAGTTTCTCCGAGCGTTTCGAGAACCCTCTCTTTGCAGGGCATCTGCATCTCCGCCAACGTCTTACCAATGGCCTCTCGGCCAAGTTCGCACAGCTCTTTGGCGGCCTCGTTCAGCTCCAGCACCGTCAGGTCTTTGTCAACGGTTACGATCGCGTCCTCGACGCTTGTGAGGATGGCTTCGAGATGCGAACGGTATCTCTCCCTTTCATCGAGCGCCCTCTTGTGCTGGAGCGCCAAGTTCGTGAGGCGGAGCAGCGTCTCTTGCACCACCGGCTTGGCCACATAGTCGAACGCGCCAAGACGGACGGCCTCCGAAGCGGTTCGGACATCCGGAAAACCGGTAATCACCACCACGGGGCATGTGAGGCCACGCGCTTTCACTTCCCTCAGGACGTCGATGCCCGTCTTGCCTCCGAGAAGGATATCAGAGAAGACAACGTCTACATTTGTCCCGGAAATATGTTTCAGGGCGTCGTCGTAGGTTTTGGCAGTGAGCACCTCGTGACCCTCGTCCGAGAGAAAGCTCTCGAAGGTGTAAACGATGCACTCTTCATCGTCGATGATGAGGATCTTGGCCATAGCTAGCCCCTCGCCGGGAGATCGATCAGAACTTTGGTGAACTTCCCTTCCACGCTTTCGACGGCGAGCCTTCCACCGTGGTCGGTAACGATGCCATGGCTGATGCTCAGTCCCAGTCCCGTCCCTAGGCCGCTCGGCTTGGTCGAGAAGAAAGGCTCCATTACCTTGTCCATGAGGTGAGCGGGGATCCCATCGCCTCGATCGTGCAAAGTGAGGCGCACATAGGGAACTCCACCGACCGCAATCCGCTCGCCCCGAATCTCGAGGACCTTGTCATCGTGCGCGGTGGGGTACTTCTGGTTCAAAGCATACCTCGCATTGTTGATGATGTTCAGGAAGACCTGTTGAATCTGCTGGGGATTCGCGACGATCTCGGAGGGGTGCGCGGGCTCGTCAACCAGCACGTTGATCCCTTCCTTGTTCATCTGAGATCGAATCAGAGCGAGCGATTCGGAAAGGATTTCCGTTACGCTTACCAGTGCCTTATCTTCCTTTCTCTCACGGGCGAAGGTGAGCAGACCTCGCACGATGCCGCCGATGCGGCTGCCTTCATTCACGATCCGGGTCGCGATGTCGCGTTCCGCGCTCGCGGCGACGCTCTTGTTGCACAGGATCTGGGCGTAGTTGATGATCCCATTGATGGGATTGTTGATCTCGTGGGCCACGCCGGCGGCGAGTTCCCCGATAGACGCCAAGTGGGCGGCCCGCATCTTTTCGGCCTCACGTGAGAGCTTTTCCGTGATATCCGTGGCGACCTCCAGCACGTTTTCAATCGTCCCGTCATCGCGCACGATGGGCACAGCCCGAGTTTCCCACTGCGTACCGTTGGGATATGGAGAGATGAGCGTTTCCGCCTTGCCTGTGGAAAAGCTTGTTACCACCGGGCACGCGTCGCAGGGCGTGGACCGGTTGGGCCAGAGCGTGTAACAGTACTCCCCCGTAAGATCCTCGTCCGTAGCGCAGGGCAAAGCGCCCGTGCGGCCGTTTGCCCACAGGACCTTCAGGTCGCGGGAGATGAGGCTGATGCGGTCTGGCATGGTGTCTAGCAGGATCCTGAACTGAACGGAAAGCCCTCTGAACCGTTCTTCACTCTGCCTGAGGGTGTCCTCCGTTCGCCTGCGCTCGGCGATTTCCTCCTGCAGCTGAATGTTGGCCTCCGCCAGATCGGTCGTGCGAGCCTGTACCCGTTGTTCCGTCTCGTCATACGCCTTCTCCAGGGCGAGTTCTGCCCGCCAGCGCCGCCGCTCTCGCCTGTAGAACCCGACCGTCGATATCGCCACGACTAAAGCCCACGTGAAAACGACGGCGAAAAGGAGGTGGTCTGTCTTCGCATATTCGTCTGCCACGCTCTTCTCGGCCACGATCTCGAGAGCCCGGGCTCCTTCTTGAAGCTGCTCGAACACGGCGTCGAACTGCTTATCGAGGGGCGAGCCGACCACCGCAGCCTTTGGATCCGCACGGAGTTTGAGTGCAATCTCCCTGAATTCGCCTAGAAGAGCCGCGAGGTTTTCTGCATGCTGACGAAAAGGAGGGGCGACAAGGGGAGGCAGCGGCGTACCGCGTTCGGACTCCCCGCCATAGATGAGCGCATGGGACAAGTTCACCGCGGTATCGAGATCCGGCAGGATCTTCTCGATATCCTCTCGGTTGCCCGTTGTCATGGCCTCCTCGAGCCCGAGATGGAATTTCGCCGTCGTTATTCGAAGGCCCATGACAGCTTTAACATGGTCGAAACTCACCCACTGTTGCTCGATGATGTGGTGAGTCCAGAGCACCATGCCGGTCGAAATAACTCCCAAGATGAGTACGACCGTCGGCACCCAGTACTGGTACGCCAAGACCCAGCCTGGCGTCATGCTTCTACCACCGCTTTTCATAGGTTCATGTGTTTTGAAAAAAGCTAAACCAGACAGTAGTGGTGCCCCTTGTAAAAATGGCTGCAGACTCTCACTGCAAAGATCACGATCGCACTGCCGACGATGGTGCGCTGGACTCGGGGATGTCACGGCATGACCGCCAATATCAATATTAATAGAGTTGGGGAAGTACGCATTTCGCACACTGTGCGTATCTCGCACGATTCCGGCAACCCCTTGATCTGGGGGTTGAGTAGAAACCGTTAAGCGACGCTGAATAACCCGGCTGTTACAATCCGCACCTTTAACAACTAGCATGTTAGAGGCCAAACCGAGGTTATCCATGCGCAAGATCAAAGAAGCCTTACGTCTGAAATATTTTAGTATCCTGCTACGGTCCGACCGGGAGGCTGTGGAAATTTGTCCGTGGGCGTAAAAAAGTGAAGCCCCACGGGCAAGCCACATGGTACCTTCCAGCACGCTCGTGAAGCGGAATCCAGAGAGCGAGCCCTCGGCCAAAGCCGGGGTTCGAGTCGAAGGGTCGTCGCTCCGTCAGAACAAATCAATCCAAAGCGACGCTTTTCCAACCGCGTGTGGTGATCGCCGGCGCATCACCGAAGCTTCATCGTAAAGGTCAAGACTTTCTCATCGGGGCGCAGTTTCCAGATGACGTTGCGCACGACGCCGTAATTTTCCGCCAGCGTATAGAGCGGCACGATCGGCGCGTCTTCCATGATGATCCGCCCGGCTTGCTGCAAAAGGGCGATGCGCTTCTTGGAGTCGCCGGTCTTTTGTTCTTCATCGACGAGCTTGTCGAATTCGGGGTTCTTGTACTGGATGCGTCGGCTAACTCCCGAACGAAAATACTGATCGTACACCGTGTCCGCGTCGATGGCTGGACGGCCGACGTAGTAAAAAGGCAGCTTGCCGCCGTTGACGCCCTCTTTGCCCCAGAAGACGACAAATTCCTGCGACACCAATTCCGCTTTCACGCCGACCTTGGCAAGTTGATCGGCGACGACCTGGCAAACTTCGCGCGCTTTGGGATAGCGGTCCGGCGAAAAATAGAGTTTCACCTCCAGGCCGGAGCTGAAACCGGCCTTCGACAGCAGATCTTTGGCCTTCTTCGGATCGTAGGGATAACGTTTGGCCTTGGGATCGAAGCCGATGACGTTCGAGCTCATCGGTCCATTCATCACGTAGCCGTTGCCTTCGAAAATATATTTGATGATCTGCGCCGGATCGACGGCGTAATTAAACGCCTGGCGCACCAGCTTGTTGTCGAATGGCTTGTGGCTCAGGTTCATCGCCAGAAAATGCATCCTCAGCCCTTCGACTTTTTCCGCCCGCACCCGCGGATGTTTTTCCAGGCGAGACAGCTCATCCACCGGCACGTTGTTGATCACGTCGCCCTGTCCCGCCAAAAGC
>Ga0326597_10002138_pt1 | contig 30013 bp, 26 predicted proteins | sample RVTome_12_FD_203789 | JGI IMG/M metagenome (GOLD analysis project Ga0326597, IMG submission 203789) | Soil microbial communities from uranium-contaminated site in the Upper Colorado River Basin, Wyoming, United States - RVT100D185 | ecosystem: Environmental > Terrestrial > Soil > Contaminated >...
CTTGAGCGAGGCCAACCGGCGCGCGTCCCATTACCGCGACGCGGCGGAGGAGAACCTCGCCGGGGAAGAGATCCGCCTCCTCGGCGTCGACCCCCATCAGTACGGCCTCGGCGCGGAGCAGAGAAAAAACATCGCGGCCTACACGGAATTCTTCCACCGCATGGGCGCCATCGACGACTACGTAGAGCCCGAAGAGCTGTTTATCCTGTAGGAGCCGGGTCCAGCAGGACGCGGACGCGAGGATGACTAGGCTATACAGCCCTTCTCTCCTGACTTGCGTGTCCTGGGCGTGCCCTTCCGTCGCCAATGTCTTGAATAAGCCAGCAAGTGGGGATTTCCCGCCCCCCGCCGGTTTCTTTCGCCCGCTTTGCCACGTAACCCGGCGGCCAGAGCCTATTGCACGGTGGGGTCGTTTTTCGCTATAAGGCTTTAGCTGTCAGGTCTGACCTATAGAAAGGAGCTGGCCATGAACCGTCCCGGATCCGTATTTTCCATATCGACCGTTGTGCTGATCCTTTTGTTTTCCGTCGCGTTAGCGGCGCAAAAGGGGCCCAACAAACCGCAGTCCAAGCCGGTAACGTTGGATGCCAAGACCGGAGCCATCCTGGTTATCGATCTAAACGCCCGCTGTGAAAATCCCAAGCAGGTCTGCTCGAAGCTGATGCCGGGAGTCGGCGCGTTTCTCGAGCGGGCGCGGAAGGCATCGGTGCCCATCCTCTATACGGTGTCCGACTCGGCCAAGGGGAAACCTATCGGAGAAATAGCGAAGCCGCTGAAGCGACGACCGGACGAGCCGGTGTTCTTTCCCCGCGGGTTCGACAAGTTCTTCGGAGGGGAGCTCGATAAGCCTCTAAAGGACTGGGGTACGAAAACCGTGGTTTGCGTCGGCTCCTCGTCCAACGTCGCCGTTTTATACACGGCCACCTCGGCGGCGCGGATGTACGAGCTTGACGTGATAATTCCCATCGACGGGATGAATACTAGAAGCGACTACGAACAGGAATATACTTTCCACCAGTTATCGGTGCTTCGCGGCGGCGCCGAGAAGCGGATACACTTCACCACGCTGGAGCAGATAAGCTTCAAGTGAGGCCTGTGCCCGCTTTTGGGTTGGCAGGAGTCGCCGGCAAGCCCTTGTCTGGGCCCTGGCCGGCTTTTCAATGTTCCTGGACCCAAGGGAAAGCCTCCCGGCCAAATTGTTGACGTAAGAAATATTTGACACCTCGGCCGTCTAGCAGGTATCTCCGATTAGCGGGATCCGTATATTCTTTCAGGGAGGCTCGGGCGCCATGGTGAAGACTTCGTTAGGTAAATTGCTCCCGCTGGGTTCGCCGGCAAAAACCAGCCCTATCGTAGCCGCAGCGGCAAGCCTGCTGCTGGTGATGGTGTGGAGCGGGTCGGTTTTCGCCCAGGCCCCGGGTCCGGCGGAGCGGCCGGAGTTCGTCCCGGATGAAATCCTGGTGAAGTACCTGGACGGTACCGATGTGGCTGAGATAAGACGGCTGGAAGGAAGGGAAGGATCCCGCTTGCTTTCTGCAACCCGGAGGGGCCGGGTCAGGAGATTGCGGCTACGTCTTGGGATGACAGTTGAAGCCGCACTGGCCCGCTTCGGCAGCAATCCGCGCGTGAAATACGCCGAGCCGAACTATATTCTGCATGCGGATGTGACACCGACGGATCCTCGATTCGGTGAACTCTGGGGTCTGCACAACACGGGGCAGTCCGGCGGAGCCTCGGATGCCGATATCGACGCCCCTGAGGCTTGGGAGCTCTCCACGGGCAGCTCCGACGTGATCATCGCGATCATCGACACGGGCGCGCAGGTGGCGCCGGGATTTTCGGGCGGCGTTTCGACCCACCCCGACCTGGCAGCGAATCTGTGGGTCAACCCGGGCGAGACGCCGGGTGACGGAATCGATAACGATGGGAACGGCTACGTGGACGATATCCACGGCTGGAATTTCTTCGACAATAGATCGTGGCTTTTCTATTCGGCTTCCGAGGACGGCCACGGGACCCATGTAGCCGGCACCATCGCCGCCGACGCGGACAACGGCATCGGCGTGGCCGGTGTGAACTGGCAGGCTCAGGTGATGGTCCTGAAGTTCATCGGCCCCGCCGGTGGATACACCTCGGACGCTATCGAGGCCATCGAGTACGCGTCGGACAAGCGCGCCCAGGTCATCAGCGCGAGCTGGGGTGGAGGCGGTTTCTCCCAGGCGCTCAAGGATGCCATCGAGGCATGCAACTGCGTCTTCGTGGCTGCCGCGGGGAATGACGGGGTGAACACCGACTCGTCGGCTCACTACCCCTCGAGCTATGATTCCCCCAATCTCATCGCCGTGGCGGCCACGGATCGCAACGATAATCTGGCTTCTTTCTCCAACTACGGGGCTACGTCCGTGGATCTCGGCGCCCCCGGCGTGAGCATCCTCAGCACCGTCCCCATGGACTCCTATGCGTCCTGGAGCGGCACCTCTATGGCCACCCCTCATGTGTCAGGGGTCGCGGGTCTTATCTACAGCAAGTTTCCCGATCTTACCCCCCATCAGGTCAAGGAGCAGATCCTGAACTCGGTCGATCCGATCACGGTGCTGGACGGGCTTACGGTCACAGGTGGACGCCTGAACGCCGCCAATGCCCTGGGCGCGGAGCCGCCGCCACCGCCTCTTGCCTTTGACGACATGGAATCCGGCGGTTTCAACGGCGGGACAGGATGGCTCGGTCCCTGGTCGACCTCCGGGGACGTCAGCGTCCTCGGAAGCGGAGGGTCCCACTCCGGTTCCTTCCATGCCAGGTTGAGGCAGAGCACCGGTTACATGGAGCGGGCCGTGGACCTGTCAGGCCAGAGCGGCGTGAAACTGCAGTTCTGGAGCAAGGTGAATTCTTTCGAGAGCTCGGACCAAGCTCAGATCCGCGTGCGATCCGATGGCACTAATTGGACGGTGGTTAAATCGTTTAGCAACTCAGACAGCGACAATACTTATCACTTTAATGACATTGACCTGTCCGCTTTTGCCATGACCAGCAATTTCTCCGTCCACTTCGATGCCAATATGAGCAGTACTGGCGATTACCTGTACATCGACGATGTCCAGTTTGTGGGTGACGCTGCTGTAACCTTCACCGACCCCCCGATGGCACACGCCGGGCCGAATCAGACGGCCAACGAGGGGAGCGAGATCGCATTCGACGGTTCGGGCTCACAGGGCATCGGTGGCCACACGATTGTCTCCTATACCTGGAACTTCGGGGACGGCGGGACCGCCACAGATATCAACCCGATACACGTGTACGCGGATAACGGGATCTACACCGTGACCCTTACTGTGACCGACGAGCGGGGCGCCTCCGGGACGGATACCGCAGTAATCACTGTCGAGAACGTGGTACCGACGGCAGGATTGGGCGCTTCATCCAGCGGCGCGGAGGGGAGCCCGATAACCTTCAGCGCCACGGTGAGCGATCCCGGCACCGCCGACACCCATGCTTTTATCTGGAACTTCGGGGACGGAAGCGCGACTGCGAGCGGGCAGAGCGTTTCCCACACCTATGCGGACAACGGCCAATATACCGTGACCTTGACGGTAACAGACGACGACGGCGGGAGCGATTCGGCCCAGACCACGGCAACTATTGTGAACGTCGCCCCCGTAGCCGATGCCGGCGGACCCTATTCGGGCAGTGCCGGAGCGCCGATCACGTTCACCGGGAGCATCACGGATCCGGGGTCAGGGGATACGCATACTTATAGCTGGGAATTCGGGGACGTGAGTCCAGCCGTGAGTGGGTCGAGTGTGAGTTACACCTATGCCGCCAACGGGAACTATACCGTGACCTTGACGGTAACAGACGACGACGGCGCCCAGAGCACCGACACGGCCACCGTCACGGTGACGGACGCGCCTACCACCGTCGTGGTATTCTCTGACAGTTTCGAGGCGGGGGAGTGGAACGGGTTGTGGACGGAAGATAGCCAGAATGACTGGTTTCGTTCCAGCCAGCGGGCGACGGACGGCACCTTTGCCGCGGAGGTGGACGGCCGCGCCTCGAACGCCCAACTGACCTCTATCCCCATCGATCTGCAGGGCCGGACCAATGCCACGATAACCTTCTCCTGGTATATCGAAAGCCGCCTCGATGCGGGTGAATATCTCGCCTTCGACGTCTCCTCGGATGGGGGCGCGAGCTGGGTTGAAAGGGCCCGCTTGAGAGGGAATGTCGATCCGGAAAACACTTGGCACGCCGCGTCCTTCGAGGTAACCGGGGTCAATGGCAATGGCGTCAGGATTCGATTCAGGGGTTCCATGAGTCGGCGCGACGAAGACGCTGACGTGGACAATGTCAAGGTTGTCGCCCATTATTAGCCTGCTGCCGAACGTTGCAGGCGGCAGGTGGGAACCTGCCCGTTATTCCTAGGTCATGGCGCAGAGGTGGTTGCTCACATGTGTTTTGATTGCCTGCACTTCGTGCGCGCGGGGCAGCGACAGCTATTTTGCCGGCAGCCGGTCTCGGGTCTCGGGTTTGCAAACTGCGGCGAGAAGCAACGGCGCGGTTGAAGCAACCGAGGCAGGGCTGGTCGATATTCCATTCACGGACCTGGCGCGGGGAGTGACGTCAGGGGCGCGCGAGCGCCGCACCGTGGTCGTTCGCGACCAGCAGGCCTTGAACGCGCTGTTCGCCGAGATGTACGGGTCGGGGGCGCCCGAGCGGTCCGCCCCGCCCGTTGATTTCGCCTCCCGCATGGCTATCGGGGTGTACCTCGGCACAAGGCGGAGCGGCGGCTTCAGTGTCGCCATCGAACGGGTTGCGGCCGAGCCGGGCGGCAAAAACATCGTTGTCTTCGCGTTCGAGACGGAACCCCCTCGGGGCGCGATGGTCACCCAGGCGCTTACTTACCCCTTTCATCTCGTAACCATTCCTGCCAGCACTGGAGAAGTAAAGTTTGTTCTTTCGGTCCGCCCCCGATAAAGCCTGAATCATGGCGTCATTGCGCGCCGAATGTCGATCCTTTTTGACTCTTTACCGGATCGAGCACGATTGGTGGGTGACGGCCATGAAATATTTTTGCGCAACCTGCCAATGGAGTTTTTCATCAAGTCGCCGGTGGCTGCGCAAGCTCGCGGCACCAGCGGCTAGGGCTCCCCACCAGGAGAGATGGCCCTGCGCGGGGGTTCGACGGGCAATGACTTACTCCACTCTTGCTACCGTCTTATCCCACGACCATTTTGCGGGGGCTCTCGATCCGCTAGGTTAACACCAAAAGGGAGCGAGCAGAAATTTATCTTCTGCCCTTGGAGGTAACGGATTGAGTCCAAACAATGCATAACCGAATCGTTGACGTAAGAAGGGGCGAGGGGCACGCGCTTTTCTGGTCCTTCGCCTACTTCTTCTGCCTGCTATGCAGCTATTACATCCTGCGGCCCGTGCGCGATGAAATGGGCATCCAGGGAGGGGTGAGAAACCTCCAGTGGGTGTTCACCGGGACCTTCGGCGCCGTGGCGGCGCGCCTGCCCCGGCGGATCCTTCTGCCCGTCGTCTACTATTTCTTCATCGTGAATTTGCTCCTCTTCTATCTCCCTTTCGAGAGCGGCGTGGCCGTTGTGGGCGCGGCGCGCGCCTTTTTTATCTGGGTGAGCGTGTTCAACCTCTTTGTGGTCTCGGTGTTCTGGAGCTTCATGGCGGACCTGTTCACCAACGAGCAGGCGCGCCGGCTGTTTGGTTTTATCGCCGCGGGCGGTAGCGCCGGCGCCATTCTGGGGCCTTCGCTGACCGCGCTGCTGGCCCGGCCCCTGGGGACGTTCAATCTGCTGCTCATCTCCGCCCTGTTTCTCGGGTGCGCGGTGGTGTGCATCCACCGACTGGGACGTTGGGCGGACGAGTCCGCAAAGCTTCAATCATCCGCGCCGGGGCGGGCGGGTGAAGAGGGCCCCAACGGGGATGAGGCTGTGGGGGGCGGGGTGTGGAGCGGCGTTCAGGCGGTTTTCCAGTCGCCCTATCTCCTCGGCATCTGCCTCTATATCTGGCTTTACAGCACCCTTTCCACCTTCCTCTACTTCCAGCAGGCACACATCGTGAGGGACGCCTTCACCGATTCGGCGAGCCGTACCACCGTGTTCGCCGCCATGGATCTGGCGGTGAACGTGCTCACGGTGGGCGGGCAGGTATTTCTCACCGGGCGCATCGTTGCCCGCTTCGGTCTGCCGTTGACCCTGGCCGTGATCCCCGGCGCAGTAACGTTGGGATTTGCTGTGCTGGGCGTCTTACCCTGGCTCGGGGTGCTCGTTGCCTTCCAGGTGGCTGCGCCGGGCGGGAAACTTTGCCGTGGCCCGGCCGGCGCGGGAAATGCTCTTCACCGTGGTGGGACGGGAGGAGAAATATAAATCGAAGAACTTCATCGATACAGTGGTCTACCGCGGCGGCGACGCCGTGAGCGGGTGGTTTTTCGCGGGTCTCCAGAGCGTGGGGCTGGGTCTCTCGGGTATCTCTTTTCTCGCCGTGCCGCTCGCCCTCCTCTGGCTCGGCACCGGTCTCGGCCTGGGAAAGAAGCAGGAAGAGCTGCGCGGGCCCGCGGAGGATCGGGCGGCTCCGGCTCTTTTGGCGTAAGGGACGGCCTTATTGCGCGGCCAGGATGGCCTCTTCGAGGGTAAAGGCGCCGGCGTAAAGGGCCTTGCCGATGATGACCCCCTCCACCCCGTCCGCTTTGATTTCCTTGAGGAGGCGGATATCGTCCAAAGTGGCCACGCCTCCCGAGGCGATGACGGGAATACCGACCAGCCGCGCCACCCGCCGCGTCTCCTCGATGTTGACTCCCGTTTGAGTGCCGTCCCGGCTGATATCGGTGTATACGATGCGCGCGGCGCCGTCCGCCTCGCACCTTTGGGCGAGTTCCACGGCGTCCATGGCGGTGTCCTCCTTCCATCCCTTGAGCGCCACGCGCCCTCCCCTGGCGTCGATGCCAACTACGATCCGTCCCGGCCATCTCTTGCAGGCCGATTGCAGAAAGGCGCGGTCCTCGTAGGCAGAGGTGCCGAGCACCACGCGGCGGACTCCCGTCTCCAGGGCCTGCTCCACGGCGTCGAGGGAGCGCAGGCCGCCCCCGAGCTCCACGGGCACGGAAGCTTCCCGGCAAATGGCCGCCACCTGTTCGGCGTGCACCGGGCGGCCCTCCACGGCGCCGTTCAAATCCACCACGTGGAGGATGGCCGCTCCCCGGGCGGCCCAGTGCCTTGCGGCCTCCACGGGGCTTTCGTAATAGACTGTCTCCTGGTCCAGTTCGCCCCGCAGCAGGCGCACGCAGCGGCCGTCCTTGATGTCGATTGCGGGGATGATCAGCATAGGTCCGTTCCTGACCGACGAAACATTCAACAGGACGAGGTCAAAAGAGTTTTTCGCGCCAACCCCGTGGAATAGTGCTCCGGGCGAACAACACGACATAGGTTGAGTCGATATTCCACGGAGCGAGTCATCTTCATATCTTGGGCTAGTCCTTCTCCGCGAAGCGGGCGAAGTTCTCGAGGATACGGAGCCCCGCCTGCTGGCTCTTTTCCGGGTGGAACTGGCAGGCAAACAGATGGTCGGTGGCGATGCTGGAGGCGAAGGTTATCCCGTAAGGCGTGGTGGTGACGATGAGGGAGGGGTCGTCGGGAACCACATAATAGGAGTGAACGAAATACACGGACTCGCCGTCCGGGACGCCGTCCAGAAAGGGCGAAGGGATTTTTTTGTCGATCCGGTTCCAGCCCATATGGGGGACCTTGGTGTCCCCGCCGGGGCGGAACCCGACGACCCTACCGGGAAAGAGCCCGAGGCCCTTTTGCACGCCGAACTCCTCGCTTTCGGTAAATAGCAGCTGGAAGCCGAGGCAGATGCCGAGAAAGGGGCGGCGCTGGCGTACCCAGCCCCGCACGGCTTCCACCAGGCCGAAACGTTCTAGGTTTTTCATGCAGGCGTGGAAGGCGCCGACGCCGGGAAGAACTACGCCGCGGGCGGACTCGATGAGCTTTAAGTCCCGGGTCACTTCGGCCCGGAAGCCTACATGCTCCAGCCCTTTCTGCACGCTGCGCAGGTTTCCCATGCCGTAGTCGATGACGGCGATCACAGGCTCCCCTTGGTGGACGGGACTCCCCGGACGCGGGGGTCCAGCCTCGTTGCTCCTTCCATGGAGCGGGCGAAGGCCTTGAAGCAGGCCTCGATAATGTGATGGGGGTTCTCCCCCCGGGGCACATTGATGTGGAGGTTCATGCCCAGCTGGTTGGCAAAGGCCTGAAAAAACTCGTGGGGGAGATCGGTGTCAAAACTGCCCACGCGCCCTGGCCGGATCTTGACGTTGTACGAGAGATAGGGACGGCCGCTCAAATCCACCACCACCTGGGCGAGAGCCTCGTCCAGGGGCACGCTGCATTCTCCAAAACGGCGTATGCCCTGCTTGTCTCCCAGGGCATCCTTGAAGGCCTGGCCCAGGGCGAGCCCCACGTCCTCCACCGTGTGGTGGAGGTCCACCTCCAGGTCTCCCTTGGCCCTGACCGTCAAGTCGAACAGGCCGTGGCGCGCGAAGCTCTCAAGCATGTGGTTCAAAAAGGGAATGCCGGTCTCCACCTGAGCGGTGCCGCCGCCGTCCAGTTCCAGCTCCACCTGGATCTCGGTTTCTTTGGTATTCCGGTCGACTTTAGCCTTTCTTGCCATGGAACTTCTCCTTGTTCAGTCGGCATTTGACCGCTCGGGCGTGCTCGTCCAGGCCCTCCAGTTCCGCCACCCTGATAATGGAAGGCGCCAGCGCCTTCAGGGCCCGAAGGCCGCACTGGATGAAACTCGTTCGCTTGACGAAATCGTAGGTCCCCAGCGGAGAAAAAAATCGAGCGCTGCCGCCCGTGGGCAGCACGTGGTTGGGCCCCGCCATGTAGTCCCCGAGGGGTGGGGTGGCGTAGGGTCCGAGAAACATGGCGCCGGCGTTCTTAATCAAACGGGCCCAGCGCTCGGGGTTTCGCACCATGATCTCCACGTGTTCCGGAGCGATGGCGTTGACGAGGCGGACTCCCTCCTCGAGGTTGCGCGTGACGATGATAGCGCCAAAGCGCTTGAGGGCCTTGAGAGTGATGGCCCGCCGTCTGGTCTCGCGAAGCTTATCTTCCAAGGCGGCCTGGACCTTGCGGGCCACGGCGCGTGACGGGGTGACGCAAAGGGCGGAGGCCAGCTCATCGTGTTCCGCCTGGGAAAGCATGTCCGCGGCCACGTACTCGGGGTCGGCGCTGGTGTCGGCCAGGAGGAGAACCTCGCTGGGGCCGGCCACGGAATCGATGCCGATCTGGCCGAACAGGAGGCGCTTCGCCGTGGCCACGTAAATGTTTCCCGGTCCCACCACCTTATCCACACGGGGGACCGTCTTGGTGCCGTAGGCGAGGGCCGCGATGGCCTGGGCCCCTCCCACGCGAAAGACCCGGTCCACGCCGGCGATCCTTGCCGCGGCCAGAATGGGCACAGCGTTCTGGCCCAGTGGCGTGGCCATGACGACTTCCCTTACCCCGGCGACCCTGGCGGGGATCACGTTCATGAGCACCGTGGAGGGATAGCATGCCTTGCCCCCGGGCACGTAAACACCCACGCGCTCCAGGGGGGTGATGTTCTGTCCCAGAACCATCCCCAGGGGGTCCCTAAATCTCCAGCTCCGCTCCACCTGGCGCCGGTGAAACCGGGCGATTCTCCGGGCAGCCAGGCGAAGAGCCCCGAGGTCTGCCCTGGGAAGAAGCTTCACGGCCTGGTCCATTTCCCGTGGTTTCACCTCGATCTCGCCGGGGGTCAGGCGCACGCGGTCAAAGGCGCGGGTGTAGCGGCAGAGCGCGCGGTCGCCGGAGCGCCGCACCGCGCGGATGATTTCCCGCACCGGGGCCTCAACCTTGCCCTCTTCCCGGTCCCGCCTCCCCAAGATTTCCTTCAAGACGGCTTCGAACCGGGGATGGCTCGTCTCGATCAACCGGATGATCACTGTCTTATCCTTTGAATGTCGGCCCCCAGCTGGGAGAACTTCTCCTCGATTCTTTCATATCCCCGGTCCAGGTGATAGACCCGGGACACCTCGGTTTCCCCCTCCGCCCGCAGGGCGGCCAGGACCAAGGACACGCTGGCGCGCAGATCGGTAGCCATCACGGGGGCGCCCGACAGGCGATGAACGCCTTTGATAACGGCACGGTTCCCGTCAAGGCGGATGTTTGCGCCCATGCGGATGAGTTCCTGCACGTGCATGAAGCGGCTGTCGAAGATGGTTTCCGTGATGACGCTGACCCCGTTGGCCACCGCCATCAAAACCATCATCTGCGCCTGCAGGTCCGTGGGGAAACCCGGGTAGGGGAGCGTGGTGATGTCCACGGCCTCGGTCCTGCCGGGGCCGCGCACCGTGACCCCATCCGGGGCGATGCACAGGGGAACCCCCGCTTCTTTGAGCTTGATCAAGAACGCGTCCAGGTGTTCCGGGCGGGCTCCCCGCACCGTGACCTCGCCGCCGGAGAGGGCCGCCGCCACCATAAAAGTCCCTGCTTCGATGCGGTCGGGATTGAGGACATGGGAGGCGCCGCGGAGCTCCTTCACCCCTTCGATGGTCAATACGCTGGTCCCGCCCCCCTGGACGCTTGCGCCCATCTGGTTGAGCACCGAGGCGAGCTCGGTGATCTCCGGCTCCTGGGCCGCGTTCTCGATCACCGTGGTGCCCTCGGCCAGGACGGCGGCCATCATGAGGTTTTCCGTTGCCCCCACCGAGGGAAGGTCCAGGTAAATCTTCACCCCGCGGAGCCTTTTGGCTCTGGCCTCGACGTAACCGTGGACGAGGTCGATCTCGGCCCCCATCTGAGCCAGGCCTTTCAGGTGGAGGTTGATGGGTCTCGATCCGATGGCGCAACCCCCCGGGGTGGAGACGTAAGCTTTGCCGAAGCGGGCCAGCAGAGGGCCGAGAACCAGGATGGAGGCCCGCATGGTCTTTACCAGGTCGTAGTGGGCTTTCAGGTCGGTTACGTTGTGGGCCTGGAGGGTGAGCTGGCCGCGGCCGCCGCTTTTGATGGCGACTCCGAGCCCCGTGACGAGGTTCAGGGTCGTACGGATGTCCCTCAAGTCGGGTATGCCCTCGTAGGAACAGGGCTCCGCGGTGAGGAGGGAGGAAATCAAAATGGGAAGGGCCGCGTTCTTGGAACCGCTCACTACGACCTCGCCTTCGAGCCTGCGGCCGCCCCGCACCAGGATGCTGTCCACCGGTTTTATCCCTTTCTTCCGGGTTTCGCGGCGCGGCAGGATTTCCGCGCACAAATCACCCGGTCCCTGCCCGGTCCGTCCCGGAACACCGAGACTCCCAGATAGCCGTCGCTCGTGTCGAAAAGCGACGAGAGGTCTCGCGCCATGTCGGGCGCCATCTCCAGGGCCAGGAAGCCGTTTTCCCTCAAGTAGAGGAGCGCGCCGGGAACGATCCTCCGGTAGAGATCGAGGCCGTCCGCCCCGCCGTCCAGGGCAAGGCCCGGTTCCCGAAGCACTTCCCCGGGAAGGGCGCCCATCTCGGAGCGTTTGACGTAGGGTGGATTGGAGACGATGCCATGGAAGCTTTCCCGGAAGTCTTTCACCGGGTCGAAGGTATCGCCCTGGATGAAGCGGACTCTCTCGTCCACACCATGGCGCCGGGCGTTGGCGCGGGCGATGGCCAAGGCCGCGGCGGAAAGATCCGTGGCGTAGATTTTCAGGTCCCGTCGCTCCTTGGCCAGGGCCACGGCGATGGCGCCGCTCCCGGTGCCCAGATCGAGGATACGGGGACCGGCCTGCTCCTTGAACCCGTCCAGGTATTCCAGCACGATTTCCACGAGACGCTCTGTCTCGGGTCGCGGCACGAGTACCGCCGGGGTGACGAGAAAATCCAGCGACCAGAACTCGCGATGTCCCGTGATGTAGGCGCACGGCTCGCCCTCGGCCCGGCGGGTAAGCAGGGAGCGAAAGCGCTCCTTGGCTTCGGGTCCGAGGATGTCTTGCGGGTTTGCGTAAATCCGTTCCCGGGTCCAGCCCAGGGACAAGCCCAGGAGCAGCTCCGCATCGAGCCGCGGGCTGTCCGTCCCCGCGCGCGCCAGAGTATCCGTTGCCCAAGCCAGGGATTGCCCCACGGTGAATGGCCCCGTGTCCGGGAGCGCCGTTTGCAACAATGCCACGACTTCCATGGATGATTCCCTGCGATTACGAGCCGGTGGCCCGGAGCGCTTCCGCCTGGTAGTGGGTGATGAGGGCCTCGAAAAGCGAGCCGAGGTCGCCCTCCATGACCTGGTCCAGTTTATAAAGGGTGAAGTTGATTCTGTGGTCGGTCAGCCGGCCCTGGGGAAAGTTATAGGTCCGGATGCGTTCGCTGCGATCGCCGCTCCCCACCATGAGCTTCCGCGTGGCGGCAATCTCGGAGCGTTGCTCCTCCTGCTTTCTTTCCAGCAGGCGGGCCCTGAGGATCTTGAGACCCTTGGCCTTGTTCTTGTGCTGGGACTTCTCGTCCTGGCAGGTGACCACGAGACCCGTGGGGAGGTGGGTCACACGTACCGCCGAGTCGGTGGTGTTGACGCTCTGGCCTCCCGGCCCGGAAGAGCGATACACATCCACCCGGAGATCCTTGGGATCGATGTCCACTTCCACTTCGTCGGCTTCGGCGAGAACGGCCACGGTGACGGCGGAGGTATGAATACGCCCCGAGGCCTCCGTAACGGGCACTCGTTGCACACGGTGCACCCCTCCCTCGAATTTGAGCCGGCTGTAGGCCCCTTTGCCGTCAATGAGGGCGATGATTTCCTTGAAGCCTCCCAGCCCGGTGGGGTTGGAACTCATCACCTCCACCCTCCATCCCCGGGATTCGGCGTACCGGCTGTACATGCGAAACAGCGAGGCGACGAAGAGCGAGGCCTCCTCACCTCCCGTTCCGGCGCGGATCTCGAGGATAACGCTTTTCTGGTCGTTGGGATCCTTGGGCAGCATGAGCAGCCGGAGGCGGGTTTCCAACGCTTCCTTTTGTTCCCTGAGGGAGGACAGTTCCTCCTTGGCAAGCTCCCTGAGGCCCTCGTCTTTCTCCTCGAGGAGCGCGCGGCTTTGCTGGATTTCCTCTTCCACCTTTCTCCACCGGCGGTAGCAGGTGACCACCTCCTCCAAATCGGAACGTTCCTTGGCAACCTTGGAATACTCTTTCTGGTTGGCCAGAAGATCAGGGTCCGCGAGCATCTGGTCCAGCTCCGTGTAACGTTTTTCCACTTCAGCCAGTTTTTCCAGCATAAGTCACCAGAACACAGATTCAGTTCAGCCATGGCGGGGGGAACAAAAAAAGGGCAAAGGGAACCTGCCCGCCCTTTGCCCCGCCTGTCACTTTATCGATGGCGTGGATTACATTCAGCCCTGGATCCTCTGCCGGGCCTCAGTTCTTGATCCCGTATTTCTTTCTGAATTTCTCCACCCGGCCGGCGGCGTCAACGAGCTTTTGCTTCCCGGTAAAAAACGGGTGGCAGTTGGAACAGATTTCCACGTGGATGATTGGAACCGTCGAACGGGTTTCAATGACATTCCCGCATGCGCAGGAGATCTTAGCGTCGTTATACTCGGGGTGGATGCCGGTTTTCATAATGGTTTAGCCCCCCAATGGGATGATCCCTTTATATCACGGACCCTCGCGGCCTTCAATCCTGGCGGGGTGGGGTGGGCGCATGGGGAGCGCAAAGTCGGGCCGGGTCCGCTCACGGCCCTGCGGGCTTAAGATTTCTTGGACTTGAGGGATTCGATCCAGCCGCTCAACTCCTTTGCGGCGATCTCGCGTCCGCCGAGGCCGAGGGCCAGTGCCACCGCGACCACAACGGCCCCGAGCAGGAGACCGAAGGCGAGGCTGATGATCTCGTTGGCGAGCCCCATCTGGCGAAGCGCCATGGCGCCCGACAGCACGATGATGGCCATGCGCGCCGTCATGGCCATGAGTCCGGCCTGCACCGCGCCGCTGGCCCGCAGGGTTCGCGAGGCGAGGTCGGCCAGGTAGAGCCCGATGCCAAAGATGACCAGTCCAAGGACCACGTGTCCCGCAAAAACCGTGAAGTCCGCCACCAGTTCGGCAAGCAGCACGAAGCCCAGCTGGCGCGCCGCTTCAATGGTGGCAAAGAGCATCACCGCCACCAGCACGAGATACCCCACGATTTCGGAGGGCGTGCGGCCCCCCACGCCCGGCCGGGCGCTGACCCCAAGTTGGGAGAGCACGGCGTTAAATCCCACGCCGGTAAGCAGGTTGGTGATCAAGCCGGCGATGACCCGCCCCACCACGTAGGCCAGCACCAGGACGAGAACAGCGGCGAAGATGGCGGGCAGGGCGGCGAGCAGGGTGTTGAGCATGTTGCTTGCGGGCTGGGTCACCGCTTCCAACGCCAGGGCGTTCAGAGAAGCGATCAGAACCGGAATGAGGATCAGGATGTAAACGACCAGGCCCAGCACTCCCGAGATTCCCTGGCTCCCCACCACGCGATTTAAGCCCACCCTGTCGCTCAGGCGGTCGGCGCCAATGGCCACGAGCAGATTGGTCACGATGCGCTGGACGATACGCGCCAGCAGCCAGCCGACGCCCAGGATAAGGGCGGCGGAAAAGATGTTGGGCAGAACGACCAGGATCTTATCCAGCATTCCCTGCACCGGGGCGAGGAGTCCTTCCAGGGCCAGGGCGTTCAGGATGGCGGGAAGGAAGAGCAGAAACACGATCCAGTAGACGGTATCGGCCAGAGTTTTGCTTAGGGATACCGCTTTGCCGCCGGCGAAGCCGGCATGGCTGCCGATCTTTTCGTCGATGTTGGCGACCCCGAGCAACCGCACCACGATCACTTTCAAGGTGGTGCCGACGATCCACGCCAGGACCAGCAGGATCCCCGCGGCGAGGAGTTGCGGGACGAACTCGAAGACCTGGGTCAGTAACTGGTTCAGAGGCTGCGTTACGAGAGTGAGGCCGAGCACCTGGAAAAAGGCGACCAGGACGAAAAGCATGATGAGGTAAAAGAGACCCCGGGTGACCATGTGCTCGACGTTCACCACCTGGGATTTCCCTTCGCCCACCACCCACCGGCCCAGCCACTTGTCGAGACCGGTACGGCGCAGGGCGCCGCGAATCATGGCGGTGATGAGCAGCGCGGAGATCCACCCGAGAACCAAGATGGCCAAAGCGGCGAGCAGCTTGGGAACGTACTGTTCGATCAGTAACGCCAGTTCGTTTAATTGACCCTGCATCCTGACACCTCCTAACGCATGAGGATACGGCCGGCCATGAAGCCTTATCTTTACTTATTAACCATATTATTGCCTCTCAAGTCCAGGCTTTTTTCACAATAACGAGGGACCGTTCCTCGCTCTGCGCGCGCGCCGGAGAGTCCCGACAACGGCTTTAGACGAGGAGGCTCTGGAACAGGACGGCGAATCCCAGGAAGGAAAAGAAACCCACCACGTCCGTCACGGTGGTCAAGACAATTCCCGAAGACTGGGCGGGGTCCAGGCCCATCGCCTTCATGGACAGCGGGATGGCGGCGCCGGCGAGACCGGCGGCGAGGAGGTTGACGATCATGGCGAGCCCTATTACGACTCCCAGGGCCGCCTTCCCATGCCAGAGCCACGCAACGGCTCCCGTCACGACCCCGATGGTGATCCCGTTCAAGATGCCGATGACGGCCTCCTTCCGAAGCAAGGGCCAGACCCTGTGCGGGGCAATCTCCCGCATCACGAGGCCCCGCATCACCACCGCAAGGGTTTGAATCCCCGCGTTGCCGCCCTGGCCCGCGACCACGGGAAGGAACACGGCGAGGACGGTGATCTTGGCAATGATGCCTTCGAACAGGCCCACCACGGCGGCCGCGAGAAAGGCCGTGGCCAGGTTGACGTGTAGCCAAGGCAGGCGCTTGCGCAGCGAGAACGCGATGGGCGAGAAGACCCGCTCGTCGCCGCCGGCGCCGAACAGCTTCTGGATGTCTTCCGTGGCTTCCTGCTGGATGTCCCCGAGGAGCTGGTCGGCTTTGATGATGCCGAGGAGGCGCTGCTCCTGGTCGGTGACGGGCACGGCGAAAAACCTTCGCTTGGTGAGCTGGTTGGCCACCTCCTCGCGGTCCATGAAGCAGTCCACCGCGAAAACGCCCTTGCGCATGATGGACCCGAGAGTTTCCTCGCCCGAGGCCACCAGCAGGTCCCGCATGTTAATGACTCCCTCGAGGTGGTTCTCGCGGTCTACCACGTACGTATAGGAGGCGGGGGCCTTCTGGTTGGCCAGGGTGCGGATCCGCTGGATGGCGTCCCGGACTTTGACCTCCGTGTGGAAGGCCAGGAATTCCGTGGTCATGATGCGCCCCGCGCTGTTTTCCGGGTAGGTGAGAAGCTCCTGTATCTCCCGCTTCGCCTTTTCCGGAAGATAATCGAGAAAAACGGTGCGGGTTTCCTGGGGGAGACTGAGCAAGATGTAGGCTCCCTGTTGGGGCTCCAGGTTCGCTACGACGCTTTCGAGAAGCTCGGGTGGGGCGTCTTTGAGCAGCACGGCGGCTTGTTGCGGCTGCAGGTAGCGGAAAGCCTCCGCCAGGAGAGGGGCGGGCAGCACCTTGAGGACCAGGGCGCATTCCTCCTCCTCCATGGTTTCCAGGCTGTGGGCGGCGGCTACGGGATCGGTCTCGAAAAATCTGTGGACGAGGGGTAACAGGGGCATCGGCACTTCCATGGATAGCACCTCCTCTTTCTTCTTGGGTGTTGGCTGCGGGTTCCTTGGGGAGAACGGCAAAACCCGATGGAACACCAATGCTTATGCAAGTTAAACGATCACCGCCGGAAAGACAACCGTTTTACGGCCTGCACGGCGCCGAGTACAGAGAAGGTCGGCGTGCGGTTACGCCGGGAGTGAAAAAGGAGAAACGGGAAGAATAGAAATAGCGAAGAAAGATCTATGACGGATCGCGGACGCTCTGTTCAAACAGGGCTCCCGATCGTGCCGGAATGTCGAAAACAAGGTCCCCGGCCAGGGAGGTGAGGCCGTGGAGCAATTCGCGGACCTCTGCCTGGCTTGAAGATTCCACGCTCCCGGGCAGCTCAAGCCGGGCCGGTTTTTGGCCGGCATTGAGGGCGACGGTGAAGCGTTGCTCCTCCACTTCGCGGGCAAAGGCGTAGAGACCCTCTCTGGCGCAAAGCTCCCGGTAGTTTCCCCGGCGAAGGGCCGGCGCCCTTTTCCGCAAGGAGATAAGGCGCTTTGTGTACTCCAATAAGGGCAGGTTCCAGCGCTCCTTTGTTTGCCAGGGCATGCCCGCACGGTTCAAAGGATCGTGGCCGCCCTCCATGCCGGTCTCCTCGCCGTAAAAAACGCAAGGCGCTCCCGTGTACGTCATTTGATAGAGCAAGGCGAGGCGCACCGCGGTCTCGTCCCCGCCCATGACCGTCAAGGCCCGGGGGGTATCATGGCTGGCGATGAAATTGAGCTGAACCGCGGTGGACTCCGGTGGATACTTGGCGTTCAATCGGGCCATGACCGCGGCGAAGCTTTCCGCCGTGAGGGGCTCGATGCGATCATAGCCGCACTTGGCGATCTCCTTGTGGTTCAGTGAACCGGCGCCGGCAAACCCGATCACGGCGCGGGCGAACTCGTAGTTGGTAACGGCGTCGAACTGGTCCCCCTGAAGCCAGCGGGTGGCGTCTCCCCAGATCTCTCCCACAAGATAGCACCGCGGGTTCACCGCGCGGCAGCGGCGGCGAAACTCACGCCAGAAATCGTCGTCGTCGATTTCGTTGGGCACGTCCAGGCGCCAGCCGTCAATGCCGAATTCCAACCAGTGGGTAGCCACGCCCCACAGAAATTCACGCACGGCGGCGGTGCGGGTGTTGAACTTGGGCAAGGTGGGGAGCCCCCACCAGGCCTCGTAGCCGATTTGCCGGTCGGGGCTGTAGGCGTTCAGGGGCCAGGAGCGGATCCGGAACCAGTCCCCATAGGGGCTCTGGCGGCCGTTTTCCAGGAGGTCATTGAACTGGAAGAAACCCCGGCCCGAGTGGTTGAAGACACCGTCCAGAATGACCTTTATCCCGCGGGCATGGCAGGCATCGAGGAGCTCCCGCAGCGCCGGGTTTCCCCCCAGCATGGGATCCACGCGGTAATAATCGTGAGTGTTGTACCGGTGGTTGGAGGCGGCCTGGAACACCGGTGTGAGATAGAGGGCGGTAGCACCCAGGGCCTCGACGTGATCCAGGTGCTCGACGATACCGAAGAGGTCGCCTCCCTTGTAGCCCCGGTCCGTGGGCAGGGAGTCCCACGCCTCCAGGTTGCCGGCCTTGGCTACCCGGGTGCTTGGCGCGTAGCGGTCGGGAAAAATCTGGTAGAAGACCGCGTCCCTGACCCACTCTGGCGTGTCCATGGGGGAGTCTAAAGGGACTCCTTGCCCTCGTCTTCCAGCTTCCTGTAGAGCGTGGTGCGGTCCACGCCCAGGATGCCCGCCGCCTCGGTTTTGTTCCCTTTGGTCAGCTGCATCACTCTTTTGATATATTCCCTCTCCAATTCGCGAAGCGTGTAACGGCTGGCGAGGGCCTCTTCGATGGAGACCTCCCGGTGGTTGCTGGCCAGGAACTCCGGGGGAAGGTCCGCGATGTCGATCTTCTCCCCTTTGCCCAGCAGAACGGCGCGCTCAACGGTGAATTCCAGTTCCCGGACGTTGCCGGGCCAATAGTAGTTCGTAAGGCTCGCCAGGGCGCCTTCGGTGATGCCCGTCACCTTGCGCGGGGTTTTATCGGTGTGCTTGCGAATGAAATGATCCACAAGCAGCGGCATGTCCTCCCGCCGCTCCCTCAGGGGCGGCAGATGAAGGCGGATAACGTTGAGGCGGTAGAAGAGGTCCTGGCGAAATTTCCCCAGGCTCACCTGCTCCTCAAGGTTCTGGTTGGTTGCGGCCACAATCCTCACGTCCACTTTTTCCCCCCGGTTACCGCCCAGGGGCCGGACCTCTTTGTCTTCGATCACGCGCAGCAGCTTCGCCTGGAGGTTCAGGGCGACTTCGCTGATCTCGTCCAAAAACAGGGTGCCGCCGTGGGCCTCCCGGAAGAGGCCCCTGCGGTCCCGTTTGGCATCGGTGAAGGCGCCCCGCAGGTAGCCGAACAGTTCGCTTTCCAGCAGGGTTTCGGGTACAGCCGCGCAGTTGAGGGGAATGAAGGGTTTCCGGGAGCGGATGCTGTTATAGTGAAGGGCTCTTGCGAACACTTCCTTCCCCGTGCCGCTTTCTCCCGTGATGAGTACGTTGGCGGTCATGTCACATACCTGGGCCACGGTCTCGCAGATGCGCTGCATTTTTTCGCTCTTACCCACGACGTTTTTCAACCGGTAGTGCCCCTCGACTTCCCTGCGCAGGCGCTTGAGCTCCTTTTTCAGTCCCTCTTGTTCCAGCGCACGGTCGATATTGAGGAGGATTTCTTCGATGCGGAAGGGCTTGGTGACATAGGCAAAGGCCCCGTGCTGCATGGTTTCCACGGCGCTTTCGATGCTGCCAAAAGCCGTGACGACAAGGATCAGAGCGTCGGCGTCAATGCCTTTGATGCGCTGCACGAGCTCGTTCCCCTTCATGCCGGGCATCATGAGGTCAGTCATGACGACGTCGAAAGGATCCTGCTTGTAGCGTTCCATGGCAGTGGCCCCGTCTTGGACCGTCTCCACGTCGTAACCCTCTTCCGTGAGGAGATCCGACAGAAGACGGCACATCTCACGGTCGTCATCGACGACGAGGATGCGCGGGGAAAGTGCGGCGGTCTCTCTTGCTTTGGCTTCCATTGCGGTTATTTGCCTCCTCCGTTGCTCCGGTACTCCATGGGCTCAATGGGCAGCTCGATAATGAAGCGGGTAAATTGCCCTGGCGTGCTCTCCACGTGAATCTCGCCCCGGTGTTCCTTGATGATGCCGTAGGTCAGAGCCAGGCCCAGGCCAGTGCCTTCGCCCACGTCCTTGGTGGTGAAGAAGGGCTCGAACACGCGGCCGATGTCCTGGGGGGAAATCCCCCGCCCGTTGTCCTCGAACCGGATTCTGAGGCGGTGCAACCGGGGCTCGTTGCCTGCTGGGGATTGGCCGTCGGGGGCAACCTCGGCCTTCACCTCGATGGTCCCGCCCGGGCCCATGGCCTGCAAGGAGTTTTGATAAAGATTGATGAAAACCTGCTGCAGCAGGTCCGCGTCGGCGCTGATCATGGGTAACGTCTCGGGCAGCACGTGGCGCACCACCACTTGTTTTTCCTCGGTCTTGTGCTGGAACAGGGTCTTCACGTTGTTTAGGAGGGAGGGAACGTCCACTTCGCGTAAATGGGGCTCCCGCCTCCTTGAGAATTCCAATAACTGGCGCACGATGCCGGTGATGCGGTCGATCTGCGATCGGATGATCTGAAGGTTGTCATTGACCTCCGCGGAGGTGCGCTGCCGCCTGAGCAGGTGCTCGGCCCGCCCGCCGATGATATTGAGCGGCGTGCCAATCTCGTGGGCCAGGCCGGCGGCCAGTTGCCCCACGGAGGCCAGCTTTTCCGAGTGCCGCAGGTTACGCTCCAACTGGAGCTTTTCTTCCTGTTCCTGGATGAGCCTGGCGTGAGCGTCCCGGAGCCTCTCGCTCATGCGATTGAATTCCTTGGCCAGAACACTCACCTCGTCGTGACCGGAAATGTCCAGAGGGCGCTCCCAGCGGCCCGTGCCGAGCGCCCGGATGTGGACGATAAGCTCGCTGATGGGGCGCGAGATTTTGCGCTGCACGATGGCGAAGATAAGGAGACAGACGAGAAGAATTATCACACCGGTGGTGACGATGATGTGATTGCGCCGGGTCTTCACCACCTCGGCGAACTCGCCGCCCTGCCGGGCCAGGAGAAACACCCCGGTGAGGGTGTACCGGGAACTCACGATGGGCTCCGCCCGGTAATAAATCAACTCACCTTCGTGGGTGATCAGCCCGTCGATGCGTTTTCCCGTGGCCGCCACTTTCTGAATATCCACGCCGGAGAAAATCTGCGCGTCTTCAACCGAGGGGGACTGGGCCACGGGTTTTCCCGCCGGGTCGTAAACGATGATACTGTGAATGTTCTCGCTGGGGCCCAGGCGGTCGATAAAATCCTGCGTTGCAGGGAGATCGCCTTGGTCGGCAAAGATATCTCCCAGACCTTCCTGCACCGCTTCGCTGAAACCGGCCATGCCCAGCCGCAATTCCCTTACGAGATTCTCCCTGTCCTGCTGAATGCTGAGGTAGCCGAAGACCACCATGGTGCAAAATACGGCACCGACAAGGTAGATGGTTAGACTAATCCCCAGTTTCATAACTAGCCACGTGCTAGGGAGCAATCGCTATACCAGAGAGGGCGTACTAATTGTTCATCATAACTATTTAATATCACAAGGTAAATATAAGTTTAAGCCGTGATGCAAGCCCCTTGAGTGTGGCATTGTACTGCGCTACGTTGTATTTTGCAACGGCATCCGATTCCTTCGTTCTTATGCTGCTTTCCGGTGGTGGAAACTCTAAGAGCAAGTTAACGATACCGGGGGTATGGTTCTTTGCAACGGAAGTATTGGACTTCGGGGCTCGGTGATGAGGAGTGAGGTGGTGTTTGGAAGCGGGGGCAGCGTTGCATCTTGCATCGAGTGCGTTGTTTTTTCAATCGCTGGCCGCCGGGAGCCGCCAGGAAAATCAATATAGGAATGGAGCTTTGCAGTACGATCTGAGGACACTTGGGGTGGCATAAAGATTGCGCCATTGAAGCACGGGAAGGTGCAAGGACCGCCCCGAAGGCGCCAATCCATGGCCCGACACGCAGGTGTCCGGCGGTGGAGAAAGGAGGTCGTGATTATGCGACAAATCAATTGGTTTATCGTGCATCTCATATTTGGCTTGTGGCTTTTTGTTTCACCCTATGTCCTCAATTTCACGGACTTGCCCGGGGCTTACTGGAACGCCGTGCTCCTGGGCCTTGGATTTGTGTTTAGCGCCACGGTGGGACTCTACTATGCCCGCGAAGAGTTTCCGGGCGATGGCCTGTCACATCAAAGGGACCGGTCCCGTCTTCCCGGGTAATTTGTTCTTTACGTGTCCAGGCCACGCAGCGGAGCGGGGGGAAAAGAGTCCGGTCTAGGAAACCAACAGGCAACCCTTGAGGAAAAGCTGGGGGTTGAAAATCAACCCGCCAGGCGGAGCGATCCCCTGCCAGTGACCGCCGGTGTCCGGTACCAAGCTTCTCGGGGTCCGTACCCGCTACACCCTTGCAAAGCCCCTTACGGATTCAAGATCCCGCGCCAATGGCCTCTTCTCTCGCGTCCCGTTTCTTTTCGCTCTTAATCCTGCAGTGATTCGACGGCCCGTCCACGCGATATCGAAGGGGGGGGACACGGAAGATACCCTTGCGGGGACCTATGGGTTCTGTTAACAGGTGGTGATCTCGCGATTGCACGAGCCCACTGGATTACCAAGCCCCCCAAGGGTGAACGTCCTTTCTTACGGAGAAGCAAAATGAAACATGCGATCTTAGGTGTGGCCGCCGTAGTATGCGTGGGTCTCGGGGCCGTCACCTTCCACGCGTTGGCGGCCTCCGAGTTCTCCCCGCCACCCGACGAGCAGCTGCGCCCCCTGGGCGAGTGGGAAGGCCGGCGCCGGCTGGTGATGGTACTTCACGCCGACCCTCCCCACTCCACCGAAGGGGTGCAGGGGCTGCGCGCGATACGCAAGGCCTATCTGGACGTCATCAAGGCGGCCCTACCTCTAGTCAACGTCACCGTGATCACTCCTTTGAGCGTGGACGCCTTGGACTTCGCGAACTGGATCCACAAGGAGGGACTGGGCAAAGAACTCCGCGCGGGACGTCTTGCTCTGGAAAGTTTCGCTGTGGATTCCGTCTGGATCCGGGACTACAACGTGCTCCTTGCCCGCGGGGAAAGCAGCGGGTTCCTCTACGGTATCGACCCGGTCTATGCCCAGAATGCGGCGGAAAAGGACAGATTCTACGACGACCGCATGGCCTATTGGCTCTTCCGCAACTCCTCTATCCGCTGGATCCGGCCGCCGTTGTATCTGGACGGTGGAAACTTCGACACGGACGCCGAGGGCCTTTGCTTCACTTCAACGGAGACCCTTGGCTATAACCAGGCCGCGCGGGGCGAAATGACAGAGGTATTTCGTCGGTGGCTGGGCTGCCGGGATACGGTGTTTCTGGAGCCGATACCGGCAGAGTCCACCGGCCACCTGGATATGTTCTTCAAAGTCCTTTCCCCGGATCACTGGGTGCTGGGGCAGTATTCGCCGAAAAAAGAGCTGCGAGAGCCGATGGATTACTTGGAGTACCTCGCCCACACGGCCATGGAAAAAAACGCCGGTACCCTTCAGGCGGTCCTGGAAAAACGGAAGAAAGGGAGGTTGATTCGCATGGACATGCCGCGTCCCCATCTCTTCAATCATTACGATTGGGACCCTACGGAATGGGACCTGCCGCGCAATGAGCGCCAGCCCGCCTCGCCGTTGGGTAAGGAGGAGCACTACAAGAGGCAGGTGGGCTTTGCGAGCTACGTCAACTCTGTGTACCTCAAGGGTGCGCGTGGGGAGGTGGTTATTGTCCCGTCCTACGTCACTGACCAGCGCGACGCTCAAGCCGTAGCCATTTACAGGGAGGCCTATCCGCATGCCAAGGTGATCCGCATGCCGTCGGATTACCTTATCCAGGATGAAGGCGCGGCTCATTGCGTGCTGTACGCGATGCCGGAATAACGCGCGGCGCAGCGGTTGCGGGCGGGAGCCCGAGCGTGGGTTTCCCTTGCGCGATCGATTCGGGATGAATTCCGACGCCGTTTAGTGTAATACTGCCCGTCAATGGCAAATTGGAAGTGGAAGCTGGCGGTTCGGGGTGTGGTGTTTGCCGTCCTGGTCGTCCTTATCTTTGTCCTCAGCGGATACGGTCCGGAACCCCTGTTGCGGGTAGAGCTCCTCGGCGACGATCTCGGGGACCTGGAAAGATTCTATTCGAGCGAGGCGAGAATCGGCCGTGTCCTTTCGGCTCTGGGACCGTATTCTTCGGCGGTTTTCATTCTTCTCCAGGCCTTTCAGGTCGTGGTGTCCCCCGTGCCGGGGGAGATAACGGGTTTCGTCGGGGGCTATCTCTATGGCGAGGCCGCCGGTTTCATTCTGTCCACCATCGGGCTCACCCTGGGTTCCTGGCTGGCATTCGAGCTCGCCCGCATCCTGGGGAGGCCCGTTGTCGAGAGATTTGTCACCGGCCGGGTCCTGGAAAAGTTCGACTTCCTTTCCACCAATACGGGAATCGTACTGGGCTTCCTGCTCTTTGCGTTCCCGGGTTTTCCCAAGGATTCCTTGTGTTATGTTCTCGGATTGAGCCGCATGCGGCTCGGCACCTTTATCGTCGTGTCCACCGTCGGGCGGATGCCCGGCACCTATATCCTTTCCCTGCAGGGCGCCAGCGTGCAGGCGCAGAACTATTCCGTGGCCGTTGCCGTCGTGGCCGCAACCGTTCTCATTCTCCTGGTCACGTATCTATACCGAAAAGCATTGCTCCATTGGATCAGAAGCTTCGCCTTGGGGGGACCTGTGGACCCATAGGCGGGGCGGTTGCGGCAGCGCGATCCGGGAGGCGACGTCGCGTGCCATAATGCGCCGAAGCAAAAAAAGGGGGGAGTTGACCCCCCCCCTTTAGTTTATTGTCTTGGATTAGGCGCCCGGGGACTTACTCACCCCCGCCACCGCCTTCGCCTTCCCCACCGGAAGGTTGAGCGGCCTCTTCACCAGACGAGGTTCCTTCCTCCTGCGCAAAGCTAATGCTCTGCGTAGCGAGGCCGAGACCGAAAGCCAGCGCCATCACAAGTGCTATGTTTTTCATGGTTTGTTATCCTCTCCAAAAAGTGTTTACTCTTGGTTTCTTTCCCGGGGAACAGGGAGGGGAGATCGCTCCCCTCCTGAGCCCCAACTAACCCAACCAAAGGATTGCGGGATGATTACTCACCTCCGCCCCCGCCTTCGCCGCCACCCTCACCTCCACCGGAAGGCTCTGCCGACCCTTCGCCACCGCCCCCTTCCTCCTGGGCAAAGCTAATGCTCTGCATCAGAGGCAAGGATAGACCCAGCCCGAAGACCAGCGCCAACATAAGTGCTAGCTTTTTCATTATCGTGTCACCTCCTTTCCTGCCTTAATTGTATTGTCCGCCTTGAAATTCGCTGTTTTGGTATCGCTCTAACGCGGCATGGCGAGAGGCTTTTGCAAGGGCGGTGCCAGACATAAAAATCCGCTTTGAAGCAGCCAACTCTTTGAATATTAAAGAAAGTCTTCCGTGACGGGTACATGGTTTCCCTTTGCATTATTCAACGGACAAGGGCGGGCGGGCGCTGCCATCTGAAAAGGGTGGACCGTAAGTGAATCTTTTTACTACGACAATTGGTCGTCGGGGGAAATGCAACGCACCGTGGTGAATTGCTACAGATCGGCACCTGGACGGTTGAGGAATGGGGAGGAGGCCCCTGAAACGGAGACGCAGGTTCTAAATACGCCCGGTTGCAAAGGCCTCCATGGCCCACGCGACGCGCTCTTCGCCGGAGAGCGACGTTAGACCCCGCAACTCGTCCACCCGTTCCAGCCGGCGCAATAGGCCCGCTCTGTTCGCCAGCTGGATGGCGAGTCCCGGTCTGGCGTTCATCTCAAGAAGTAGCGGCCCCCGCACGCGGTCGATGACGAGATCCACTCCCAGATAACCCAGGCCGGTGATCTCCATACCCCTGGCCGCGATGAGCAGCATCCGTTTCCAGTGGGGAACCTCGATGCCGCTCACGGGATTACGCGTGTCGGGGTGGTGGGCGATGATTCTCGAGCGATGCACCGCCGTGATGGTTCTCCCGCTGCGGATATCGATACCCGCGCCGATGGCGCCGCGGTGAAGGTTGGCCTTGCCGTCCGAGGTCCTTGTCGGGAGCCGCACCATGCCCATGACAGGCACGCCGCAATACGCCACGATGCGGATATCCGGGACGCCCCGGTAGCTGACATCAGCGAACACCGGTGCGGGATGGATCAGGCTCTCGAGAATAGCCCGGTCCGGAAGACCCCCCAGGGAGAAAATTCCGGAGAGGATATTCGATATGTGGTGGGCAAGGTCCTCCCGGGGTATGAGGTCGCCGCTGGCTCTGACGAAACCCTCCGGCCTGCGTCCGGTGATCAGGACGATGCCTGCCCCGCCGGCTCCCCGGGCCGGCTTACGTCTACGATGAATTTTCCCTGCAGAACTCTCCTTCCGATGAGCATGGGAAAGGCCACCCCGGAGCGGTCGTTCAGGTTTACCTGAGTGCGCAGGCGCTTTGAGGCGATGCAGATTTCCATCTCTACCACGGGCCTGAGCTCATGACCGCCGGCATTCACAAAGCCGCGCCATTCGACGATGGGCAACTTGAGGTGGGTTCCACCGTACTCCTCGCGCACGTCAAATTCTGCGATGTTGCCTTTGATCTCGAGATTCTTGGCGCCCAGGGAAGTGGTTGCGGCCCCAGTGTCGATGCGCGCCAGGAGCTTGATTCCCCAGGGCAATAGAATGACCTCCTCGACAGGTCCGATGGTGATCTTTTCCGCGGCTTCGGAGGATCTCTGGCCAAGGAAAAGGAGGAACGCAAGAATGAAGAGGGGGATGACGTCGCGCCGCCCAGAGATCATGGAAGATCCCGATAGCATGTCGCTTTTTGTATCCGCAAGGGTCGGAGTCCGCCTGGCCCTATTCAGCCTTTGGTGACGGCGAGATCCCGGCCCAGAATCCCGGAGGAGACAATGTATTTGAACGCCTCCTCGACGTCGTAGTCCAGCTCCACGACGTCCTTGGGAGAGACCAGGACGAGAAAACCGGAGGTGGGGTTGGGGGTGGTGGGAATAAAGACCGAGAACATCTTTTTCTCGGAAGAAAGCGCCACGCTGTCTTCCCTCTCGCAGGCCACCAATCCCATCATCCAGTTTCCCTTGTGAGGGAATTGTACCAGGACCACCTTTTGAAAACTCTGGTTCGGCCCGTGGAAGGTTTCCACCACCTGTTTGGCGGCGCCGTAGATGCTGCTCACCAGGGGCAGTCGCATCAGGAAGCGGCTGACGCCGCCCAGAAGCTTTTTCCCGACGATATTGGTTCCCACAAGCCCGAGAATCAGGATTACGAGAAGCGACATCAAGAGGTTCACCACGGGGACCAACGGCTCCACCCACACCAGGCGATCAAATCCGACGATCTTGAAGAGGCCCTTGAGGATAGGCGCTCCAACGCCGCTCAGAAGGTTGACGAGGAAGGTCACGAGAACATAGGTCACGTAAAGCGGGATCAGAATAACCAATCCCGTGAGGAACGTATTGCGAAAAAAGTGGCTCTTGGCCCTCTTTGCCATGGGTTCACGGCCTCCGTGCGGCTCTGATTAAAATGTTACGTCAAGGCTGGTATCTTGGCAAGATAAAGGGTGCTTTCATTGCAAAGGCCGGTTCGGCGCATTAAAGTTCATCGGCCCCGGCGAAAAAGCGCGAGGCAACACCACACGACAGCAGGGAGAACAAAACTTGCGTCGAACCAAAATTGTCTGCACCGTGGGTCCCTCCACGGAATCCCTCGAAACGCTTCGCGACATCATCCGGGCGGGCGTGGATGTCTTCAGGCTCAACTATTCCCACGAAACTCCCGAAAAGCACCGGGCCGTGGCCGGAAGGATTCGAACCGCCGCACGGGAAGTCGGGCGACCGGTGGCGGTGCTTCAAGACCTTCCAGGCCCGAAGATTCGCCTGGGGTCCATTGCCGCAGGGGGCATTACCCTGCGCGCCGGGGACGCCTTCACCTTGACGACGAAAAAGGTGGAGGGGGATCAGCAGCGCGCGTGGGTCGACTACGCCAAGCTTGTCGGCGAGGTGCATGCCGGGCAAACCCTTCTCCTCGCTGACGGCAGCGTGGAGCTGAAAATACAATCGGTAACCAAGGAGGGAGTTCACTGCCGGGTGCTCAACGGCGGCCAGCTCACCAGCCGCAAAGGGGTCACCGTGCCGCGCGGCGCCCTTTCCGTGAGCGCCTTTACAGCCCAGGACCGCCGCCATCTCCTGTGCGGCTTGGAAGTTGGGGTGGACATTACGGCCCTCTCCTTTGTCCGGTCCGCCGCGGACATCAAGGCCGCGCGAAGCTTTCTCGCCCGGCACAAGGCCACCCACCCTCTCATGGCGAAGATCGAAAAGCCCGAGGCGCTGGATAACCTAGATGAGATCATTGCATCGGTGGATGCGGTGATGGTGGCCCGGGGGGACCTGGGGGTCGAAATTCCCGCCGCCGAGGTTCCTTTGGTTCAGAAAGATATCATTGCCAAGTCCATTGACGCGGCCAAGCCGGTGGTGACGGCCACCCAGATGCTCCGGTCCATGGTGGAGAGTCCGCGGCCCACCCGGGCGGAGGCCGCCGATGTCGCCAACGCGGTCCTCGACGGCACCGACGCGTTGATGTTGTCCGAGGAAACCGCCGTGGGGGCCTATCCGGTGGAGGCGGTCAGAACCATGGCCGAGATCGCCGAGAGGGCCGAAAAACGTCTCTTCGCCCAGCGTCCCTTTACCAGTCTCCCTCCTCCGGAACCCGGCGACCTGTCCGAGGCCATCGGTCATGCGGCCTGTCTGTTGGCCTACAGCGTAGGGGCCCGAGCCATCGTTTGCTGCACTCGCGAGGGGCAGACCGCTCGTTTGGTTGCAAAATACCGCCCCACGATCCCCATTATTGCCGTGAGTCCCAGGGAGAAGACCGTGCACGGTTTGATGCTCACCTGGGGAGTTTTTCCTGTGCTCTCTCGCGCATTTGAATCCACGGCAACGATGATTGTGACATCCCTGGATCTAGCCGGCAAAACGGGCCTCGTCCCGCCGGGCCAGCCCGTTGTGGTGGTCGGCGGCGCACCCACGGCCCGCCCGGGGCAGCCCGACTTTTTGCGCGTTTCCCGGATCCCCTGAACCTCTACCGACAGAGTCTTTTACTCACCCGCTGGCGAAACGGGGAACCGAAGGGGAAAGTTTAACGCCCGTCGTCACGACGGGCTCCAGGAACAGGGCCTTGTCTTCAGCTTGGCATGATTCGAAGCGCATAGTATAGATTTCACATCGCCAGCGTCCCAGCGGTTTGACCGTTGCAATCTTTAAAAAAAGACCCGCAGCCTTCCCCGGAGAAAACCCTGGGCGCCTTCGCCGGCGTCTTCACGCCGAGCCTCCTCACCATCCTGGGGATCATTCTCTTCCGGCGATTGGGCTACGTAGTCGGCGAAGCGGGGCTCCGTGAGGCGCTGGTGATCATCGCCGTAGCGAGCGTCATTTCCATCCTGACCAGCGTGTCCCTCGCGGCCATTGCATCCAACCTGAAGGTCAGAGGCGGTGGGCCCTACTATTTGATATCTCGCACCCTGGGCGCGGAGTTCGGGGGGGCCATCGGCATCGTTCTCTTTCTTGCCCAGTCTATTTCCATTGCGTTCTACTGCATCGGTTTCTCGGAAACCGTCGGCGCCCTTTGGACGGCGAGGGAGGGAGGCATCCAGGTCCAGGCCATAGCGGCGGCAGCAGTGCTGTTTCTTCTCGTGTTCGCCATGCTGGGGACCGATTGGGCGACGCGACTTCAGTTTGTGGTCATGGGCGTTCTGGCCGCTTCTCTGGTGTCCTTTTTTATCGGCGGTTTCCTTCAGTGGAATCCCGTCCAGCTCAGGGAAAATTGGGTATCGGCGTCCCCGGGCGCAAATTTCTGGTTTGTCTTTGCCATTTTTTTTCCGGCGGTCACAGGCTTCACCCAGGGGGTGAGTATGTCGGGAGAGCTTAGGGATCCGGGACGGAGCATCCAGATAGGAACCTTTAAGGCTCAGCCTGGCAGGAGCCGCGGGCTGCCTGGTGGCCATGATCGCCATCGATCCATGGGCCGGCGCTTTCGCCCTGGTCGTCCTTGTGGCCGTTCACCAATATCTTGCACGGACCGCCGGTCCCGCACGCTGGGCGGACAGCCGCCGCTCCTATCATCTGCAATTGAT
>Ga0326597_10002139_pt1 | contig 30007 bp, 20 predicted proteins | sample RVTome_12_FD_203789 | JGI IMG/M metagenome (GOLD analysis project Ga0326597, IMG submission 203789) | Soil microbial communities from uranium-contaminated site in the Upper Colorado River Basin, Wyoming, United States - RVT100D185 | ecosystem: Environmental > Terrestrial > Soil > Contaminated >...
GCCGCGCGCAGGTCGCGCGGCAGGCAGCCCTTGACCGTGGCGCGCGTGCCGACCGGCATGAAAGCCGGCGTGCGCACGTCGCCGTGGGGGGTCGCGAAGCGCCCGCTGCGCGCCTCCGTGTGCGCGCAGCGCGCCAGCACCTCGAAGCCGAATCCGTCGCGCTTCATCTGCTCGTCCCGGCGAGCAGGGGGACGTCCAGGAGCACGAGCTCGCTCCCGGGGTAGTAGTGCGAGAGGATCTGGCGCGCGCTCCAGCCGCGCCGCGCGTACTCGCGCGCGCCGGTCTGGCACAGGCCCGCGCCGTGCCCGCGGCCGAGGCCCTCGAAGCGCAGGCCGCCCGTGATCGGCCGGCCGGGGTGGGGCCAGGTGGACACGATGCGCCCGCTCTGGAGGTCGGCCGGCCCGAGCCGGCGGCGCAGCTCCGCGAAGTGCACGCGCCGGCTGCGCGCGTCGCCGATCAGGTCGACCGCCCGCCAGCGGCCGGAGTCGTCCGTGCGCGCCGGCGCCAGCGAGACGAGGTGGCGTCCCAGGCCCAGGGCGCGCGCGAGCTCTCCGAGCTGGCGCGCGCTCGCGGTCCAGCTCCAGCGCAGGCCGCCGGCGGGATCTGCGGCGAGCCGTGCGCACGGCTCGCAGTCCACGGCGCCCGATCCCCGGCGCCCCTGCTCCGGGAAGGCGTCGGCGAAGTCGGCCGTGCGACCTCCGCAGGCGGCGTGGTAGCGCGCGTCGAGCGGCTCGCCCCCGCGTTCCAGCACCAGGCCGGCGCTCTCGCCCAGGGCGCGCTCGAGCCGGGCCTGGACCTCGCGCGCGCCGGCGCCGCCCGCGGGCCCGAAGCGCCCGCGGTAGGCCTGGTCGCGCGCGTCGTCCCACAGGAACCCGCCCGGTCCGCGCGCCGCCAGTGCTCCCAGGGCGTAGGTGCGCGCGGCGACGGCCTGGGCCTCGATCTCGGCCGGGAGCGCCGACCACAGCACCAGCTCGCCCGCGACGACCCCGGCCACGTAGTCCTCCAGCGCCACGCGCTCGGTGACGCGCAGCCCGCCGGCGCCGTGCGGCTCGACCGAGAGCGTCCCGCCGTAGGTGCGCTCGCCGATCGAGAGCCCCGGCCCCGCCGGCTGCGGCTCTACCGTGAAGGAACCCGCGCTGCGCCCGTCCGAGCGCGCGACCCCGTCACCCGCGCGCACGAACTCCAACGTGCCCGCGATCGTGCCGCCCACCCGCACCCGCTCGACGCGCTCGAGCGCCGACAGACGCACGGGCACCGTGGTCGCGGCGCCGTCGCGCCGGAGGCCGGCCGGGACGGCGCGCGCGCCATCGTCCTGCGGAACTGCAGGGAGCGCCGCGCGGCAGCCCGCCAACGCGGCGCAGGCGGCGGCCGCGGCCCACGCGCGGCGCGAGGCGCGGGCCACTCTCACGCGAAGAGGTCGCCGCCCGGCGCGCCGCGCGCGCGCGCGGGATCGACGCCGATCGCGCCGCAGCCCTCGCGCGTGATCGTGCGCCCGCGGGCCGTCTTGCGCAGGAAGCCGCAGCGCAGGAGGTGGGGCTCGAACACCTCTTCGATCGTGTCCTCGGTCTCGCCGACCGCGGCGGCGATGGTGCGGATGCCGACCGGTTGGCCCTCGCTCTTCGCCAGGCAGTCGAGGATGCGGCGGTCCATCTCCTCCAGGCCGTTCCCGTCGACGCCCATGCGCTCGAGCGCCTCGCCGGCCAGCGCGGCGTCGATCGCCGGCCGGCCGCAGACCTGGGCCAGGTCGCGAGCGCGGCGCAGGAAGCGGTTGGCGATGCGCGGCGTGCCGCGGCTGCGCTCGGCCAGGAGCCGAGCCGCCGCGGGCTCCAGCCGTGTGTCGAGGATCGCGGCGGAGCGCGCCAGCACGCGCACCAGGTCCTCGGGCGGGTAGGGGTCGAGGCGCTCGAACAACCCGAAGCGGCTGCGGAAGGGCGCCGACAAGAGCCCCTCGCGCGTGGTCGCGCCGACCAGCGTGAAGGGCTTGAGCGCCATGTGGATCACGCGCGCGTGGGGCCCCTGGTCGAGCAGGAGGTCGACGCCGAAGTCCTCCATCGCGCCGTAGAGGTACTCCTCGACCGTGGCCGGCACGCGGTGGATCTCGTCGATGAAGAACACGTCGCCGGCCTGCAGCTGGGTCAGGAGGCCGACCAGGTCGCGCGGCCGCTCGAGACCCGGCCCGGTGGCGCTCGAGATGCGGGCACCCACCTCGTGCGCCAGGATGCGCGCCAGGCTGGTCTTGCCCAGGCCCGGCGGGCCCGAGAGCAGCACGTGGTCGAGGGTCTCGCCGCGCGCCGCGGCGGCCTCGATCGCGACCCGCAGGTTCTCGATCGCGCGCTCCTGGCCGACGAAGTCGGCGAAGCGGGAGGGGCGCAGGGAGGCCTCGACCTCGCGCTCGGAGCGCTCTCCGGGAGCGGCCGGGCGCGACAGCGCCGAAGGGTCGAAGACGTGCTCGGTCTCGGCCATGAGCGCCGCGAGCATAGCCCTCCCGGCGCCGGCACCGAAGCGTCCAGGCGCGCTCGGCGGGGGCGCTGCCGCCGCGATCGGAGGCCGCGGCCGGGAGCGCCGCGCGGACGGCGGAGGAGGGAGGAGAGCGCGGCCGCGCGGTGTGCGGGAGCGCACGCCGGCGCGGCACCAGGCGCGCAACGCCCGCCCCCCGGGTTCGGAGCAGGTTCGGGCGGGGTCTGGCAGCGGGCCCTCCGAGAGGCCCCTGTGAGGTCCGAAGTGGTTGCTGGAAAAGGAGATGCGATCTCGGTGGGGGCGGCGCCGGCCGGCCCCCGCCGCGCGGCACGGGGGTTGATCGGCACGCATGTCCGCGCTGGCGGACCGACCGGCATGACGCCCCCCAGACCGACCCTCGCCCGGCTCGCCGGGCCGCGGGCGCCGAAGGGCGCGCCCGACGCTCCTGCGGGGGAGCTTCGGGCTCCGAATGATGCGAACGGTGACCCTGGTGCGGGTGCTGGATCCGAGGCGCGTCGGGGGGACGCGCCCGCCCGCCGGCCCCCGGACGGCCGCGCGGCCGCGCAGGGTGGGCGGGGAGCGTCGGCCGGTCGTCCTCTTCCGCTCCTTCCGCTCCTTCCGCCCGCGGCCGCCAGTGCTGCCGCCGGCGCCGCCGGGGGCCTGTTTTCGGCCCACACCCTGGTCAGGGACGCCCAGGATCGGCATCCTGCTAGGAACCGTTCCCACCCGGCCGCCCCCTCGGCCGGTCCCGTCCTCTCCCGCGGCCCCCGGCGGGTCGTTCCCTCAACCGGGGAGCGAGGTCTTCCGCGGCCCCATCCGCGCCCATTCCTGCGCGGTGGCGGCTGTGCGTGAGGATCGACCTCCCGCTCCGGCCACCGCGGCCCCCGAGACACGATCATTCGTTCGATGAACCACACTCCTCGACTGAGCGCGGGAATCCTGGGCCTCGCGGCCTTCACCTTCGCGGCCTGCTCCTCCGGCGGCGGGGGGGCCGGTGGCGGCTCGATCTCGATGGACATCGTGCGCGCGTCGACCGGCTTCGGCGAGCTCCTGCCCTACAAGACCCTCGCGCTCGACGCGGACGGGAACCCGACGCAGAACGTCATGGCGATCCGGTCGGTGGACGACCTCATCGCCAACGTGCGCTTCAGCAACCCGGTCCTGAGCGTGCCGAGCTACCCCGAGACGGCCAAGCTGCCGGGCGGCTCCCCGGGCAACCACTTCCTCTACGCGACCTTCACGAAGCCGATCAAGGTCTCGTCCGTGCTGTCCAACCTGCCGGGGGCGCATTCCGACAACGGGATGACGGGCGCGGTCACGGTCGAGGTGCTCGATCCCGGTACGGGCTCCGTGACCCTGATCAAGGGACGCGCCTTCGTGGACGGCAGGACCTTCTCCGGCGACCCGCAGGGCGACCCGCCGCGGCTCTCGCTGCAGCGCTGGGTCGAGGTCGTCGACGGCGTGACGGTGGCCCGCGACGTCGATGGCTCGACCCCCGGCCTGGGCTTCCCGGGGACCGAGGGCGGCTTCAACGGCTCGGCCGATCTAGTCTCCCCCGACACGCTCGTGTTCGTGGTCGATTCGGACGACGACCTCTCGACGCACGAGACCTTCCCGGCCGGTCGCAGCGTGCGCATGCGCATCAAGACCAGCGTGCGGGCCGAGGACGGGAGCAGTCTGATCAACTCCGGCATGGCCTGCTCGACCGTGGGACTCGACGCCATCCGGCCCGAGATCGTCGTCACGCCGCCGCCGAACAGCTTCCCGATGGTCATCCCGGGCGCGGGCGATGACGACGTCGACCCGTTGACGACGATCCGCGTCCAGTTCACGGAGTCCCTGCAGCCCTTGACCGTGGGCGACCTGCCGACCGGCGGCCCGCCGAACACCAGCGCGGCGATCACGATCCAGTTCGGCCCGGACACCGCGCGCGTGACCGTTCCCTTCCACGTCACCCCGCTCAGCGTCTACGACTTCTCGCAGTGGGAGCTCACGCCGGTCTTCAACTTCCCGGGCGAGGGGCCGGTCGACGCGGAGTGCGGCGTCTTCAACCGCGTGGACGTGACGGTCAATCCGAACCAGGTCCAGGACCTGAACGCGAACGTCAACACCCAGGCGGCGACGACCTTCTTCACCACGGGCGAGGGACCCGGCATCGTCAACGCACCCGTCGCGCCCGACGCGATCTACGTCGGCCGCACGATCGGCGCGCGCAACGGGATCTCGGTCATCGACCTGAACGGCTTCGGCGCCGGCACGGGCAATCCCAACTACGACGACACCGGCCAGACGTACCTGGAGGGCGACAGCAACTACCCGAACAACCCCAACTCGAAGTTGCAGGGCGCGATCATGCGGCCGCCCATGACCCCGCCCGAGTGCACCGTGCGCGGCGGCTCGGCGGGCGTGTTCACCCTGACCAAGGACTCGTCGCTGGACGACCTCATCGTGCGCGCGCCGGTCACGCTCTCGGTGGGCGACATGATGCTCGGGCACGGGCTCGACGGATCGTTCAACAACGGCCCTGCGCCCTTCGGCTGCCAGGCCGGCGGCGGCAGCCTGTGCGCGCTGAACGGCACGAAGAACTACCAGGTCATCCAGGGCGGCCCCAACACGCTGACGCCGCCCATCCTGAACAACCCGATCCTCAACACGGTCACCGGCGGCGAGAACGTCATCTCCTGGGCGCCGCACCCGAACCCGCCGCCGCTGATCTTCCCGCCGCTGTGCATCTCGCCCTTCATCGGGGGGCAGGAGCCGACCGCGATCGACACGCTCTTGTGCATCGTCCCGACGGTTTGGGGGCCGGCCTGCGGGAACTGCCCCTGCCTGACGAACCTGCTGGTGCCCGGGGACCCCTTCGGCGACCCGAACAACGGCATCCCGCCCTCCGGCCTGCTGACGGCCGAGCAGAACAGCTTCTTCGAGGGACCCTCCCCGCCGGCGCAGAACATCGCGGCCTGCTTCTCCTACATGATGCGCCAGCAGGTCGGCCAGTTCATGTACGTGATCGACCGCGCGCGCAACGAGGTGGCCATCCTCAACTCGAACCGCATGACGGTCATCGACCGCATCGTCCTGCCCGACCCGACGGCGCTGGCGATGTCTCCCAACATCGACTTCCTGGCGGTCACCAACCAGTCCGTCGACCTCGTCACCTTCATCGACATCAACCCGACCTCGGCCTCCTTCCACACGATCGCGCAGCAGACCGTGGTCGGATCGCGACCCCGGGGCGTGGCGTGGGAGCCGGGCAACGAGGACATCCTCGTGTGCAACGAGGAGGACGACACGGTCTCGATCATCTCGGCTTTCTCGCTGCAGGTGCGCAAGGTCGTCAGCTCGCAGCTCGAGCGGCCGTTCGACGTCGCGCTCACGAACCGCCAGGCGGGCTTCGGCTTCTTCCGCAACGTCTACTTCGGCTACGTCATGAATCGCAGCGGCCGCGTGGCGATCTTCGAGTCCGGGCCCAACGAGGTGAACGGCTGGGGCTACGACGACATCATCGGCATCGCGCCGCAGGAGTTCCGCAATCCCAAGGCGATCCAGCCAGACCACATCTCGCTCGGCAGCGGCGTGTGGATCGCGCACGAGGGACCGCTCGACCCCGAGACCGAGGCGCCCGGCGAGTACGGCGTGCCGGCGGTGTCCAACCTGCGCATCGAGAGCGGGATCCTCGGGCAGTTGCCGCTGAACTTCCAGTCGCTCTTGATCCCGCAGTTCCGTGACATGGGCCTGAGCGTGTCGGTCTCGATCGGGCCGCAGGTCCTGTCCGGCATTCCGGTCGACCTGGCCTTCGACAACCTGCGCAACTTCGGCGGGCTGCCGAACTACCTGACCTTCTTCAGCTCCGGCATCCCCGTGCAGATCAACGGGAAGAGCCTCGTCAGGACGCTCACGATCATCAACAACACGAACGAGCCCGAGTTCATGTTCGTGGCCGTGCCCAACCCGAGCCAGGGGTCCGACGGCGTGGTCGACGTGATCGACATCGGCGGCGGCTTCACGATCGTCGACACGAACGCCTTCCAGCCCGGCCCGCAGTCGATCCCGGCCGCCGGGGCGACGGCCTTGATGGACTACTTCCGCCAGTAGGCGCCTCGCCCCCCAGAGAACTCAGAGAGCCCAGAGAGCCCAGAGCGCCTCGCCAGCACCCAGAATCCGGAAGGTGAGCAGAACGACATGACACTCTCCCGCAGCCTCTTCGTCCCCTCCGCGCTCGGCGCCGCGCTCTTGTGTGCCTGCTCGGGCGGTTCGGGCGCCGGGCAACCGGATACGAGCATGAGGGTCTCCCGGGTCGCCAACGGCTTCGGCGAGCTGCTGCCGCACAAGACCTTCCGCCGGGTCGGCGCCGACGTCACGAACGAGATCGTCGCCATCCGCAGCATGGCGGACCTGCTGGACAACGTCGGCTTCGCCAACCCGGTGCACGCCGTCCCGCACTTCTCGAGCGCGACCATCCTCCCGGGCGGCGAGCCGGGCAACCAGTTCCTGTACGCCACCTTCACCCAGCCGATCGAGATCCGCTCGGTGATGTCGAACCTGCCCGGCGCGCAGGCCGAGAATGCGCTCACGGGAGCGATCACGATCTCGGCCCTCGACCCGGTCGCCGGGACGACCGTGCCGATCAAGGGGCGCGCGTTCGTGAACGGCAGGACCTACGCCGGCGATCCGACCGGCGACCCGATGAGGGTTCCGTTGCAAAAGTGGATCGAGCTGGTCGATGGCGTTCCGACCCCGGTGGAGGTCGACGGCGAGACGCCCGGTCTCGGCTTCCCGGGCACGCAGGGCGGCTTCGCGGGCATGGACCAGCTGATCGCCCCGAACACCTTCGTGTTCGTGGTCGATACCGACGGCGACCTGAACACCCACGAGCGCTTCCCCGCGGGCGAGCAGATCCGCATGCAGATCACGACCGCCGTGCGCTCGGATGCCGGTCGCAGCCTGCAGGAGCAGGCTCTCGCCAGCACCACGGTGGGGCCCGACACGGTGCCGCCCGAGGTGCTGATCACGCCGCCGCCGAACAGCTTCCCGGCCGTCACTCCCGGCGGGGGGGACACCGACGTCGATCCGCTCACCACGATCCGGGTGCGCTTCACCGAGCCGCTCGAGCCGCACACGGTCGGTGACCTGCCGACGATGCTCGTGCCGGGGCTCAGCGCCGCGATCACGTTGCAGTTCGGCCCGGACACGAAGCGCGTCACCGTGCCGTTCAGCGTGATGCCGGTGAGCGTCTTCGACCTCTCCGAGTACGAGTTGACCCCGGCCTTCAACTTCCCGGGCGAGGGACCCGTGTTCGCCGAGTGCGGCGTGTTCAACCGCGTGGACGTCGCCGTCAACGGCGGCCAGGTGCGCGACATGGCCGACAACACGAACCAGGGCGCGGCCAGCACCTTCTTCGTTACCGGCGAAGGCCCCGGCATCGTCAACGCGCCGGTGGTCCCGGACGCCATCTACGCCGGTCGCGGCGGAGGCAACCCGAGCCTCTCGCTGATCGACCTGAACGGATTCGGCGGCGGCACCGGGAACCCGACCTACGACCCGCAGAACCCGATCGTCGAGGGCAACTCGAACTTCCCGAACAACATGAACGTGTCGTTCCAGGGCGGCCTGATGCGACCCCCGCTCCAGGCCGGCTCGTGCACCGTCGACGGCGGCTCCGCGGGCGTCTTCACGCTGACGAAGGACAGCTCGCTCGACGACCGCATCGTTCGCGCGCCCATCGTGCAGACGATCGCCGACATGCACCTGGGCTGGGGGCTGGACGTGGCCTTCAACAACGGCCCGGCGCCCTTCGGCTGCCAGGCCGGAGGCGGCAACCTGTGCGCCACGGACGGCAAGAAGCAGGTCACGACGGTCATCGACGGAAGCACGCTCAACCCGAGCGCGACCAACCCCTCCGGCATCTCGGTGCTGATCGACGGCGGGCCGAACATCGTCGGCTGGGCTCCGCACCCGAACCCTCCGCCGATGATCTTCCCGCCGCTGTGCGTCTCGCCCTTCATCGGCTCGCAGGAGCCGACCTCGGTCGACACGCTCAACCCCAACCTCCTGGTTCCCGGCGACCCCTTCGGCGATCCGGCCAACGGCGTACCGCCGTCCGGGCTGCTGTCGACCTCCCAGAACGCGTTCTTCCAGGGACCGTCGCTGCCGACGACGAACATCTCGCTGTGCTCGACCTACGGGTACCGGCAGCAGGTCGGTCACTTCCTGTACGTCGCCGACCGCGGTCGCCGGGAGGTCCTGGTCCTGAACTCGAACCGCATGACGGTCATCGACCGCATCGCGCTGCCGGATCCGACCAGCATGGCGATCGGGACGAACCTCGATCTGCTGGCGGTCACGAACCAGACGATCAACACGGTCAGCTTCATCGACATCGACCCCTCCTCGTCGACCTTCCACCAGGTCGTCAAGACGACCACCGTCGGCGAGTCGCCGCGCGGCATCGCCTGGGAGCCGGGCAACGAGGACATCCTCGTGTGCAACGAGGGCGACGACACGCTGTCGCTCATCTCCGCCTTCTCGCTGGCCGTGCGCAAGGTCGTCAGCGCCAACCTCGAGCACCCGTTCGAGGTGGCGATCACGCCGCGCCAGAACGGCTTCGCCTGGCTGCGCAACGTCTACTTCGCCTACATCATCAACCGCAGCGGCAAGGTCGCGATCTTCGAGTCCGGCCCCAACGGCGTGAACGGCTGGGGCTACGACGACATCGTCGGCGTGGCGACCCAGACCTTCAACAACCCCAAGACCATCCAGGCCGACCCCATCTACATCTTCAGCGGCGTCTGGATCCTGCACGAGCAGCCGCTCGACATCGAGACGGGCGAGGTCATCGGCGATCCCGGCGAGGGAGCGATCACGAACCTGGTGATCGAGACCGCCATCACCGGTCAGATCCCGTTGAGCGTGAGCGCGCTCTTCATCCCGCAGCTGCGGGACATGTTCCTGGGCCTGCGCGTCTCGATCGGGGAGGACCGCCTGACCGGCGTGCCGGTCGACCTGGCCTTCGACGACCACCAGAACCTGGGCGGTATCATCAACTGGCAGACCTTCTTCAGCGCCGGCTCGCCCGTGCCGCTGAACGGCAAGTCCATCGTGCGCTCGGCCGGCGGCGTGACCTTCACCAACGCCGCGCGCCTGGCGTTCGCCGCCGTCCCCAACCAGGCCACCGGGCCCGGCGGGGTCGACGTGATCCTGCTCGACGGAGCCTTCACGCGCGTCGATACGAGCGCCTTCCACGCGGGCATCCAGTCGATCGACATGCCCGACGTCAACGTGCTGATGGACTACTTCCGGCAGTAAGGGTCCGTCCGCGAACAAGTGCTCTGTTTCGGCGAGCAATCGTCGTCCCTGGCAAGGCGCGACGACGACTGCGTATCCAGGGGATACGCCGAGGAGGAGCAACGCAGCCAGGGGCGGGGAGGGCCGGCGAAACGGAGCACTTGTTCGCGGACGGGCCCTTAGGAGCACCGCTCTCCAGGCAACACCCGCGCCGGATTCCGGTGCGGGTGCCGTCATTTGGCCGGTAGGGGCGCGAGCTTCCGGGGCGCCGGGCGTGCGCTATCCTCTCGCATCCATGCCGGACCCGCAGCAGGTGCGCTCCATGTTCGGCCGCATCGCTGGCCGCTACGACCTCCTCAACCGCGCGCTGTCGCTGGGGGTAGATCGGAGCTGGCGCCGGCGCGCGGTCGAGCGGGCCGGCGCGCTCGAGGGCGTGCTCGTGGTCGACGCCTGCTGCGGCACGGGCGACCTGACGCACGCCTTCGCGCGGCGCGGGGCGCGCGTGATCGGCGTCGATTTCGCGCCGCAGATGCTGGCCAGGGCCGCCCCGAAGCGCCGCCGCGGGGCGGGCCCGACCGCGTTCGTCCAGGGCGACGCGCTGCGCCTGCCGGTCGCCGCTCGGCGCGCCCAGGTGTGCAGCGTGGCCTTCGGCCTGCGCAACGTCGGCGACCGCGCGCTGGCCCTGGCGGAGATGGCACGCGTCGTGCGGCCCGGCGGCGCGGTGCTGGTGCTCGAATTCTCGACCCCGCCCGGGCGCCTGTTCGGAGCGCTCTACCGCCTGTACTTCACGCGCCTGCTGCCGCTCCTCGGACGCCTCGTCTCGGGCGATCGCGACGCCTACAGCTACCTGCCGCGCACCGTGCTGGCCTGGCCCTCGCCCGCCGAGCTCGAGCACGAGATGGAGGCCGCGGGACTGGTCGAGTGCGGCCACCGCCTGCTGACCCGCGGGGTGGCCTGCCTTCACTGGGGGCGCCGCCCGGCGCGGACGGAGCCCGCGTGAGCGCGCGCGAGGTGGACCCGCACGAGCGCGAGGCGCTGGAGGGGGAGTCCGGGAGCGAGCCGCGCGGCGGTGCGGCGGGCGGCTGGTCGCCGGCGCCCGCCGGGGCCGGGCAACGCAGCTTGAGCCTGGGACTGATCGCCATGCTGCCGCTCCTCGTGGCTTACGAGCTGGGTGCCCTGGGTGCCCTGCGTGCCCTGGGTGCCTTGGGTGCCGGCGCGACGCGCAACGCCGCCGAGAAGGCGCTCTTCCAGGCCGTCGAGCTCTCGGGCCTCTCGGTCGAGCCGGTGCGCCGGACGGCGCTGGTCGCGGTCGCGCTCCTGGCCGCCGCGGTCTGCTTCCGGCGGCGCGTCGCGCTCGGGCCGGGCGTGCTGCGCATCGTGCTCGAGGGGCTGGCCGGCGCGGTGCTCCTCGGTCCCGCCCTGGCGCTGGCTATGGAGGGCCTCGGCGCGGCCGGGTCCGTCCGCGCGCTGGGGGCGACGCCGGCCGGCCGCGCGCCCGAGCTGGCGCGCGCCGCGGTCGCGTGCGGTGGAGCCGCCTACGAGGAGATCCTCTTCCGCGTCGCGACCTACGCGCTCCTGTTCGTGCTGCTGCGGCGCGCGGGGCGTTTCCTGGGCCTCTCGCGCGCCGTCGCGCGCTGGGCCGGAGAGCTCGGGGGCCTGCTCGGCTCGTCGATCCTCTTCGCCGCCTTCCACCTCGCGGCCTTCACGTCCTGGCTCGGCCCCGGCGGAGAGGCGTTCTCGCCTGCCGCCTTCACATGGCGCGCGCTGGCCGGCATCCTCCTGGCGCTCCTCTTCCGCTGGCGCGGCCCGGGCGTCGCCGCCTGGAGCCACGGGCTCTTCAACCTGGCCCTGTTCATAGGCGCCGGCCCGGAGGTCCTGCCATGACCCGCTTCTTCGTCGGCCTGACCGGAGCCAGCGGACACGCGTACGCCGAGCTGCTCGTGCGCGAGCTGGTGGGCGCCGGCCACGACGTCGACCTGGCGCTCACCGAGGCGGGCGCCAAGGTCCTGCGCCACGAGCTGGGCGTCGACGCCGGAAGAGGCGGGGAGCACCTGGCGCGCGAGCTGCCGCGCTGGCTGGGGGAGGACGTCGCGCGCGGCGTGCGCGCCTTCCCGGCCGACGCGATCGAGGCGCCGGCCTCCTCGGGCACCGCGCTCAGCGGGGGCGTCGTGCTGTGCCCGTGCAGCATGGGCACGCTGGCGCGCGTGGCCTGGGGCTTCAGCTCGAACCTGGTCGAGCGCGCGGCTGACGTGGCGCTGAAGGAGGGCCGCCGCCTGGTGCTCGTGCCGCGCGAGACGCCGCTGTCGGAGATCCACCTCGAGAACCTGGCGCGCATGGCGCGCATGGGTGCGGTCGTGCTGCCGGCGATGCCCGGCTTCTACCACCACCCGCGCACGGTGGCCGACCTCGTCGCGCACGTCGTCGGCAAGGTGCTCGACCGCCTGGGGGTCGAGCACGCGCTCGGCTCGCGCTGGTCGGGCGAGCTCGAGCCCCCGCGCGAGCCGGGGCTGGAGCCGGCGGGGTGAAGCACATCTCGGACTACCTGGCGCTGGTGCGCTTCAGCCACTCGATCTTCGCCCTGCCCTTCGCGCTGCAGGGCGCCTGGATGGCGTCCGGCGGCGTCCCGCCGCTTTCCAAGTTGGGTTGGATCGTGGTCTGCGCGGTGGCGGCGCGCACGGCGGCGATGGGCTTCAACCGCCTGGTCGACCGGCGACTCGACGCGCGCAACCCGCGCACCGCCGGGCGCGAGCTGCCGGCGGGGAAGATCTCGCCGCGCGGCGTGGGCCTGCTCGTCGCGATCGCCTGCGCGGCCTTCGTCGCGGCCGCCTTCGCCCTGAACCCGCTGTGCGGGACGCTCTCGTTCCCGGTGCTCTTCGTGCTGCTCGGCTACAGCCTGGTCAAGCGTTTCAGCGCCGCGGCGCACGCGGTGCTCGGGCTGTCGCTGGCGCTCGCGCCCTTGGGCGCCTGGCTCGCCGTGCGCGGCGCGCTCGCCGGCGACCTGGTGGCCGTGCTGTGGCTGGCCGGCGGGGTGCTGCTGTGGGTGGCGGGCTTCGATCTGATCTACGCCTGCCAGGACGTCGAGTTCGACCGCGCCGCGCGGCTGCACTCGGTCCCGGCGCGCTTCGGCCCGGCCCTCGCGTTGCGCCTGTCGAGCGCGTTGCACGTCCTGGCGCTATCCTGTTTCGCGATGCAGGGGCTGGCGGCCGGACTCGGTTGGATCTTCTGGATGGGCGTCGTCGCGGCGGCGGCGCTGCTCGTGTGGGAGCACGGGCTGGTCGCGCCGGACGACCTGTCGCGCGTGGACGCGGCCTTCTTCACCGCCAACGGCTGGGTGGGCGTGGGCCTGTTCCTCGGGCTGGCGCTCGACCTCGGCCTGGGGGGAGGCGTCTGATGGCGGCCGCCCGGCGGCGCGAGCCCGACCCGCCCACCCAGCTCGCGCGGCTGGCCGAGGCGCTGCGCGGGGCGTCCGGGACGCGCGCGCTCGTGCTGCGCGGCGAGGAGCGGTACTTCCGCGAGCGCGGGATCGAGCTGGCGCTGGCGGCGGCCGCCGAGCGCGGCCTCGAAGCCTGTCGGCACGACCTGAAGGACCCGGAGTTCGAGCTCGCGCGGCTGCTCGACGACCTCGGCGCGCAACCGCTGTTCGCCGCCGCGCGCTGCGTCGTCGTGCGCAACGCGGACGGCCCGACGATCGGACACGAGAGACCGCTCGACAAGGTGGACGGGAAGGCCTCGCCCCTCACGCGCTCGGCGCTCGCCTTCCTGGGGCGTGCGGACGCGGGCATGCTCGTCGTCGACGCGCGCACGTTGCGCGTCGACCACGCGCTCGCAAAGGCCGTCGCCGGCGCCGGCGGCGTGATCGTCACCTGCCGCAGGCTGTGGGACTCGCCGCCGCCCTGGGGCGACCCCGACCCGCGCCGGGCGGAGCTCGTGCAGTGGCTCTTGGCGCGCGCGCGGGAGCGGCGGATCCGCCTCGCGCCCGACGACGCGGTCTACCTCGCCGCCGCGACCGGCAACGACCTCTCCGCGCTGGAAACGCAGCTCGAGAAGCTGCACCACGCCGCGGGGCGCGGCCTGCGCGAGCTGGTCGGATGGGACAGCGGCGGCACGCCCTGGCGCGCCGCGGAGGAGCTCTTGTGCGGCGACCCCGCGCGCGGCCTGAAGGCGGTCGAGGCGCTGTTCCGCGCCGGATTCCAGGACGAGCGCAAGGGCAGGCGCGAGCTCGCGCCCGCGGCCCTGGCCGCGATCCTGATCGGCAGCTTGCGCACAGCGGTGCGCCGGGCCGAGGTCGGTGCGCGCGCGCTGGCCGAGGGGCTCGACGCGCGCGCGGCGGCCGAGCGCCTCGGCGTCGCCAAGGGCGGCCCGGCCTTCGAGTCCTTCGAGGCGCGCTCGCGCGCGCGCGACGCGGCGGGGTGGCGGCGGATCGCGGCCGACGTGGCGGAGGTCGAGCGCAAGGCGCGCCGCCAGCCCGGCCCGGACGCGAGCGACTTCGCGCTGCTCGCGCTGCGCTGGGGGAGCGGGCGCGGGAAGAGGGCGTGAGCGGGCCGATCCGGACGGGCGGTGTGATCGCGGTGCTCTCGGAGGTGGTGCAGAACCAGATCGCCGCCGGCGAGGTGATCGAGCGTCCGGCCTCGGTCGTCAAGGAGCTGGTCGAGAACGCCCTGGACGCCGGCGCGCGCGCGCTGCGCGTCGACCTGGAAGAGGGCGGCGCGCGGCTCGTGCGCGTCGCCGACGACGGCGCCGGCATGGTGGCCTCCGACCTGGAGCTCTCCTTCGTGCCGCACGCGACCAGCAAGCTGCGCGAGGTGGCGGACCTCGATCACATCGCCAGCCTCGGCTTTCGCGGCGAGGCCCTGGCCTCGATGGGCTCGGTGGCGCGCTGTGCGATCTTCTCGCGCCCGGCCGGCGCCGAGCTCGGCGCGCGCCTGGAGGTCGCCGGTGGCCGCGGCGGCACCGTGCACGAGGCCGGCGGTCCGCCGGGCACGACGGTCGAGGTGCGCGACCTGTTCTTCAACACGCCGGCCCGGCGGCGCTTCCTGAAGAAGCCCGCGACCGAGCTGGCGCGCTGCCTCGAGGTCGTGCAGCGTGCCGCCCTGGCGCAGGTCGGCGTGGGCTTCGTCGTCACTCACGACGGCCGGCGCCTGTTCGACGTGGAGGCCGGGATGGACCTCCGCCAGCGCGTGCGGCGCGCCTTCGGCGCCGAGCTCTCCGAGGCGCTCGTGCCGGTCGAGGCCGACGACGGCCTGCACCGGCTGCACGGCTTCGTCGCGCCCCCGCGCTTCGCGCGCCGCGACGGCTCGCGCCAGATGTGGTTCCTCAACGGCCGGCCGCTGCGCGACCGTCTGCTCGTGCGTTGCTTGAAGGACGCTTACCGCGGGTTCCTGCTGGACGGGCGCCAGCCGGTCTCCTTCCTGCACCTGGCGACCGATCCCGCGCGCGTGGACGTGAACGTGCACCCGGCCAAGGCCGAAGTGCGCTTCCGCGAGCGAGAGCGCCTGTTCGGTTTCCTGGTGGCGGCCCTGCGCGAGGCGGTCGGCCGCAGCGACATGGCGACGCCGGGCTCGACGCTCCTGCACTCGGCCCTGCGCCGCGCCGACGCCGGCCGCGCGCCGGGGCAGGGGGCTCTGCGCGACCCGGGGCCGCTCGGGCGCCCGGAGCCGCCGACGGTCGTGCGCGAGGTTCCTGGCCGCGCGCCCGCGACTCCGCCGATCCTCGACGCCCCGCCGCGCCCGACCCTGGCCGACGCCGGGGCCGCCGTCGCGGGGCCGGTCCTGCAGGTGGCGCGCACCTACCTCGTGCGCGCGCTCTGCGACGGCTTCGAGATCGTCGACCAGCACGCGCTGCACGAGCGCGTGACCTACGAGGAGCTCCTGGCCGAGGTGCGCCGCGGGCGTCCGGCGGTGCAGCGCCTGCTGGTGCCCGAGCTGGTCGAGCTGGCGCGCTCCGACCTCGAGCTCCTGATCGAGCACCTCGAGCCGCTCTTCGCGGCCGGCATCGAGCTCGAGCCCTTCGGCGCGACGACCGCAGCCGTGCAGGGGCTGCCGTCCCGGCTGCGGCGGCCGGACGCCGAGGCGCTGGTGGCCGGCGCGCTCGAGGTGCTGCGCGGCGCCGAGCGCGCGCCCGGGCCCGAGGAGCTCCTGGCCGAGGTGCTGCACCGCAGCGCCTGCCGCTCCTCGGTCATGGCCGGCGACGAGCTCGCCCCGGACGAGATCCAAGCCCTCCTGCGGCGAGCGGCCGCGCTCGACTGCGACCAGACCTGCCCGCACGGCCGCCCGACGCGCGTGCGCTTCACCCTGGCCGACCTGGAGCGCGCCTTCCAGCGCAAGTGAAGGGGCGATCTGCCGCCACCGGAACCGGCCGGCGAGCTCCAGGGATCCTGCGCGCTGCCGTTTCCCGGCAGGGTCTCAGCGCGGGCTGATGCCCGCAACCCAAGGGAAGGACTCGGCCCGCGCTGATCCTGTTGGCGGGGGAGGCGGACCCTCCCCCGCATCGGCCGCGACGCGCGGCCTCCCCCTCCTCGCCGCCCGACCGGCGGCGCGGCGCCATTGGCGCCGGATCTACTACTTCGGAATCTGCGCGCTGCGCGCGCAAACTCCGGAGTAGTAGATCAGCGCCCGATGGCGAAGTCCTCCGGCTTCAGGTCCGGGCGCAGGTCGAAGTCCTCGTTCTTCACCGACAGGACGGAGGAGGGCTTCGCGCGGAAGCACCACGGCTCGACCTCCGTGTCGACCTGGTAGACGTCGATGCGCCGCGGCACGACGAAACCGTCCTTCTCGAAGTGGCCGGAGAGGTCGACCAGCAGGGTCGAGCCGAGCAGCGGCCGGTCTCCCAGGTCCTCGTGGATCAGCGCCAGCTCGATGCGCTTGCGCTGGGGATCGATGCCGAGCAGCGCGCGCACGAGCGGCTCCTTCTCTCCCGCTCGGGACCGGAGCCGGTAGAGTCGCAGGTCGGGGCTCTCGACCGCCAGCCAGGAGAGCCTGGTCGCGCTCGAGGCGAGCTTCGGCGGCAGGATGGGAGGCGGCCCGCCGACCCGCTCGAGCGCCGCGATGCGCACGGAGCGCGGGTCCGTGAGGGCCACGAAGTTGCGCGCGATGGCGATCGTCTCGTCGATCTGGCGGATGTCCTCGGCGCCCTCGCGCCCGATCAGCTTCACGGCCTCGCCGGTCTTGCCGTCGAGCAGGAAGTCGCCCTCGTCGTTGCGCACGTGGCCCTGTCCGCTCTCCGCGATCATCGACCACAGGTACTTGGGGCCCAGGAAGCGGATGTGCGCGCCGACGTCGTGCGTCCTGTTGCTTTCGTCGCGCGTGCGCAGGTCGAACTTCAGGTCGAAGTCTCGGATCGGCGTCGCAGCCAGTGTCCCCTCGCACAGCTCCTTCCATGCCCGCCGGGCTTCGTCGCTGGCCGCGTCGGGCAGGACGCCCGGCAGGAGCTGCTGGGGCTCCTGGGGCGCCTGGATCGTGGTCAGCGCCAGCCCGAGCGGGAACAGGAGGGTCGCGGCTCGCATGCCGAGAGCGTACGTGGCCCGCGTGCGCGGGACCAGACGGGATTAGAATCGGGCGGGATCCATCCACCGTGAACCCCGCGACGCCCCCCCTCGACCCCTCCGGCGCGGATCCGCTCGAGCGCACGGAGCTGCGCTGCCTGGTGGGCCCTACGGCCGCGGGCAAGAGCGAGCTGGCGCTCGAGCTGTGCGAGCGCGCCGGGGCCGAGCTCGTGTCGCTCGACTCGATGCTCGTCTACCGCGGCATGGACGTCGGCACGGCCAAGCCGGGCGCCGCCATGCGCGCCCGCGTGCCGCACCACATGCTCGACCTGGTCGAGCCGAGCGAGCGCTACGACGTGCAACGCTTCCTCGCGGATCTGCGCCCGCGCCTCTCCGACATCGAGCGCCGCGGCCGGCGCGTGCTCTTCGTGGGCGGCACCGCCTTCTACCTGAAGGCGCTCACCCACGGCCTGTTCGCCGGCCCGCCGGCCGACCTCGAGCTGCGCGCGCGGGTCGCGGCGCGCGTCGCGGCCGAGGGCGGCGACGCGGCCCACGCCCGGCTCTCGATGGTCGACGCGCGCGCCGCCGCGCGCATCCACCCGAACGACACGCGCCGGCTCGTGCGCGCGCTCGAGGTCTGGGAGCAGACCGGACGCGCGCTGTCGGACTGGCAGCGCGAGTGGGGCTGGCGCCCCGGCGACGAGGCCCGCGGGCGGCCGCGCCGGCTGGTGGGCGTCGACCGCCCCCCGGCCGAGCTCGACGCGCGCATCCTGCGGCGCGTCGAGCGCATGCTGGCCACCGGCTGGGTCGAGGAGGCGCGCGCCATCCGCGCCGGCGCGGGCTTCGGTCCCTCGGCCGTCCAGGCCCTCGGCTACCGCGAGGTGCTCGAGCTCGCTGACGGCCGGCTCACGCGCGACGAGTGCCGGGAGCTCGTGGCCCGGCGCACGCGCCGCTTCGCCCGCCGCCAGCGCACCTGGTACGGCAAGTTCCCCGAGCTCCGCTGGCTGGACGCACCCGACGCAGGCCGGGCGCTGACGGCGCTGGGCTGGTGACGGGGACCCGGTCTTGCGACCAGAACGCCGGAGCTCGCCGGCCGCCCGCCCTTCAATGCTCCGCGATCCCCGCGATCCCCGTCCTTCCGCGGTTCTTCGAGATCGACCGCGGAGCCGTTCCCCCCGCTACTCCCGGTCGCAGCGCCACATGGCCTGCAGCGGGCCGCCTTCGCCGACCGAGCGGTTGAGCGTGCTCAGGGTCAGGACGCCGATAGGGCGGAAGGTGGTCTCCAGCCCGGCGACGAACTCGTCGTTGCCGCCCCTCTCGAGCGTGCCGATGAGCGAGTCGACCGGGATCGGGAAGAAGGGGCCGCCGGCGCCGTAGGCGATGGCCGCGAAGGCCATGCCTTCCAGGTGGATGTAGTTCCACGGCCGCGGCAGGAGGCTGTGGTTCGGCCGCGGCGCCCGCAACGAGGGATCGTCGGCGTGGTTGGGGTTGTCCGGGTTCCAGTTCAGAAAGTGGCGCTTGGCGGTCAGGTTGATGTGCTGCTTGTTCTTCCACTGGTAGTCGCGGTAGCTGCCGTCCTCGTCGGGCTCGTAGCCCAGGAAGACGCGCGTCACGCGCGGCGCGATCGACTCGGAGTTCCAGTGGTCGTCGGCCCTGCTGGGGCTCGTGGTGCAGCCGGTGGCCAGCGTGACGGCTGCGGCGCAGGCGAGGGAGAGCTTCTTCATGAGGGGCGGATGGGACCGGAGGACGGATCGGGCCGGCGCCGCAGCGGCAGCATGGCGAGGGACAGGTCGGCCGAGAGGAGATTGCGCGACAGTCTAGTGGGGGGTACCTAGGGGGTCAATGGCGGTCGGAGGCGAGCGACGGGGCGGTGCTCGGGGCGGCGGGGAGCCCGCCGCGCGGCCGCTCGCGGCCTCTACCCGCGCGTCCGGCCGGGATACGCTGGCGCGGCGGAAACCGGGCGACCAGGCCGAGCCGAGCCCCGGGGTTTCCGCCGCGGTAGCGCACCCTGGCCGCGCGCGGCGCCTGGGGCTCTACGGCGGCTCCTTCGACCCGGTTCACGCCGGCCACCTGCACGTGGCCCGGGCGGCGCACGCGGCCCGCGCGCTGGAGCGCGTCCTGTTCGTCCCGGCCGCGCGCCCGCCGCACAAGCCCGGGCGCGAGCTGGCCCCAGCCGAGCACCGCCTGGCGATGTTGGAGATCGCCCTCGCGCACGAGCCGGCCTTCGCGCTCGACGCGCGCGAGCTGTCGCGCCCCGGCCCTTCGTACACGATCGACACGCTGCGCGCGATAGAGGCCGAGCAAGGCGGTCCGCAGGCGGTCGAACTGTACCTGATCCTCGGCAGCGACAACCTGGCCGGCCTGGCCGGATGGCGCGCCCTGGCGGAGCTCCTGCGCCGCGCGCAGCCCGTGGTCGTGCCCCGCGCCGGCGATCCGCCCGGCCTGCCCGCGCGCCTGCGCCGGGCGCTGGGGCCGGAGCTCTGCGAGCGGCTCGAACGCGGCTTCCTGAGCTGCGCGCCGGTCGAGGTGGCCGCGTGCGAGCTGCGCGCCGCCCTCGCGTGCGGCGAGGACCCCGGCCCGGCCCTGCCGCCGGGCGTGCTCGAGTACGTGCGCGCCCACGGCCTGTACCGTGCATGAGGACATGAGGTCGTGAGGTCGTGAAGATGCTCCTCCCCGGCGCGGTCCTGGCCGCCGCGGCGACCTGGGCGCTGGCGGCGCTCTTCGAGCGCACGCGCTGGGCCGACGCCGGCGACGGCGTGCGCAAGCTGCAGCCGCGCCCGGTGCCGGCCGTGGGCGGGGCGGCCATCCTGCTCTCCTGGGTCGCGCTGGCGGCCGGTGGGTCGCTCGGGTTCCCTGGCTTCTGGCCGGACGCGGGCGGGAGCGCGAGCGCGACGGCGAGCTGGAGCGCGCTGGCCCTGGCCTTCGCGACGGGGCTGTGCGACGACCTGCGCCGCGGGGGCCTGCTGCCCTCCGTCAAGCTCGCCGGACAGGCGGCGGCCGGCCTGGCGCTCTCCGTGCCGATCTGGCTTGGCGGGCCGCCGTCGATCGCGGCCGCGCTGGGCGGGACGCTCCTGTGCGTGCTCGCGGCCTGCGTGGCGCTCAACGTGTGGAACACGTTCGACAATGCCGACGGCGCCGCCGCCGGACTCGGCGCGGCGGGCCTGATCGCCGCGCAGTCGTCAGCGGCCGGCGCGCTGATCGGCTTCCTGCCGTTCAACCTCCTCGCGCACCGGCGCGGCGGTCCGCGCGCCTACCTGGGCGACGCCGGCAGCCACGCGGTCGGCATGGCGCTCTTGCTCACGCCCGCGGCCTGGCCGGCGTTCCTGCTCCCGCTCCTGGACCTCCTGCGCCTTTGCGTCCTGCGCGCGCGCCGCGGCCGGCGCCCCTGGCAGGGAGACCGGCGCCACCTGGCCCACCGCCTGGAGGCCGCCGGTCTCTCCCCCGCGGCCGTGCTGGCGGTGCTGCTGGTGGTCGCGGCGCCGGCCCTGGCGGTCGCGGGTCCGGTGGGGCTCTGCGCCTGCGCGCTGCTGTTCGCGCTCGCCGTCGGCGCCACGCCACGGGCCGGGGAGAGCGGGCCGCCCTGACCGGCCGTGGCGCTTGCGGCGGCCGCCGCAGCGGCGGATAATCCCGCCATGGCCCGGCGGCCGTGGCCGCGGTCCATCGACGGCTACTGCTGCGGACGGCCAGCGCCGCCGCTCTTCGGCCGCTCGCGATCGCGCCGGGTCCCGACGAGCCGGTCGCAAAGCCCGTGGATCCGTCGTGGCCTACCCCCTGACCGCCATCATCTCCGATCTGCACGGGAACGTGCCGGCGCTGGCGACGGCGCTGAACGACGCGCAGGAGCGCGGGGCAGAGCGCTACGTGTGCCTGGGGGACGTCGTGGGCTACGGCGCCCGGCCGCGGGAGTGCCTGGACGTGGTGATGAAGATGTGCGTGCCCGAGGCCGTGCACCAGAACGGCGGCGGGCCGCTGGTGGACGGGCTGTGCCTGCTCGGCAACCACGAGCACGCGCTCCTGAACTCGGCCGAGGACTTCAACCCCAAGGCGCGCGCCGCGATCGAATGGACGCGCGACGAGATCAACCGCGCGCCCGACCGCGCGCGCGGCTACGCCTACTGGGACTTCCTGGCCGAGCTGCAGCCGAAGGAGTGCGACGAGGTCGCGATGTTCGCCCACGGCAGCCCGCGCGAGCCCGTGCGCGAGTACATGCTCCCGCGCGACATCGACGACCACGTCAAGATGGCGGCCAATTTCCGGTGCATGGAGCGCCACGTGTGCTTCGTCGGCCACAGCCACGTCCCGGCGGTCTACTACGAGGACGGCCGCATGTACAAGCCGACCGGCAGCGAGGGCCCCTACGCCCTGGAGGTCGGTCCGACCTGCCGGGCGATCGTCAACGTCGGCTCGGTCGGCCAGCCGCGCGACGGCGACAACCGGCTCTCCTACGTGGTCTTCGACGGCCACGACCTGACCTTCGTGCGGCTCCCGTACGACCACCGCGCGGCCTCGGAGGAGATCCGCGCCGTGCCCGAGCTGCCCGACTACCTGGCCGACCGCCTGGCCGTCGGCCGCTGACCGGTAGCCGCAAGACCAGACCGACGCGCCCCGGCGGCGCGGCCCCACGCGTGGACAAACGACTGCCCCTGGCCCTGTTCCTCTCGTTCCTCGTCCTGATGGCGTGGAGCCTCTTCGTGCCCCGGCCCCCCGCGAAGGTCGAGCCGGCGGGAGCGGGAGCGGGAGAGCGGGCCGCGGACCAGCCCGGGCCGGGGCTCGCCGGCGGCGCCGGCGAGGAGGAGCGCGAGCCGGCGCTGGGCGCGGTCGTCGCGGCCGAGGCCGAGGAGACGTTCGCCCTCGAGTGGGGCGGCAACGGCGAGCGCGGGCACTTCCGCGCCGTGTTCACGAACCGCGGCGCGCGCCTGCTCGAGCTGCGCCTGGGCGACTTCTTCGTGCGCCAGGGCCTGAGCGAGGCCGAACGCGCCGATTCCTCGAACTGGGTCGACCTGCTGACGTCGGTCGCCGCGTCCGAGGGGGCCACGGGTTCGCTCGAGCTCGAGGCCAGCGAGTCGGCGCGCCCGCTCCTGCGCGGCACGGCCCTGGGCCGGGCGCTGTGGGTCGCGCGCGAGCTTCCCGCGCGGGACGGCCGCGGCTCGGGCGTCGAGTTCGAGTACGCCCCGGGCAGCGGGGTTACGTTCTTCAAGCGCGTGCGCGCGGTGCCAGGCACCTACGAGCTCGAGGTCGAGCTGGCGCTGCGCAACGACGCGCTCGAGCCGGGCGTGAAGCAGTTCCGCTTCACGCCGGCGCTGTGCGTGCCGCGCGCGGCCGACGAGCGCTTCTACCAGGAGCCGCGGGCCGGCGCGGCCTGGGGCGACGGCGGAGACCTGAAGTGGGTCGACGAGCCGCGCCGCGACGCCGGCGGCAAGGACCCGCGCGGGTCGCTCTCCGGCTCGGGCGCCTTCGGCTTCGCCGGCGTGCACAACAAGTACTTCGGCTTCCTGCTGCACGCGCACCCCGACGACGACAAGGCCGCGCGCGCGGTGCAGGACACGAGCTACCGGCGCGTCAAGGACGGCGCCTGGGCGGCGGCGAACCCCGGCCAGGAGCACGAGGCCTGGAAGTACATCGCCTGCGACCTGGCGCTGACGCTCTACCTGCCCGAGCGCGGCCAGACCGAGACGCGCCGTTTCGTCGCCTACGCCGGTCCCAAGGACCGCGACGAGCTGGTCGAGGCCTGGCCCGCGCACATCGCGCTGATCGACGACGACCTGGGCTGGTTCTCCGGCATCGCCAAGGTGATCCTGGCCATCCTGGGGTTCTACCAGGGGCTGGTGGGCAACTGGGGCTGGGCCATCATCATGATGACCTTGACCGTGCGCCTGCTGCTGTTCCCGATCAACCGCCGCTCGCAGACGGCGATGGCGCGCCACGCGACCAAGATGAAGCGCGTGCAGCCGCGGCTGAACGAGCTCAAGGAGCGTTTCAAGAACGACCCCAAGCGCCAGCGCGAGGAGCAGGCGAAGATCTTCCAGGAGGAACAGCTCTTCCCGCCGCTCGGCGGCTGCTTGCCGATGTTCCTGCAGTTCCCGGTCTTCATCGGCCTGTTCCAGGCCCTGCGCGTCGACTTCGATCTGCGCCAGTCGCCCTTCGCGCTGTGGATCGACGACCTGTCGATGCCCGACCGGCTGCTCGACATCGGGCTGGACACGCACCTGCCGTTCATCGGAACGATCGAGTACCTCAACGTGCTGCCGATCGTGATGGTCGTGCTGATGGTGGTCCAGTTCCGCTCGATGCCGACGCCGACCGACGAGCAGCAGGCGCGCATGCAGAAGATGATGCAGTGGATGCCGATCCTGTTCGGCGTGATGCTGTACAGCTACGCCGCCGGGCTCTCGCTCTACATGATCACCAGCTCGGGCCTCGGTCTGTTCGAGACCAAGGGCATCAAGCGCTGGTGGCCCGTGGACGACAGCGAGAAGCCGAGGAAGAAATCGCGCTTCCTGGGGCGCCTGGCCGACATGCAGAAGCGGCAGATGCGCCACATCGAGGAGCAGCAGCGGCGCGGCCAGGGGCCGGGCAAGGGCGGCGGCAAGGGCAAGGGCGGCAAGAGCGGCCGCAGGCGCCCCTGAGGGAGCGAAATGGACGCGGCGACGACCATCGCTGCGATCGCCTCCCCGCCCGGGCCGGGCGAGCGCGGCGTGATCCGGATCTCGGGCCCGCGCGCCTGGGAGCTGGTGCGCGCGACCTGGCGCGGCCCGGAGCCGCTGGCCGGGCCCGCCGCGCGCGGGCTCCAGCGGGGGCGTTTCGACGACGGCGACGGCGAGCAGCCGCTGCTGCTCCTGTGGATGCCCGGCCCGCGCTCGCTCACGCGCGAGGACGTGGCCGAGTTGCACCTCCCCGGCTCGCCCCCGCTCCTGGCCTGCGCCCTGCGGCGCCTGCTGGCGCTCGGAGCGCGGGCCGCGGAGCCGGGCGAGTTCACGCGCCGCGCCTTCCTGAACGGGCGCATCGACCTGACCCGCGCCGAGGGCGTGCTGGCGCTGGTGAGCGCGCGCAACGAGAGCGAGCGTCGCTCGGCCGCGGCGCTGCTCCTCGGGGGCCTGGCGCAACGCATCGAGACGCTGCGCGGCGGGCTCGACGACCTGCGCGCCCTGTGCGAGGCCAGCCTCGACTTCGACGAGGCCGACACCGGCCACGTGCCCGGCCCGGAGCTCGAGCGCGGCGCGCGCGAGGTGCTGGCCGGCCTCGGGCAGGCGCTGCGCTGGGAAGAGCAGCGCCTGCCGCCCGGCGGCGAGCCGCGCGTCGTCCTGTGCGGCGCGCCCAACGCCGGCAAGAGCGCGCTCTTCAACGCCCTGGTCGAGGAGGGCGAGGCGATCGAGAGCGAGCTGGAAGGGACGACCCGCGACGTGATCGGCGGGCGCTGGATCCTGGAAGGCCGGCGCGTGCTGCTCCTGGACGCGGCCGGCGAGCGGCAGGCGAGGGCCGGCCCCGATCGCGAAGCCGTCGAGCGCGCCCGCTCCGCGCGCGAGTCGGCCGACCTCTTGCTGTGGGTGGTCGACGCGGCCGGGGCGGCGCCCGCGCTCCCGCCGGCCGGGGCGGCGCCGCGCCTCCTGGCCTGGAACAAGCTCGACCTGGCCGGGGCCCGGACCGAGCCGCCCGAGCTGCTGCGGCGCGCCGCGCTCGCCTGGGTGGCCGTCTCGGCCCGCTCCGGAGCGGGCCTCTTTGAGCTGCAGCGCGCCGCGGCCTGCGCCCTCGGCTTCGGGCGGGAGCCGGGGCCGGCGGAGAGCCGCGCGCAGGGTCTCGAGTCCGGCGCGGGACTGGCGCGCGAGCTCAGCGCCCGCCACCGCTCGGCCCTGGCAGCGGCGGCGGGCGAGCTGGAGCGCGGGCTTTGCGCCCGAGCCGCCGGCGCGCCGCTGGACCTGTTCGCCGAGAGCCTGCGCGCGGCGACGGTGGAGCTGGACCAGATCGCCGGACGCACGACCGCCGAGGAGGTCCTCGATCGCATCTTCGCGCGCTTCTGCGTCGGCAAGTGAGGCCGGCGCGCGGCCCGCGGCGGAGGCGCCCCGGGGCGGGGCCGGCGCCATACCCCTGTGGGGCGCAGTTCATTGACACACAACATCTTGGGTGGAATCCTGCACACCCCCGCCCCTCCGCGAGCGCCCGTCGGGGCGCGCCCATCCCATGAAGTGCCCGCACTGCAAGCACGACGACGACCGGGTCGTCGACTCGCGCACCTCGGCCGAGGGCCGGGTCATCCGCCGGCGGCGCGAGTGCCTCAACTGCTTCATGCGCTACACGACCTACGAGCGCATCGAGGAGACCCCGCTGCGTGTGATCAAGAAGAGCGGCGAGCGCGTGCGCTACGACCGCGAGCGCGTGTTGACCGGCATGATCCGGGCCTGCGAGAAGCTGCCGGTCCCGATCGAGGAGCTCGAGCAGGCCACCGCCCGCATCGAGGCCCGCATCCAGGAGGAGTACGACCGCGAGGTGCCGAGCTCGGTCCTGGGCTCGGCCGTGATGGATGAGCTGCGCAAGCTCGACCAGGTGGCCTACGTGCGCTTCGCCAGCGTCTACCGCGAGTTCAAGGACATCTCCCAGTTCCTGGACGAGCTCAAGCCCATGCTGGAGGGAGGCAAGGGCGTCTCGTGAGCGTGCGCCGCATCCGCAAGCGCGACGGCTCCGAGGCCGCCTTCGAGCCCGAGAAGATCCGCCGCGCGGTCGCGGCCGCCCAGGCCGCGGTGGGGGACCAGGACGCCGGCTTCGCGGCCGAGGTGCGCGACCTGGTCGAGTTCGCCCTGCGCCGGCGTTACGCCCTGCGGGCCAGGGGGACCGGGGGGCAAGAGGAGCCGGAGGGGGCCGAGGCCCCGCTCCCGCCCGAGACCGTGCCGGACGTCGAGGAGATCCAGGACCTGGTCGAGGAGGCCCTGATCGAGCTGGGCCGCAGCGCCGTGGCCAAGGCCTACATCCTCTACCGCGACCGGCGCGCGCGGGTGCGAGCGGCGCGCTCCTCCAGCTCGGCGGGGGGCGCGCCGGCGCCCGGCGACTCCGTGCGCGGCGTGCGCGTGCGCGAGGCGCGCGGCTCGTTCCCGTGGAGCAAGGCGCGCATCGTGGCCGCCCTGGTGAACGAGGCCGGGCTGGCGCGCGCGGCGGCCGAGGACGTCGCGCGGCGCGTCGAGGCGCGCGTCCTGAGCTCGGGCATCCGGCGCCTCCCGACCGGCCTGATCCGCGAGCTGGTCGACAACGAGCTCTACGCCCTGGGACTGGAGGGCGCCCTGGCGCGCCAGGCGCCGGTGGCGCTGCCGCGCCACGACCTGCGTCAGTGGCTCTCCGTCGGTCCGCCGCCGGTCGAGTCCGTCGAGCCCTGCGCGCCGGGCGATCGCCTGGGTGCGGCCTCGCTCGGCGGCGCGATCGAGCGCGAGGTGCTGGCGCGCTACGTGCTGGCCGACGTGCTCGACGAGCGCAGCGCCGAGCTGCACCTCTCGGGCGACCTGCAGCTCGAGGACCTCGGCCAGCCGCACCTGCACCTGGTGCAGAGCGTGCCGTGCGAGCTCCTGCTCCGCGGCCAGCCCGGCCCGCGCACCGCTTTCGAGTGTCTCGACGAGCTGGCGGCGCTCGCGGCCAGCGTGTCGCGCGGGCTGGTGCTCGAGTCGCCCGGCGCGCTGCTGGCGCCGCTGGTGCGCGGCGCGCGCGGCGAGGCGGGCGGGGGGCCGCTCGCCGGCTGGCTCCTGGCCCTGCGCGCGCTCGCCCACGGCCTGGGCCTGCGCATCGACCTGGCGCGCCCGGGCGCTCGCTCGCCGGCCCTGCTCGCACGCCTGGTCGAGGCCCTCGACCAGGTCGAGCCGGACTCGGCGGCGGGCGGCGGCCCGCGGCTGTTCCTGGAGCGCGACGAGATCGCTGCGCTGCGCGCGCACGCCCCGCACTCGCGCGCGGCCCTGGAGCGCCTGCTGGCGGCGGGAGCCCTGATTCCGACCTGGTGCGCGGCCGGTCAGACGATCTGTGGGCCGGGTTGCTTCCGGCGCGCGAGCGAGCAGGGCGCGATCGCCTGCGGGGCGGCGGTGGCCCTGAACCTGGCGCGCATCGCCCGGCGTTCCGGCCCCTGGCGCGAGGACGAGGCGCTCGAGCGGGTCGCGCGCCGGGTCGAGGACGGCGTCGAGGCGCTGGCGCAGCTCACCCGCTTCCAGCGCGACCAGCGCGCCGCGCGCTCGGGCGAGGCGCGCGGGCGCGTCGCCTGCGCGCTCGTCCCGGTCGGGCTGGCGGAGATGCTGCGCATCCTCGCTGACGGCGAGCTGCGCCCCGAGCAGGGCGCGCGCGTGCTCGGGCTGATCTACGACGCCGCGCTTCGCTTCGCCGCCCGGCGCGACCTCTCGCTGGTGCTGACGCCGTTCTTCGGCGAGCGCGCCGCAGCGCGCTTCGCGCGCATCGACGCCGAGCGGCCGCGCGTCGATCAGCCGACCTTGTTCGGCGGCCGGCCGAGGAGCTGCGAGCGCGCGCGCGGCTACACGAGCGGCTTCGACCTCGGGCCCTTGGCCCACCTCGCGGCCGGCGGCGAGCCCGGCGAGGCCGAGGCGCTGCTCTGCGCCACCGTGCCCGGCGGAGCCTGGATCGTCCCCGCCGGGGCCGATCGCCCGCCAGCCGGGGTCGACCAGACGCCGCTGCTCGACGCCTGGGAACGCTTCGGGCGCACCCTCGACCTGCGCCGCGCGCCCGCCGGCTCCGGCTCCTCCGGCGCGAGCGCACCCGACCCCGCCCCTTCCGCATCCGCCTTCGGCGGCCGCCTCGCCGCGGCGACGCTGTTCCAGCCCCGCGCGGCTTCCGCCGAAGCCGAATGAAGCCCTTCACCGACCCCTTCGACCGCCCATGCGCCTGAAACGACTCGAGCTCTTCGGCTTCAAGTCCTTCGCCGACCGCACCGTGTTCGAGTTCGGCGACGACACGCTGACCGGCGTCGTCGGCCCGAACGGCTGCGGCAAGAGCAACGTGGTCGACGCGCTGCGCTGGGTGCTCGGCGAGCAGCGGCCGACGTCCATGCGCGGCAAGGAGATGACCGACGTCATCTTCAAGGGCTGCACCAGCCGGCCGCCGATGTCCGTGGCCGACGCGACGGTCGTGATCGACAATCGCTCCGGGACGCTCGACGGACGCGGGTCCGAGGTCGAGATCACGCGCCGCGTGTTCAAGAGCGGCGAGGGGGAGTACCTGATCGACGGACAGCGCGTGCGGCTCAAGGACGTGCGCGAGATGCTGTTCGACACGGGCTTGGGCGGCCGCGGCTACTCGGTGCTCGAGCAGGGCCGCATCGACGCGGTGCTGTCCGCCAACCCGATCGACCGCCGGCGCATCTTCGAGGAGGCGGCCGGCATCAGCCGCTACCGCCAGCGCAAGCACGAGACCGAGCTGCGCCTGGCGCGCGTCGAGCAGGATCTGGCGCGCGTCGACGACGTCACGGGCGAGCTGCGCACGCGCGTGCGCTCGCTCAAGATCCAGGCCGGGCGGGCCGAGCGCTACGTCGCCGCGCGCGAGGAGTGGGGACGCGAGCGGGGCCGGCTCCTGCGCCACCAGTTGCACGCCCTCGGCGGCGAGCTGGAGGGCTGCGCGGCCGGAATCGAGGCGATCGAGGGCGAGCTGGCCGGCCTGCGTGGCGCGCGCGAGAGCGGCGTGGCCGACATCGCGCTGCTGGAGGCCGAGCGCGCGGCGCTGCTCTCCGAGCTCGAGCGGCTTTCGACCGAGGCGACGCGGCTCGAGGGCGACGGCCGTGCCCTGGCCGAGCGCAGGAGTCACCTGGGGGTGCGCGCCGGCGCTCTCCAGCAGGCGGCGGTCGAGGAGGAGCAGCGCGCGCAAGCCTTGCAGGACCAGCTCGCCGAGCGCGCGGCGGAGATCGCGCGGCTCGAGCGCGAGCGCGCCGCGCTGGAGCAGGGCGTGGCCGGCGCGCGCCGGGCGGCGCAGGGCCAGAAGCGAGAGCGCGGCGAGCTGGAGCGGGGCTACCGCCAAGCGCGCCGGAGCGTCGAGGAGCAGAACGAGGCCGTGCTGGCGCTCCTGCACGAGAAGACCGAGGCGGCCAACGCCGTGCGCCACCTCGAGCTGGCGCGCGGTCCGGCCGGCGAGCGCTCTGCGCGGGTCGAGGAGCGCCTGAGCGAGGCGCGCTCCTCCTGCGCGCGGGCCGCGCAGGAGGAGCGCTTCCTGGCCGCCGGGCTGGGCCGCGCCGAGGCCCAGATGGCCGAGGCCGAGCGCGCCCTGCGCGCGGCCGAGGCCGCCGCGCTCGCGCTCGAGAGCGAGCTCTCCGCCCTCGAGGGGGAGCGCAAGCGCGTGGAGATCGAATGCGCCCGGCGCGCCAGCGCGATCGAGTCGCTGCTCGACCGCGAACGCGAGCTCTGCGACCTCGACGCCGGCGCGCGGGCCGTGCTGGCAGCAGCCGGGCAGGACGGCGGGCCGTGCCCGGCGGCCGAGCTGTCGGGGCTCCTGGCCGACCACTTGCGCACCGGGACCGGTTTCGCGCGCGCCCTGGACGCCGTGCTCGGCGAGCGGGCGCAGGCGCTGATCGTGCGCGACGAGCGCGCCGCGCTGGCGGTCGCGGCCTGGTTGCGCGAGGGCGTCGGGGGCCTGGCGGGCATGGCCGTGCCCGGCGCGCTGGCCTCGCCGCCGGCGCCCGAACCCGCGCCGCTGGACGGGGCGCTCGCGGCGCGGCGCCTGGGTCGCCTGCGCGCCGAGGTGGTCTGCGACGCGGGCTACGAGGTGCTGGCCGACGCGGTCTGCGGCGACGTCCTGGTGGCCGCCGACCTCGAGGCGGCGCTGGCG